>Ga0310696_10000017_pt1 | contig 315842 bp, 274 predicted proteins | sample AusTroGonzalo_MG_4_FD_203885 | JGI IMG/M metagenome (GOLD analysis project Ga0310696, IMG submission 203885) | Bovine rumen microbial communities from tropical cattle in Woodstock, Queensland, Australia - Gonzalo_02 (v2) (version 2) | ecosystem: Host-associated > Mammals > Digestive system >...
CGGATTCCACAAGATTGGATTTTCTCCAATTTCGGTCGCAGTGGATGATGCGCCATTGGAGCGGACGAATCTCGTCTTCCAAAATGTCAAAATCCATCACCAGCCCTTTGTTTTCGCCAAGCAACGGCATTACCGGCGTTGCAAGAGAATCACCATTTTCGGGACCAACTCTAATAGTAGATGTCGAAAGTCTTTTTTTTACCACTGGCCGAAATCTGACAGATTTTATGTTCGTATAATCAGGATTCACCTGGTCGTACATTATCTGCGACCAAGCGCAAATACTTGATACTAACGTTATTATTATTGTAAGGACGAAACGCATATGTTTTAAGAAATAAAATTCGACAATTATTTGTTTTTAAGTACTACCTGTTGGTTGAATTATATTTATAATAAAAAGTTGTGTATTCTATTGGTTTTTAATATTTTAGTGATGCAAAAATAAAACAAATGCCATAGTCTTAGATATGCGCAACTTCATTACAATATAGTACTTACTTTTTTGAGTATTTATACATCGGATCATCTTCGGGGATAGGACAATCTAAATAATGACTTAATTGACGTTCCAAATTGATCTCATAAGATGAATACTGTTGAAATTTCCCATCTTTCCCTATCTTAATTTTTTTAACAGCAACAAAAAAATCAGTCTTACTTGGATCCAACATCTTTTTAACATCCTCTTCGTCATACTCGAAATTACATTTATAATCAAAAGAGATAATGTTATTCTCATCTGCAAGGATAGAGTAATAAAATATTTGTTCGGAAATTAGTAATTTAGCAAAAAGGAACTGATCAACTATTGTACCATCCTTCTTGAAAACATAACAGATAGTTTTACCTTGACCATTATCAAATTTATATACTTTATTCACCTCTAACAAAACGACAAAAAAATCGTTGAAAGAGCAATAACCTAAAACATACGCATCCACGGCAACATTAGCCTCATTTAGATGCGTGCCTTGCTCGAAATCATATTCAATATCTACAAAAGACAACTCTTCAGTTGGAAAGCCAAACACGTTTCTCAACTCCGATGTGTCAATTTTTACACCATATTTTGTAGCTGGATCACATCTAGGGCTGACTGGGAAATCAAACGAGTTAAACTTACTCAAATAAGACGAAAAAGAATCGTCAGAATATGCCAATGACAAGGACATATTCAAAAGAAGAAATAACAAGAATAATCTTTTTAACATGCGTATAATAATAAAATTAATAATTCTGCGTACATTCAAATTACACTATTTTATTTCTACATCCTTCTTTCTAACATAAATCCAGATCTGCCTTAAATCCTTCATTCTTTAGGCTTCCAGAAAAGGTAACTATATTATAGATGTAATACTGCTTTTCCGTTGTCTGTGCGCAAACAAAGGAAGGCATACCATAGCCAGTAATAAAAGTACTTTCTTCATTATGTTCTTATTGTTTAGGTACTTCTGGGGTTACTTCCTTCTTTTCTTCAGAAGTCATAAAAAGGTACTTTAGGCTATCTTTGATAAGGTAAGCACCAGCTAAAGCCATTAAAGCTAAATATATGGGTGCAGCAGACATACCACCGTTACCCATAGCAGCCCAACTTGAATACCCATAGCGAGGATAAAGATTACTCATTCGGGCAAATTCACCATCATTATCAAACAAACAAATCACAAAGGCTATTACACCCAAAATTGGGGGAATAAGGAAAAAGAATCCTATCCAACACTCGATCTTCTTTGCTTTAATCAATGCTTTTTCTTCAGTTTTCATATCTGTATTATTTTTATTGGTTTAACCTGTTGGCTGAATTAAATTTATAATAAAAAGTTGTGTATTCTATTGGTTTTTAGTGTTTTGGTAATAAAAAATAAAACAAATACCATTGTCTTAGATATGCGCAACTTCATTACAAATTTTAGAAAAACTCTTGGAATTTGCAAACAATTTGCAGGAAATCAAGTAAATGAGAAGGGAAATGTGGCGAGATGCGGTGTCAGCCACTCTTATTTCACAAGAATGGCGACTAATATGCGTTATTCTAATTCATCCAACGGGTAACTGCTATGTATGAATGCCATTAACATAGCCTTGAGATAGTAAAAGAGGGTGTATCATTGAACTGAACCCCGAAATTTTTTTTGTCCAACTTTCGGGGTTCAGTTCATCGATACACCCTCTTTCCTTTGTATGCTCCTATGATAGGAATATTCTATTAATGATTACCAAGCGAACAAAGGATAATCTTTCATGATGCTGTTTACTTTCTCGCGAACAGATTTGATGTTTGCTTCGCTTTCTGGATTAGAAAGAACAGTATCAATCATTTCTACGATTTCAACCATCAAATTCTCCTTAGCACCACGAGTTGTGATAGCAGGAGTACCGAAACGAAGACCTGAAGTTTGGAATGCAGAACGAGTGTCAAAAGGCACCATGTTCATATTAGTTGTGATGTCTGCGGAAACAAGAGCAGTTTCAGCCATCTTACCAGTCAACTCAGGGAACTTAGGACGAAGGTCGATTAACATAGAGTGGTTGTCAGTACCACCAGAAACGACAGCGTAACCCTTGTCAACGAATGCTTGAGCCATTACAGCTGCATTCTTCTTCACTTGAGTTTGATATTCCTTGAATTCTGGTTGAAGAGCTTCGCCAAATGCAACAGCCTTAGCAGCAATTACGTGCTCCAATGGACCACCTTGCATACCAGGGAACACTGCAGAATTTAGGATGGAAGACATCTTGCGGATGACGCCCTTCTTTGTTACTTTACCCCATGGGTTATCGAAGTCCTTACCAAGAAGGATGATACCACCGCGAGGTCCACGAAGTGTCTTATGAGTAGTAGAAGTAACGATATGAGCATATTTCAATGGATTGTCAAGCAAACCAGCGGCAATCAAACCAGCAGGGTGAGCCATATCGATCATAAGGAGTGCACCTACTTCATCAGCGATTTTACGCATACGAGCGTAATCCCATTCGCGAGAATAAGCTGAACCACCACCGATGATTAACTTAGGACGCTCTGCTTTTGCAGTTTTCTCCATTTCGTCGTAATCAACACGACCTGTCTCTTTGTTCAAGAAGTAAGGAACTGGTTTGTAGATCAAACCTGATGTGTTAACTAATGAACCGTGAGATAGGTGTCCACCATGAGCCAAATCCAATCCCATGAATTTGTCGCCAGGATTTAGAACTGCAAGTAGAACAGCACCATTTGCCTGAGCTCCAGAGTGAGGTTGTACGTTAGCGTACTCAGCACCGTAAAGTTTGCAAAGGCGCTCGATTGCTAATCCTTCACTCATGTCGACTACCTCGCAACCGCCATAGTGACGATGTCCGATGTAACCTTCAGCGTACTTGTTGGTTAAGCAAGAACCCATTGCTTGCATTACTTGATCACTTACAAAGTTTTCGGAAGCAATCAACTCAATACCTTTAAGTTGACGTTGGCGCTCCTTCTCGATGATGTCGAAAATTGCTGTGTCTCTTACCATAAAATTATATATATAAACAAATTAAATTCACTTTGGCTTTTCGCTGTGCAAAGTTACTCTTTTTTTTTATACGATAATGAGTAAATCATGTTAAAATAAAAAAAAGGATATCTATTCTGATATCCTTTTCGAATTTCTTTTGCAATAGAATTTTATTCTGCTGCTGGAGCCTCTGCTGCTGCATCGTTTGCTGGAGCCTCTGCCTCTGCGATTGCTTCAGCTGCCTCAGCTGCTGCTTCTTTAGCTGCTGCCTCAAGTGCTGCTGCAGCTTCTGCTCTCTTCTTAGAAAGAGCCTCTGCCTTAGCTGCGTGTACAGCTTTCTCAGCTTCCAAGCGTTTCTTAACGTCATCCTTCTTTGCTTCTTCCTTCTTTGCTACGACAACTTGAGCCTTCTTATCTTTCTCTGCCATCCATGCATTGAATTTTTGTTGAGCTGCATCCTCAGAGAATGCACCTTTCTTAACACCACCTTTCAAGTGCTTCATCATGTAAACACCTTTGTCGCTCAAAAGGTTTCTTGTTGTGTCTGTTGGTTGTGCACCTGTCTCTACCCAATACAATGCTCTTTCGAAGTTTAAGTCAACTGTAGCAGGATTGGTGTTTGGATTGTAAGATCCAATTCTCTCAATATACTTACCATCACGTGGTGCTCTGCTATCTGCTACGACGATGTGGTAATACGCGTACCCCTTACGGCCGTGTCTTTGCAATCTAATTTTGGTTGCCATTTCTTTTAATTTATTAGTTAAACTTCATTGTGCTTAAAAAAGCGGTGCAAAGTTACAACTTTATTTTTGATTTTCCAATCCTAAAACTTTGTTTTTACCAACTACGGCTATAAATTCTTTTAAATAGGCTGGTTCAAAGTATGCAACATCCTTGAAATCCTTCTTTTTGTAGGCTTCGTCTGCCAACTGACTCATCTCTGTCGCAAGTGGTACGATATCATCTAAAAACTTGGCATTGGGATGCTGAATTGCCTTTTTGCATTTGCTGGAACCGTTACCAAAAAAGAATACAGTATGATTGTTGAGAATCTCTTGGTATGAGTTTTCATCGATAATGTCTGCTGATGTCTCCCTCACTTGATGCAGATCTTTGTCGTAAAATGCAGTGTAAACCTCCATTCGTCTGGCATCAATCATCGGACAGAAATAGGCGTTTGCTGGAATATCCCTTCCTTTTAATGAATGAAGCGCCGCTATGGTTAATACCTCTAATGTTCCGATGGAAAGTAGTGGCAAGTCTGAACCATAACAGAGTCCTTTGGCAGTGGAGACGCCAATGCGTAATCCTGTGTATGAACCGGGACCGCTACTTACTGCCACTGCATCTACTTTTATATGATTGTCATTGATGTAGGTTTGCATTTCTTGTAGATAGGGAGCCAATAGGGTGGAGTGGGCTTGTCCCTCCATGTGTTTTTTCTCCCAAAGGTTCTCTCCGTCTTGTGAAAGGGCAACGGAACAGACTTCCGTAGATGTTTCAATTGAAATTATTGTAGCCATTTTTACATAAAAATTTATGCAAAAATACATTATTTGCATGGAAAGTGCCGTTTTGATAAAATTAAAATTAACTTTGCGCTGTAAATTTTCAAATTAGTAAAGAATATGGTATTGTCAATGACAGGATTCGGCAAGACAACTTGCGAGGTAGGATCCAAGAAAATTACAATTGAGATTAAGTCTTTGAACAGTAAACAATTAGATCTGTTCTCGAGAGTTCCTAACGCATATAAAGAGAAAGAACTCGAGTTGCGTAACATTGTATCACAGCGCTTGGAGCGTGGTAAGATAGAATTTGGTATTTATGTTGAGTCGATTAATGGTGAGACTGCCACTCAGATAAATGAGGCTCTTTTGGAGAATTATTATACGCAGATTAAATCGATGTCGACGAGATTGGGTGTGGCAGAGCCTGCTGATTGGATGCCTTTGTTGTTACGCATGCCTGATGTTATGAAGACAGAGATTCAAGAGGTGGATGAGGAAGATTGGCAACAGGTAAAAGCTGCTTTTGAAAAGGCAGTACAGGCACTTGTGGAATTTAGAACCCGTGAAGGAGAGTCCTTGGCTGCTGTTTTTGAAGAGAAGATAGGAAACATCCGTGCATTGTTAGGCACTATCGATCCGTTTGAAAAAGAGCGTGTGGAGAAAATCAAACAAAGAATCATGGATAATCTTTCTGAAATCAAGTCGGTGGAATATGATAAGAATCGATTTGAACAGGAGATGATTTATTATATTGAGAAATTGGATGTGAACGAAGAAAAGAATCGTCTTCGCCAACATCTAACCTATTTTGAGGAGACTATGAAGGCAGAAGGAAATGCAGGTAAGAAACTAGGATTCATTGCTCAGGAAATAGGTCGAGAAATCAATACATTGGGATCTAAGTCTAACCATTCTGAAATGCAAAAGATTGTTGTGAAGATGAAGGATGAGTTGGAACAAATTAAAGAACAGGTGTTGAACGTTTTGTAATAGATATTGAGTACGCATGAAAGAGAAGATGATAATATTTTCAGCTCCTTCAGGATCTGGTAAGAGTACGTTGATCAATTATCTCATGGAACAGTTTAACTGTTTTGAGTTCTCCATCTCGGCAACCAGTAGGAGTCCGAGAGGAGAGGAGAAGAATGGCGTGGAGTACTACTTCCTATCTGCAGATGAATTTAAGCAGAAAATCAAGGAGGATGCTTTCTTGGAGTGGGAGGAGGTCTATACCGACAAATATTATGGAACGTTAAAAAGTGAGGTTTCCCGAATTAATGAGAAGGGCAACATTGTCATCTTCGATGTGGATGTGGCTGGAGGCTGCAACATTAAGAAGATGTATGGCGACAAGGCGTTGTCTATTTTCATCATGCCTCCGTCAATAGCTACATTAAAAGAGCGTTTGATAAATAGAGGTACAGATACGATGGAGGTGATAAATGACCGTGTGAACAAGGCATCCTATGAGATGACCTTTTCAGATAAGTTTGATCGAATCGTCGTGAATGATAATTTGGAGCACACCAAAGGATTAATAAAGAAGATTGTTAAAGAGTTTGTAGAGAAATGAGAAATGTCGCATTGTTTTTTGGATCGTTCAATCCCATCCATAATGGTCATTTGATTTTGGCTAATTATATTGCAGAGTATGCAGGTGTGGATGAGGTTCGGTTTGTTGTTTCCCCTCAGAATCCGTTTAAAAAGAATTTGAATCTGATGGACGACGAAACCCGTTTTAAGATGGTTCAGAAGGCAATAGAGGGGTATTCGAAATTCTCGGTGACAGATGTTGAATTCTCCCTTCCAAAACCATCATATACGTATGATACATTGTCGTATATGTTTGAAAGAGAAAAGGATGTGCATTTCTTTTTGGTGATGGGAGGTGATAATCTTCCGAAGTTTCACATGTGGAAAAATGCGGAAAAAATAGCTGAGATGTGTGAAATTTTGGTGTATCCGCGACCAGATAGTCCCAACGAAGTGCCTGAGCAGTGGAAAGGGAGAGTCCGTATGATAGAGAATGCCCCATTGCTGGATATCTCATCGACAGTGATTCGAAATGCAGTAAAGGAGAATAAGGATGTTCGGTATTTTACCACGAAAGAGGTTTGGGAGATGATGAAAATGGCAAACTTTCAAAGTGTGGATTGAAGGAAGGGGAGTTGGCAAAATCGTCTTTGAAAACAAATGACAGAAAAAAAAGCGGTTAAAATTTCCGTGATAACTATTAAACTGCTATTTTTGTAACTCAAATTTTTGAATTAAAAAAAGTTGATAATATAAAAACTATTAGGAAATGGCTAAGAACGTCAAAGAAGAAGAGAGTTCTATTGAAGTGTTTGATAAAGCGGATGAGGTGTTAAACTCAGGTGAGGCATTTATCGAGAAAAACCAAAAGTCTATATTGATTGGATTAGGAGTTATTGCCGCAGTAGTTGTTGGTGCTATTCTTCTCAAAAGCAAGTATTTTGAGCCAAGAGAGAGAGAGGCACAAGAGTCTATTTTTATGGCAGAACAATTTTTCGCAATCGATTCTTTTCAATTAGCGTTGGATGGTAAGGATGATGCGATGGGCTTCTTGGATGTGATTGAGCATTATGGAAGTACGGATGCCGGTAACTTGGCAAAAGCCTATGCAGGTATTTGTTACAAGAAGTTGGGTGATGATGAAAGTGCTATTGAATATTTGAAAAAGTTCAGTGCGAGTGATAAAGTGGTTCAACCATCAGTGTTGGGCTCTGTTGCTGATTGTTATTGGAATCTTGGAGATGTAAATAAAGCGATTTCATATTATAAGAAAGCGGCGAGTGGAGATAATGAAATTATGACTCCATTCTATAATGAAAGAGCTGCTTTGGCATATTTGTCCATCAATGAAAATGATAAAGCTGTTGCTTTGTTAGAGGATATTGTAAAGAAATATCCTAATTATGCTAACATTGTAGAGGTAAAAAAATACATTGAATTCGCGAAGAATAAATAATTAATAGTATAATGGGAAGGCTTCCGGGAATCGTTATGTGATTTTGGAAGCCTTCTTTTTTTATAAATTGAGAGTATATGGCTACAGTAGATTTGTCGAAATATGATAAAGATTCGGTTCCAAGTGCATCTGAGATGACCTTTGGTATTGTTGTTTCGGATTGGAACAGTGATGTGACATTTAGCTTACTACAAGGTGCGCGAGAAACGTTGATAAAACATGGAGCAGATCCAGAGAATATATGTGAATTTCACGTACCTGGAAGTTTTGAATTGGTTTACGCCTCCAAACGTGTCAGCGAGGAGTTGGATGTAGATGCTGTGATTGCTTTAGGTTGCGTTGTACGTGGAGGAACACCTCATTTTGATTATGTGTGTCAGGGAACGACCAATGGCTTGTCTAAATTGAACACAGAGGGTACGATTCCTTTCATTTTCGGTTTGCTGACAACAGACGATATGCAGCAATCATTGGATCGCGCAGGAGGTAAATTAGGAAATAAAGGGGTGGAGGCAGCCATTACAGCGATAAAGATGGTCGATTTTAACAAAAAACTTTTGGATTATTAAAAAATAGTCGTATCTTTGCACCCGTTTTAAGGAGGGGCGAATACCAGAGTGGCCAAATGGGGCAGACTGTAAATCTGCTGGCTTATGCCTTCGGTGGTTCGAATCCATCTTCGCCCACAAATAAAATCCAACTGCGGAAGTAGCTCAGTTGGTAGAGCATCAGCCTTCCAAGCTGAGGGTCGCGGGTTCGAACCCCGTTTTCCGCTCAAGGGGTCTTCGATAGAGAAGACCTTTTTTATTTAGAGAAGTTTACTAGGTTTTATTGCTTATGAATTGGACATGAGAATGGACTTCTCACGGAATGGTGTAGAATTTTTTATTGTAATAAGTTTAACAGGAGAGTTGAATCTTTCCGTATATTATTTATCTTATGATATTAGATACGATTGAGAATTTAGATTTGTATGTGAACCTGCATCCTTCGTTTGACAAGGTGTTCGCTTATCTGAAGACGTTGAAATTTGATGAATTGAAACCAGGTCGCATAGAGGTGGATGATGATTTTTACATCAATGTGGATAATTGTGAGTTGAAAAGTGTTCAAATGACTAATTTGGAGGTCCATAATAATTATATTGATATTCAGATTCCTATTGAAAACAGAGAATTTGTTGGGTATAAAAATCGTAAAAGTTGTAGATATTTGAAGGAAATTCATCCTAAACAGGACGTTACGTTCTATAAAGACAAATTTGATTTTTCTTTCCCTCTTTCTGTGGGAAATTTCGTTATCTTCTTTCCGCAAGATGCCCATTCTCCATTGATTGGTAATGGAACAGTAAAGAAGATGGTTGTAAAGGTGAAGGTTAAATAACAGATGTTTTCCATCCCTTTTCATAAAAATATCAAGAGCAAAAACAGATGGAGTCGGTTACTTATATGGACTCGTAATCTGTTTTTGTTCTTTTTCATATCGTCCATTTTGTCGGTTTTGGTAACACGTTTTTTACCTGTTCGTTTCACCACTTTGATGCTGATCCGTTCTTATCAGCAATGGTCAGATGGAAGAAGTCTGAATATGGATTGTCAGTGGGTTCCCTTAGACTCCATATCTTCGCATATGATACAGTCGGTTATTGCTTCTGAGGATAATCGGTTTATGACTCATAGAGGATTCGACTTCGACGCAATCAAAAAAGCAAAGAAAATGAACAAAAAAGGAGGTAAGGTTTATGGCGCAAGTACTATATCGCAGCAAGTGGCAAAGAATGTGTTTCTTTGGCCTAAACGGTCATGGGTTCGAAAGGGGTTGGAAGCGTATTATACCGTTTTGATTGAATTGTTATGGCCGAAGAAGAGAATCATGGAGGTCTATTTGAACATTGTCGAATTAGGAGATGGAATCTATGGCGTGGAGTCGGCCAGTCGCTATTATTTCAAACATTCATCAGCTAAATTGACAGGTAAGGAAGCGGCTTTATTGGCTGCGACACTTCCTCATCCACTTGCTTACAATCCTCAAAATAATAGAAAAAAAATATTATTAAAACGGGATAAAATTTTTCATTTATCAAAAAAAATGAAACAGACCACGTGGGGTTTGCGTTTTTCGGAATAATTTATATATTTGCATAAACATAGAATCTAAATTAGTGAGTTGTTAACTGAAAATTGGTAGTCGTATGATAAAGAAGTGGATATTTGCTTGTGCTGCGTTGGCAATGATTATGTGCGGATGTTCTCAGGATAATCAGAAAGAGCAGAAGAAAAAAGAGGCAGAGAACAAAGTTGAGACGGCCAAACCATCTAAGCCATCTTCCCCTTTTGGTAAAGTGTCTCCTGATTCCAAAGAAGTTGAAATTTTATTACCGTTAGAGTATCCGAAAGATTCTCCTGTCGCTAAGTGGGGCAAGTTGCAAGTCAGCAGGGATAAAAACGGTTATCGTTGTTTGTGTGATGATAAGGGAAACCCTGTACAGCTAAGAGGTATGAGTTCTCATGGTATGCAATGGGCTGGCGTTGCGAACATAACAGAGGAAAACATTAAGTCGTTGGCAAAAGACTGGAATTGCAATGTTTTCCGTTTGGCTTTTTATGTAGATGAGGAGGGTGGATATGCTTATAATCCTACTCATCGTACTCGTCACTTGGAAAATGTGGTGAAATGGTGTGCGGAAAATGGCATGTATCTTTTGATTGACTGGCATGTTCATAGTCCAGGTAATCCTCAAAGTGCTCATTATCGTAAACATCCTTCTTGTGGTGTGGATTTGGCGGCGGATTTTTTTACTTATTGTGCTCGTCGATTCCAATATCAGAAACATGTGATATATGAGTTGTGTAACGAACCTAACTCTACTAAGGGTGAGGTAACTTGGCAACGCCACATCAAACCATATTGCGAGGATATGCTTAAAATCATTAGAGAGCATGATAAGGATGTTGTTTGTGTTTGTGGAACACCTGAGTGGAGTCAACGCCCTCAAGATGTAATCGGACATGAACCTCAAGATGAGAATGGTAAAGTATATGATAATCTGATCTACTCATTCCACTTCTATTCTGCGTCTCATAATGATGGTACTCCAACCGACTCTTTGTCTATTGCGGCAGGCATCAGAGGTCATGATTTCATGGCTCCTTTCAAGGGTGATTCTGCGAATGGCGTTCAGTGCATCTTGAAGGAACTTCCTATCTTTGTCACTGAGTTTGGTACTACAGATGCCAGTGGTTGGTATAATTTCTGTCCTGAGATGACGGATAAATGGTTGAAGATCTTTGATGGTGATAATGAGGCTCATCAAGTCGTTAGCTGGTGTAACTGGAGTTACAGCGCTGAAGGTGGTGAGTGTGCTGCTTTGAAATGGAACGATGGTAAGATGTATCCGTTGGATCCTAATATCTTGACCAAATCAGGTGAATATATCATTAAGAAATTGAAAGCAAAGAATAGATTGTCTTATTAATGAATTCTGATTGCTTAATTGCTAATTGAAATAAGTGTAAAAACGTAAATACTCGATGAGAAGGTTTTATTGGCTATTGTTATTTTTGCTAGTTTCAACGCTCACGTACTCGCAAAAGAAAAGAGAAATGCGTGGCGTATGGATTGCAACTGTAGCTAATATTGATTGGCCGTCGAGTCGGGATTCATCCTCTAGTTTCCAGAAGCAAGAGTTGGTCTTGCTTCTGGATTCTTTGTCTAAATGTGGCATCAACACAGTCATATTTCAGATTCGTCCTACGGCAGATGCCTTGTATCGTTCAGACATCGAACCATGGTCGGAATGGTTGACGGGAGAACAGGGGAAATCTCCTGCTGATTCGTCGTTTGACCCTTTGCAGGTGGTCGTGGAGGAGTCGCACAAACGATGCATGGAGGTGCATGCTTGGATTAACCCGTATCGTGTGACGAACACACCGAAATCTAAGTTGACATCGAATCATATTTACTACAAGAAACCCTATCTCTTCAAACAATATGGTGATAAAATTTTCTTTGATCCAGGTCAGGATGAGACGGCAGACTATCTGCTGAAAGTGTTGAAAGATATTCTTGTCAGATACGACATCGATGCTTTCCATCTGGATGATTATTTCTATCCTTATCCCGTGGGCGGAAAGGATTTCCCTGATGAAGAGACTTTTAAAAAGAATCCGAATGGATTTACAAACAAAGCCGATTGGCGACGCGACAATGTGAACCGTATCGTCATGCGTATACAACAGATGGTGAAGGAGGAGAAACCATGGGTGCAGTTTGGTGTCAGTCCGTTCGGCGTTTGGCGTAACAAGGCAAAAGATGAAAAAGGGTCGGATACGAAGGCGGGTGTCACCAATTACGATGACTTATATGCAGATGTGTTGCTATGGGCAGAAAAGGGGTGGATTGATTATATCGCACCGCAACTTTATTGGGAGATAGGAAAAACCGTTGCTGATTATGCCGTATTGGCACCATGGTGGAGAGCGAATGTGCCTTCTACTTGTCAGCTTTATTTTGGATTGTATGCTTCTGGCTTGGAGGTGAACAAACCTAAGGCGTGGAAGACTCCGAATGAGTTGATTCGTCAGATGAAATATAATCAGGAGTGTGTGGATATAGAAGGATTGTTGTACTATAGCACGCACTATTTCTTACGCAATCCGCAAGGATTGTTGGACAGTCTGAAAACGCAATATTATGCCTATCCAGCCCTTCCGATGGAAATGAAATCTTCTTCTGAAGCTCATTTTCCATTGAATTTGCGATTGGAAGAGGATTCTGTACTACGATGGGATCCTGTGGTGGCAGAAGGTGGTGAGGAGGCCTCTTATTACGTGGTTTATGCATTCCCAGATTCCTCCGACTGCGATTTTGATGATCCGAAAAATATAATGATGAAGACAACGGAGACTGCCGTTGATTTGAAGAAAATACCAGGATGGAAGAAATCTGTTATGTATAATCTGACGGTTACATCAGTGAACCGTTTCAGAAAGGAAAGTGAACCTTACGAGTTTGTGTTGTATATTGGGAAATAAAAGGAAAGTTCTCCTGCGCGGGATGATTCGCTTCGTCTCTGCAAACTAATCGAGATTTTATAACATAGATGATTTGATACGATTGATAGTAGGGTGGACGATATGGGTGTTAACCCAATATCGCCTCACGAATGCGTATCAGTTTTTTCAACAAGCCATCCAGTTGATCCAAACTGAGCATGTTAGCTCCGTCAGATTTTGCATTGGCTGGGTCGAAATGAGTCTCAATAAACAGACCGTCTGCTCCAGTTGCTATTCCAGCTTTGGCAATTGTCTCAATCATTTCAGGATCACCTCCGGTAACGCCAGATAGTTGATTGGGTTGTTGCAACGAATGAGTGCAGTCTAACACCACAGGACAACCAATTTTCTGCATGGTTGGTATGCTGCGGAAATCCACAATTAGATCTTGATAGCCAAATGATGTGCCTCGTTCGGTTAAAATCAGTTGGTCGTTACCACAATTGCGTACTTTCTGTGCGGCAAAACCCATAGCGGCAGCGGATAAGAATTGTCCTTTCTTTATGTTGATGGTCTTACCTGTTTTCGCAGCAGCGACTAGAAGATCTGTCTGTCTGCATAAAAAGGCTGGGATTTGTAATACACCCACGTACTCAGCAGCTAATTCAGCCTCCTCAGGACCGTGAATGTCGGTGACGACAGGGATGTCGAAGGTGTCACTTATCTTTTGTAAAATCTTTAAAGCTTTTAGATCGCCGATTCCTGTGAAGGAGTCAATTTTCGAACGGTTGGCTTTCCTATAGGATCCCTTGAAAATGTAAGGAATTTTATATTTTTCAGAAAGAGCTACGATATGTTCAGCTATCTGAAATGCCATTTCTTCTCCTTCAATGACACAAGGTCCAGCCATTAAAAAGAAATTGTTCGAATCAGTATGCTTTAGTTTTGAAATGTTCAAGTCCATAATATTTTAATTTATAAAATTATCTGATGCATAATACGATGGTGAGCAATATGGCAAAAATGATCATATTGCGTGAAGTTTCACCAATCAGTGAGTTGAGTGCTTTCCCTGCTCGTATTTCGCATATCTTTCTCCAAGTAAGGAAATGAGGAATGAGATAGATGCATACAAGTGTTGGAAATGCTATGACTTTTAGGATGGTGATGAGTAAACTCTCTTTATCCAACCAAGAACTCAACAAGTGAGGAATCACAACGTATGAGAAGGTGAAGATATATTTCACTACGAAAGCGATGGCAAGTACACCCATGAAAAGGTAAAGGTATCTGCCAAATTTTTCTCCATGAAGTACGATGGAAGTGCGCTTGCCTGATTTTTCATCCTGCTCACGGTCGCGGTAGTTGTTGAGTACGAGTAGAGCGTTGATGACCAATCCCGTGGCGATGCCGCAAAAGGTGATGGTGTTATCCCAAGCTAGAGTTTGTACGTAAGCGGTGAAGCCAACGGCCACTACACCGAAAAAGAGTATCACAGCTAAGTCTCCTAAACCATTATAAGCCAAAGGGAATGGTCCAGATGTATACAAATAGGCGAAGATTACACAAAAGATACCCACAAGGATCATTTGCCATCCTCCGTAAAAGATAAGTACGGAACCAAAGAGGCAACCTATTATGATGTCGATGATAATGCCCTTTTTCATGCAGTCGGGTGTAATCCATCCCTGTGCGGTGGCACGAGGAGGCCCCAGACGATCGTCCCCATCACTTCCTTTCTTAAAATCGTAGAGGTCGTTGATGAGGTTGGCTGCAATCTGCATGGTGACGGCAAAAATCAGACAACAAAGAGCCGCAATAGGTTTGAAAGAATGGTGGTTGAAGGCGATGGCTGTACCAACGATGACGGGTGCTATGGCAGCAGCCCATGTCTTCGGTCTAGATGCTAAAACCCATGCCTTGAGTGAGTTTTGCTTGACATACTCTTCCATAACAATCACATCTTTTCAATCACAATTGGTTCTGTCGTTTCTTCGTCTTCAGCTTTGTCGCAACTTGTTGCAAGAAAAGAAAGAGCAAGAAGTATTAGGCTTACTAAATATGTGAATTTGTTTTTCATACTGTAATAATTTTTAATTATGATGCAAATATAGAAAAATTAATAAATATCTTTGTGGAGAATTATCAACAAGAAAGGTGTGTTTCGTCTTTTTCACGAGCCCGTCTCTGTTGTTATGGAATAATGAAAAATAATAAATTGAAAAGAGGATTTCCAAGAACCTCTGTCTAACACAACAAATAATTGAAAGATATGAAGAAGATTATTTATGCAGTTGCTGTATCGGCTTTGCTTATCATGGCATCATGTGGAAAGAAAAGTAACGACGCTTATACAATGTATAAGGGAGAGTATCAAGGTTTGAAATTCACAGTGGAGTATCCTAAGACGTGGAATTTGGAGCACAATCCAAACAAACCATTCTGTCTTTTCGAAGCAGTGTCGATTACACCGTATTCAGAGGATTCTCTGTACCAGTGTGTGGAAATGTCTACAAGAGTGCAACAAGGAATGACGTTGGATTCTTTTGTCAATGAGCGAATCGATTTCTTTTCTCAATTTGAGGGATTCAAATTGTTAGAAAAGGAGGTGAATGAGAATGAGTCCTATTTCAGGTATGAGATCGCCGATGAGAAATCGTCGATGGGTACGTTGATGCGAATTATAGCAAGAGACGATCGATTCTATGGAATTGATTGTTCGTATATGAATAATTCGCAGAAGGACACAGTGGATTATATGATAAAGTCGTTGAAGTTTGATTGATTTGAGTATTTTATTTTACAGTAGACCTTTCAGTAATTCAATCAAAAGTTATAACTTTGCGTGTTTTTTAATAATTTAACGAAGGATGGCGTTTGTGGGCTGTCCGTAAAAGAAGTATAATTATGATAAAGGTGACATTCCCTGATGGTTCTGTTCGTGAATATGAAAACGGAACGACAGGTATGCAGATTGCAGAGAGTATCAGCAGTCGTTTGGCTCAAGAAGTATTATCTATTGGTGTAAATGGAGAGATTCGTGATTTGAATCGTCCTATTAATGAGGATTGTTCCGTTAAGCTATTCAAGTTTGATGATGAGGAAGGAAAGCATACTTTCTGGCATACATCTGCTCACTTGATGGCACAAGCCATACAGATATTATATCCTAAGGCAAAGTTTGGTATTGGACCAGCTATTGAAAATGGTTTCTATTATGATATTGATTTCGGTGAGGATGTCTTGAAAGAGGCTGATTTCGCTGCTATCGAGAAGAAGATGATGGAGATCGTTGCTACCAAGCAGACGCTGACACGTGTAGACATTAGCAAGGCAGATGCCATGAAGATGTTCGAAGATGGAGGTGAGGTCTACAAGACTGAGTTGATTAGTGAGTTGGAAGATGGTAAGATAACCTTGTATGAGCAAGGATCATTTACTGATTTATGCCGTGGACCACACTTGCCAGATGTGTCACCTATTAAAGCTGTTAAGATAACATCATTGGCGGGAGCTTATTGGAGAGGTGATGAGAAACGTAAACAATTGACACGTTTGTATGCCATCACATTCCCTAAGAAGAAACAGTTGGATGAATATTTAGCATTGTTGGAAGAGGCTAAGAAACGCGACCATCGTAAGATTGGTAAGGAACTTGGCTTGTTCATGTTTACTGATATGGTGGGCAAGGGATTGCCAATGTGGTTGCCAAAGGGAACTGCCCTTCGTCTTCGCTTGGAGGATTTCTTGAAACGCATTCAAAAGAAGTTTGGTTACCAACAGGTAATGACTCCTCATATTGGAAATAAAGATTTGTATGTGACATCAGGTCACTGGGATCATTATGGAGAAGACAGTTTCCGTCCTATCACTACACCAGAGGAGGGAGAGGTTTACTTGTTGAAACCAATGAATTGCCCTCACCACTGTATGATTTTCAAATGGCAACCACGTTCTTATCGTGACCTTCCTTTGCGTTTGGCAGAGTTCGGAACGGTATACCGTTATGAGCAGAGCGGTGAGTTGCACGGATTGACTCGTGTGCGCTCGTTCACACAGGATGATGCTCACATCTATTGTCGTCCAGATCAGGTGAAAGATGAGTTCATCCGAGTGATGGACATCATTTCTATCATCTTTAAAGCATTGAATTTTGATAATTTCGAAGCGCAGATTTCGCTTCGTGATCCAAATAATAAGACCAAGTATGTAGGTACTGACGAGAACTGGGCTAAGGCAGAAGCAGCTATCGTTGAGGCTTGCAAGGAGAAGAACATGCCAGCAAAAGTTGAGTATGGTGAAGCAGCCTTTTATGGTCCTAAGTTGGACTTCATGGTTAAGGATGCAATTGGTCGTAGATGGCAGTTGGGTACGATTCAGGTGGATTACAACTTGCCAGAGCGTTTCGGATTGGAATATGTAGGAGAGGATAATCAAAAACATAGACCAGTCATGATTCACCGTGCACCATTTGGTTCTATGGAGCGTTTCGTTGCCGTATTGATTGAACATACAGGTGGTAAGTTCCCATTGTGGTTGACACCAGAGCAAGTAGTGGTGTTGCCAATCAGTGAGAAATACAATGAATATGCACAGAAGGTGGTTGACTTTTTGGACGAGAGAGATATCCGTGCTATTATGGATGATCGTAACGAGAAGATCGGACGTAAGATCCGTGATAATGAGGTAAAGAGAATCCCTTATATGTTGATCGTCGGTGAGAAAGAGGCAGAAAACGGTGAAGTGTCAGTTAGAAAACAAGGAGAGGGTGATATGGGATCCCTCAAATTGGAAGAGTTCGCTGTTAAGTTGAACGATGAGGTAGAATCGATGATGAACAGCTGGCAAAAAGGCAAATAAAAAGAGACCTAAATAGTTTTAGTGAAAAATCGGAGGGAAGACAACCTCCGATTTTTTTGTTGAATAATACACGCTTAACATCAAGGAAGATTGTCAGATAAAAAATCAAATCACCTAAATAGATGCAGGGGAGAGTACTTCCTTTTTGTGTGATTGTATTGTGCGTCTGATTAGTGTCAGTGAATAACATACGAGGAGCTGATTTCATTAAAAGTTCATGAAGAAGCCACCTTTATTTTAAAGAAGTAAGAAGACAAAAAATATGATGCGCAATATAAAAAATGGTTGAAAAAAATACATAATGTCATAAATTTTACTAAATTTGCACCCGATTTACCAAAAAGGGGGGAGACAGAAAGAGGAACCTTACTTTAAGTAAATCAGAATGATATTCAGTAAGTTTAACTAAAGTTAGGAGGATTTAATTATCGCAACAAAACCATTTGTTAAGAAACCCGAGACAAAGGGAAGTACTAACTCAAAAGAGACGCATCGCATCAATGATCGAATTCGTGAGAAAGAAGTTCGTTTGGTGGGTGATAATGTGGAACAAGGAGTATATCCCATTGAAGAAGCTCTTCGCATAGCCGATGAGTTAGAGATGGATTTGATTGAAATATCTCCGAATGCCGTTCCTCCAGTATGTAGGGTTGCTGATTATCAGAAGTTCCTTTATCAGTTAAAGAAGAAGGAAAAAGAGAATAAGGCGAAGCAAGCCAAGGTCGTTGTGAAGGAGATTCGTTTCGGACCTCAAACAGACGAGCATGATTACAATTTCAAGTTGAAGCATGCGATTGGATTCTTGCAAGAAGGTGCTAAGTTGAAAGCATACGTGTTCTTCAAAGGAAGATCCATTTTATTTAAAGAGCAAGGAGAGGTGTTGTTACTTCGTTTTGCAAATGATTTGGAAGAGTATGCAAAGGTAGACCAATTGCCATTGTTGGAAGGTAAGCGAATGATTATTCAATTATCACCAAAGAAGAAAAAATGATTTGTTCATATAATTAAAAATTTTAAGTAAAAATGCCAAAAGTTAAGACTAATTCCGGTGCCAAAAAGAGGTTTGCCCTTACCGGATCAGGAAAGATTAAGAGAAAGCATGCTTTTAAACGTCACATTTTGACGAAAAAGACTAAAAAGCAAAAGTTGGGATTGACTCATGATGGAATCGTTTCATCAGCTGATGTAAAGAGTGTAAGAACCTTGCTTTGTCTTCGCTAAAAAACTTATTATTAATCGATTGTTTAGCTTGAAGTTCTCATTCAATTGAGACGCTAACGGTCACAAATTTTACTAAAATGCCTAGATCAGTTAATCACGTTGCTTCAAGAGCAAAGAGAAAGAGAATTTTAAAACTCACCAGAGGTTACTATGGTGCTAGAAAGAACGTTTGGACAGTTGCAAAGAACACTTGGGAAAAGGGTCTTTTGTATGCTTTCCGCGATCGTAGAAATAAAAAGCGTAATTTCCGCGCATTATGGATTCAACGTATCAACGCTGCTGCTCGTCTAGAGGGTATGTCTTACTCTCAATTGATGGGTGCTATTCACAAGTCTGGTGTTGAGATGAATCGTAAGGTGTTGGCAGACTTGGCTATGAATCAGCCAGAAGCATTCAAAGCTGTTGTTAACAAAGTAAAGAACGCTTAATCTGTTCATAAATTTATATAATGGCGGTTTTCATTCGAAAATCGCCATTTTTTTATTTCTCCTCTTTCGTTCTTTTTTCTATTTTTTTTACTTTTGCAGATATAATTAAGATGAGTTCTCTCATCCGCGAGATATGATGATGCTGTAAGTGACTGAGTTATTTAGACAGATCGTTTCTGTAAAGTCAGAATTCTTGCGAATGATTTTTAGGTGAATTTATTGTGTCACCTTTCCCGAATTCATTATAAAAAGAAAAGATTATGAAAAAACCAAGTCGTCCCACAATACTAATAACAAATGATGATAGTGTCTATTCTAAAGGCATTTGTGAATTGATAAAAATCGCTCGCGAATTTGGTGATGTTGTTGTGGTGGCACCAGATAGAGTAAGATCCGGTATGTCTAGAGCGATTACTCATGCGGAACCTATGCGGCTTAATATGTTGCATAAAGAGGATGGATTTGTTGTCTATTCTAGTTCGGGTACCCCAGTCGATTGTGTCAAGTTGGCTTTCTTCGCTCTATTCAAGGAGAAACGTCCAGAATTATTGCTCTCTGGTATTAATCATGGTTCAAACGCGTCTGTCAATGCAGTCTATTCTGCAACAGTGGGGGCAGCCATTGAAGGTTGCGTTAATAACGTGCCTTCTGTTGCACTCTCTTTGTGCGACCATGATGAAAATGCAGATTTTTCTCATATCTTACCTGTCGTGAGATCAATTATCGAGAAGACATTGACCAATCCTTTGCCTTATGCAACGTATCTCAATGTTAATTTCCCAACAGGTGAATTGGCTGGCGTGAAAGTCTGTCGTCAGGCGGATGCTCGTTGGAGTGAGGAGTATGACCAAAAAGTCTCTGATTATGGCGATGTTTCCTATCTCTTGGCAGGCTATTTTGATGATAGAGAACCTCAGTCGCAAGACACGGACGAATGGGCTTTAACTCATCAATGTGCATCTATCGTCCCTTCGAAGGTAGATATGACCAATTACGAATGTTTGTCTCAATTAAAGGATCTATATGGAACTATTTGAAAACCAAGAACAAGAGGAGAAGAAAAGTTTTGACAACTTTTTTATCGGGTTGGGTGGCTCATTCTTGATGACACTGATTCTTTTGTGTCTCCTTGCGGGACGTGCTTTCTCTTTCAGTCAGATGGATGAAAGTTTGGCAAAACTGTACAATATGCCCGATTTCTCCAATTACATGATTGCGGCTTTGTTCCCTTCAATGTTCGTTTTCTTTTTCTTATATAAGACAGAACGATGGCAGTCCGCTAGAGGTCTTATTGTTGCTGTCTTGCTTTCAATGGTATTGATCGTATTGTAGTGTTATGAAGTATTTCATTATTGCAGGAGAAGCTTCCGGAGACCTTCACGCCTCTAATTTAATGGCGGCGTTGAAAGAACAAGATAGTCAGGCAGAGTTCTGCTTCTTGGGTGGCGACTTGATGGTGGCGCAGGGTGGTAAACTGATTCGCCATTATCGGGATATGGCCTTTATGGGCTTTGTCCCTGTGCTTTTACATGCAAGAACCATACTTCAGAACATTAAAGATTGTAAACAAGCTATATTGGATTTCCAACCTGATGTCTTGATTTTGGTTGATTATCCAAGTTTCAACCTAAAAATGGCTCAGTTTGTAAAGGAGAACTTGAAAAATGTTCCTGTCTTTTATTATATCTCTCCTAAACTGTGGGCTTGGAAAGAATATCGGTTGAAATCCATCAAAAAATATGTGGATAGGGTCTATTCCATCCTTCCTTTTGAGGTTGAATGGTATAAACAACGTGATTATACGGTAGACTACGTCGGCAATCCATGTGTGGATGCTGTGGCGAATCGTCAGCATAAGAATGAACCAAGAGAAACCTTCTTGCAACGAAATGATTTGCCAGACCGACCTATTTTGGCTCTGTTGGCTGGTAGCCGTGTGCAGGAAATAAAAAGTTCCCTTCCTAAAATGCTGGAGGCTGCATCTGCATATCCTGACTATCAGGTTGTCATCGCCGGTGCTCCTTCTATCGATAAATCACTATATGAGTCTTACCTGAAATCCTATCCTGCAAAGATCGTTTTTGGCGAAACTTATGAATTGTTGCAACAATCGGAGGTGGCTGTGGTGACTTCGGGTACGGCAACATTAGAAACTGCCTTGTTGAGAGTTCCACAGGTTGTGGTCTACATGATTTCCGGCGGATGGATTTTCCATCAAATATTGAACCTGTTTATTCGGGTGGATAACATTTCGTTGGTTAATTTGATCGCTAACAAACGGTTGGTGAGCGAATTGCTGATTGAAGATTTTACGGTGGAAAACTTGAAGAAAGAGATTGGTCGTTTGCTTCAAAAAGAGTATCGCGATGAGGTATTGGCAGGATATGACCAGTTGATTGAAACATTGGGAGATGAGCCTGTTTCACAGAAGACGGCTCGTCTTATTTTGACAGAATTGAATAGAAAAGGATAAGCGTATCCCTTCCTGTTTTCAGTCTGTTTGTTTTGTTGTTTGAAAAATTCTAATTTTTGAAAAATGAAGTATACTTTGTTTGTAATCTGTCGCTTTGTGTCTGCCCGATTACTATTTATTGTTTTGTTGTTCTCTTTTGAACAATCGTTATTTTCTGAAGATATCATTCTTCATTATGATAGTGTTTATATCTGTCAAGGGGATAGTTTCCCTATCCAGACCTTTCTGGATAATCAGGTGGAGGTGCCCGTCAACTGTCGACTGATAGGGTGCGAGAACATTTCATCCTCTTATCTGAAACCTACAGGGGATACCATTTTCCATTTGTTGTATACCAAGCAAGAAGTGCCAGACTCTGTATTCCGCAAAGCTGTGAAAATAAGGATTCGAAGTAAACCTCTTGTTCGTGTTGTGACAGAATCCACTCGTGTCTGTGCGGGAGTTCCTTTGCCCACCATTGAGTTTCTTTCTCAAGATTGCGATAAGATCTATTGGCAAGAAGAGAAGAGTGGGAGAGAGGTTGCCAATCTCTCTGATTTGGGGATCGTTCCATACGGAGTAGATCAGATTCATTTGCTGCTGGTGGGGTCAAATGAACAATGTCCGGAGGTGGTGTATGATGAGTATGAGGTTGGGGTGATTGATCCTACGAGGTTTCGCTTGTCGTTAACCATGCCACCGGATGAGGTGAGTATCTGCGGAGATTCCTTGCTTTTGTGTGAATATGTAAAACCATCTATCGTGAAACTATACTATGGAGATGACCTACAAGAACGTTATTATGATCATCCATCAATTGTCACATGGGAAAAAGAAGATGGATATACGATGTGCGATTCTTTTATTGGAGAGAGTTATGAAAATCAATATCGCATCACCACCTCTATGGAGGAGTCTGTTTGTCATACTGAAGTTTCATTTTCAGAAACACATAATCTAAAACTGTTTTGTACGGGCAAGTCGCAGCCAACATACAGTGTTTCTTATTCGTGTACTGCGGGTAATGGCGTTATTTACATAGGGGCAGATCAACCACTCGTTGATGCTACATTCCGAAGTTTGTCGGGTGCGACAGGTCCTATTCCAAAATATAAAAACACAACAGATTATAACATGGAAACCTATAAGTTTCCCTATCGGGGATGTGCGGTTTTGTGCTGGGACGACGAAGGAAAATCCAATGAACGGTATGAGGTTGTTTTAACGTGTGTTGATGAGTTGGGTGATACGTTGCTCATACATGATACGTTGGATGTCTCTAAGTGTAAAACGCAGCCCCCGATGGTGCAATATGAGTGTTCTTCCAGTGAACGAAGAGCTTACTTTTATGTTTCATCCATGGATTCGATTCTTTCAGTTACGTTCGATACGGAAGAAAACATCTCCCTATATGAATCGAACCGAATAAATGAGACGCAAAAGAAATACAATCATTTTAGAACCTATCTTATGGAATGGTCGGATACACAAAAAGACTCTCTCGATTATCTCATCACATTGAAATATCTGGGTTGTGGAAGTGATACGATGCAAACGGCTATGAATATGAATGTGAAAAACTGCTCGCCAACCCCTCGTCTGTATTATGGAGCCTACCTCTATTCGTCTTCTATTCTGTTGAAGAAGGAGGAGTGTCAGTCACATCAATGCTCCAATCAGCTGGAGCATGATCCGTCAATGGTTTCTCTGAAATTAAATTGCTATAATGATACCGTTTATTTGAAATTCAAGGGAGTTGATTTTGACAAGAAAGACTCTTATGAGTTGACGATTCATTCGAAGGAACCGATGAAGGTTGTCTATCCCTATGAATATCAGGTAGTAGAAGATGGACATTTTCGGTTTTATAATGTTGATGTGATGAATCCAACCGTCTATTTTGTGCCAACAGAAAACTGTGTAATAGAGGGAGATATGGAAGGCGTTCGGTTCCTGTTTTCCATTGAGATTGCTCAGCAGATTGTACAGACGGAGTACACAATCTGTCAGGGAGACACGTTGGATCTGCAATCGCTAGTGAAGGACACAGGATCCTCTTTGCGGTGGAATGTCTCTAACACCAAGGTTTCACCGATGAAGGACACGGAGTATTATTTGTATGGATTCACGGAGACGGGCTGTTTGGTGGATGAGAAGGTGAGGATTCTAGTAGACTATCCAATTTGGCTTCATACGGATGAGAAGACACTGTGTGATAGCACGTATGTGGAGTGCTCGTCTATTTTGCACACCAATGCGCAAAAAATGATATGGTATGAGAATGATGAAGAGGTCGATGAGGAAAAACTTTTTATCAGAAAAGGAAATGAATATAGAGTAGATTTGTTTTCTGTGTGTGATACACAATCCTTTCAACTCAGTTTGCAGATTGAAGATTGCGAAGAAACTGTTCCCGATACACAGACAGTACAAATGCCGCCAGTATTTATACCATCATTTTTCACGCCTGATGGAGATGGCATGGATGAATATTGGCAGATAGAGGAGCATACGACGTCGGTGTTGAGTTGTACGATATACGATCGATTTGGGAAAGTGATGGCAGAATACCACAATCAAGCGGTTGTGTGGGATGGCACATATAATGGATTCCCGCAGCCCACGACAGATTACTGGTATGTGATAGAACTTGCAGATAAGGACCCTGTCGTTGGTCATTTTACCCTACGCAGATAGCTGTAGGGGAATTTATGAAACCCATCCAGGATAAATGGCAGAAGGAGATGTTTCAATCTTTGATGATGGAAATGCGGAACAAATCTTTTGCGTTTTGAGTTGTTTGGTCCGCAACATCATCAATGGAGATCTCTTTTACAGAAGCTATTTTTTCAGCCACGTAGATGACATAACTCGTTTCATTTCTTTTCCCACGGAATGGAACCGGAGTGAGGTAGGGACAATCCGTTTCTAGGAGAATTCGTTCGAGGGGTAGTTTTTTCACCACTTCAGCGACGCCTGCGTTTTTAAAAGTAACGACACCGTTGATTCCGAAATAGAAGTCGCCCAATCGTTCAATTTCCTTTGACATCTCGTAAGAACCAGAGAAACTGTGAAATACACCATGAAGTTTACATTTGTCAAATTTCTTCAGGCTGGCGATTGTTTCAGGAAGTGCTTTTCTAACGTGAAGAGCGAGGGGGAGGTTCATTTGGATTGCCCAATCGACTTGTTCTTCGAAGGCAATGATTTGTTCTTTTTCAAAGGTTCTATCCCAGTAGAAGTCGAGTCCGATTTCACCGACAGCGCAATAGTTATGTTGCGAGAAGGAAGGATAGAGAGCATCCAGTTGAGCTCGGTAGTCCTCTTTGACGCTAGTGGGGTGCAGACCGTTCATTGACGAGAATAGCACGGGGTCTTGTTTTTCGAGAGCGAGCATTTTGGGCAGGCTTGGAAGGTCGATATTGGGGAGTAGGACCTTTTTTACGTTGTTTTGAAGAAGGCGAGAGATGACGTCATCTCTGTCGTCGTTGAAATCATCTTCGTAGATATGAGAGTGAGTATCGATTAGAACCATGATAAAAAAAATTTCAGCAAAAATAGTGATTTTTCCTATAGGTTTTGCTAATTCGTGAAAAACTGATTACCTTTGTAGAACAAACGAAGGAAAACAGGATGGATCCGATAGCGATTATTGAAAAATATTATAAGCCAACATCAGAAGTACATAAGATATTGATGAGTCACTCATTGGATGTCACGGATATGGCGTTACGCATAGCTGCGCGACGATCCGATTTGAATTTGGATGTTCAGTTTATAGAAGAGGCGGCGATGGTTCACGACATAGGAATATGTAAGACGTATGCCCCCGATTTGCATTGTGATGGGGATTATCCATATATCTGTCATGGTTATTTAGGCAGTGAGATGATGCAAGCGGAGGGGTATCCTCGACATGCGTTAGTGTGTGAGCGACATACGGGTACTGGGTTATCGTTGTCGTATATCATAGAGCAGGATTTGCCAGTTCCACATAGAGAGATGTTGCCGATCAGTTTAGAAGAGCAGGTGATATGCTTTGCAGACAAGTTTTTTTCCAAAACGCATTTGGGAGAAGAGAGGAATGTGAAGCAAGCGAGAAGGAAGTTGGAGAAGTACGGTGAAGAAACGATAGCGCGATTTGATAAATGGGCAGAAATGTTTTTATAGTTCTGTTTAAAATTATTTTGAAAAAGCGTTTTATGGTAACGAATTTTTTTGTAATTTGCGCCCGTTTTTGAGTACTAGCGAGTATTGAGAAAAAAAACGAAGAGGAGAGATGCTCGAGTGGCTGAAGAGGCACGCCTGGAAAGCGTGTATACGTCCAAAGCGTATCACGGGTTCGAATCCCGTTCTCTCCGCGATAATAGGAAATAAAATAATTAATATCAGTAATAATTAATAACTAAAAAAATGAAGAAAATTTTTGCAACATTAGCAATTTTTGGAGCTATGACATTTGGTTTGACTTCAAATGTTTTGGCTCAAGACGAATTTGGCAGTGAGGAGGGAGCTTCTACAGAAACTGAACAAGTAGATGACCAATCAGCACAACAACCACAGGAAACAGCAAAGCCTGAAGAGAAGAAGCAAGATGCAGTAGCTGAGCAAGGAACTGCTCCTGCAGAAGTTTCTATGTTCAAAGCTATTAGAGACAAGTTCATTGAAGGTGGTGCAGGATTTATGTCATTCGTTGCATTGTGTTTGATCTTAGGTTTGGCACTATGTATTGAGCGTATTGTATACTTAAGCTTGGCTTCTGTAAACTCAAAGAAATTATTGGAAGATATCGAAGATTGTTTGGATGAGGACGATGTAGAAGGTGCATTGGATAAATGCCGCAATACAAGAGGTCCAGTTGCTTCTATCTTGTATCAAGGATTGTCAAGATTGGAAGAAGGTCCAGAAGTTGTAGAGAAAACAGTTGTTTCTTACGGTGGTGTTCAAATGGGAGCATTGGAGAAGAATGTAACTTGGATTTCATTGTGTATCGCATTGGCTCCTATGTTGGGATTCATGGGTACTGTAATCGGTATGATCCAGGCATTCGATAGAATTCAACAATTAGGTGATATGAATGCAACAGCCGTTGCAGGAGGTATTAAGGTCGCATTGTTGACTACAGTGTTCGGTTTGATCGTAGCTATGATTCTTCAAGTATTCTTGAACTTCATTTTGACACGTATCGAAGCTTTGACATCAGAGATGGAAGATTCTTCTATTTCACTTTTGGATATTGTTGTTAAGCACAATGCAGGCAAGACAGCTAAGAGTAGTGAAGTGGCTAACAATGAATAATTTGTATAGAGATGAGTAGTAATATTTCTCGTTATGTATTATATGCCCTCCTGTTGATCACACTAATTGTGTGTGGATTCTTTTACTTCGGAGGAGAAAGCATGGAAAGTACACCAGCGGGTCAGTTTGAGACTCCAGTGTTTACTTCTACGCTGATGTATTGGGCTTTTGCACTTGTTATCATTGCTGCTTTGGCAACTTTGTGCTTTGCTTTATTGACTTTTGCTTCAAAAGTCAGTTACGATGCTAAATCGGTTCTTGTTCCAGTTATATTTGTAGGTGTGCTTGGTGTTATCTTATTGATAACATACCTTGCTGCAGATACAACTCCATACACTATCGTTGGTTTGGAACATCCAATCACAGCAGGAGAAATGAGTTTAGCTAATATGTGTATCGTTACTTCTGTGATTTTAGCTTGTATAGCAGCATTCGTTTCATTCTTTGGCTTTTTGGCTAAAAAATTCTAAAGTTAAGTTATGGCTAAAAAAAGAGAAGTACAAGAAATTAATGCAAGTTCAATGGCGGACATTTCCTTCTTGCTGCTGATTTTCTTCTTGGTCGCAACTTCAATGTCTACAAATCAGGGTTTGTCTCGTAAACTCCCTGAACCAATCAATAAAAAACAAAATATTGAAGATGTTGAGGTCAACAGACGTAACGTCATGCAGATCCTTATCAATAGTAAGGATATGTTGATGGTTAACGGAGAAGTCATGAATGTTGATAGATTGAAGGACAAAGCCAAAGAATTTATTGCAAACCCATATAATAGCGAATCTTTGCCGGTTAAAAAACCAGTTGAAATTCCGCTATTGGGTACACAAATGATCACGAAAGATCACGTCATCTCTCTACAGAATGACCGTGGTACTTCATATCAAGCCTATCTGGATGTTCAAAATAATTTAGTGGCGGCTTATAATGAACTTCGTGAAGAGTTGTCTAGAGAAAAGTTCCAGAAAACTTACTTAGATTTGGACTCGCTCGAGCAAAAGGCTGTACAGACTTATTACCCTCAGCGTATTTCTGAGGCTGAGCCTAAAAATTACGGACAAAATTAAGAAGGAGGACAGAAATGGCTAAATTTAGAAAAGGAGGAGGCAAAAAATTACCTGCAATTGGTACATCTTCTTTGCCAGATATCATATTCATGCTGTTGTTCTTCTTTATGGCTACTGCCTCTAAAAAAGAAGTAACTAGTAGGATTATGTGCGAATTGCCAACGGCTACTGAGTTAACCAAATTGGAGAAGAAATCTTTGGTACAATATGTTTATATAGGTATTCCTAGACAGAATGAACAGAAAAACCATGGTGTTAGTTCTCGTATCCAGTTGGACGATGCGTTTGCTAAATCTTCTTCTGAAGTAGGTGTTTATATTTCTCAGAAGAGAGAGGCTATGCCAGAAAAAGATCGCGATAAGATGATTGTTGCACTGAAAGTCGATAAAGAGACTAAAATGGGTATCGTGACTGATGTGAAACAAGAACTTAGAAATGCTCGTGCACTAAAGATTAATTATACAGCTAATCAAAGAAAATAAAATTAATCTGATTGTTATACTTTGAAAGGGAGAGATTTATATTCTCTCCCTTTTTTAATTTATTCAATGTCATATTTATGAAAAAGAAAATTTCAACACCTAAATGTCCTCAGGCTGTGGGACCTTATAGTCAAGCTATCTTGATGAACAATACATTGTATACTTCTGGTCAAATTGCTATCAACCCAGAAACTGGTCTAATGGTCGAAAACTCCATCGATGTCCAAACTCGTCAGGTGATGATTAACTTGCAAAACTTATTGTCTGAGTCTGGCTTCTCTTTTGACGATGTGGTTAAAACAACTGTCTTCTTGAAAAATATGGATGATTTCGCTACTGTAAATGCTATCTATGCTGAGTATTTTAAGGAAAATGCTCCTGCTCGCTCATGCGTTGCTGTTTGCTCTCTTCCAAAAAATGCATTGATAGAGGTGGAATTGATCGCTTCTAAGTAATAAGGAGAATAGATTGAAACTCAGTAGGTAGAAATCTGCTTTATAGGCTTAAAAGGGGAGATACGAAATTCGTATTTCCCTTTTTTTACAAATGTAAAAACCTCTTATATATAAAAAAACAAGCCCTACTATTGTAAGACTTGCTTTCTAGAAAACCATAAAATCTTATATTGAAAGGGGTTTCACAACCATGTTACAAAGGTATGTTTAAATTTTAATATGACAAATATATTCATCGAAAAATTTCAAAAAAAATGAGAAGAGGGTTGTACATCGCAAAATTTACTTGTTTTCTGTTTGTTTAATATGTTTTTGAAAAGGATTTTATCGTCTGGAAGGTGTTGTTTAAGAATGATTTATTTGAGATGAGAACATTCTACAAATAAAATAAAGGCACGTGTTTATCGTTAAAATAGAGAGAGTGTCATTTTTAACGACTAACTAAAACAGTATAATTATGAAGCGATTGGGTTGGTTAATAGTTTTTGCATTTTCCTTTTGTTGGACAAATGCTCAGGATTCAATTTCGGGTGCTACCACGGCTTCTGGAATTATCAAAAACGGTCAGGAATATAATGAATACGAGGATGATGAGAAGATTGATGAGAATAAGATTTATAGTAGTAGTAGGGTGCAACAGACGGCTAGCTATCCTAATATGATAGAATTTCTTAAAAAGAACATTCAATATCCTGAAGATGCTCTAATGAACTCATTGCAAGGCGTTGTATATGTGAACTTTGTTGTGAATGCCGATGGATCTGTCTCGGATGTCAAAATAGCACGTTCTGCAGGTTCGTCGCTCGATAAAGAAGCTTTACGCATTATCTCCCTGATGAAATATTGGAACCCTGCAACGATTAATGGGAAAGCGGTTCGTTCTTATTTTACACTGCCAATAAGATTCTCTTTGAAATAGGCGTGATTTGAGTGGTAAACTTTTGATCCTTATGTGGTTGAAACCGTTTCTTTCTCTTTGAGAAACGCTTTACTATAATTTTTTTAGAACCATCTCGCAATTTTTACAATCGAAGTGAAGTTGAATCTTCTTTTGTGTGTTCGTCACCAAATAGAGTGGCTCGTTCAGTCGTTTCCCATTCTCTTTTGTACAATATCCTAGTGCATACTTGATACAATGCTTGCATCTCATTAATTCAGCTCCTGCAGGCTCTTTCTTTTCAAACGAATCATCTATCGAACTTACTTGATGTTTTTGATAGAACTCCTTCGCCTTTTGATTGTGTACATTTCCTCGATAGTCCAGACACTCCTGAATATATGCATGATGTGTCTCTCGAATCTCTCGTAGACTTCTTTGCCTGTTTCCTTCTCTTCTCCTCTCCAATTGGTCAATCAATTCTCTTCGGATCTCTGCCAATGTGGAAGCTGGAATAAAATAGATTTTGGAAGTCTCTACATCCACCTTTTCGATCTCAAAAGAGGTGTCGCCGCTTTTGCTGAGAGTCCGTTGTATGTTTGCCAACTGTTTCTCTGGTTGGTTGGCTTCCTCTAACTTGTCATGCAACGTGTATTCGGACGTCTGATTGTCCTCGTCTGATAGAATGAATTGAATGCCATCCTTCGTCTCCTTAACGACAATGGCAGCTCTGATTTTCCTTTCTGCGGATTTCTTGGATAGAAGTGATTCGAAGTGTTGGTCAAAGTTTCGGTACAGCAAGGTGCCAGGCTTTATGAAAACACGTTCGGCAGGTGTGATTCGATTCCCTTCTGCAGTGTTGGCTTTAAAACCGCAAAATTGACCATCAGTATTTAGATAACAGAACCCATCTCCATTATTCAATGTTTGTTTGGTTTCTATTGTAATGGAACGGGCATTGCTTTGTGTCACTTTCCCAATCACTTCGCCTAATGATTTAGGCGTGTCGAATGAAAAAATGTTGTGGTTTCTTCCGTGCAGAAAATAGTCGGTGGAACCTCTGTGAAAGCTCTTTTCTATGTTGGGTGTGAATGTATAGGTACATTTCCCCGAACTGGCTTGTTGATATTGAGTCTCTCCGCTAAACAGTTTGTCAAGTTGCTGTCGGTAGTAGGCTGTGACATTTTTGACGTAGTTGATGTCTTTCAGTCTGCCTTCTATTTTAAGGGAAGTGATTCCCGCATCTATTAGTTCTTTTAAGTAGTTAGACAGGTTAAAGTCTTTCAAAGAGAGAAGAAACTTATCTTTGACGAGCACATCTCCTTTGCTATCGATAAGAGAGTAGGGAAGTCTGCACATTTGAGCGCAAACGCCTCTGTTGGCACTTCTTCCGCATAGGCTTTGACTTAGGTAACATTGACCGCTATAGCTAACGCATAGAGCACCGTGAACAAAACCTTCAAGACGCACGTTTGTTTGACTATGGATTTCTTTGATTTGATCTATAGTCAGTTCTCTGGCGAGTACCACTTGTTCGAAACCAGCCTGTTCGAGAAATTTTACTTTTTCGACGCTTCTGTTATCCATTTGTGTACTAGCATGGATAGCGATGGGCGGAATATTTAGTTCTAGTATGCCCAGATCCTGTATGATGAGAGCGTCTGTACCGATGTTGTATAGTTGATGGATGATGCGTTCGGTTTGGCCAAGTTCCTCATCAGTGAGTATCGTGTTGAGGGCAACGTACACCTTTGCATAATACTTATGAGCGTAGGAGACTAATCTTTCGATCTCGTTGATGGAGTTAGAAGCATTAGCACGAGCGCTGAACTGAGGAGCACCGATATAAACAGCATCAGCCCCATGGTTGATGGCTTCGATACCGTGTTCGGCAGTTTTAGCGGGAGAAAGTAGTTCAATCATTCTCATGGATAGAGACTACTTGATTTTGTTGATATCGTAAGGAGTACTTTGATATACGAAATAGTTCAACCAATTGACAAATAGAAGGTTGGCGTGACTTCTCCAACGAACGATAGGTTTCTTTTTAGGGTCGTCATCTTCAAAGTAGTTTTTAGGAATTTCAATATCCAGACCTTTCTCTTTGTCACGTATGTATTCATCTCTAAGCGTGTTTGGAGCATATTCGGAGTGGCCCATGATATATATTTCTCTTCCTTTTTTAGCCTGAACCATGTATACGCCGGCTTCGGGAGACTCAGAAAGAAGTTTCAGTGCTGGATTTTTAAGAATATCCTCTTTTCTAACTTCTGTGTGTCTGCTATGAGGCACAAAAAACTCATCGTCAAACCCTCTGAATATAGGGTTTTTAGGATCCAATGCCGTATGTTTGAAGATTCCGAACATTTTTTTGTCCAGCTTATATTTAGGAATGTTGTAGTGATAGTATAATCCTGCCTGAGCAGCCCAGCAGATGTAGACGGTGGAATATACATGTGTCTTACTCCATTCGAAAATTTCTGTGATTTCGTTCCAATAAGAGACCTCTTCATAGTCCATGTGTTCGAGAGGAGCTCCTGTGATAATCATGCCATCATATCGGTTTTCTTTGACAATTTCAAAATCCTTGTAGAACATTTTCATGTGTTCTATGGGCGTGTTTTTAGAAGTATGACTTTTGATTTTCATAAACTCCAATTCGATTTGAAGAGGAGAGTTGGACAAAAGGCGTACTAAATCAGTTTCGGTAGTGATTTTTAGAGGCATTAGGTTGAGAATGATAATTTTTAGCGGTCTGATGTCTTGATGAGAAGCAGACTTACTATCTTTTACAAAGATATTCTCTTTCTCTAAAGCCTTGATAGCTGGTAAATCTATAGGTATATTTAATGGCATTTTAATCTGATTTTTGAAATTTTGTGCAAAGATAGCTTTTTGTTGCCTATCCACCTTGATTTTTTGTTAGAAAGTTATTTTTAAGGATGGTGTTTTTTCGTTATCTTTGCAAAAGATATGGGAAGATTGTTAGCCATCGATTTTGGTCGGAAACGGGTTGGTATTGCAGTGACGGATCCGTTGCAGATTATAGCCAACGGGTTGACTACCGTTGCGAGTGGTGATGTGTACCAATTTTTGACAGATTATCTTGCCAAGGAGACGGTGGATAAGTTTGTGATTGGATTGCCTAAAACCATGAAAAATGAAGAGTCAGAATCGATGAAATACATCAAGCCTTTTGTGGCAGGACTGAGGAAACGGTTTCCTACGATTCCGATAGAGATGTATGATGAGCGTTTTACGTCGGTGATAGCCCATCGCACGATGTTGGAGGGGGGATTGAAGAAGAAGGATCGTCAGAACAAGGCGTTGGTGGATGAAGTGAGTGCGACAATTATCCTACAGTCGTATATGGAGTCGAAAAACAATTTAAAATTTCAATAATGATTTATCCAATTGTGCTTTATGGAAGTCCTGTGCTAAGACAGGAGACGAAGGAGATTGACAGTTCATATCCTGAGATAACTAAACTGATTGCAGATATGTTTGAAACGATGTATAATGCGGATGGAGTAGGCTTGGCTGCACCACAGATCGGTTTACCCATACGTTTGTTTGTTGTAGATGCGGATCAGTTGTCAGAGGATTATCCTGAGTGTAAGGGCTTTAAGAAAGCATTCATCAATCCACAGATAGTGGAGGAGAGTGAGGAGTTGGAGACGTATAACGAAGGCTGTCTTAGTTTGCCTGGCATATCAGAGTCGGTAAAACGACCAGTGAAGATCCGAATTAAGTATCTGAATGAACAATTTGAGCCTTGTGAGGATGTTTACGAGCATTTTCAGGCAAGGGTTGTTCAACATGAATATGACCATCTACAAGGACATGTGTTCATAGACCATATATCGCCTATACGTCGCCAAATGAACAAAGGAAAATTGTCCAATATGGCGAAAGGAAAGGTGCGTTGTCATTATCGTGTAAAATTACAAAACTAATATGGAGCTATCCGTTTTGAAAAACAGATTGACAGAAGGTGTTTCTGAGACGTTGATTCAAGATTTTAAGGAATATATATCCGCACATCCCGAATCAGACGAGGCCTATTTCTTGTTGGGAAATGCCTATCGCAGGCAGGAGAATTGGGAGTTTGCGTTGAATGCCTATCAACAGGCAATGGATCTGAACGCAGAGTCGCCCGCACGAATGGCCTATGATGCCATTCAGGAAGTTCTCGCTTTCTACAATAAGGATATGTATAACCAATAAAGGTGAGTTCTGTAAAAATTCACTGTGTAAACATAAATAGTATGTTATAATTTGTTGGAGCCTCCTAAAGTGTATTGTATATTTTCGTATTTTTGTAGGTGTTAAATTTAATATAGAGAGATATGAGTATTAGTGATGATAAAATGAAGAAGATAAGTGTTGTTATCGCTAGAATATTTTTGGGTATAGTTTTTATATTTTCTGGATATGCAAAAGCTGTAGATCCATTAGGATCCAATTATAAAATACAAGATTATTTGTCAGCTATGGGCTTGGAGAGTTTTGCCTCTGTAGCATTAGTGGCTGGAATTCTATTGGCTGCTTTTGAATTTCTATTGGGTGTCTGCCTTCTATTGGGTGCTAATCTAAAACATACGTCTATTTTGACCATTCTTCTGTTGGCTGTAATGACGCCATTGACGCTATGGATCGCATTGACTGACCCTGTGTCGGATTGCGGATGCTTTGGTGATGCCCTTGTTCTAACCAATTGGCAGACGTTTTGGAAGAATATTCTGTTTTCATGTTTAGCCGTCTTAATCCTGTTATGGCATAAGTACAGTCCTAAGTTGTTCACTCAACGAACAGAGTGGATCATTGCCATCTGTGCAGGAGGCTTTTCTATCATGATATCTATCTATTGTTATATCAATTTGCCAATCATTGATTTCCGTCCATATAAAAATGGTACAAACATTATTGAGGCCATGAAAATGCCTGGTAGTGATGAAGATATAGAATATGTGGCAGATCAGCTTACGAAGTTGTCTGATGGTACACTTACTCAAGATGCATGTCTCGAGGCAGTTTGCCAACCTCAGTTCCATTTGCCTGAGAAATCGGTGAAGGAGATCCTAACCAAATACATGGCGGATAATGATAGAGAAGCAGAAGACTATGCTCAACGCATCTTCGATTTGCTGTCGGATAAGTATAAAACAGTACTGATTTATGAAAAAGATGGTAAAACAGAAGAATTCACGTTGGATAATTATCCGAAAGATGATAAATCATGGAAATATGTGGATACCAAAAATGAAATAGAGAAGAAGGGATATGAACCACCTATTCATGATTTCACCATGGAGCACCCTGATGATGGGGATATAACGGAGGATGTGTTGGCTAATCCTGGTTATACGTTCCTTTTGATCTCATATCGCGTAGAGAAAGCATCAACTAACAAACGTAAAGAGATAAAAGCCATCTATGACTATTGTCTGCAGAATGACTATAAGTTCTATTGCTTGACTGCCACTGGTTTGAATACAAAAGAGATGCTTGAATATAAAGTGGAGATGGGTGGCGTGGAATATCCTATTGTGAATACGGATGAGATTACTCTAAAGACAATCGTTCGCTCGAACCCTGGATTGGTTTTGATTAAGAATGGCGTTGTTATCAATAAGTGGAGTAACAAGAATATGCCTACCTTTACGGAACCTTTGGAAAACTCACCACGTGGACAGATACAACAACCTAACGATCGTCGCGTCGTTTTGCTTTCATCTTTGTTGTTCTTATGTGTGCTTTTGGGTGTATTCGCAATTGATAAGGTGGTTGCGAAATTTGCCGACAAATTTAAGTTGGGAAAAGAAAATTGATTAGGAGATTAAAAATTTGATTATAAATATTTTAAAATTTCAAGTACAATGAGAAAGAATATTGTAGCAGGAAACTGGAAAATGAACAAGACTCTTCAAGAAGGTCTTGAGTTGGCAAAGGGCTTGGACGCTGCTTTGAAAGGTAAGAAATTGAATTGCGATGTAATTATCGGTACTCCATTCATTCACTTAGCAAGTGTGGCTGCTGCCATTGATACTAAGGTGATCGCTGTATCTGCAGAGAACTGTGCTGACAAAGAGTCTGGTGCATATACTGGTGAAGTTTCAGCAGCAATGGTAAAATCAACAGGTGCAGAGTACGTTATCTTGGGTCACTCAGAGCGTCGTGAATATTATCATGAGACTCCAGAGATCTTGAAAGAGAAAGTTCTTTTGGCTTTGAAGAACGGTTTGAAGGTTATCTTCTGTATCGGTGAAAGTTTGGCAGAGCGTGAGGCTAACAAGCAAAACGCTGTTGTTAAGGCTGAGTTGGAAGGTTCTGTATTCAACTTGTCTGCAGAGGACTTCGCTAAGATTACTATCGCATACGAGCCAATCTGGGCAATCGGAACTGGTAAGACTGCTACTGCTGATCAAGCAGAGGAAATCCACGCTTACATCCGTTCTTGTGTAGCTGACAAATATGGTAAAGAGGTAGCTGAGAACACTTCTATTCTTTATGGTGGTTCTTGTAAAGCTTCTAACGCTCCTGAATTGTTCGCTAAACCAGATATCGACGGTGGTTTGATCGGTGGTGCTTCTTTGAAGGTAGAAGATTTCTGCGGTATCATCAATGCATTTTGATTAAAAATGTCTTAGTGCCTATTATTGGGTACTTTTTCATTATAAATAAACAGACAGAAGACGGTATGAAAACCGCCTTTTGTTTTTCTCTTCCCTAGATCATTGAAAAATTTCTCTGTTTTCGTCTCAATTCATTCTAAAAATTGATAGTTGCCAATTAATCTTATATCTTTGCATTAACGACCGTATAATCACTCGTATTCGTGTTTATATGGCTTAACAATAGAAATGTATATGCGGAAATTTGTTATTATAGTTGCTGGAGGAAAAGGATTGCGTATGGGTGGTGATATTCCCAAACAATTCCTTCCTGTCGAGAATAAACCTATTTTGATGAGAACCCTGGATCGTTTTTTTGAGTATGATCCTCAAATTCATATTGTCCTGGTGTTGCCGCAAGGTCATTTTAGTTATTGGAATGACCTCTGTAAACAGTATAACTATCAGACGCCTCATACATTGGTGGCTGGTGGTGAAACTCGTTATCATTCTGTAAAAAACGGTTTAATGTCGATCTCTTGCGCTCCAGATGATTTGGTGGCTGTGCATGATGGTGTACGACCATTCGTATCGGTGGAGACTATAGCGGAGACTTTTGATAAAGCAGCCCAACTAGGCGCTGTCATCCCTGTGATAGATTGTATCGATTCATTGAGAGAGGTGGTCGGTAATCGGAGTGAGGCTCGCAATCGTAGCGACTTTAAGTTAGTTCAAACACCACAGACATTCACTTATGAAGTGTTAAAACATTCATATCTGCTTGATTACAGAGATTCGTTTACAGATGATGCCTCTGTTGTGGAAGCAGCAGGACATGCGGTGAGTATGGTGCAGGGAAATCGTGAGAATATCAAAATAACCACTACGTATGATTTGAAATTAGCCACTGTTTTAGTCTGATGAACCTTTCCGAAAAAGATATAACTTATTTGCATGGTGTTGGTCCCAAGCGTTCTGATCTACTGAAAAAGGAGATTGGGGTTACCACCTATGCCGATTTGCTTTATTATTTTCCATACAGATACATTGACAAAAGCAGATTCTATGCCATCTCGGAATTGAATGAAACCTCATCTTATGTGCAGATTAGAGGTCGTATTCTGAAGATGACGTTGGTCGGAACCGGACGTAAGCAACGTGTGACGGCCATCTTCTCTGATGGGGTTTCGGCTATGGAATTACTATGGTTTAAAGGAACACAATATGTGATGGATACCTATAAAGAAGGTCATGAGTTTGTGGCTTTCGGTAAGCCCTCTTTCTTTGCAGGTAAAGTGAGTATTGTTCATCCAGAGATGGAGACCATAGCGGAGGCGAGATCAAAACTATCCTTGGGCGGTTTGCAGGGCTTGTATAATACAAGTGAGAAGATGAAGAGTAGTTTCCTCAACTCAAAGTCCATACAGAAGTTGGAGTTGGAAATTATTCATTCGTTGGGCAACGAACGCATAGATGAGGTGTTGCCAAACTATCTGATTCAGGAACATCATCTGATGCCGTTGCATGATGCTTTGCTGACGATTCATTTCCCTAAGGATTTGGATACCCTTCGGCTAGCACAATTTCGATTGAAATTCGAGGAGTTGTTTTTCATTCAGATTGAAATGCTTCGCAGTTCGAAGATTCGCTCGCAGCGCTTCAAGGGTATGCAGTTTGAACAGATAGGCTACTATTTCAATACATTTTATAAAGAACATTTACCATTTGAACTGACGGCTGCGCAGAAGCGAGTGATACGAGAGATACGAGCAGACGTGGGAAGTGGTAGACAGATGAATCGTTTGTTGCAGGGCGATGTGGGAAGTGGAAAGACTTTGGTTGCGTTGATGACGATGCTGATGGCTTTGGACAATGGTTATCAGGCATGTATGATGGCACCAACGGAGATATTAGCTACTCAACACTATGAATCCCTTTCACAGATGTTGTCTCCTTTAGGAGTCTCCATTGTATTGCTGACCGGTTCGACAAAGAAGAAAGAGAGAGAACAGATTTTGCCTTTGTTGGCGGAGGGGGAGATTCAAATATTGATTGGAACACATGCATTGATAGAAGATGGTGTGGTCTTTAAAAACCTAGGTATGGCGGTGATTGATGAGCAACATCGTTTTGGTGTAGCTCAGAGGGCTAGATTATGGGCTAAGAATGTACAGCCTCCTCATGTGTTGGTAATGACTGCAACACCTATTCCAAGAACGTTGGCGATGACGTTGTACGGAGATTTGGATGTCTCAGTTATCGATCAGCTGCCACCTGGAAGAAAACCAATTCGAACGGTTCATCGATTTGATACTAAGCGTGCTGATATCTATGAATTCATGAAGGGTGAAATAGCCAAGGGCAGGCAAATATATATTGTCTATCCGATGATTCAAGAGTCGGAAAAGTCTGATTATGAGAATTTGGAATCAGGATATGCAAAATTACAGCATGTTTTCCCAGAACCAATGTATCACATAGGAATGGTTCATGGTAAGATGAAACCTGCCGAGAAGGATGCTGTCATGCAAGAGTTTGTTTCGGGAAGGATGAATGTGTTGGTGGCGACGACAGTGATTGAGGTGGGTGTGAATGTTCCGAATGCGTCGGTGATGATGATTGAGAGTGCGGAGCGTTTTGGACTCTCTCAGTTGCATCAGTTGCGTGGACGAGTGGGACGAGGAGCCGACCAGTCTTATTGTGTTTTGATGACATCCGTAAAACTTTCGAAGGAGAGTCGACAGAGAATGGATGTGATGGTCCGAACCAATGATGGCTTTGAAATATCAGAGGTGGATTTAAAAATGCGCGGCCCAGGAGATATAGAGGGAACGCAACAGAGTGGGGTGGCGTTGAATTTGAAAATTACTAATTTGGCAACGGATGGACAGATTGTTCAATTCTCGAGAGATGTAGCCAGAATGGTGTTAGATGAAGATCCTGATTTGATGTTGGAAAAGAACAGGTTGATTAATTTGAGATTGCAACAGAGAATGAAGGAGAAACAAAATTGGGGAATAATCAGTTAGAAGTTAAGTTTTTATTTTAGAACCCATAAAAACAAAAAAGGTCATCATCCGATGACCTTTTTTATTCGAATTCGCAGGGGAATTATTTAGCTTCCTCTACAGCTTCTTTAACTGTTTCAGCAACTTCTTTACCAGCCTCTACTGCGTTCTCGATGCTAGCAACAACAGAATCAACAGTAGCAACAGTTGAATCAACAACAGTAGCAACAGTAGTGTCTACAGTTTCGATTACTGAATCAGCAACAGCAGCTGCTTCTTGTTGTTGGTCATTTTTACAGTTGCTGCAAGAAGCAAATGCCAAAGCAACAGCGAATAATAAAACTACTTTTTTCATTTTTTTATATAAATAAATTAAACAACGTTACTTTCTTTTTTTCGATGCACAAAATTATATTTAATTTCTCAATTGACATTCCATTTTTCCGTTTTTTTTCGGAGTAATGTAAAAAAAATATAAAAAATGCGAAAAAACCTCTTTTATAGGGCAATATTTGAAATGAAAAGATTCGAAATTTTTGTCAAAATGAACGAAAAAATCTTTTTTTCCTATCAAAACATACAACACTATGCGAGATTTTCATACAAATAACGCTTGATACTCTTCTTAGGAGTCTTCTCAAATTCGCTATTATGTATGATAATTTTTGTGATGGCTTCATAGGCAGCCAAGTCTTTGTTGAGATTGACTCTGTTTTGCTCCATGATTACATCCAATTGTTCCTTTTCAATATGACTCTCATCCATGGCTGCATAGTCAGGATAAACAAGTGCGATAAGCTTGTTGTCTTTTTGTGTGACAATACATTCTGATACGAATGGCATATTGGAAAGTTTTGCCTCGATGGCTTCTGGATAGATGTTCTGTCCGGAAGGACCTAGCAACATATTTTTGCATCTTCCTTTGATGAAGATGTTGTTTTTCTCATCGATAATACCCATATCTCCAGTGTGGAGCCATCCCTCTTCGTCTATGGTAGCTGCTGTGGCTTCTGGATTTTTGTAGTATCCCATCATCACGCAATCTCCCTTGATGAGAAGCTCTCCTGGAATCTTGTATGGATCGTCGGATAATACCTTTACTTGCAAGCATGGAAGTAGTTTTCCTGCAGAACCTGAAACGAACTCTTCCAATTGAGCGAAAGCAACCAATGGTGCGCACTCCGTCATTCCATAGCCACACACATAAGGGAATTTGATTTTGTCCATGAATGCAGCTGTCTCAGCGTTCAAAGGAGCACCTCCCAATACCAACGCTTTGAATTGACCTCCAAAAGTATCGACTAGTTTCTTTCTGATTTCAGAATAAATCTTAGTGTTAAGTCCTGGAATATTTAGAGCCACCTTCATGGATGTCTTGTTGATAGTTGGTAGGATTTGATTCTTGTAAATCTTTTCCAAAACCAATGGTACCAAGAAGATGGAGTTTGGTCTCACGTCAGACATGGCCTTGATTAGAATCTTAGGAGAAGGAAGTCTGTTGAGGAAGTGAATGTGAGAACCAGCAGATATTTGCGCTAAGATTTCACCCAATAGTCCATACGCATGGGCTAATGGTAGCATGGAAAGAATGTTGAATCCTCTTTTTGCTTGATCTGATTTTAAGGCAAATGAAATGTTTGCACTGAAGTTCTTACCAGAAATCATCACACCTTTACTGAAACCGGTAGTTCCAGATGTGTAGCTGATCATAACAAGTTCTTCGTTATCCTTCTCGTCGTAAGAAACATCCTCTTTATGGAATCCGTTTGGATATTTTTCTTTGAATTTCTCATCCAACGTCTTGATTGTCTTCTGAATCGTCTCTCCTGGTCCTTGATATATACAACGGAAGTCAGTCATAGAGAAGATACCTCTTATATTAGGTAATTTAGACTCGTCAATATTTTCCCAAATGTTATCTGATAAAAATAGGAGAACAGAATCAGAATGGTTGATGATATGTTGAATGTCATCAGCATGGAAGTCTTTGAGAATTGGAACTGCCACAGCACCATACGTTTCAACAGCAAAAAATGTGATAGCCCATATATGATTGTTATTTCCAACAATGGCTATCTTATCATCTTTCCGTATGCCTAATTCAGAGAATAATATATGAAGTCTTGCAACTTGTTCTGCTACTTCTCCGTAGGTGAAACTTGCTTTTGTTACATAGTCTGTTAGAGCTGGGAGCTCCCAATTTTCTTTGAAAGAGTTTTCAAAGTATTTAACGTAATTATTCTGGTCCATTAACTTTCTGTATTTTTTCGGGGGATAAAAATACAAATGTTCTTTTAATGTACCAATAAAAAGTGGCGATAAAATGACAAAAGACCTTAATTATATGCCTGATATTCTGTTTTTTGCAATTTGTCGATTTTTAACAATAATTAACTGACATATTTAGAGAAAACGGTGGTCTGTCCGATTTCATTTCTCGTACAAATAACGTTTAATGCTCTTTTTCGGAGTCTTTTCAAACTCTGTTGGGTGCATTCTGAACTCTTTTATTTGCTCGTAGGCAGCCAAACTAGCATTGACGTTTTTCTTGTGTTCCTCGTAGATTGAAGTCAGATCCTTTGGCTCGATGTGCATCTCGTCCATTGCTGCATAATCAGGGTAAACCAGTGCCACAATCTTATCATCGCTTTGGATAACAATGCTCTCCGAAACAAATGGAAGGTTGTTGATTTTTGCCTCTATCTCCTCGGGATATACGTTTTGTCCGGATGAGGTGAGTATCATTGTTTTGGAACGACCTTTTATAAATATATTTTGATTTTCGTCGATCACACCCATATCACCTGTTTTCAACCAACCATCCTCAGTGAAAACATTTTTGGTGGCCTCTTCGTTCTTGTAATAACCTAGCATGACGTTTCTTCCCTTTACAAGGATTTCTCCAGGAGTGTTGCGTGGGTCTGGTGAGTCGATTTTCACTTCACAGCCGTTGATGGGCTTTCCTACAGAATGAGGTACATAATTATTGGGCTCAAAACTGATGAGAGGAGTACACTCCGTCATTCCATATCCTACGGCAAATGGGAAATTGATCTTGGTTAAGAAATCCTCCACTTCACGGTTGAATGGGGCACCTCCAATCACGATGCTTCTAAATGCTCCACCAAATACATTGACCAGCTTGTTCCGAATCTCAGCATAGATTCTGTTGGAAATAAGCGGAATGCTTGTTGCCACTTTGATGGATCGTTTGTTAAGCATTGGAAGTATATTGTTTTTATAAATCTTCTCGATGACAAGAGGAACAGTAAAGATAGAGTCTGGCTTCACCTCCTCCATGGCTTTCAATAACACTTTAGGACTCGGAAGACGAGTGAGGAACGTGATGTGACCTCCTGCTGCGAATTGCGCAATGAAATCAAATGTGCATCCGTAGGCGTGAGCCAATGGTAAAAAAGATAATATTCTGTACCCCTTTCCAACAAGGTTTGTATGTTGCTTTGCGTAATCTATCATGCAGCAGAAATTGTGTCCTGATAACATCACGCCTTTGCTGAATCCAGTGGTGCCTGATGTATAGTTTAGCACAGCCATTTCGCTCGCATCTTTTTCTGCAAATTTTAAATTCTCTTTGGTGACTCCATTCGGATGTTGTTGCGCTACGATAGAGTCTAAATGTTTCATCGTCATCTGTATGCTTTCTCCCTGAGCTTGATAGATGCATCGAAAATCAGTGATGGAGAAGACACCTCTAATATTCTGAAGACTCTCTTCTGTGAGATTCTCCCACAAGTTATCACTTACGAACAACAACTTGGAATCCGAGTGGTTTACAATGTGTTGGATGTCGTTAGGATGAAAGTCTTGAAGAATAGGTACAATGACAGCACCATACGTTATTGTTGCCAAAAATGTGATGGCCCATTCAGGGGTGTTTCGACCTACTAAAGCAATCTTATCCTCTTGCGTAATGTTAAGCTCTTTAAATAATGTATGAAGACGAATGATTTCTTCTGCTACTTGCTTATAAGTATAATTTTGCTTGGTGATGTAATTGGTCATTGCCATTAAATCCCAATTCTCTTTGATTGCCTGCTCGAAGCACTCGATGAAACAGTTCTCCATTATTTTTTTATTACGTGATTACTCACTTTGGTTAATTTTGTGCAAATATAAGATGAATATTACACAAATGAGTAAGTTTTGTGTAAAAAAAGTGCACACTTTCATCAGAAAAGAGCAATGTTTGATATTGTGTCAAAAAATTGATAATAAATATAACGTTGAGATAGGGAAGATGACAACAATGTGTATAATATGTATTATAGGTAGGTTCTGTGGATTTGTTTGGTATGGATTTTTATTTAAACGGTGAATTTATAGAACTCATCATATGTTCTATAACTATTTTGGGACGATGGGTGAAAAAAATAAAATTGAGATTTGCCGATTCACTCTTTTGATATAATTTTGTCACATAAACTGTGGTGTGTTACTTATAGAAACCACCGAAGTCAAATGATTATAGCAAATAGGTAAGTTATGAATTTTTTTGAGTGCAAAGTTAGTCATGATCAGGTAGAGGAATCTACAGGTAAGAAAAAGAAGATTACGGATACATACATGGTGGATGCCTTGTCATTTTCTGAGGCAGAAGCGAGGTTGAATGAAGAGGTGGCACCTTTTTACAATGCGGGTGAGTTTGCCGTTTCAGGTATTCGTAAAGCGAAGATTAGTGAAATATTTGGCGAGGATATAGAAGCATCCAAGTGGTACAAATGCAAAGTCTCTTTTATCACAATCGATGAGGTGAGTGGAAAGGAGAAGAAGTACAACAGTACGATTTTGGTTCATGCGGATGATTTTGAGGAAGCGTTGAAGAATTTGAAGACGGGATTGAAGGACACTATTTCAGATACGGAGATTGTAACCATTTCGGATACTCCGATTATGGATATCTTCCGTTATGTTGTGCCTGAAAATTAATAGGATTTGATATCCTAAAAGTCTATTTTCTCGATGTTGTTTAAATGTTAGTAAGATGTCGGTTGCACAAAGAATACGAGAAATAAAAGAGAGTTTGCCGGAGGGCGTACGCCTGTTGGCAGTCTCTAAATTTCACCCAGCAGAGTCCATCATGGAGGCATATAATGAGGGACAAAGGCTGTTTGGTGAGAATCATGTGCAGGAGTTGATGCAGAAACAACAGATATTGCCAGCTGATATAGAGTGGCATTTCATTGGACATCTGCAATCTAATAAGGTGAAATACATTGTTCCTTTTGTCTCTTTGATTCATAGTGTGGATACGGAGAAGCTGTTGGGCACGATTGATGCGCAGGCAGAGAAGTGTGGGAGAGTGGTTGAATGCTTGTTGGAGATTCATGTGGCGCAGGAAGAGACGAAGTATGGTTTCGATTTTGATTCAGCCAAAGAGTTGTTGGAGAGTGGCAGACTGAATGCATTGAAAAATGTCTCTGTCGTAGGCATCATGGGAATGTCTTCTATCACGGATGATGAATCACAGGTAAGGCGTGAGTTTGCTTCATTGTCATCTTTCTATCGTTCGATGAAGGAGAGTGTGGCACCGCAGTTCCGTGAGTTGTCGATGGGTATGTCGGGTGACTATCACATTGCCATAGAGGAGGGTAGTACGATCATCAGGTTGGGAACAACCATATTCGGTGCACGACAATATTAAGGATAGCCTTTTATTTATGATAAACTTTGGACGTTCATTGATATGGACGTCCTTTTTTTTTATGAAAGTGATGATAAAATATGAGGTAGGTTTTGCGTTAGCAATGAGGCGTAAGAAGTATACATATTGTCTCGTAATTGGACTTTTTTTTCGCGTAATGGTCTTTTCTGTAAATAAAATAGTGACAATGTGTTATGATATTGTGAAATTTATTTGTAACTTTGCACCCGATTATAAAATATGTTGAAAAACATAAAATTCTGATTATATGAGTGACGAGAAAAAGAAATCAGATGCGTTGAGATATCACGCAGAAGGAAGACCAGGAAAGATTCAAGTAGTTCCTACCAAGCCAACCGCAACTCAGAGAGATTTGGCGTTGGCATATTCTCCAGGTGTGGCTGAGCCATGTTTGGAAATTCAAAAAGACCAACATAAATCGTATGATTACACAGCAAAAGGAAACCTTGTAGCTGTGATTTCAAATGGTACAGCAGTGTTGGGTCTTGGTGATATAGGTGCAGAAGCAGGAAAGCCCGTAATGGAAGGTAAGGGTCTATTGTTTAAGATTTTCGCTGATATTGATGTGTTTGACATTGAGGTCAACGAGAAAAACATAGACAAGTTCTGTGAGACAGTAAAGGCTATCGCTCCTACATTTGGTGGAATCAACTTGGAGGATATCAAAGCGCCTGAATGTTTTGAGATTGAAGACAGATTGAAGGCTGAATTGGATATTCCTTTGATGCACGATGATCAACATGGAACAGCTATCATCTCTTCTGCTGCATTGGTCAATGCGTTGTCATTGGTAGGCAAGAAGATTGAAGATGTAAAGATTGTTGTTAATGGTGCTGGTGCTGCTGCTAATTCTTGTACTAAATTATATATGGCATTGGGTGCACGTTTGGAGAACATCGTGATGTGTGACTCTAAAGGTGTTATCAATACAAAGAGAACAGACTTAAATGATCGTAAGAAACCTTTTGCTACAAGTCGTGACATCACTACATTGGCAGAGGCTATCAAGGATGCGGATGTATTCTTAGGACTTTCTAAGGGTAATGTGTTGAGTCAGGATATGGTTCGTTCAATGGCAAAGAACCCTATTGTGTTCGCTTTGGCTAATCCAACTCCAGAAATTTCATACGAAGATGCAAAAGCATCTCGTCCTGATTTAATCTTTGGTACGGGTCGTTCCGATTATCCGAACCAAATCAACAATGTGTTAGGATTCCCTTACATCTTCCGTGGTGCATTGGATACACATGCAAAAGCCATCAACGAAGAGATGAAGTTGGCTGCTGTTCGTGCATTGGCAGAGTTGGCTAAGCAACCTGTTCCAGAGGCAGTTTCAATTGCTTATGGAAACAAGAAGATGAAGTTCGGTCCTGATTATATCATCCCAACTGCATTCGATCCACGTTTGTTGGAGACTGTTGCACCAGCTGTTGCAAAGGCAGCTATGGATTCTGGTGTTGCTCGTAAGCAGATCACTAACTGGAATGAGTATAAAGCAGAATTGCGTGCTCGTATGGGATTGGATAACACGTTGATCGGTTCTCTTACTGAGGCTGCTAAGGCTAATCCTAAACGTGTTGTTTATACAGAGGCTAATACTCCTAATACATTACAAGCTGCATCAACAGCTAAGAAAGAGGGTATCTGTATTCCTATCCTTTTGGGTAATGAAGAGAGAATTGCTAAGATTGCAAATGAAAACGGAATCGATATCGAAGGAATTGAGATCATCAACCTTCGTCACGATAGAGAAGAGTCTCGTCGCAACCGTTATGCAAAATACATTTCTGATAAGTTAGCTCGTAAGGGTTACACCTATTCTGAGGCTAATGAGAAGATGTATGACCGCAACTATTTCGGAGCTATGATGGTTGAGATGGGTGAGGCTGACGCTATGATTACTGGTTCTTATACCAAATACATGGAGGCTATCAAGCCTGCTATTGATATTATTGGTCTTCGTGAGAACATCAGCAACTTAGCTGCTCTTAACATCGTAAACACTCCAAAGGGTGTCTTCTACATGGCAGATACATTGATGAACGATTCTCCAAGTGCTGAGACATTGGTAGAGATTGCCAACTTGACCAATCAGACAGTGAAGTTGTTCAACGAACATCCAGTAATGGCGATGTTGTCTTACTCTAATTTTGGTGCAGACTCTACAGGAAACCCTTGTGTAGTACACGAGGCTGTTGAGTTGATTCACAAGAATCATCCAGAGATCTTGGTGGATGGTGAGATGCAAGTTAACTTCGCAATGGATAAGAAGCTTCGTCATGAGAAATATCCATTCAGTTCAATCGACGGTATGGATGTGAACACGATGATCTTCCCTAACTTGAACTCAGCAAACATCGCTTATAGAATGTTGTTGAGCATGGGAATGTGCGAGAGTGTAGGTCCTGTTCAGATGGGTCTTAAGAAGCCAGTACATGTATTGGATGTTGAGGCTTCCGTACGTGACATCGTCAACATGACAACAATCGCAGTGATTGACGCTCAATTGAATGACAAATAATTTAGATTGAGATATAGAAAGGGAAAGAGGGTGCTCTGGGGGGCATCCTCTTTTGTTGTGAGAAGGGGTTGTTAATGGGTAAGAAAGAGTCTCCGACATCACCGACAAACAAATGTCGGAGAGACAACGCACTATAGAAAGCAAACTTTTTGTGTTGTAGAATATATAGCTGAGAATTAATAGGAGAGGGTTGAAATAGAAAGTTGCAAAAAATCATAAAATAAATATGAACCATTATAAGGTGAATTGCTTACAAGACCAAAGGTTATACAAGATATTTTTTGTAACTTCGTAGCCAATGAAAGGCCCAATAAAAAATAGCAATATGGCGAAGAAAGTAATTAAAGAAAAAGCAATAGAGGAAACCTTATGGGAATCAGCTAACAAACTGCGTGGCTCTGTGGAACCGTCGGAGTATAAACATGTGGTGCTGAGCCTTATATTCTTGAAATATGCACACGACCGCTTTACGGAGCGGCGCAATGAACTGGTGGCTGAGGGCAAGGAAAACTTTGCCGATAATCCCGTCTTCTATAATGCGAAGAATGTTTTCTTTCTGGAACCTGAAAGTCGTTGGGACTTTCTGATTGAAAATGCAAAACAGAATGATATTGCCATCAAGATAGATAAGGCTTTGGCGAAAGTGGAGCAGAGCAACCCTACGCTAAAAGGAGCTTTGCCCAGTAACTACTATGCTGGCCTTTCACTCGACCGCACAAAACTAGCAGCCTTGCTTGATGAAATCAATAAGATCGACACGTTGAAAGACCCTGAACATGACCTCATTGGACGTGTTTATGAATACTTCCTCGGTAAGTTTGCCATTGCCGAAGGTAAGGGTAAAGGTGAATACTATACGCCTAAGACCATCGTCAACCTTATAGCAGAAATGATTGAGCCTTATCGTGGTAAGATTTACGACCCATGTTGTGGTTCTGGTGGTATGTTCGTGCAAAGTATGAAGTTTATCGAGGCACATCACGGTAACAAGCGCGACATCTCTGTCTATGGACAGGAATACACCAACACTACTTATAAGCTAGCGAAGATGAACCTTGCTATTCGTGGTATTGCCTGTAATCTGGGTGAGATGGCAGCCGACACCTTCCATAACGACCAACATAAGGATTTGAAGGCAGACTTCATCATGGCTAATCCGCCATTTAATCAGAAAGCGTGGCGAGCAGAGAACGAGCTGAAGGATGATCCGCGTTGGGCAGGTTACGAAACACCTCCGACAAGCAATGCCAACTATGGTTGGATTCTGAATATCGTCTCGAAACTCTCTGTTAATGGTACAGCAGGTTTCCTTCTTGCCAACGGTGCACTGAGTGGCGATGGCACGGAGCTGGCTATTCGTAAACAATTATTACAAAATAAGGTGGTGGAGGCGATCGTTATTCTGCCTCGTAATATGTTTTACTCTACGGATATCAGTGTGACGCTTTGGATTCTCAATAACAACAAGAAAGCCTGTACTGTGGAGCAGAATGGTAAGATGATTCGTTATCGCAATCGAGAAGACGAAGTGTTGTTCATCGACTTGCGCCAATGGGGAGAGCCTTTTGAGAAGAAATACATTCAGTTCCCTGCAGAGCAGATACAGCAGATAGCCGAGAATTTTCACAACTGGCAACGAGTGGGTTATGAGCAGACATATCAAGATAAGCCAGAATACTGCTATTCAGCCACTCTCGACGAGATTGAGAAGAAAGGCTGGAGTCTTGTTCCAAGCAAATACATTGAGTTCAAGAATCGTGATGAGCAGATTGACTTTGATACCAAGATGAAGCAACTGCAAACGGAGATGCGTGATTTGATGCAACAAGAAGAGGAAAGCAAACAGCAGTTGAAAGAACTGTTTAATTCATTAGGCTATGGACTTGAATAACCAAATTCTCATATATAAAACTGATGATGGACAAACGCAGATAGATGTCCGCATGGAGAATGAGACTGTGTGGCTAACACAGTCTCAAATGGCAGAGTTGTTTGATACAGACCGAACGTCAATAGTTCGTCACATAAACAATATATACAAGGTCGACGAATTAGCCCGAGAGTCAACCTGTGCAAAAATTGCACAAGTTCAAAAAGAAGGAAGCAGAATGGTTAATCGAACAGTTCCTTTCTTCAATCTTGATATGATCATTTCTGTTGGCTATCGTGTCAATTCGAAACGAGGTGTGCAGTTTCGTCAATGGGCTTATTATCAATAAGACGACTTGTCAATCTGATAAACAAAAACAACTATGAGTAAAGCTGAATATAAACGTTTAGGTGATTATATCAGACCAGTAGATGTCCGGAACAAAGACTTGAAGGTAACCTTGTCTCAAGGTATATGTAATGCCAAGTATTTCCAAAATCCTAAACAGGTGGCAGACAATCCTGAGACGCACAAAGTGGTTAGAACAGGACAATTTGCATATAACCGCGCAACGACGCGAAATGGCGAGAAGATTTCCATCGCATTAAGGGAAGGTCCAGATTGTACAGTCTCATCCGCGTATCAAGTGTTTGAGATTATTGATGAAAATTTGTTGAATCCCAGATACCTGATGATGTGGTTTAAACGTCCCGAATTTGACCGACTTGCAATTTATTTCTCTCACGGCAGTGCACACGAATTCTTTGAATGGGATGCTATGTGTGATGTTCATCTTCCCATCCCCTCCATCACCCGCCAGCGTGAGATTGTTTCTGAATACGAGACGCTATCCAACCGCATCCGCATCAACGAGCAAATGATTGCCAAACTTGAGGAAACTGCGCAGGCTCTGTACCGCAAGATGTTTGTGGATGGGATTGATAAGGAGAATCTGCCGGAAGGGTGGAGAATGGGGACGTTGGGGGAAATTGCAAGATATGTGGATGAAAAAAAATCTTTGAATGAAATAGAAGAATCTTCATATATCGCAACTGAAAATATGTTGAAAGATAAAAAAGGAATAATGTTTTCAACAAATAAGCCTGAAGAAGGTCGAGGAACAAGGTTTTTGATTGACGATGTGCTTGTTTCAAATATTCGTCCTTATTTCAAGAAAATTTGGAGAGCAACTTTTGATGGGGTTTCTTCCAACGATGTATTATGTTTTCGAGCAGAAAATGAGTTTAACGCTTCAATGCTATATTATACACTTGAACAAGATGCTTTTTTTGATTATGTAATGGCTGGAAGCAATGGTGTAAAGATGCCAAGAGGTGATAAGGATTGGATTATGAAGTATCCGATTATTATTCCTTCAAGCACGGGTATTGGACACTATCAAGAAACAACCAAATGTTTGCATGCCAATATTGTATGTCTCAAACAAGAAACCGAGAAATTAACTAAATTACAGTCCTTGCTATTGGCGAGGATGGGGCAATAAAAGATTGATTATGATTACGAAATATGCATATGTAGATGAATTTGGAGCCTTTGGATATAATTTTGAGAATGAAGGCTGCTCTACACATTTTATTATTACAGCTATCATTGTTGATGAAAATGACATCTCAATGGTAAAAGATAGTGTAGATATAATTCGTAAAAAATACTTTCCTAATGGCGAGATTAAGTCAAGCCGTATAGGTAAAGATCATCGCAAGCGTATTTCTATCTTAAACGAGCTAAAAGTGTTGCCTTTTAAGATATTTGCATTGGTGTGTGATAAACGGAAAATTTATGAACAGTCAGGATTAAGATATAAGCCTTCTTTCTATAAGTTTATTAATAATCTTGCTTATCAAGAATTGAGAACCAGTTTTAGTAATTTGGTTATTACCGCGGATGAGGTTGGAGAAAACGATTATTTACAGTCTTTTGCTGAATATATAAGGAAACGTGAAGTCCCATTGTCTCTTTTTGATAAAAGTCTTTTCCGATTTGAAAATAGTAAAGATAGCTTGATTATTCAAGTAGCAGATATTGTAGCAGGCTCACTTGCATATAATTACGATGAGCATAAGAAGGCAAAGACAAATGGCAATAATTATGGTTCAATATTGTCCTCTAAAATTCTCATGATAAAGGAGTTCCCGCAAACGTTTGCTAACTTCGATATTCAACAGAATGATTTAGATTCTCAATATAATGCTCAGATTGCGGACATTTGTTATCGGAAGGCTAAATTCTTCATGGAAAAACATAAAGATTCAGATGAATTAGAAGTAAAACAGCAAGTCGCCGTACTTGACTATTTATTGTTCCGCTTTATGAATAGATCTCCACGCAAATATATTCCAACAAAAGAATTAATTAACCAACTTTGCTATTTGGGATTTGATAGGATGCCTATTCAAGCGTTCCGAGCTAAGATTATTGCGAAACTTAGAGATAATGAAGTAATTATTTCAAGTAGTCCTGATGGCTATAAAATACCTTCTTCGGAAGAAGAATTAGAGGATTTTATTAACCGTGGTAAAACTATTATTCTTCCGATGCTTTCACGCTTAAAGAAGTGCAATGACATTATCAAATTGGGAACATCTGGGAATATAGATTTATTTCAAAGAGCAGAGTACCAAGTATTAGCAAACATGTTTAAAGAAAAAAACAATTGAAAAATGGATAAATTAGGCAAGATGATAAGGATTACCGATTTAAGGTCGGTATGGCCTCATGAGGCAAATGATTTTACAAAGTGGTTAGCACAAGAAGAGAATCTTACTCTCTTGGGTGATGCGATAGATATTGATTTGGAATTTGAAGATAGAGAATCATCAGTTGGTAGTTTCAATGTGGATATCTTAGCTAAAGAGGTCGGTACTAATCGTCGTGTGATTATAGAGAACCAGTTGGAAGATACCAATCACGACCATCTCGGCAAACTCATAACATACGCATCTGGTAAGGGTGCGGAAGTGATTGTCTGGGTGGTGAAGCGTGCTCGTGATGAACATCGACAGGCAATAGAATGGTTAAACCAGCATACAGATAGTAACATTGGTTTCTTCTTATTGGAAATAGAGTTATGGCAAATTGGAGACTCGGAAAAGGCTCCTCGCTTCAATATTGTGGAAAGACCAAATGACTGGTCTAAAACGATGAAAACAATCGAAGGGCTTTCTGATACGGACTTACTAAAACTTGAATTTTGGACAGGCTTTAATGATGCGATGTGTAACAATAATGACTTTACTCACAATTTTCATATTAGAAAGCCCTCTCCTCAACACTGGTATGATTTAAGCATCGGTAGTTCTGCTTATCATGTAGGACTTACCATTAACACTCAAAAGCAAAACATTGGAACAGAGATTTACATCAATGATGACAAAGAATTGTTTAAGCAATTTAAACTGCATAAAGATGAAATCTCTATGATGTTGAATAGCGAGGTGGAATGGCGTGAAGCTGAAACAAAGAAAGCTTGTCGAATTATCATAACAACGGATATTAATCCTAAAAAACGAGAATGTTGGACAAAAGCCTACAACTGGTTCTTGGAGAAAGCCATCATATTTAAGGATGTTGCATCCAAAATTGATAGATAAATCAAAAATTTAAACGAATTAAAAAACGAAATTATAATTTGATAAATACGCAGTTTAATATAAAACCCTCAAAAACTTTCATAAAAATGACAACATTTGAAATGGTAACCCAATGGGCAACAATACTTAGTCCTATTGTTGCAGTAGTAATTGCTATATGGACTTATTGTGACAACAGAAAAAGCATGCGTAAACAGACAGATGCTTGGAGGATTATGTGTCGCCAGCAGATAAATGTACAACTTACAATGTTAGAGATAGAATTGCAGAAAAATGCCTTGAAGAGAAGTGAGGACAATGATGAAATCATTCAGCTTTCAAGGGAAATAAGCAATTTGTCACAAAGCGATACTGCTAATAAAGCTGATATAGAAAGCTTACGAACAAAGATGAACAGCCTCTCAAAGCAAGCAGGACTTAAAGGAAACTGGCAGTGGCAAATCATAAATACTCAATTTGCTCTGTTCCGACAAAGTGAAACATTGAAGAGTTACGAATTCTAAGTCTTTACATTCAGTTTCTCTGTTAAACAGAAATACCCGAGCAAGTACTCATGTAAGTTAAAGAACCAATCTTATTCATACGTGTGTAAGGTATTCAAATAATAAAACCTAATGCCTATGTCATACTTTAACGAACATGCGCTGGGAATGGCCATCATGGAGCTTTTGAACATCGGTGAAACTGACAAAATAAAGCCATACTAATGAACGAAATTCAATTCATATTATACCAATTGCCCAATGAGGATGGCATGGTGCAGGTGGTCATCAAAGATGAGACCATTTGGGCTACGCAGAAAGCGATGGCACAGTTGTTTGGCGTGGGCGTACCTGCCATCAGCAAGCATCTGAAGAATATTTTCGAGGAAAAAGAATTAGACAGAGATACGACTGTTTCCAAAATGGAAATAGTCGTAAACAGAGGCTTCCGCGGTGAAATTATGGAGCTGGTGGAATTCTATTCCCTTGATGCCATCATTGCCGTCGGTTACCGCGTTTCATCAGCAAAAGCTACCAAGTTCCGCATTTGGGCTACCAAAATCCTAAACGAGTTCATTCGTAAGGGCTTTGTGCTAGATGACAATCGTCTGAAACAAGGCGAAAAGGTGTTCGGAAAAGATTATTTCCGTGAATTGTTAGAAAGAGTTCGTTCCATCCGTGCCAGCGAACGACGTATCTGGCAACAGATCACCGACATCTATGCGGAATGTAGTATCGATTACGATAGGAATTCTTCCACGACCCATGATTTCTATGCTATGATTCAGAACCGTTTCCACTATGCCATCACAGGGCAGACAGCTGCAGAAATCATCTACACAAAAGCCGACCACAAGAAAGCCAATATGGGTTTAACAACTTGGAAGAATGCGCCTGATGGCAGAATACTAAAATCGGATGTGTCAGTTGCAAAGAATTACCTGTCGGAGCAGGAAATCAGGAAGTTGGAACGCGCTGTAACGGGTTTCTTTGATTATATAGAAGATCTTATTGAAAATGAAAACACATTCGATATGTCTCAATTTTCAGATAGTGTGAATGCCTTTCTTACTTTCAGAAACTACAAGATATTGAAAGGAAAAGGAAGTGTGTCAAAAGCGGAAGCTGATGCAAAAGCTGAGAGTGAATATGATATTTTCAACAAGACCCAACCCATTATTTCCGACTTCGACAAGGAAATCAAACGATTAAAAGGAGAATAAGCTTATGTCATACTTTAACGAACATGCGCTGGAGATGGCCATCATGGAGCTGTTTGATCAACAAGACTACGACTACGTGAATGGCGAGACGATACACAAAGAGCAGACAGAGGTGCTGCTGCGTGATGACTTGCGGATGTATCTGATGGACAGATATGCCCAAGAGAAAATCACGCCCTTGGAGGTGGAGCGTGTCATTGCAAAACTGACAGCAGATAATGGTGCTCCGCTCTATGAGCAGAATGCACAGACGTATCGACTGATGACGGAGGGGTTCGCCATCAAACGTGAGGATGCCTCTCAACCAGACTTGTTCGTGGAGGTGATAGACTTTGATGAGGTGGGCAGAAATATCTTCAAGATTGTCAATCAACTGGAGATAAAGGGAATAGAGAAACGCATTCCTGATGGTATCGTTTATGTGAACGGTCTGCCTGTGGTGGTGTTGGAGTTTAAGAGTGCCGTGAAGGAAGATACCACCATTATGAATGCCTATACGCAACTGACAGTGCGCTATCGTAGGGATATTCCGAATTTGTTTCGCTATAATGCTTTCATCGTGATTAGCGATGGGGTGAACAATAAGTATGGTACGTTGTTCACACCCTATGAGTTCTTCTATGCCTGGCGTAAGGTGGAACGTACAGACAAGGCAAACGATGGTATTGACTCCCTGCACACAATGATGGCAGGATTGTTCCGTAAGGATCGATTGCTGAGTGTGATGAAGGATTTCGTTTTCTTCCCTGATACATCGAAAAGTGAACGGAAGATTGTGTGTCGCTATCCGCAGTTCTTCGCTACACATAGGCTTTATGAAAACATATTGGAGCACTCGCACATCAATCTGCACGGCGATGGTAAAGGAGGAACATATTTCGGCGCTACCGGTTGTGGCAAGAGTCTGACGATGCTGTTTCTTACTCGTTTGCTGATGCGCAGTCGTCACATGGCAAGTCCTACCATCGTACTGATAACAGATCGTACCGACTTGGACGATCAGCTATCGACGCAGTTTGTTAATGCAAAGCAGTTTATTGGCGATGAGACGGTAGTAAACGTAGAGACACGTGAGGAGTTGGGAAAGAAATTGAGAGGACGAAAGAGTGGAGGCGTATTCCTTACGACTATACAGAAGTTCAGCGAGGATATCAATCTGTTGTCTGATCGTGCCAATATCATCTGTATCTCCGACGAAGCCCACCGTTCGCAGACGAATGTGGAACAGAATATGACCATTACTGATAAGGGTGTGAAGCGCGGTTATGGCTTCGCTAAGTATCTGCATGACTCATTACCTAATGCCACATACGTAGGCTTCACGGGAACCCCAATCGATGCTACGATAGATGTGTTTGGTGATGTGGTGGATTCATATACGATGACAGAGTCGGTGGCAGATGGTATCACCCGACGAATTGTCTATGAGGGACGGGCAGCCAAAGTGTTTGCCGACCATAAGCAACTGGAGGCTATAGAGGCATACTACAAGCAATGTGCAGAACAAGGTGCCAATGAATACCAGATAGAGGAGAGCAAGAGGGCGGTGACGCAGATGAACAAGATTCTGGGCGACCCTAAACGATTGGCTGTGGTGGCACATGATTTCATAGAACACTATGAGAAACGAATAGAGGAAGGCAGTACAGTGTGTGGTAAGGCGATGTTCGTATGCTCTAGTCGCGAGATTGCTTACGATCTTTACAAACAGATTATCGCTTTGCGTCCTGAATGGGAAGAGAAAATAGGAGATGAAGACCATACTCCTGTGGAGCGCATCCGATTGGTAATGACTCGTGAGAAGGATGATGATCCGAAACTGCGTGAACTGATTGGCTCTGACGAAGACCGCAAGGCCCTTGATGTGTTGTTTAAGAATCCAGATTCGAACTTTAAGATAGTAATTGTCGTGTCTATGTGGATAACGGGCTTTGATGTGCCTTGTCTTGATACGATGTATATTGATAAGCCTTTGCAGAAACATACGTTGGTACAAACCATCTCAAGGGTGAATCGTGTGTATGAAGGCAAAGACAAAGGATTGGTGGTTGACTATATTGGTATCAAGAGCAATATGAATAATGCACTGAAACAGTATGCCGGTGGTGGTGAGTTGGGTGAAAATGTAGAAACCATCGAACAGAGTGTGACGATGGTGAAAGACGAATTGGATATCCTGCGTCGAATGTTTCATGCTTTTGATTACAGTAAGTTCTCAGATGGAACACCATTGGAACAGTTAGAATGTTTGAAACATGCGGCTGAGTTCATACAGGCTACGGAGAAATCGCAAAACGTGTTTATGGGACATGCAAAAAAACTGAAATCGGCTTTTAATCTCTGTTCCAATCATGAGGCAATCAGCGATAAAGATCGTGAGGACATCCATTTCTTCACGGGTGTAAGGTCTATCATATACAAACTGACAAAAGGTGATGCTCCTGATGCTTCACAAATGAACCGTAAAGTGAGCCAGATGATTGCAGAAGCTTTGCAGTCAGACGGAGTGGAGGAAGTGGCTCAGGTGAATGCGAACACAAAGGATCTGGATTTGCTGAGCGAGGATTACATGAAAAGGTTGGAGAAGTTGAAGTTGCCCAATACTAAGGTGAAGCTTATGGAGAAACTGCTTCGAACGGTGATTACTGACTTTAAGAAAGTAAATAAGATGAAAGGGGTGGACTTCACAAAGCGTCTGAATGCGTTGGTACAACGATATAATGACCGTAGTGACAATGCCATATTTGCAGAAGAGGTGCTTAATGAGGTAGCTAAACAGATGGCGGAATTGCTGCGGGAAGTGAGCAAAGAGAAAAAATCGTTTAAGGACTTAGGTATCACTTACGAGGAGAAGGCTTTCTACGATATTTTGAAAGAAATTGCTCATAAGTTCGGTTTTGAATATCCTGAGGATAAACTGCTGACGTTGGCAGCTGCCGTAAAGAAAATGGTGGATGACAAGTCAAAATATACCGATTGGGCAAATCGTTCGGACATCAAAGCGGAACTGCAAATGGATTTGATTCTGATATTGGCGGAGCATGGTTATCCTCCCGTTCCACAGGACGAAGTGTTCAAGGAAATCTTTGAGCAGGCTGAGAACTTTAAGAAATATGAGTAGCCTGATGAAGTTGAGATAGGGAAAAACATCTTCAGCCATCATCCTCACCTGATTTATTATGATGTGTGTGTAGAACGTTGCTTTCCCTTCCTAGCTCGCAAATATAATTGCACAAATCAATTTTTATCTATAACTTGCCCCTAATTAGATTTTATTGGTTATTTATACTATTTTTTATGAAACCGTTTTATGTTATCGTAGCAATTATGTTGTTTGGCTGCTGTTTGTCCGGTCAGGCGAAGAAGGCGAAACAGTCGGAGACGATCCAGACGACAGAAGGGGCGTTGTTTGATGCAAAGGGTATGGAAAAGGCAGTCAAATATTTTGACCTCGCCTCTAAATATACTGAACAAGCTAAGAAAATTCAGGATAAGAATCCTCAGAAAGCAAATAGCTTATTCCTTAAAGCGATTGATCAAATCAATAAGGCAATAGAAATTGCTCCTGACGACGCAACAGCTTATTATAATCGTGCAGGTGTAAAAGGATGTATGGGTGATGCGTTCGGGGCACTGAAAGATCTTGATAAAGCCATCGAATTGGACCCTGATTTTGAAGGTGCCTATTTTTATCGTGGATATATAAGAGATTATAGTGATATTGATATGGATGGTGCGTTGAGAGACTATGATAAGGCCATCGAATTGGCTCCTGATCATGCTGCGGAGTTTTATTATCATCGGGGTTCGTTAAAAGCTGAAATGGAGGTTGATATAGAGGGCGCATTGAAAGACTTAGAAAAAGCCATTCTAATGAATCCTAATTATGCAGAGGCGTATTTGGGACGTGGATATCTGAGAAACCTTCTTCATGATGATAAAGAAGGTGCTCTGAAAGACTATGATAAAGCCATTGAATTGGCTCCAAATTATGTTGTTGCATATTTGTATCGTGGAGATATAAAAGATGATAATGATAAAGAAGGCGCACTGTGGGATTATAATAAAGTCATTGAATTGGATCCTACTAATGCAGATGCCTATTTGAATCGAGGAAGTATAAAGGAGGAAATGGGGGATACGCTTGATGCACTGAAAGACTATGATAAAGCCATCGACTCGGATCCTGATTATGCCAAGGCCTATCGTTATCGTGGATATCTAAAAGGTGATATGGAAGACAATGAAGGTGCGCTGAGTGATTTTAACAAAGCCATCGAATTAGATTCTACTTATGCTAAGGCCTATCGTTATCGAGGACGTATAAAGAAGGAAATGAGAGATACATTTGGTGCATTGAGAGATTTTGACAAAGCTATCGAATTAGATTCTACTGATGCAGAGAACTATTTCTGTCGAGGAAATTTAAAGAAGAAAATGGAAGAAGCACATGATGGACTGATGGATTTTGACAAAACCATGAAATTAGATTCTACTTATGCAGAGATTCGTTATTTATATTTTGCTTCCATTAAGATAATATCAGATACACTTGGTGCACTGAGTGATTTTAACAAAGCCATCGAATTGGATTCTACTGCGGCTGGTGCGTATTGCAATCGCGCTGATTTATGGTTGAAAATGGGACAGTATGATAATGCCATGGCTGATGTAAATCGTGCCCTTTCTCAGTGTAATGAATATTCTGATGCATTTGTCGTGAAAGGTAAAATCTATATGGTTCAGAGTGAACGTTTTAAGGCAATTGAAGAATTTAGTCGTGCGTTGGCAATTGATGATACAAATGCTGAGGCGCATGCACTTCGGGCTAGCTGTTGTGTATGGCTAGCCAGGATTTTAAGTGATCTTTCTGTGGTTGATGATTTGAGGCATATGGCGGCAGAAGATAAACAAAAGATGAAATCATTGAGGGGGAAAAAGAAATAGTAAAATTCAATTTGGGCCAGATACGAAAAGAGGGCATATCAATTTTGATACACCCTCATTCTTCAATCGTTTTGCCTATTCTGAATAGGGTTGATACTCAACGGGGTCGTGTATTGGATTCTCACCGTTGAATCCTCTTGGTCGTTTTACCTTGTCATCATATTTTGTGCGACTAAAGATTCTGAAATCTCCTCGTTCGTAACTTTGAAAGGAGATATGGCAGAAAATAGGGCCTTCTGGTAAATACTCGCTGTTCGAGAATGTTCTTGTCCCTGATGTGTACAGATAGTTGTAATATTTGCCATTTAACATGATATGAAGTGCAATATTACCGACCGTAAACCATCTGCCTTTTGCTAAAATGTTTTCTTTGTACGTGTCGTCATAATCCATTACCACAAATTCGGCATCTCCGTTAGGTGATAGATGGAACCTGTATTTGTGATTTCCTCCACAGCATCTTCCATCCATAAACCATGTATATCCATCATCTGCCATAATTCTTGGGTCCCGAACAGTTGTGTCCGGATGTGCCAATTGCTCTGCAGTGACAAATCGTTCTGGTTCTACTGCCTCGATTAACTTCTCTAAAGCAGTAGGATTTGTTATTGTCGGAATCGTCGGCAGTGATTTGGATTCTGATTTTGCTTTTTTGTATAGTCGGTATGGCATACCTGCGTCGTTGATCATTGTAATCTCGTCTTCACTAAACACGTAGTATGCATAGGTCGTAGTGACACCTTTGCTGGAGACAATGTTCAAAGAGCGGTTGTTTAATGTGTACCATTCTCCTGATACTACGGGATATCCTGATATGGCAGCTGCTCCATCTTCCTGCAAGAGTAGGGTGGCACTTTCTCCTACCCATGCCTCATCTTCTCCTGTAATCAGACGACAGTCGCGATATTCACTTCCGTCGCACTTGTTTGCTTGAGGATTGGCTGCTACACAGGGTTCTTTCATACCATCGATCGTAGTTGTAGATAACCCTAAACGAAGTCCCATGCCAGCAGCTCCATCTCTTGATCGAATGGCGCGACGACTCACTCTGGCAAAATCCTCTGGTTCATCATAACTTCCACCTCTCCTCGTCTTATTGCCTGATCCTGTGAGTTGCACGGGATTTGTCTTGGCCTCTTCTGTATAGCCAATCAGCCAGTCATAGACCCATTCCCATGAGTTGCCACTCATGTCATATAGACCTAATTCGTTAGGTGCTTTCGTACCCACTTCGTGCGATTGTCCGCCACTATTGTCGGCATACCATGCCACTTCATCAATATTGTTGCTGCCAGAAAATTTGTGATTCTTGGGTATGCCTTGGTTTCCTCCTCGTGCGGCAAATTCCCATTCTGCATCTGTGAGCAGACGATAGTTCCTGCCTGTCAACTCATTAAGCTTACAGATGAACTCATTTGCACCAAACCAGTTGACTCCAATCTTAGGCGCTTTTTTCTTCTCCCAGAAATTGGAGGTAGTTCCCATTACAGCATTGTATAATTCGTTGGTTACTTCGTATTTGGCGATGTAAAAGTCGCTAACTGTCACTTGATGACTGGGCGACTCATATTTCTTGTCCACTTCTGCACAATTGTCACAACCACGAATGTATGTGCCTCCTTCAACATATACCATGTCTATGATAACTCCATTTACCGTATCGGAGAAGTTTTTTGCTTCCATGCTCTGATTTCCTTTTAATGTAAAGGTGGCGCTGTCAATACTTGTGATGGTGTAATTCTTTCTTACCTTGCCTGTCACATTGATTTCTCCAATTGGGAAATGTATCGTGTCAATGTCTGTGATGTTAATACTCTCTTTTTTACCATTGTTGAAATGGAAATTCATGCAGTTTTGTGCTGAGGCTAATGTAATGATACACATAACAATAGCAAATGTTACTATTTTTTTCATTGTTTAATAAATCGAAGGTTCTGGTTGTTAAATTTAATTTCATAAATCCCTGTAGCTAAAGATGCTACATTGATAACTTCTCCTGTTCGACTACGTCCGGAAGAAACTAATTTTCCATCAACTGTATAGATGGAATAATAGAAATCCTCCTCTTCGTCAGAGAGAATGGTCAACTGCTCTGTTGCCGGGTTTGGATAAATCCGGTTTGATAGCCTTTGCACATCATTTATGCCAGAACTATTGAGGGGTGAAAACTGCAGATTTTGAATCTCTGCCAACTTGACCTTTTTCAGATTACTGTCACCCAAGGGGTCTAATACTAAGTAATCTTCTGAAAAGTACATTTTTCCTGAATCGTACATGTTGTACTCTGTCGATTCTTTCTCTGTTTTTACGATTACTTTGGTGGTTGCTGTGTCACTCGCCCAGATGGCTCCTGTGCACAATAAAATTCCTCCAAAGAAAAGAGTTTCTTTGTTTTTTAACATGGTTCTCAACGGTTTATAAAAATTAATAAAAAGTTTTGCAATTTACTCTTTTTTTTTGAAATATAGAATTTTTATAAAAAACTTACTTGCTTCTCTTGTTATGGTTGTTTTTATGATAAGGATAGAACATTCATATTGAATATGTTCAAAAAAGAAATAATATCACTCTGTTTTTATGCGAAAAAAACTACCTTTGCTATTGATAAATCCCTCTCAGAATATATAAAGTTTATTAGAAATGAAATATTATTTTGCCCCCTTGCAGGGTTATACAGATTCAACTTTCCGTGAGATTCATGCGAAACATTTTTCGGGTGTTGATGCCTATTATACGCCTTTCTGTCGTGTGGAAAAAGGTGATGTGCGTTGGCATGATCGTAAAGATCTTCAACCAGAAAGAAACTCTCTTCTAAGGGAACAAAATCGATTGGTGCCCCAAATCATTGCCAATACGGCGGATGAAGTGGATGTCTTGGTGTCACGACTGATTGAGATGGATTATCATCGAATTGATGTGAATTTTGGGTGCCCTTTCCCAATGATTGCAAAGAAGCAAAAAGGAGCAGGTATCCTCTCTTCTCCTGATATGGTGGAGAATGTATTGTCTGCTTTGAAAAAGTATGATTCCTGTGATTTTTCTGTGAAGATGCGTCTGGGTATGAATGAAGAGAATGAGTGGGAGGCTCTTATCCCATTGCTGAATGCGTCAAATTTAAAACAGATAACTTTACATGCGCGAATAGGTAAGGAACAGTATAAGGGGGAAATGCATTATGAGGCGTTTGCAAACTTTATGAAACAATGTGAAATTCCATTGGTGTTTAATGGTGATATTGTGGATTTGCCATCCTATTTGTCGGTGTGCGAGAAATACCCATCTATAAATGGTGTGATGATAGGAAGAGGATTGCTTCAAAATCCTTTTTTGATAGAGGAATTTGTTTCGGGAAGTGTTGTCCCTACGAATGAAAAGGTAAAGCGCCTAAAATCATTTATGAGCGACCTGACGGATGGATATGGAAACGTGATGAATGGGGGAGAACTGCAACTGGTCCAGAAACTGACCTCTTTCTGGGAGTATTTGCTTCCTGAGTTGGATCATCGTTCGAGAAAGAAAATTTTAAAAAGCCGAAAACTATCCGATTATCAATCGAATGTGGAGGAGGCATTGAGAAAATATAAGATGGACTTGGAGTAAAAAGAAAGAAGGTGGAGTTTTCCCCACCTTCTTTTTTTTGTGTGAATTATCTATTACAAATTCTTTACTAAGTAAGGAATGGCAGTCTCGAAGTCAACGCCATAAGTATTGTGGTCGTCGTGTGCCAATGTAGCTTTGATGGATTCAACCACAAAGTTAGCTGCAAGAGAGTAGGACTCCTTGAATGATTTGCCACGTACCATAGCACCTGTGAAGACGCTGGCAAAAATATCTCCTGTGCCATGGAAACTTTGATTCATTTTTTCGTGGAAGTACCAACTGAATGTATCGCTCTCCTTGTCGTAAGCAATGATACCGATTTTACCTTTCACATCACCTATTTCTGGTTGAGTTTCATCAAATACGATTCCTTTAAGAACAACTTTCTTTGCGCCGATGTTTGCTAATTGCTTTAATAAGTCTTTGACGTATTGCAAATCATAGCCATTGGCTTTGTATGGAATGCCAAGCATGAAGCTTGCCTCCGTCATGTTTGGAACGATGATATCAGCCTTGCTACAAAGGTCTTTCATGGCAAAGGCGAATTCTTGTGTGAATCCAGGATATAATTTACCATTATCGGCCATGCAAGGGTCAACAATGGTTAGGGTATCTTTACCACCAAAGTCGTTGATGAGCTTCTTCATCAAATCTAATTGTTCGAAAGAACCTAGATATCCTGTGTATATAGCACTAAATTGAAATTTTTCTTTTTTCCAATGTTCACATATTGGGGTGATGTCTGAAGTCAGATCTCTAAATGTGAAGCCATTGAACATTGTGTGTGTGGATAATACAGCTGTTGGTATGATGGCAGTCTCCACACCCATTGCGGAGATGATTGGCAATGCCACTGTAAGTGAGCATTTTCCAACGCATGAAACATCTTGAATTGTTACAATTCTTTTCATAATTTATCTTTTAATTTTTTAGTCGCGCAAAGGTACTAATTTTTTTGAATGTAACGATAATAAGTTTTTTTTGTGTTGTTTTTTGTGGTGATTTTTTTGAAACAATATCCGTACGAATGATGGATGAAGGGGTGGGGCAGCGTGTGGCTATCCAATAAGGGTAGATATTAGATTGATAGGGGCGATAATCATCAGTAATACACCGGTTACTTTATTGACGATATATAGTCCGCGGACATTGAATTTACCTCTGAAGAAGTCTACAAGGTAAACAAGGAAAGTCCACCAAAATGCAGCCCCAAACATAATGAAAACGATGCTTAATACACTTCGTATAAAGGTGATGTCTTCGTTAATGTAATGGAATTTGGCAAAAAGGAACATAAATAGGACGATGACAATTGGATTGGAAATGGTAAGTCCGAACGAAGTGATAAAGTCATCATAACTATTTTCTTGTTTTAATTTCGTCAGTTTCTTTCTGGGGTCGTCCATAAAAGTGTAGAGGCCAAAGAAAAAGACTACGATTGTTCCGATGATTTGTAGAATCAGTTGGTGGGTCTCGATGAAGTTGACCACGATAGACATACTAAAAACTGCGATACAGGCATATAAAAGGTCGGAGGTGGATGCACCGAGTGCTGTGGCGATACCTCTCTTTCTTCCTCCATTTAATGTTCTTTGAATGCATAAGAGGCCGATGGGACCAATTGGAGCTGAAACAATCACTCCAATTATCAGACCTTTTATGAACATTGTTAACATCGAGAACTTTTGTTTTATTCGTTATATGCAGAAAGAGATGTTTCTATTTTTCTTTTCAATAAGGACTGTGGCGTAAGCGGCAATGCCCTCTTTTCTTCCCACAAATCCTAATTTTTCAGTTGTAGTGGCTTTTATGCTTATTTGGTCAATATCTATACCCATCACATCGGCAAGACATTTTTCCATCTGGTCTATGTAAGGATTTATCTTAGGTTGTTGGGCGCAGATAATAGAATCGATGTTGCCTATTTCGTACCCTTTATCCTTGATCAGTTTAATGGTTCTTTTTAACAGTATTTTACTGTCAATGTCTTTGAACTCTGAAGAGGTGTCAGGAAAGTTGTATCCGATGTCGCGTAGGTGTGCAGCACCTAGTAGTGCGTCGCATATTGCATGAATAAGTACATCTGCGTCAGAATGGCCTAATAATCCCAGTTCATACGGAATCTTAATGCCTCCTAACCACAGATCTCTGTTTTCTGCAAATTGATGTACATCGAAACCTTGTCCTACTCGAAAATTCATATTCTAAAAAAATTAAAAAATGATGGAGCAACCTAAGAAGCTCCATCATTATACTTTACATTGTCTATTTGATTATTCCTCCTCAACAGGATCGGAAGATCCGAACAATGACTTGATGCCTCCCATATCGAATCCAAGAGAAAGACGAAGTGTTCTATCCAATGGGTTCGTTTGAGCGATGGAAATCAAATAAGCTGCATTCAATTCAAATATCATCAAGTGGAATCCAGCACCTACAGAGAAGTATTTTCTGTTTCCTTTTTCGGCACTTTCGTTGTAATAACCTCCACGTACCATGAACTTTCTTGCGTAAGAGTATTGTAAACCGACAGAGAAGTTAAACTCCTTCATCTCCTCTTTGAATCCGCCAGGTGCGTCACCTAATGAACGGAAGATACCTCTGATGGATTTACACTCTTCGTACTCTTTCTTTGCCTCGTTATATTCTTCGTCAGAAGCATAAAGACTACGAGAACCATAAGGTGTTGGAACCAACAATTTGTTGAAGTCTGCTGCAATTCCGAGACGGTTGAATTCGTCAAATGCATATTCAAAACTACCTCCGATACGGAAGTTAGTAGGAATATACTGGAAAGTGGCATCATTGTCATAAGATACTTTGTTACCAATGTTTGTAATGGCAACACCGAATCCTACAGTTGACTCTTGTTCGTTGATTTGAACAGGTTTTCTATATGCGAAAGAGATGTCGGCACCAAAAGCTTTTGCTTTAGAATAATCTTCATCTTCCAAACCATTGAAAATGTCGGAGTAGATGAAACGCAAAGCAACACCTGCAGACCAATATTCAGACAAAAGCATAGAGAAGCTAGCGTCAACGGCGAACTCGTGAGGTTGTGCGACACCATTTTCTACAACCGTTCCTGATGCATCAGGTGGAGCTGTTAAGTTAATCTTTCCCATGTCGAAATAGCGGAGAGATGCTCCGATTGCAGTACGTTCGGTTGGTTTGTAGTAACCTACTAAGTATACTAAATCGATATCATCAACAATCTTTCTCAACCATGGAGTGTATGACAATGAAAATCCGCCCTTGCTTTGTGCTAATGCATATTTTGAAGGATTCCAGTATTGTGAGTTGTAATCAGGGGCAGTTGCTGCTCCTACATCTCCCATACCACCTCCAATTGCATCTGGAGAAATAGAAAGCGAAGGGATTGCGGTTTGTAGTGGATTGTAGGTTGCTCCACTATTGTCTTTAATTTCTTTTGAGTCTACCGCAAGCACAGATGAAATACTCGCGGATAATAACGCTGCTAACGAAATAGCTCTTAATTTATTTTTTCTCATTATCTATATTTTTTTCTTGCAAGATGAACGACTGCAAATTTACTAAATCTAAAACTAATTATACAAGTTTTTATTGTGGTAAAATGATTACTTTTTTCGTTTTTCCCACATATTTTTTGTTGTTAATCTTAATTTCGGCCCTTCCAATGTAACATCCAGCGTCAATTCTTCTGCCTGTTTGTGCGCATAAATCCCATGTCCATGATATCTGTCCATCGTTTTTTGATGTGATGTCATCCGACTTGTATACAATTTTTCCATTGATGTCATACAAAATGAATCGGAATGATTGGATGGTTTGGGGGTGATCGTGCATTAACGTCAGTGTTATGTCATCTTTTGCAGGATTGGGATAGACGATAAGATCTTCCACTTCGATATCCAAATCATTATCTACAACAAATTGGATGCTCTTCGTTGATGAGTTATTCATCAAATCCCAAGCTTTGAGTGTGAGTGTATACGTGCCGTTTCCTAAATTTTTCAGTTGATAAGCAACGTTACCTTCTTTATAACTGTCTTGAATGAAAGAAAAGTAATCGTTGAGGATGATGGGTTCCTTCGATTCATTCAGCGTTAGTGTGATGTCGTGACCAATACCGCATCCGGATGCGTTGATGCCACTCTCGTCAAATAGATTTGCATAGAGTACTGGGGAAGAGTTTACTTTATCACCCGAAACGAAATTCTTTGTATTTAAATAGAGAGAAATGGATGGCCCATCAGTCTCATAGTCGATATCCTCGCAACTGCCTCCGATAATGAAATCCTCGTATGCGCCTTGTGCCTCATATTCGTTTTCTTCATCAAATGCGTAGTAGGAGAGACGACCTTCTCCGTAGTTGTAGTTGATGCTTTTGGGAATTTTCATGAGGATGGAAAACTTTCCGTTGGTCACCTCTGCCATACCAGTGTAAAGAACGTTTGGCCGATCTTTATACTGGTGTCTCTTTTGATTGATCATCATTGCATTAGTGTAGATGTTTGCTTTGGTATATAGTGTCATTTCCTTGTCATATAGGGTGACGTGTATTGTTCCATTAAAATCGGGCATGAAAGCAGAGTCTTTGTCGGTTATGTGGCCGTATACTCTGATTTCGGACAATGCCCTTGCTGTGTCGATTCTTCCTTTATCAATCTCTATAATTGAATCTGTTAATATTTTATTGTTGGGATAAAATAGACGCAGAGCAGGATCGCCTAACAAGACTTTTTTCATCTTGTTTCGGTTCTTGTAATGAGTAGAGTCTTTCGCTATCCGAACAATCTCACCAATACGTAATGGTATGCCATCTGAGTCTCTTAAAAACATATTGGAATAAAGAGATAAATCAATCTTTTCAGATAGATTTGCGTGTGCAACTCTGGTATAACCTAATAAGGTAAGTGCCCCTCCGTTAGGATTAAATAAAAGATTTTCGCCACCTGAGGTGCTCAAATCGTCATACCTTGCAAATTCACAACTGCTGGCAATCCAAAGTCCGCGCCTTTCGTTGTGTATGGTTCGTGCTTGGTTTTGTGTGAAAACCATCTCGGCAGAGAGTCCGAACTTACTGCTATGGCCAATGTAATTGAAGATCATGACTCCTTTGTCTATCTCATCTTTGATGATGTTTTCCACCTCTGGATAGCGGGAACCATTGGCTCCTGTTACTCTTGTGTAGGCATCGAGGTACACTTTTTTCACCTCCATTGCGTTGTTTTTCTCGTGAATTACGTCGGAAACATTATCGGCGTGTCGCATGAATAGTCGAAAATTGTCACTGGTTTCGTTATCATCGCCTAATAGTATAATCTTGTTTTTCCATTTTCCGTAATTTTTGTTTTCAATATGACTCTTAATCTTTCCGATGAATCCATTAAGTTCTTCTTCTGTGTTGCATGGTATGCGGCCTACAGATATACATCTTGGAGCATCTTCGTCTGCTGGAAGTTCGTCGGAAAGGCAACAGAAATAATCATCGGATACATACGTGTCAGATTCATCCACACTACTTCCGCCTTGATAGGTGACGATTAAATTGTTGATCTTCGTTTTTTCTGTTGCTAAAATGCCTCTGTTGTCAAAACAACCGTCACCAATCAAAAGAAGAAAGAATGGCTTCTCTCCGTTCTCTTGATAGAGTTTCTTCATAAACCATCGAATTGCTGTGGCATCGGGTGTTCCTGAAGAGAACTCATTGAATATCTTTTCTTGTGTGGTGATGAGTGTGCTGAAATTGTCTGTTTCCTCATGAATCTTTGCGATTTTAATGGCACCGGACATGAATTTCGGGTGTGTGATGATAACATAGTCGACAGGTCGCTCTGCATGTAAGTTCTGGTTGGTGACAGTGGAGACAAATTCGGCAGAGATGGTGTTGAGATTATTTATGTTGAAAGCAACATATTCGCATGGAGAGGATGCGTAACTGTCGACAAAGGAAAGTTTGGTGCCTTCCCGTTCGGTTGCCATTTGCTTAGGCTCTATAGGGTTGGAAATATCCCATATTTGAGTTTCAGAAGGACAATTGTTTAATATGTAGCGATAATTTTTGTTGACGTTGTTGCAGGAAGGATTTCTAAAGTAGAGCGTGTTTGTTGATCGCATGTCCAATAATTGGTAAGCCAAAACGATGATGCGCTCTACGGAAGCATAGTCGGCAATGCCAGTTCCTCTATATTTGGCAGAAATGCAGAAATTCGATCCCTGTGGTTTTAAAACATTCCATAGAAGGCTTTCTGTTGCAAGGAAATCTTTTGTGCGTTGTGGATGTATAATTGAATCAATAAGATCTGTGCCTCCAAAATTATATGATAGATCGATGACGGATTTCTCAACGGAGGTTGCAGCTGTTTTTGTAAGAACGGATGCGTTTTTAGTGGTATCAATGTATGGAAAGTTGAACGAAGTGGAGAAGAAATTGCCATTATAAAATTTGTCACCATACCAAACATTGCCAGATGAGACGTAGTTGAATTCCTCTTTTTTGTAGATCTGTCTTTCTTGGTAGTTGTGTACGTCTATGGTGTCGGGAGAAGAAAGTTGACACTCTTTCTTCGTTATTCTTCTTTTTGACCCTACATCGTCTGATAGGAAATAGTAACCATAGTTGGAGTAGGGGTTGATGCTATAGTCGTATTCTGTGGTTGTTGAATTTTCTTTGTAGTACCAATTCTTAGGGCCTTGGGCGTAAAAAAGAAAGAAGTTGTCGCCTTGATAGACGGGTAGTTCATTTAGATCGTCTGTCTTCCTTTCAAGAATGTTCTCACTCAAACCTGCACCACCATAACCAAATATACGAACTTCGGCTGGGTTTTTGAATCCCATCTGTTTTAGTTGTTCATAGGAAAGTTTACACAACCCTGTCTCCTTAACTCTGATCTTAACCCAATTGCCAGAGGCAAGAACGGATTGAGATGTGAAGTTATAGGAGAAAGAGGGTGAAACTTGTAAAAGTCCAACAATAAGTAAGATGTATAAAACCCAATGATTTCTCATGAGATACCTATTTATACTATATAGATAAGACGTGAGTATATAGCTGTTAAAAGATGGAAACTAAATCCAATTAGTAGAGGAACTCTCCCGTGAGACTAATTGTTATGGGTGTTATTGTGGTAAAATAATTAGTTTTTTTGATTTACCCACATATTCCTTACCATTGATTTTGATTTCGGCTCTTCCCACGTAGCTTCCTGGATCAATTCTTCTTCCGGATTGTGCGCAAAGATCCCACGTCCATGTGAATTGTCCATCATTTTTAGAAATGATGTCGTCCGACTTGTATACAATTCTTCCATTGATATCATACAATATGAAACGGAATGATTGGATGGTTTGTGGTTGGTCGTGTATAACCTTCAATGTTACGTTATCTTTAGCTGGATTTGGATAGATAATCAAGTCTTCCACTTCGATATCCATTTCATTGTCGACAACAAATTGGATGCTCTTGGTCGTGGAGTTGTTCAACAAGTCCCAAGCTTTGAATGTCAGTGTATACGTGCCATTTTCTAAGTTTGTCAATTGATAAGCAACACTTCCTTTTTTGTAACTATCTTTTGAATAAGAGAAATAGTTGTTCAGAATGATAGGTTCTTTAGAACCGTTCAATGTCAGTGTGATGTCGTGACCGATTCCGCAACCAGAAGCATTGATACCACTCTCATCGAACAAATCTGCGTAGAATACAGGGGATGAGTTCACTTTGTCTCCAGAAGAGAAATCTTTCGTGTTTATGTAGAGAGAGACTGTTGGTCCATCAGTCTCGTAGTCGATGTTGTCGCAACTGCCTCCGATAAGGAACTCTTCGTATGCCCCTTGAGCTTCGTAGTCTTTTTCTTCATCGAATGCGTAGTAGGCGAGACGACCTTCTCCGTAGCTGTAGTTGATATCTTTAGGAATTTTCATTAGGAAAGAAAATTCGCCATTAGAAACCTCAACCTGTCCGGAGAAGAGAATGTTCGGACGGTCTGTGTACTGATGTCTGTTTTGGATGATTTGTTCCTTGTCCGTATAGATATTTCCCTTGGTATAGAGAGTCACCTCTTTATCGTACAAGGTAACATACAAAGTGCCATTAAAATCAGACAAGAAAGCGGAGTCGTTGTCAGCAATGTGTCCATAGACTTTGATTTCGGACAGAGCTTTTAAGGTGTCTGTTGGATTGCCATTAATTTCCACGATGGAGTCTGTCAGTACTTTATTGTTTGGATAGAAAAGACGTAGAGCAGGGTCTCCAAATAGGGTAAATGCTAATTTGTTGGAATCGTTTTTTAATGGGTATTTAGCAAGTCTGTTGATCTCACCAATGCGTAAAGGCAATCCCTCATCGTCTCTTAAGAACATTTTAGAGAAAAGCGCTTGGTTTAAATTGTCATTTTTGTTGTCGTATGCAACTCTGGCTGAACTCAACAGAACGAGGGCTCCACCATTAGGATTTAGAAGTAGATCTTCGCCTCCGGAGATGTCCAGGCCATCATATTGTGCAAATTCACAGCTGGCGGTGAACCAGAAGCCGCATCTGTCGTTATATATGGATCTCGCTTGGTTTTGTGTGAATACATGTTCGGCTGAGAAACCAATCTTGCTACTATGACCAATGTAATTGAAGAACATGACACCCTTGTCAATTTCCTCTTTGATGATATTCTCCACCTCATAATAACGACTACCATTGGATCCAGTTGTTCTAGTGTAGGCATCAAGGTACACTTTCTTTATTTCCATGGCATTGTTATAGGCTTGGATCTTTTTGGCAATGATATCTGAGTAACGACAGAATTTATTGTAATCGTTTGATGATTCGTTGTCATCAGCCAATAACATGATCTTATTTTTCCATTTTCCGTAATCCTTATTTTCGATGTGTCTTTTTATTTTTTTGATAACAGCGTTAAGACCATCTACTGAGTTGCAAGGGATACGACCTACTGAGATTTCCATTTGAGCATCTCCATTTGTTGCGTTTTTGTCGGAAAGGAAACAGAAATAATCGTCGGTTACATACGAAGCAGATTCCTCTACTGTGCTACCTCCCTGATAGGTGATCATGAGGTTATTGACCTTTGTTCCGCTGCTTGTTAATATACCTCTGTTGTCAAAACAGCCATCACCAATTAAAAGAAGGAAGAAAGGCTTTTCTCCATTATCTTGATAGAGTTTCTTCATAAACCATCGAATAGCAGTTGCATCAGGTGTTCCAGAAGAAAACTCATTGAATATTTTTTCTTGAGTGGTGATGAGAGTGCTGAAGTTATCATACTCTTCGTGGATTCTGGCAATTTCGGTGGCACCAGCCATGAAATTAGGGTGTGTGATGATGACAAGGTCAACAGGTTGCTCTGCGTGCAGGTTTTGATTGGCAACGTTAGAGACAAATTCTGCTGAGATTGTCTTTGGATTATTCAAGTTGAAAGCCACATATTCACGAGGATTGATGGAAAAAGACTCATAAAAGGAAACCTTGTTGTCGGTGCGTTCCGTTACGAGTTGTTTGGGCTCTATAGGGTCGGAGATGTCCCATATCTGGGTTTCAGAAGGACAATTATCCAATATGTAATGGTAATTTCTGCTCAAGTTGTTGCAAGTTGGATTTCTAAAGAAGAGAGTATTGGTTGATTTCATGTCCAATGACTGGTAAGCCAAAGCAATGATGCGTTCTATGGATGCATAGTCAGAGACGTTGTACCCTTTGAATGAAGCAGAAACGGAGATGCGAGAACCTGAAGGTTTTGAATATTTCCATTTTGTGATTTCGTTTGCGAGGATATGACCTGCACAAACAGGGTATTCAACCGATTCGTCAATAGAAGTTCCTCCAAAGTTGCAAGACAGATTGATGGTGGATTTTGTGTTGGAGGTGGTCGCTATTCGTGCTAAAATTGCTGCGTTTTGGGTAGTGTCGATGTTTGGAAAGTTGAATGAAGTGGAGAAGGAACTATTGTTGTAAAATTTGTCTCCGTACCACACTTTTCCAGATGACACATAATTAAATTCCTCATTCTTATAAATGAATCTTTCTTGGTAGTTATATACATCTATGGTGTCCAAAGAGGTAAGAGCGTTTTCTCTCTTTGATATTCTTCTTTTAGTACCCACGTTGTCCGACAAGAAGTAGTAACCATAGTTGGAGTAGGGGTTTATGCTGTAGTCGTATTCGTTGGTTGACGAGTTTTTCTTATAATACCAGTTTTTAGGACCGCGCGCATAAAATAGGAAGTAGTTGTTTCCTTGGTATACGGGTAGTTCGTTTAGGTCATCCGTTTTACTATCAAGAATATTCTCGCTTAGAACAGCACCACCATAACCAAATATACGTACTTCGGCTGGGTTTTTGAATCCCATTTGTTTTAATTGGTCGTAAGTAAGTTTACACAATCCGGTCTCCTTCACTCTGATTTTAACCCAGTTGCCAGAAGCAAGTACGGATTGCGAAGTGAAGTCGTAGGAGAAAGATGGTGTGATTTGAAATAGCCCTACTATAAAAATGATACAGAATAAAAAAGTTTTTCTCATAAGATTATCAAATTTGCTTAAATCAGATTTTGTTTTTGTTAAGAAACGTAAAAATCTAGCATTTTATTGTTCTCGATAAATCCTTCGAGGTGATCACCGATTTTCACGGGACCGACACCTACGGGAGTACCAGTAAATATGATGTCTCCGGTTTTTAGTGTGAAGAATTTGCTGATGTATTCAATAATATCATTCACTTTGAAGATCATATCTTGAGTGTTTCCTTTTTGAACAAGCACATCATTCAGTTTCAAAGAGAACGATAGGTTGTCAATATTGAAGTTTTCTTTTGGTAAGAAATCGCTAATAGGGGCAGAGTTGTCGAATCCTTTGCAGATTTCCCAAGGAGCTCCTTTCGATTTGAATTCATTCTGTAAATCTCTAGCGGTGAAATCGATACCCAATCCGATGGCGTCGTAGTAACGATCGGCGAATTTAGAGGAGATGTTTTTCCCCATTTTAGAGATTCTGACGATTATTTCTGTTTCGTATTCGATTCTATCAGAGAAGTCGGGGAGGAAAAAAGGCTTGTTGTCTTTAAGAAGGGCCGTTTCAGGTTTCATAAAGATGACAGGATGATCAGGGATGCTAATGCGGTTTAATTCCCTATTATGTTCTGCGTAATTCCAACCGACTGCAATTATTTTCATATCAAAAAGCAATTAAGAACAAATGTTAAAATGCAAACTTACGTAAAAAAAACGAAAATTTAGAAGAAGAAAAGAGAAGTATTTGACAAAGAGAGGCGAAAAACATTTTTTTATTTAAAAAATATGTCGTAATTTTGCGCCCGATTTATTATCCAAAATAGTCAAAAGTCAAATGCTGGAAGGCTTGCCCGAAGTCGGAAGGCGAAGTGAAAGATTAATTAACTAATTAAAAACGTTTAAAGTGGATACTTTAAGTTACAAAACAATTTCAGCTAATGCGGCAACAGTGAACAAAGAATGGGTTCTTGTTGATGCAACAGATCAACCATTAGGACGTTTAGGATCTAAGGTTGCAAAGCTATTAAGAGGTAAGTACAAGCCAAACTTTACTCCTCATGTAGATTGTGGCGATAATGTGATTATTATCAATGCAGACAAAGTTAAGATCACAGGAAAGAAGGCTACAGATCGTATTTATTTGAAGTTTTCAGGTTATCCAGGAGGACAAAAAGAGTATACTCCAGGAGAATTGTTGAAGAAGAGTCCTGAAAAATTGCTAAGAAAAGTGGTTAAGGGAATGTTGCCTAAGAACCGTCTTGGCAGTGCAATACTCGGAAATCTTTATGTGTATGCAGGAAACGAGCACAAGCATGAAGCACAACAACCAAAACAACTCGATTTAAACTCAATTAAGTAAGCACATGGAAGTAATAAATGCAATTGGTAGAAGAAAGGCCGCAGTTGCGCGCGTATACCTAAGCGAAGGAAATGGTGAATTTACCATCAATGGCAAGGATTTAGCTACTTACTTTCCTTCAGGAATTTTGCAATATGTTGTTAAACAACCGTTGAATCATCTTAGCGTAGCAGATAAGTTCAATGTAAAAGCTAACTTGGATGGTGGAGGTTTCACCGGACAAGCTGAGGCTTTGAGATTGGCTATCGCACGTGCTTTAGTTAAGGTTGATGTTGAAAACAAGACTGCATTGAAGAGCGAAGGATTCTTAACTCGTGACTCTCGTGAGGTTGAGCGTAAGAAACCAGGTCGTCCTAAAGCAAGAAAGAGATTCCAGTTCAGTAAACGTTAGTCCTTGGAGGAGTTATATATTGTATTATATCGACTCTTTGAGAAGACGTTTAGTATCTAAATTATCCAGACTTTGGCGTGAGTCGAACTACTGGGTGATTGATTTAAAAAAAAGAATGTAAACGATTAAAATTAAAAGAAAATGTCAAGAACTAATTTTGATGAATTATTAGAAGCAGGTTGTCATTTTGGACACTTGAAAAGAAAGTGGAACCCAGCAATGGCTCCTTATATCTTCATGGAACGTAATGGTATCCATATTATTGATCTTCACAAGACTGTTGTTAAAATAGATGAGGCTGCTGCTGCTTTGAAGCAGGTTGCAAAATCGGGCAAAAAGATTCTTTTTGTTGCAACAAAGAAACAAGCAAAGCAAGTAGTTGCTGATAAGGCATCTGAAGTTTCTATGCCATACGTTACTGAGCGTTGGGCTGGTGGTATGTTGACCAACTTCCCTACAATCCGTAAAGCGGTTAAGAAAATGGCTTCTATCGATAAGTTGACTAATGATGGTACTTACGATAACTTGTCTAAAAGAGAAAAACTTCAAATCTCTCGCCAACGTGCAAAATTGGAGAAAAACTTGGGTAGTATCGCTGATATGACAAGAACTCCTGCTGCTCTTTTCGTTGTTGACGTAACAAAAGAAAACATCGCAGTTAAAGAGGCTAAGAGATTGGGTATTCCAGTATATGGTATTGTTGATACAAACTCTAATCCTAACGACATCGATTTCATTATCCCTGCTAACGATGATGCTACAAAATCTGTAGAAGTTATCTTGAACGCTCTTTGCGGTGCAATCAAAGAGGGATTGGATGAGAGAAAAGTTGAGAAGGAAGAGTCTGAATCTGCTGAAGGCGTTGAGAAGAAAGAGCGCAGAAGAGCTGCTAAGAAAACCCCTAAGACTAACTTGGACGGTGAGGCTTTGAACGCTAAAGTAGCTAGCAAATTCAATACTACTGAAGATTAATTATTAACGTAAATTATTTTAAGAGATATGGCTGTTTCAATGGCTGATATTAGCAAATTGCGTACTATGACCGGTGCGGGTATGATGGATTGCAAGAAGGCTCTTACTGAGGCTGAAGGCAATTTCGACAAGGCTGTAGAGCTTATCCGTAAAAGAGGTCAAGCAATTGCTGCTAAAAGAAGTGATCGCGACGCTGCACAAGGTTGTGTGTTGGCTGCTGCTAACGGTGATTTCGCTGCTATCGTTGCTTTGAAGTGCGAAACTGACTTCGTTGCTAAAAATGCTGATTTCGTCGCTTTGACTAAACAAATACTTGATAAAGCAATGGAAGTTAAACCTGCATCTTTGGAGGCTTTGAACTCTTTGATGATTGGTAATTCTTCTGTTCAACAGTTGATCACAGATCGCTCTGGTGTGACTGGTGAGAAAATGGAGTTGGGTGCTTACGAATTCGTAAACGGTCCTGCTACCTTGGCTTACATTCACCCAGGTAATATGTTGGCTTCTATCGTTGCTTTCAATGAGGCTGGCTTGGATACCCAAGTTTATAAGGATGTTGCAATGCAAGTGGCTGCAATGAACCCAATCGCTGTTGATGAGGCTGGCGTTCCTGCTGAATATGTTGCTAAAGAGCGCGAAATCGCTACTGAAAAAACAAAGGCAGAGTTAGTACAAAAACAAGTGGATGGTGCTTTGTCAAAAGCTGGTATCAATCCTGCTCATGTTGATTCTGAAGCTCATATCGAATCTAACATCGAAAAAGGATGGATCACTGCTGAGCAAGCTGCTAAAGCTCGTGAAATTAAAGAAACTGTTGGCGCTCAAGCTGCTGCTAACTTGAAACAGGCTATGATCGACGGTATTGTTAATGGACGTATTCAGAAGATCTATAAAGAGCAAACTTTGTTGAACCAAGCTTTCATTAAAGAGGCTAAGATCAACGTTGCTCAATATATGGCATCTGTTTCTAAATCTTTGACTTGTACTTCTTTCAAACGCTTTACTTTGAATCAAGAATAATTCATTGATTTCATTCATATAGAAAAGCCATCGGGATTACCCGGTGGCTTTTTTTTGTTTTTCTTCTCAGCTCATCGTATGGTTAATGCAAATTGCCAAATTCCATAAAATGAATTTATAGAACCTGTAATACAATTTAAGAATAAGAAAGAATATGCTGAGCATTGTGCTGCTTGAATTTATCTGAAATGTCGATTCTCTGCTTTTGTGTGCTATTACTGGGTTCCTGCTATTGTTTATATGTTATCGTAAAATAAAAGTCCCTAGTTCGCGAGAACTAGGGACTTTCCCAAAAAGTAATAATCCTTAAACTTATTATATAAAAAACAAACGCTCTTCTTTTATTTCTTTATGAATGGGTATGTCGCATTGCCGATTCTTACAAGATACTTGCCTTGTGATAAACCGTCTACATTGAGTGTGTTGTCGTCGGCATCAACTTTAGCCTCCATAATCACATTTCCGTTGATGGATATGATTTGAACTTGCTCGCTAGAGGATAGTCCGCTAATGCTAATGGTCTCTTCTGCCAAAGTTGGATATACTTTTACTGTATTTGCTATTTCATCATCCATTGATGACATGCCAGATTTTTCATAAACTCTCACGTAGTCTACAAGCATTCTTTGTGGGAGTCTCCAATCTTCGATTCCTTGTTCACCTCCCCAGCTTCCACCAACGGCAATGTTGAGAAGCAAGTGAAATTTTTGATCAAATGGCCACTCTTTCCAGGTTCTGTGTTCGTTTTGGAATGTGAAAACATGAGTGTCGTCTACGTAGTAGTTGACGCTTTCTTCATCCCATTCAATACGATAGACATGCCAGTTTTCGTATGGTAGGGATACGTTAACGGAATTACCTTTGTTGGTTCCGTTTTTATGGTTGTATGCTTCTGTGTGGATGTTGCAGTGTATTCTGTTTGGATCAAATCCTACATTCTCCATGATATCCAACTCACCACTCTGAGGCCATCCTCCGTATACTTCATCTGTTGGCAACAACCAAATGGCTGGCCACATTCCTTTTCCTTGAGGAAGTAATGCACGAACTTCAATCTTACAATAACACCAATCTGCTTTTCTGTAAGTGCGAAGACGGGCTGACGTGTAGTTCTTTGTCTCTCCATCTCCATACCACCTATAGCTCTCTTTTCGGGCTTCAATGATCAAATTGCCATTTTCTACCCATGCGTTTTTCATTTCTTCTGGGGTGTAATTTTGTTGCTCGTCATTTCCCCAGTTCCAATTATTTCCTTCTGTGTCAAACGACCATTTTGAATTATCAGGTGCTCCGTTGTAATCAAATTCGTCACTCCAAATGAGTTTCCAACTTTCTTGTGCGTTTGTATGAAGCGTTAAACAACACACAACACTTGCAATAATGATTCTAGCTTTCATAACACTTAAATTTTACATAAACTTCATTTTTAACTTAAGCCAATAAGTTTAGTTCAAAAATAATATTTCCTTTTCTATTGCTATGTGATTATTATCTCAAATCATGGTATTTTTGTTTCAGTAAAAAATCGTTGTTATTCCTTTTGAAACCTCTGTTTTCCTATTGTTTCGGGGTGAAAACAATTCATGAAATCTTCTTATAAATAGAAATAAAAGCATTAATTTTGCATCAAAAATTCAAAGAGATGAATATTCAAATTAAGAAATATCTTTTTATCGCGTTAGGATCTTTGTGTGTGGCATTGGGCGCCATTGGTGTTGTTGTGCCTGGATTGCCTACAACTCCATTCTTACTTTTAGCATCATGGCTTTTTTATAGAAGTAGTGAGAGGTTACAAAAGAAATTGCTCGCTTCTTGGTTGGGAAAATACATTCGTGAGTATGAGAGCAACAGGGGATTGTCCGTACGTGGAAAAATTACAGCAATTGCTATGATGCTTACCATGTGTTCTATTTCCACCATTTTCTTTATACCGAGTAATGTGGTGAAGATAATAGTGATTTGCGCTGGTATTATTGGCGCTTTGGTGGTTGGTTTTGTTGTTCCGACGGCGAAAAAGAAATAAAGGTGGATTTATAAAATCCACCTAATTTTTTTATTTCCGTAATTCCACTTTGCTGAATTTCTCAAAGTGTATCTTTATAATGTGAACTCGATTCCACTCTTTGGCAAATTTTAGGTATTCGTCTCGTTGATTGGTGGAGTAGATAGAATGTCCTAACAAATCGTATACATCGATTCGTAATATGTCATTACTCCATAATAAAGAGTTCTCAATTTCGTCTACTGAACTGTCTTCTCCGCAATTGGCTTTTGGAAATTGTTTGCCTAAATCTATTTCAACGCCTGCTTCGTATTGCACATTTTCTACATATACAACGCCATCGTGCTCGTCGGTTAATCTGAATGTGTAAGGTCCGCATTTGGATGGGTCTTCGTCGATGCCTTGCTGTGCAACAAAATAGTTGTACATCTCACGTTGAATAGGGACGAAAGTGCCGTCTGAACGTTTGTATTCTATGCTTTTTATCCTATGCCTTATATCGTAAAATATAGCTTTGAAGTAGAACGGACTTGTGCCCTTGGCAAACATCACTTTGATGTTCTTATCTTCTTGGCATGGCACAAATTGCCATCTGATTGGTACTCGTCCATCTTCCAATTTAGCAATGGTGGTGAAGGCGTCTGTTGAAAAATCTATATCGCCCATTTTACATTCGGGACAACGATCCACCACTTTTACTGTGATTTCGCCAATAGGACCGTATACTTTTACACAGGCTCCACATGCGTAACTACTATCATATTGAATGTGATTCATAGCACAGTGGTAGAAATCACCCTCTTCTACAAAAATACCGCAGTTTCCTCCATTGGTGCCTGCAATACCTCCATACTGGGTGCCTTCGCCTGTAAACCATGTGGTGTCGCAAGCTATTTTCTCCACAGATGGTGTTTCCTCTTCTTCATAAGTCATGTCTTTCGAAATGGTGACATTGGCAGGGAAGCAGAACGAAGGGTCTTTTCGATGGTATATTGATTGCTTCATGCTTTCTTCCGTTCTTTCTACCACTTGTTTGAAGAGGGTTCTTCCGTCGTATTGAATGGTAACGGGTTGGGAGAGGTCTAACATGTCATCGTCCAACCAAATGGTGATTTCATCATAATCCATCTTATCGATTGTGATGGTGTTCCCATCAATCGTTGCTTCGAAAGTGTTGCCACGAACAGGTTTGATGGAGGAGGGGAGAGAGACCCAGTAGAATGCGTCTCGTAAACATTCCTCTTGTGTCCAGATAATCTGCTTAGGGTGAGCGTCGCGTGTGTAACGGTTCATCCAACTGATAGCCGCTGTGTCTACTTGGTCCATCCAGTGACTTTTCCCTGCAACAATATTGTTTTGGTGAATGTATTTCCCTGGAACGGTCTGACTGAGGGAGTCCATTTCGTAACCTCTCTTTTGTACTTCTTTGTTGCGGTCATAGGCAGAGTCGAGCGCACCTACCCAAATTGTAAATGGCGTGTTGATCAGATTGCGTAGACCAACATCTCCTGGATGTCCAGCCATCATAGAGGCGGCAGCCCAATGGTCGGCAAGACGAGGAGCCAATCGCCAAACACCGTCACCACCAGCAGAATATCCAAGAATATACACTTTGTCAGGATTGATGTTCTCTTTGACAATCATCATGGTGATTAAGTCCTGAAACAGAGAGTCAATGGGTGCTTTGAACCACATATCCCAATCATCCCATGGCGCTCTAGGTGCCACGTATATACCTTTGGGTTCGTAAAGGTATATTTGGTTCTCCCACTGTTGGTCGTTTGTCTCTTTAGGAGCATTTCCACCACCATGCATGGATATCCACAAACTACGTCCTCCAGTTGGTTCCGAACCTCTGATGACGTATGCCAATGCCAATTCCAATCCATCACGTCGGATGATGTGTTCTTTATAAGCATTGTCATAAAGTTTGGACATCTGTGATTTCCACTCAGATATAACCTGTTTCTTTACAGATTCAGATTCTTGTTTGTCTAATGGTTGAGCAGATAGACTGCAACCAATAAGAGCAAGGATAACTAAGATGATGTTTTTTTTCATGGATGAATGTTTATGTGGTCAACGTTTGCAAATGTAATAAATAATTCAAATGGAAAAAGAAGAGTTCTTGAGAAATACGTTTTAAAATAAAATTTATATATTTGCACGACTTATTGTTCGGATAGATGAAAAGAAGATAGACCGAAAAGATAAACAAAGAACTAAAATACGTATCATTAAAATATAGTATAATATGAAAAATTACAGAATTATTTATTGGGTAAGCATTGTACTAATGGTTACTTTAGGGCTGAGTTCTTGTGATACAGAGTATACTGATGAAGATTATATAGTGGGAGATGCCTGGCATTTAGTTAAGACAGTACATTATGTGGAGTCTCGTTCTCATTGGAAAGAGGATTATAAGGAGTATGAAAAAGATGATGTTTCATACAAATTTTTCAGAAATGGAGATCTTCGTATACGAACGACTCGAGTTACACGTTTTGATCGTGTGTATGCTGATTGGATTGATGGTTCTTGGAGTTTAAGAGGCAATGAGCTAGTGATGCGTACGCGTGACGGTGTATGGTATTATGAGATAGGAGAATTGTCCGATTGGAGAATGATTCTAGTATATTATGAAGATTTGGAAGATGGCGGAGTGGAACGAATAGAAGAGGTGTTCGAAAGATAATCGTCAAGTTTCAAATATTTATCATACGAAATTTTCGATAAAGATAATTAGGGGAATTAATAGTTAGTTCCCCTTTAATAATTTAAAAAATGGCAAAGGAATTGGAATTAAAGTATGGTTGTAATCCCAACCAAAAACCTTCTCGTATTTTCATGCAAGAGGGAGAGTTGCCTATTCAGGTGTTGAATGGGCGTCCAGGGTATATAAATTTCTTGGATGCTTTTAATAGTTGGCAATTGGTGAAAGAATTGAAGGAGGCAACAGGACTTCCTGCTGCAGCATCATTTAAGCATGTGAGCCCAGCTGGTGCAGCAGTTGCAGTAGAAATGTCGGAAACCTTGAAAAAGATCTATTTTGTAGATGACGCGAAACTTTCTCCGTTGGCAACTGCCTATGCTCGTGCTCGTGGTGCCGACAGAATGTCATCCTATGGGGATTTCATTGCATTGTCTGATGTGTGTGATGAGGAAACTGCTTTCTTGATAAATAGAGAGGTGTCTGACGGCGTTATTGCTCCTGGATATACTGAAGCAGCTTTGAATATCTTGAAAAACAAGAGAAAAGGTACGTATAATGTGATTCAGATAGATTCAAATTATCGTCCGGATCCAATAGAAAGAAAACAAGTGTACGGAATCACATTCGAACAGGGCCGTAATGAAATCAAAATTGACGAGTCATTGTTTAAAGAGTTCCCTACACAGAGCAAATCATTTACGGCAGAGGCAAAACGTGACTTGTTGATTGCTTTGATTACATTGAAGTATACTCAATCAAATTCTGTATGTTATGCCAAAGATGGACAAGCTATCGGAATTGGAGCAGGTCAACAATCAAGAATCCATTGTACTCGTTTGGCAGGAAACAAGGCTGATATTTGGTTCTTGCGTCAACATCCAAAGGTGATGAATCTGCCATTCAAAGAGGGTATCAGACGTGCAGACCGTGATAATACGATAGATGTCTATATCTCGGAAGATGAACATGATGATGTTTTGCGCGATGGCGCATGGCAACAGTTCTTTACAGAACGTCCTTCTGTATTGACAAAAGAGGAGAAGCAGGCATGGTTGGCAAAAATGGACAACGTGTCATTGGGTTCAGATGCTTTCTTCCCATTTGGCGATAACATCGAACGTGCTCACAAAAGTGGTGTGAAATTTATTGCACAACCTGGCGGTTCCGTTCGTGATGATAATGTGATTGAAACATGTGACAAGTATGGTATGACAATGACCTTTACTGGCGTTCGCTTATTCCATCATTAATATGCATAGAGGGTAAACCATTGTGTTTACCCTTTTTCTCCTATTTCGTTTATGAAGAATTTTCTCGTTTTTCTACTTCTATTGCCCCAATGGATATGGGGTGCTTCTTCTTATCGTACGCGTGCGTATGATGATAAAATACAAACAGTCCAATTGTTTTTAAATGATAATCAGTTGGATTACCCTGTTTTGGATAAGAACTCTTCAGACTATATTACAGTTGCGTTTGATTATATGTCATCCAACTATCCTCATTTAGCCTATAAATTAGAGCTTTGTAATGCAGATTGGACTCCTTCTGCATTGAATGAAATGGAGTATTTGGAAGGAATTAACGAGGTTGTTTTTGATAATCCTATTGTCTCAACCAATACAAAGTTCGATTATGCTCATTTCTCGGCTCGTTTCCCAAATGAGAATTTAACGCCAACATTATCAGGAAATTATGTTATTAAAGTGTATAATACGGATGAACCTGATAAAATCTTGATGACAGGATGCTTCTCTCTCTGTGACTATCAGCTATCTTTGAATGGTAATGTGTCTGGTAAATCTGTATATGGTGTTAATAATATTTATCAGCATCTGACATTTGAACTGTTTTTCAGTGATAAATTGAGTCCTATGCAGGAGGAACTGAAAGTGGTTGTTAGACAGAATGGACGTCATGACAATGAGGTGTTTGATTTGAAACCAACTTATATAAAACCTTCGTCTATGATCTTTGAAGATGAACGAAAGTTGTCATTCGAAGGCGGACGGGAATATAACGTACTTGATTTCTCTCATCGTTTCCGTTATAGCGGAAGAATAGAACGAATAGCTTATTATGAGCCCTATTATCACGTAGAGGTAATGCCAGGAAAGTACGTGGAGGGAAAAGGGTACACCTTTGATAAAGATGTGAACGGACATTTCAAAGTTCATGCACAGGATATATGGAGTGAAGCGGAGATAGATTATTCAATCGTTCATTTTGTTTATCCTAGGGAAGATCCGTGGTTGGATGGCTCTGTCTATGTGATGGGAGGCTTTAATGATAATTGGTTGGAAGAGAAAAACAAGATGGTATATAATTTTGAACGTCACCAATATGAATTGGCACTTATTTTAAAGAATGGTGGATATAATTACCAATATGTCTTTCTTCCTTCGGGATCGAAAGTTGCCTCGAATGATCGGACGGAAGGCTCTTATTGGGAGACGGAAAATGGCTACCAGATATATGTTTACTATCGCCCTTTAGGTACTAATTATGACCATGATCAGTTGGTGGGCTTCTATGAAATCTCTTCACAGAAATAAATAGCCAACAATCTTATTTACGTTTCTTTAAGTTGAATTTAATGATTACACCTTCGTTTTTAGGAACGGAGATGAGGAATTGTTTGTCTGATGAAAGCACAGATTTTCCTCTTTTCTTTGTGAGCAGATTTTGATACGGACGCTCATCTCCATTTTCAATGTTGAGATATTCAAAGGCGTGATAAGGTATGTTGATACCTAGTTTGACGTCGTTGTCGTCGAAATTGGCTGCGATAAGCAATAGCGAGTCGTTACTTTTGCGGAGGTATGCGTATTGCTTATTTGTGTTGAAGTTTGGATTGTTGAAATTTGCATATTCCAAATCAAAGAAGAGCCCTGATTGTATGGCCGATTCTGACTTGCAAATGTTTAATAGTCTTGTGTAAAAATCACGAAGTTCCAATTCAGACTTTTCAGCTTTTCCCCTTAACCATCGGCTAACGGTAGGAATGGACCAATAGTCAAATATGGTTGTTCTTCCATCTGCACCACTGAAGCCCTCTTGGTCCATCGCTTTTTCACCCAATTCTTGTCCGTTGTATACCATAACGGGACCTTGACTGATAGTGCTTGCTATAATCATGCCAGCTTTCCCTTTCTCTGCATTTCCAGCGAAATCAGGGTGGGCGATACGTTGTTCGTCGTGATTTTCGAGGAAGTTGAGCATGTTCCCTTCGATGCCGTTGAGACGTTGCCAGCAATGAGTTATGTTATGACAAGCATTTTCGTTACGCATGATACTGCGGAGAGTATCGTAAAGTCCAACCTTGTCATATAAGTAATCAAATCTACCTTCTTGAATATAGCGATGGTATTGGTTCGGATCGTACGTTTCTGCAATGAAAATGACGTTTGGATAAAACTCCTTTATTTGAGGAATGACCCATTTCCAGAAATCAACAGGAACCATTTCTGCCATGTCGCAACGGAATCCGTCCACCTTCTTTTTGCACCAAAACAATAGGATATCACGCATTTTCATCCATGTGTCTGGTAAAGGGAAAAAGTCGTGATACCGATTGTTTCTATAATCTACTCCATAGTTTAGTTTAACGGTCTCGTACCAATCATAAAGTCCCGGATTGTTGCAGAAGCAATCGTTTCCGGTTGCTTTGCAAGGGTTTTCTTTGTAGGGCTCTTTAAAAGAGGAGATGTCGAATCGAGGGGCAAAGTCCTCACCTGGAAGATAGTAGAAGTTGTTTTGGTTTGAAAAAAACACTTCTTTCACATCATTTTCGCCTAGGTCTTTGACTCTTTTGGGTTTAGCATCGGAGTGATATTGTCTGGCAACATGATTAGGAACAAAGTCGATGATTACTTTGAGATCCTCTTTGTGAGTACGATCGACCAGGTTTTGGAATTCCTTCATTCTGTCAGGCACGACTTCAGCCAAGTCGGGGTCGACATCATAATAATCTTTGATAGCGTAGGGAGAGCCAGCGATACCTTTGACGACTTCTGGGTGGTCTTTTTGAATACCATACTTAGAATAGTCGGTTTGAGTGGCATGTTCGATGATACCTGTGTACCAAATGTGGGTGAACCCCATCTCTTTGATGTCTCTCAAACGTTCGGTTGTGAAATCGTTAAATTTACCACATCCGTTTTGCTTTAGTGTTCCGTTGCATTTCGGTTTTTCTTTTATGTTGCCGAAAAGTCTTGGAAGAACTTGGTATATGATGGCTTTCTCCATACGAATAATGATCAATCAAAATAACTAGAACCATCGAAACAGTGTGTACAAACCTGTTCCTTAGGAAGACCGATGGCTTCAACTAGGTCTTCGATCGGACTGAATTTCAATGAGGTCAAATCGAATTGTTGACGAATGTCTTCCACCATTTGGTTGTATTCTTTTGAGTTTGTTGTTTGGTATTTGTCGAGTTTGATGTCGTGTCTACCTTCGAATTTTTGGATGATTCGACGAGTGATCAAGTCCAATTCGTTGTTCTTGGAAGCGAAGTTCAAAAACTCACAAGGGTAGATGAGAGGAGGACATGAAATACGCATGTTTACCTCTTTAACACCATATGAATAAAGAGCGCTTACGTTGTCAGACAACTGAGTACCACGAACGATGGAGTCGTCGCAGAAGATAACACGGCTGCCATTAAGTAGTTGTTTGTTAGGTATCAGTTTCATTTTAGCGACAAGCTTTCTGATTTCCTGAGTGGCAGGGGTGAAGCTACGAGGCCATGTTGGAGTATATTTGACGATAGCTCTTTTGTATGGGATACCGCTACCATTGGAGTAACCGATGGCGAATCCGATTCCGGAATCAGGAACGGCAGCTACATAGTCAGCATCGCAGTGGTCTTTCTTACCCATGAGGCAACCGGCGCAGTGACGGGCGCAGTCTACGTTGATGTCTTCGTAGGTGCTTACAGGATAACCGTAGTAAACCCACATGAAGGAGCATACTTGCATTTTCTTGCCCGGTTTGCGAATTTGCTCAAAACCGTCGGCTGTGATTTTTACGATTTCGCCAGGACCGATGTTGTAGCAAGGTTCGTAGTTTAGGTTGTGGAAAGAACATGATTCGCAAGATACGGCATAACCCTCTTCGCTTTTAGCGATGACCATAGGGAGACGTCCGAGTTTGTCGCGCGCAGCGATGATTTCATTCTCGGTCAACAATAGGATGGTGCAAGAACCTTTTATCTTTTTGTATACATTCTCGATACCCTCCTTGAAGGTCTCCGCTTCAGAGATAAGAAGGGCGACAAGTTCTGTTTGGTTGATTTTGCCAGAGCTCATTTCAGAGAAAGGCATTTTTTTCTCTAAGAGTTCATTGCCTAATTCTTCGATGTTGTTGATGCAGGCGATGGTAGCGATGGCGAATCGTCCTAAGTGAGAATTGATGACGATTGGTTGAGCATCAGTGTCGCTGATGACACCGATACCAGCATTCCCTTTGAATTTAGGGAGGTTAGGTTCGAATTTAGTTCTGAAGTAAGAACTTTCAAGGTTGTGGATGCTGCGAGTAAATCCAATCTCCTTGTCGTACATGGCCATACCACCACGTTTTGTGCCAAGATGTGAGTTGTAGTCGGTTCCGTAATAGAGATCCCATAGACAACTGCTTTTTTTAATAATTCCGAAAATGCCTCCCATACTTTTGTTTTTTATATTTCCTGTGTAGGAATTTTATTGTTTTTATTTTTGAAATTTTCTAATTCAGTGTAAATGCGTCTAGTAGCCCATGCGTCTAATGCCGCATAATTTTTCTGTTCGATGGTCAGAAAATCAGCTTCCCAGTTGCTGAGACGTTGCCGTTTAGATATTCTTTTGTCGAAGATGTTCGCGTAAATTTTAGAAAGGCCATTGTCTTTTATGCCAAATTGTTTTACGTAGGTTTGCAGTTCGACAAAGTTTTTAGGTTTAAAAGCTCCGCTTTTGTTTAGACCTCTGAAGTCATCTTTCAGAGAGAGACCAATTTTTAGAATATGCTCGTCTTCAAGGATCGATTTCACCAGTTGGAGAATCTGTTTGTTCATGATGCGAAATAGAAAACAAAAAGATTCGGTACTAAGTTGAATCAAACTGATGTCATGTTCGTCTCCTTTGAATCGAGAGGGCTTGGTCTCTGTGTCAAATCCCAATAGAGAACACTCTTTCAATGCTTCGACAGCTTTTTGAGCCTCTGTGATACTTTGAATCACGTAAATCTGACCTTCATACGTTTCGGTGGGAAGCTTTGCTAAATCTTCCTTAGTGATACTTTCCCTATGCCAGATCGCGTTAGTCATTGAAAAAATCTATTTCTTCTTTGTTGATATTTGTTTCAAAATCAGAATCGTTGAAGTCGCTTATCGATTGCTCATTGTCATCCCAGTCGATGTCTGCGTATAGGACGTTGTGCATCGCACGAAGGGTGTTTAGTGCTTTTTGTCCCCAGTAGGCTTGAAAATTGTCTTTGCAATCCCGCAACGCGTCATTCATGATTTGAATGTCTGCCGATTGAAAATTGGAGATCATATCTTTCAAGTCTTGGTATACATCAGCAAGACCTTCGGAGATATACGCTACGATAGGCGTGTCGCTGTATTGCATATCTTCTTGGAAGACTTCTAAGTATTCGTCATATTGTCCGGTCAAACAAGTAATGTTTTGACGTAGGTTTTCGTAAGATGCCTCTGTGACGAATTGTTGGAGGTCAGAAAAAGAACTATCCTCCAAGTTGGGTAATAATGATGTCTTTAAGTAGAGTAAGGATAAAAGTTTGACAGATTTGTCAAAAAAAGATTTGCTGTTATATCTTCTGCAACTTTCTAGAAAAGCGCAGTATTCAGCAGCGACAGTGACAAATTCTATTGTATTTTTGTCATAGACGGGATGTTGTGGATATGCCTCTTTGTCTATCATTCTAGCGATTCCTTTTTTCCGAGTGCAAAATTAATAACTTTTTTGTTTTGATAGGGAAAAGGAGACTAACTTTTTTTCGGAATTTTATGAACAATGAATTTAACAAAATGTCTTGCCATTTGATTGAGGAAGTGATACCGAAAATACAACCATGAGCAAAAAATAGGGATAAAAATAGAGATATTTCATGATTCCCGTTAACCATCTTCCTGTGAGTGAATTTTGTTGAAAAAATGACAAAAAAACTTCATTATCAATAAGAAAGAAGTATATTTGCACCGGTTTACAAAAAAGAGAACGTATATTACATTCGGATTAGTATTACACATAAGTCTCTAATATAAAGTATATTTGTCATGAGAAACTATTTTAAAAAAGTATCAATGTTTCTGTTCTTCGGAACTTTGTTCTCGCAAATTACAACTGCGGAACCTGTATTTGAAAATGAACAATACCAAAAAGCGTTGTGGATGACCACTCGTTTTTATGGTGCTCAAAGGTCTGGTGTGGGACCCAATTGGCTATTGGCCAACTATAGTCCTACTAATGTTGCTTCTAAGTATATTCAGTATGCCAATGCTGCTGTTGAGGGTCAATCCTACATAAAGGATGCTGATTCGGATGGCTATGATTTGACGGGAGGTTGGTTTGATTGTGGTGATTATGTCAAGTTCGGTCAAAGTCAGTACTATTCTGCTTATGTATTGTTGTTGGGCTATAGTGAGTTCCCTAATGGCTATCAGGATTTGTATAGTGCAGATTATAATGGCTATGTCGGTGGAGATGATTATACATGGGAGGGTAAGAAAGGCGTTCCGAATGGAATACCAGATATCCTTGATGAGGTGAAATATGCTACTGATTATTTCATTAAATGTGTTCGTAGCGATAGACAATTCTACTTCCAGGTGGGTAATGGAGGTCCTGACCATAAAGTATGGTGTACATCCGTCTTTAAATCATGCTTGCCTAATGATCTGGGAGGAGAGGCAAATGGATCAAGAAACGTTTATAGTATTTCTGAAAAGGGAACTTCCATGGTAGCTTTTTGTGGAGCTACTTTGGCTGCCATGTCTCGCCTCTATCGTGTATACGATGCCAATTATGCTGATTTGTGTTTGATGAAGGCAAAACAATGTTTGGATTTTATCAACAATGGTGCAAAAGGTAACATCGCTGCAGCAGAGAATCAGTTCTATGGAGCTAAGTCGAAATACGAACCAGATGTTTGTACATTCTTGGTGGAGTTGTACAGAGCGACAGAAGACGAGAGCTATTTGGCACAGCTGAAAAATTACAATAGCTTCTCTCTCGGTACTAGAACATGGAACCATGGATATACCTTGTGTTATAATAACACGGAAGATTTGGCATATTATACAATGGGAATGTATGCGGGCGACACCTTAGCTCAAAGTCACTTGAAACACTTCGTGGAGAACCTCTACAAACCTAAGAATGGTTACATCCTAAATGTGAAATATGATAAGTGGGGATTGTTGCGTTATCCTGCCAATCAAGCATTTGTATATGGATTGTACAAAAAAATGACTGACGAGTTGAATGAGGTAGACCCATATTCATTGGCTACCATCGAATACATTATGGGTAGCAATAATAAGAAATATTCATTTATTGTTGGTTTTGGAGACAATTACCCTAAATTCCCACATTATAGAAATATTTATTTGGATGATTCTGATAGTATGGCATTGTGTAGAATGTCAGAAAAACATCTTCAGTTAGGATACATGGTTGGAGGTAGTTTCAATCCGGATGACTATCCAGATAATATCAATAATTATCAGAGTGCGGAGGGTGGAATAGATTACAACGCAGGACTTGTTGGCGCTTTGGGATACATCAACTCCATCATCAATCCAGTTCCGACATCATCAGAGAAATGCATAGCATCTACAGAAGTGCAATGTTATCTATATCCAAATCCTGTTGTCAATTGTATAAAATTGCAATCCAATGAGTCGGGAAGTGTGAAAGTGGTGATTTACAACTTGGAAGCTGAAGTGATGAGAAGATTCGATAGCACATGGGAATCGTTGGCGAGTGAAGGTGTGAATGTATCCAATCTGACAAATGGCTCATATATTTTGAGTGTTTCGTCAGGAAGTGCCTCTGCAACCAAACAGTTTATGAAGAAATAATAACCAATAGAGAATAGAGACGGTGAAGGCGGAGAGAGTTCTCCGCCTTTTTTGTACAAATAAGTCAGGTTATATGCAGTGATTCTCTGTGAGTTGTGATTTTGTTTGAAAAAATATTTCTTTTAATGAAAATTATTATATATATTATTAGGTGTATTTTTATTGTTTGTGTAATTGTTAATTTTTCATAAAGATATGATTGAATAATGTTATATTAGTTTTAGTTTAATTTAAAAAAGTTTACTTTTGCATTGCTATTATCGATAATAATAATCTATTTTGTAGTTGTTGGGTTCTACTGCACTTTGGATTTTTGTATTATTAGGACCTTATAAAGAAAGAGAAAAAATGAAAATGAGATTTATGTTCGCAACTCTTTTAGGTGTTGCGATGACGGTTAATGTTAATGCACAAAGTTTAAAAACAAACAGTTATGGTTCATACCTTGATCCTTCTGCGGGAAATCTTGGTAAACTTTCGATTGGTTATGTGCCAACGACAAGCACAGCTAATTATTCATTATATGTAAAGGGTTCCTCATTTTTTAATGGAGCGGTGACTACAACATCACTCAAAACGAATAGTGGATTGACGGTAGGAGGTACTGCTACATTAAAAAGTGTATCAGCAACAAGTTTAACAGTATCAGGTTCTGCTACTATTAATGGAGATTTCTTGGCGGCAGGTAGTAGCAACAGAATCTACAATGGTTTGCAGATTTATTCCACCAATGTTAATAATAGAACAAATATGTTTCTTGGCACAGATGGAGAATATGGTTTGATGATTAAAGCAAACGGTTACAGAAGCTATACTAATTTGAAGTTTGTCGCTACTGATTACACATTCATGGGAGGTACGGGTAGCACGTTGTTCACTTTGGACAATAGCATTATGAAGTTAAACACATCATTGGATGTAACAGGTAAAATCACATGCCACAAAGAGATTGAGGTGGCAAGTGTGTTGAAGGCAGATCAAATCAAGACAAATGATCTTAATGTGGAGATGAACAATGCAGCTGATTATGTGTTTGATGATGAATACAATTTACTTTCATTGAGTGAGGTAGAGGATTATGTAAAGGAGAATAAACACCTTCCTGGAGTTCCATCAGCAGCAGAGATGGCTGAGAATGGAATGAACGTTGCCCAAATGAGTAACCTTCTATTGGAAAAGATTGAGGAGTTGACACTTCACATGATTCAATTGGAGAAGGAAAACAAGGCATTGAAAGAGGAAGTAGAATCATTGAAGAAATAAATAGATGGGAAATATGAAAAAATTAGTATTATTGTTTTTTTCCTTCCTCTTGTATGCGTCAGGAATGTATGCTGCTGTGACACAATCTGCGGCAATGGAGAAGGCATACAATTATGTAAAGGGAAGTTTGCCATCAGAGTATACCTTTATGTACTATCCTACAAAAACCAAGACGATTGAGATAGCGGGAAATAAAAAGATTTCCTTGTCAGAAGATTGTTGGTGCTTTTTTGTAGATAAGGCTCCGAGAGCAAACTGGGGACATCCATGTGTATATATATATGTAACGGTATCAACCGGCAAAGTGAAATCGGCTGTTAAGTATATTCCCCCAAAAGAATTAAAAAACTGGAAGTCGAGTTCATATACGAAAATTTCGAATAACGCTGTAAGTAATTCTGTCACGAATAAAGTCAGTGCGATGCCATTTACAGATAGTAGAGGTTTGGTATTGCCTAATTTGTATTCTAATCTGGCTGCAGGTTCGAGGGTTACAAAGGACAGAAAAGGAAAATCGTATGCGGTAATTATTAGTGGAGGAGCAGATGATTTCAATAATCATATTAGATATTGGAATGATTGTTCTATTCACTACCAAATATTAAGGCGATTGTATAGTATACCAAGGGAAAATATATTTGTGTATATGTCAGATGGAACTGATTCAGGACATGATCTTCATTTAGGAAGTTATTGTGAAAGTTTCTATGTTGCGGAGAATTACATCAACTCACCAGCGGATTTGGATGCAGATGGAAATGATGATATCAATGGAGATGCATCATTCAATTCATTGTACAATTGTTTTTCTAAATTAAAGTCTATTTTGAAGGAAGAAGATCATCTGTATATTTTTACCACAGATCATGGAAGTTGTGATGATGCGAAAGTCGGAACAGGTCTATGGTTGTGGAATTATAATATATTGACAGTGTCGGATTTTGCAACAATGTTAAAAGGAATAAAGGCACCAATTGACATTGTTATGGAACAATGTTATAGTGGATGTTTCATCCATCCCGTGGAATCATTGGGACAAAAAATAACAATTGCTACGGCAGCTCATAGAAAAGAGGTGTCAGATGGAGATGTCTATTATAATCCATTTGCATATAAGTGGGCATGTGCTATTTCCGGATATGATTTTGTGAACAAACGAACAGTGAATGCGGATACTGACGGAGATGGAGAGGTTTCTATGGTTGAGGCTTTCCAATATTCGAAAGATGCTAGTCCTAACGATGTGGCGCAGTATTGGTCATTTGGTGGTATTGACTATGGAGCGGAAACAGTAGATGTATTTTCGGAAAACTCTTCGTATTGGTTAGTTGTTGGACAATTGGGCAACTATCAAACAGCAGATGAAACAGTTGGCTGTGATTACAGATGTGGTCGTTCTCGTGCGCCTGTAAAATGTGTAAATCTTACAACGGCTATCAATAATCAGAAAAATGTTTATACAGCAGGACATAATCTGACTGCAAATTGTAAGATCACTAATTCAACGGTAAGTTTTCAAGCATATGACAAAATTCTATTGACAAAAGGTTTCCGTGTGGCGAAATCAGATTCGAAATTTAATGCGGAGAAATTAATATGCGCAAGTTCGTCAACAAAAAGTGGAGAACTTCGACAAGACGAGTTTGAGTATGAATATGCTAATAGAGAACAGATTGAGTATGTAAACATGTCAGAAGATCCATTGGTAGAGTGTGATATACAACTATATCCTAATCCATCAAGGGGAATGGTTACTATTACATTTGAAAACATGGATGGAGAAAAACAATTGTCTGTCATTAACGCTAGAGGAGAGATTGTTTATAAAAATACGTATGAAGGTGAATATGCGGAATTAAATTTGAGTAATCAAATTCAAGGTGTGTATTTTGTTCAAGTAGTGTCTCGGAATAACTCGCTTGTGAAGAAGTTGATTTTGAGATAATGTAAATAAAAATTTGTTTATTGGGAAGGCTGGGTTTTTCAATCCAGCCTTTTCCTTGTTTTTTTTATGATTTAAATTGCTATTATGCCGATTTTTAATCAGAATTAAGACGAATAGTAGAGTTTTGTACATTGTATTTCTTTGTAGATAATGTTTTTTTTTCATTTATTGTGCTATTAACAAAAAAATGTTGTATATTTGCGACTGAATTTTTATACACTATAATGTCTAACGACTAAAGTAATTTAATTATTAACAATTTAAAATGAGTGATTTAACTAACAAAGTGACTCCCGTTGAAGGTTTTGATTGGGACGCTTATGAAAATGGTGATGTTGAGACAAACATCAGCCACGAAGAATTGGAAGACAAGTACAGCCAGACATTGAATGTCGTAAAAGACAAAGATGTTGTAATGGGTAAAGTCATTTCCATGAACAAAAGAGAGGTTGTCGTAAACGTTGGCTACAAGTCAGACGGTGTCGTTCCTATGAGCGAGTTTCGTTACAACCCAGACCTTAAAATCGGTGATGAGGTAGAGGTTTACATTGAAAGTCCTGAAGATAAGAAAGGACAATTGTTATTGTCTCACAAAAAAGCACGTGCATCACGTTCTTGGGATTTGGTGAATGCTGCTTTGGAGAATGATGAGATCATTAAGGGTTATATCAAGTGCAGAACTAAGGGTGGTATGATTGTTGACGTATTTGGTATCGAAGCATTCTTGCCAGGTTCTCAAATTGATGTTAAGCCTATTCGCGACTATGATTTGTTCGTTGGTAAAACAATGGAATTCAAAGTCGTTAAAATTAACCACGAATTCAAAAACGTTGTTGTATCTCACAAAGCTCTTATTGAGGCTGAGTTGGAGCAACAAAAGAAAGATATTATTTCAAAACTCGAGAAAGGTCAAGTTTTGGAAGGAACAGTCAAGAACATAACTTCATACGGTGTATTCATCGATTTGGGTGGCGTAGACGGATTGATTCACATTACAGACTTGTCATGGGGTCGTGTAACACATCCAGAAGAGGTAGTTTCTTTGGATCAAAAGTTGAATGTTGTTATTCTTGATTTTGATGATGATAAGAAACGTATCGCATTAGGATTGAAGCAATTGACTCCTCATCCATGGGATGCTTTGGATGCAAACTTGAAAGTGGGTGACAAGGTTAAAGGTAAAGTTGTCGTTATGGCTGATTACGGAGCATTCGTTGAAATCGCTCCAGGTGTTGAAGGTTTGATCCACGTTTCTGAAATGTCTTGGTCTCAACATTTGCGTAGTGCACAAGACTTTATGAAGGTAGGTGATGAGGTTGAGGCAGTAGTCTTGACTTTGGATCGTGCTGAAAGAAAGATGTCATTGGGTATCAAACAATTGAAACCAGATCCATGGGATAACATCGATACTGAGTATGCTGTAGGTACGAAACATACAGCAAAAGTTCGTAACTTTACTAACTTCGGTGTATTCGTAGAGATTACAGAAGGTGTTGATGGCTTGATTCACATTTCTGATTTGTCATGGACTAAGAAGATTAAACATCCTTCAGAGTTTACTCAAATCGGAGCTGAAATTGAAGTTCAAGTATTGGAAATTGATAAAGAAAATCGTCGTTTGAGCTTAGGTCACAAGCAATTGGAAGAGAATCCATGGGATACGTTTGAGACTATCTTCACTGTAGATTCAATTCACGAAGGTACTATCGTTGAAATGATGGACAAAGGTGCAGTGATTGCTCTCCCTTACGGTGTTGAAGGATTTGCAACTCCTAAACATTTGATTAAGGAAGATAAGACTCAAGCTAAGGTAGACGAGAAATTACCATTCAAGGTGATTGAGTTCAACAAAGATGCTAAGAGAATCATTCTTTCTCACAGCCGTATTTTTGAGGATGCTCAAAAAAGCGAAGAGGATGTAGAGAAGAAAGAGACTACTCGTAAAAAGAAATCAACCAAGAAGGCTGAACCAGTAGTTCAAATGGAGAAGACTACTTTGGGTGATATCGAGGGCTTAGCTGCTTTGAAAGATCAGTTGGAAGCTGACGAAAAGTAAAATTTCATAACACCTTGCCTCACGAAAGTGGGGTGAGGGTTCTTTAGGAGAACTTAATACAAACAATAGAATTTTTAACTTAATTATTTAATTTATATGAAGAAAAGTTTTTTAGCTTTATTTATGGCTATGGGTCTTGTAGCTGGCGTTAATGCTCAGGATCAAGCTACAGAAACAGAAGAGGCAGCTGTTGCTAACGCTTCTGAGTCAATCAATCACTGGTCTTTTGCAGTGAAGGGCGGAATCAACTATTTGCGTTATGCAGATCAAAAAGTTGATTTTGAAATTGGTGGTTTGTTTGAAAGAACATTCAATCCTCGTTGGGGTATGGGTATCGAGTACATGTACTTGAATAACGATGTAGATGCAATTAGAGGTAATGCTGAAATGGATGGTTACAATCATGACATCGACATCTTCGGATCTATTAACTTGTCTAACATCATCGCTCCATATCGTTCTGCAGGATGGCAGAAATTGAACTGGTACGTAAATGGTGGTCTTGGTGCTACTATCTATGGTTCTAAGTTCGGTGACGCTGATAAGGATACTGGTTGCAAAATGTTGTTCGTCGGATCTTCTGATTTGGAGTACAATGTAGCAAAATATATCGCTATCTTCTTGGATGCTCAATACAGAATGAACACTAACAGCAAGTCTACTCAAATGAAATATGGTCGTTCAATCTTCGGAGCTAACCTTGGTCTTCGTATCTTGTTCGGTGGCGAAAGCAACATCCGCAACATCGCTTGGGCTGACTATATTCCACAACAAGAAGTTCCAGATTTGACTCCATTGTTCGAGGCTCAAAAGAAGGAATTGGATGAGAAAGCTGCTGCAATGCAAAAAGAAATCGACGATCAAAACAACCAAATCAAGAACTTAGAGGCTAAGATTAAGTTCACTCAAGATTCTTTGGATCGTCACATCTATCAAACTAAGCCAAAAGTTGCTTACACTCCAACTGCAGAAGAGGCTCAAATCATCAAGACTGCTTTGGCTAACTTGGAATTCGAGTCTGCTAAGGCTACTATCAAGTCTACTTCTTATCCTTATTTGGATGGTTTGGCTGAATTGTTGAAGAAACACCCAGAGTGGTCAGTTAAATTGGCTGGTCACACAGATAACACTGGTAAGGCTGCTAAGAACCTTCAATTGTCTAAGGATCGTGCTAACGCAGTTAAGAACTACTTAGTATCTAAGGGTGCTGATGGTGCTAACATTGAGGCTGAAGGTTTCGGTTCTTCTAAACCTATCGCTTCTAACAACACTGCTGCTGGTAAGGCTAAAAACCGTCGTGTTGAAGTACAATTGTTCTCTAAATAATCTTATTTAGATTCAATATAGAAAAGGTGGAGAGTTTTCTCCACCTTTTTTTATTCTCTGCGTTATTTTCATCCAAATTTATTAATTTTGTCACGCGAATCTTAATTTTATAAATCCCTTAAAATAGGATCCGCTTTTATAATCAATACAAAAGGATTTTATTTTTATGACTGACACAAGACTACAGATATTAGGATCGGGTTCGGCTATGCCTACAAAAACACGAAACCAAGTGTCTCAAGTCCTGTCCCTTCATAACAAATCCTTTATGATTGATTGCGGTGAAGCTACTCAGGTTCAAATGGTTCGTTGCTCGGTTTCCATCTCTCGGTTGAACCATATCTTTGTTTCTCACCTACACGGAGATCATTGCTTCGGCCTTGTCGGACTTATCTCTACATTAGGAATGAAATCAAGAACCGCTGATCTATATATTCATTCTCATCCGGCTCTTGAACCTTTACTCCGACCTTTACTCAATTTTTTCTGTAGAGATCTTTCCTTTCGAGTTTTCTTTGAACCTTATTCTCAATCATCTTCTGAAATCCTTTATGAGGATCGTAGTCTCATCGTTTCTTCTTTCCCTTTAAAACATTCCTTGCCTTCGTCAGGTTTCCTCTTTAAGGAAAAAGAAAAAGAACGACATGTTTTACCTGAAAAGTTGAAATTTTATAGGGTTCCTGTTAAAGAGATAGCTGCGATAAAGAATGGCGCTGATTTTATAACTGATGAGGGTATAGTTGTGCCAAATGCTCATCTGACCACTCCTCCTTCGCCTTCAATCTCTTACGCTTACTGCTCTGATACAGTATATGACGAAAAAATAATTCCTTATATAGAAGGAGTAACTCTCTTATATCATGAGGCAACATTCCTTCATGAACATTTGTCCAAGGCTAAGGCAACTATGCATACTACTGCATTACAGGCTGCAACTATCGCAGCAAAAGCAAACGTTAATAGGTTGCTAATCGGCCATTTTTCTGCACGTTACATTGACACTTCTCCTTTACTGAAAGAAGCTCAGTCAGTTTTCCCTAATACAAGCCTCGTAGAAGATGGGGCAATTTTTGATTTGTGATGTTTATACAATGAAGACTTTTAAAATTTATATATTTCTAACTCTTTGTTTCCTGTCATCTGCCTTCGCTGCAGAAACGGAGATATTTGGCGTTGTGCGTGACTCTGTGACAAGAGAACCATTGCCTTATGTTGCCGTCTATTTTAAAAACACAACAAAAGGTACTACAACTGACCTCTATGGTAAATATTCCATCATAACAAAAGACCCTGGTGTCCTCGTATTCTCTATGATGGGTTATCGTGAATATAAGGTGAAAGTAAATCCTGATGGGGTGAAACGAAATATTAAGGTGAATTTGGCTCCCGACGTTTATTCATTAAATGAAGTTGTCGTTAACCCTAAGAAACAAAGATATAAAAACAAAAATAATCCTGCTGTCGACCTTATAAAGGAGATGATTGACAGGAAAGATTTGGCAAACCCGAAAGCTCATGACTATTGTTCTTATGATCAGTATCAAAAGGTAACCTATTCATGGAATGAGTTTGAAGAACATAAACATGTCTTGTTGCCTAAAAAGTTTGGTTTCCTATACGATCATACAGATACATCTAGGTATGGTAAAACTATCTTGATGGCAGGTATTCGTGAATGCCTTTCGACTCACTATTATCAGAAAGAACGTGATAAGGAAGTTACATTGATTCGTGCACAGAAAAGTGTCGGTATTGATGAGATCTTTCCTCAGGAAGGTGTGAAAAAGATGTTGGATGAGATGTTTCAGGAGGTTGATATCTTCTCTAATGATATCTTATTGCTTACCGACCATTTCGTTAGCCCTTTGGCTAATATAGCTCCTTCTTTCTATAAATATTATTTGTTGGATACATTGGTTGTCAATGGGGACTCCTGCGTTAACCTTGCTTTCACACCAAGAACAACGGAGGCGTATGGCTTTACAGGAAATCTTTATGTCTCCTTAGATTCATCACGCTTTATTCATCATGCTCATTTTAATTTGCCGAAAGATATTAATATGAATTTTGTCGAAAGCATGTATTTTGAACAAGATTTCGAAAAGGCAACGGATGGATCTCGCTTGATAAAGAAAGATCTTATTTGTGTGGAGTTTTTTGTTCCTACATTACCTCGAATTTATGGGGAACGCCTAAATACTTATCAGAATTATACATTTGATGCTCCTGAAGACTCTTCTTTCTTTGATAATAATCCGCCTGTCATCGAGGCAAAAAAAGCGGATTACCAAACAGAGGCAGCTTGGGATACTTTGCGTCATGTTGAGCTGTCCGCAGGTGAACAACAGATGGATTCATTGATGAATCGCCTTAATGACGTAAAATTGTTCCGCTTCTCAAAGAAGGTTTTGGAGTTGTGTGTGAATAACTTTTTACCGACGAAAAAGGAGAGAAGTCAATTCGATTTTGGTCCGATATTCTCTACAGTTTCTAGTAATCGACTGGAGGGTTGTAGATTGCGTGTGGGTGGAGAAACAACCACGGAATTTGATAAGCATTTCTTCTTGGAAACATACTTGGCTTATGGTATTAAGGACCATCGTCCTAAAGGTATGTGCGCATTGGAATATTCATTCAATGATCATAAAAAATATCGATTGGAGTATCCAATTCATTCATTGCGTGTCTATGGAAAGTATGATGTGGGTAAAGTGGGAGAGAGTTATGTGGGTGATGAGAACATATTGGCTTCGCTGTTTAGCAGAACGGATGATCGTAATGCTATTTATCAGACAGAGGCTGGTGTGATTTATCAAAATGAGTTCTATTCGGGATTCTCCTACAAAACGGAACTCTTGTACAAAACATCGTATTCGACATGGTTGACTCAGTTTAATCGCTATAACGCAGATCGTACTTATACTCCTATTGATGATTATACGGTTTCTACTTTGAAAATCTCTTTGAGATACTCAAAAGATGAGGAGTTCTTTCAGGGAAGAAGATTCCGCTATTCTTTGAATAAGGAACATCCCGTTTGGCTACTGACTCACACAATGGGTATGAAGGGTATTTTAGGTTCTGATTATACATATAATCGAACGGAGGCAAGTTACGAACAACGTTTCTGGCTCTCTTATTTTGGTTATGTCGATATCTTCCTTAAGGCATCCAAGGTGTGGAACAATGTTCCTTACACGCTGTTGGATGTGCCGGATGCTAGTTGCTCTTATACCATGAAGCAACATGCGTTTTCTTTGCTTGATCCAGTAGAGTTCGTTTGTAATCAGTCTTTGACGTGGGACGTGGCTTACTTTATGAATGGTTTGATACTAAATAGAATACCACTTATTAAGAAACTCCAATTGCGTGAATTCCTGACGTTTAAGGGCGTGTGGGGTCAGTTGTATAACCAAGCTAATCCTAATGTGTCAGCCAATCCAGAAGGACTGTTTGTCTTCCCTTCCACTTCGTATGCTTTCGAAGGAAAACCATATATGGAGGTTGGCGTAGGATTGGATAACATACTTAAACTCTTCCGATTGAGTTATGTTTGGCGTCTGACGTATAAGGAACATGAGAATGTTCCTCACCATGGACTACGTTTCGCACTTCATTTAGATTTTTAAAAATAGAGATGAAAGGCTACTGGAATAAAATATTGTTGACGTGGTTCTCTTTTCTTGTGTTTCTGTCCACTCTTTCATGCTCTGCGGAACAACAGCATGAGAATGAGATGTCTAAAGGCGTAATAGACACATCCATAACGTATAGTATCGACACGTTGATGAATAATTCTATTCTTAAAGGGAATTTCCCAGGCGCTGTCGTGGCAATTGTTCAGAAAGATTCAATCATCTTTCTTAAGGCTTATGGGAATCGTGCCTTGCTGCCAGATACTTTACCGATGTCGTGCAATACTATTTTCGATATTGCTTCCCTAAGTAAATGTGTGGGAACGACAACGGCAGTTCTTCAATTGGTGGAACAAGGGAAAATATCATTGGAAGATAAAGTGAACAAATATATTCCTGATTTTAAACCCTTTGTGTCGGATGAAGACACGGTAGATATCACCATTCAAGATCTCTTGACACACTCTAGTGGATTGGATTCATACATCTCACATCTGAAAAAATATGAAAAACGATTCAATGGGAATCCCGATTCATTGATGCATTTGATTGCCGTACAGTCGAAACGTAATTTTAAGCCAGGAACCAAATTCATGTATAGTTGTTTGAATTTCATTACCCTGCAAAACATCGTGCAAATTGTTTCTGGTGATAGATTGTGTGATTATGTACAAAAGAATGTTTTTGACGTATTGGATATGAAGCATAGCTGTTACTTCCCATCCAATGTTATTGTTCCTTCAGATTTAGAGATTGCGCCTACAGAAATGCAGAAAGATGATGTCCTACTATGCGGACGTGTGCACGACCCATTGGCAAGATTGCTGAATGAAGGAAACTCGGGTAATGCAGGCATTTTTTCAACTGCGGAAGATCTCTCTTTATTTTGCATGGCAATCATGAATGGAGGAGCGATAAACGGACATCGGATACTTCGACCTGAGACAATTGATAAGATGGTAAATATTCCGATATCCAACGATTCTGTTGTGGGTAGAGCCTTGGGATGGGATGTGGCCAGTTCCCATTCGACATTGTTGGGAGACCATTTCCCAAAACATTGCAGTATCTGTCATACAGGATTTACGGGTACATCCATTGTTATGGATTTAGATGCGCGTGTAGCAATTATATTGTTGACGAACCGTGTACATCCTAATAATGGTGGTTCAATAAAGAATGTGCGTGTGGAATTATCGAATATAGTCTCCAAAATGATTGATTTCGAATGATGTAATACGCGAGCATACAAAAGAAAAGTATATGAACGAAATAAAGGTGATTCGAGGAAGAGAAGAGTGGGTGAGAGCGGGCGCCTATTCTGTTAGAATACAGGGCATGAACAGACAACATCACATACCGTTGGAGATGGAGTTTGATGAACATGATTGTGAGGATACATGGTATGTGGTTTTGCTTGACGATGGTTATCCTGTGGCCACTTGTCGATTCTATGAGGTGGGTTCGGAGACTATTGCCATGGGACGAGTAGTTGTACTTCCTGAATATAGAGGACGAGAATTGGGCAGTAAGACAATTCGAGAGGCAGAACAGATGGCAGCAAAACTTGGGTATAAAAAAATTGAGATAGAGAGTAGGACTGTTGCCATTCCTTTTTATGAAAAGAACGGATATACAATCGAAGATCCAACGGTAAGAGGCAAGGATCTTTTTGAATGTGTTCGAATGTCTAAATACATTCTTTAAGCAGTTTTCGTGTCTGTTTGGTGTAAATTTGTTCGTTTCGATTTCGCTTTTCACGAGATTTTCGTTGTAAATGAAAATGAATGATTCGCGTAAACAGACAAAAACGCTTTAAAATCTCTGAATTTATTTAATTGATAGATAATTATTCTTTATATTTGTAAAATTCTGGTTTTTTATTTTAAAGTACGAGAAGTGTTGAATGCATTTGTCATTCTTGTCTAACTTTGTAACAATTTTATAACAGGTATAATATTTACAATAATGAGTAAAAAAGGTTTAGGAACTATTTGTGTCCAAGAAGGATGGAAACCAAAGAAAGGTGAGCCACGTGTGCTTCCTATCTATCAGTCTACAACATTTAAATATGATACAAGTGCAGAGATGGGAGACCTTTTTGATTTGAAGGCTTCTGGTTATTTCTACACTCGTCTTCAGAATCCTACCAATGATGCAGTTGCTGCAAAGATCTGTGCATTGGAGGGTGGTGTGGCTGCTATGTTGACTTCATCAGGACAAGCTGCCAGTTTCTACGCTATTTTTAACGTATGTCAGGCAGGCGATCACTTTGTGTCATCTTCATGTATATATGGAGGAACGTTCAATTTGTTTGCTGTGACAATGAAGAAAATGGGTATTGAATGTACGTTTGTTGATCCAGATGCTTCAGAAGAAGAGATCTCAAAGGCATTTCGTCCTAATACAAAGGCTTTGTTTGGAGAAACAATTGCCAACCCAGTGTTGAGTGTGTTGGATATAGAGAAATTTGCTCGTATTGCACATTCTCACGGTGTCCCTTTGATTGTTGATAACACTTTCCCTACACCAATTAATTGTCGTCCATTTGAGTTCGGTTGTGATATTGTGACACACGCTACGACTAAGTACATGGATGGCCATGCTACGAATGTAGGTGGTTGTATCGTCGATAGTGGTAATTTTGATTGGGAGGCACATAAAGATAAGTTCCCTGGTTTGACACAACCAGATGAGTCATATCATGGTTTGGCATATAGCAAGGCTTTTGGTAAGGGTGCTTACATCACTAAGGCTACTGCTCAATTGATGCGTGACTTGGGTTCTATTCAAGGTCCTCAGAATGCATTCTTATTGAATCTTGGATTGGAAACGCTTCATGTTCGTATGCCTAAGCATTGTGAAAACGCACAGAAAGTGGCTGAATATTTGGAGTCTCATCCAAAGGTGGCTTGGGTTAACTATCCAGGTTTGAAATCAAGTAAATATTACGATTTAGCACAAAAACAATTCACGAACGGACAATCATGCGGTGTTGTTACATTTGGTGTGAAGGGTGGACGTGAAACATCCATCAAGTTCATGGATAGCTTGCAGTTGGCTTGTATCGTAACACACGTAGCAGATGCACGTACATGTGTACTTCACCCAGCATCTCACACTCATCGTCAGTTGTCTGATGAGCAGTTGTTGGAGGCAGGTGTTCGTCCAGACTTGATTCGTTTCTCTGTTGGTATCGAAGAAGCAGAAGATATCATAGCAGATTTGAAGCAAGCATTGGAGAAATGTTAATGGTTTTGAAAATAAACTGAAAAGATAGAACAACTTAGTTGTTGTGGTGGGAGGAACGATCATAATCGTTCCTCCTTTTGCTTTTGAACGGGTTCAGAGAATTTTCTTGCGAGATTGTTGGGTTTATTTCGATGAGATGATCGGATATGGAATTCACCTTTAATTGTAGAACAACAAGGTTAACTTTATTAAATGAAGAATAAATCCTATCTTTGCACTCAGATTATAAATTTATTTACGTATAAATGTTATGAGAGATTTGAAAGGGAAATGGGCTCTTGTTACAGGTGCTAACAGAGGCTTGGGTTACAGAATCACAAAGTTTATGGCTTCTCAAGGATGTAATCTTATTTTGCATAGTAGAGATTTGAAACACACGGAGAAGGTCTATGAAGAGGTGACAGCTATGGGTGTTGATGCATATTGCATAGCGGCTGAGTTGTCGAAACCAGAACAGGTTCAGGCTATGATTGATGCCATTAAAAAGAAAGGTACGCAGATTGATATCCTATTCAATGATGCGGCTGTTCAAATAGCATATCGTACAGAGTATTTCACTACACCCGTATCAGACTATACAGAGAGTTTCATGATTAATACCATTGCTCCTATGATGTTGTGCTACGCCTTTATGCCACCGATGATCGAACGTGGATTTGGACGTATTATTAACACGACCAGCGGTATCCAAAATGAACCTCAGCAAGCTGGTTATTCTGCAAGTAAGGCGGCTTTGGATAAGGTGACGAAGGATTTGGGTACTACAGTGGAGGGAACTGATGTGATGATAAACTTGGTGGACCCAGGATGGTGCCGTACGGACCTTGGTGGACCAAAGGCTCCAAATGATCCAGACTCTGTTATACCAGGTATGGTGTTGGGTGCTTTTGCAGATGATAAGAAAAGTGGTCGATGGATCAGCGCTCAGGATTATGCTGGAATGACATTGGAAGCAGCATTGAAGAAATTTGAAAACAAATAAAAAGGTTTTCCATAAAAAGAGAGCCATCTATTTTATAGGTGGCTCTTTGTATTTGTCTCTTTTCATCTAGTTCGTCTCTTCACTAACTATCTGACTTGTAGGCTTACACATAACAAGGTGAAAAGAACGGTGAAAAGCGCTATGATGATACGAATGATGTCTCTTTTCTTGTAACCCGTGGAGGTGCAATCAATTGATGAGGAGGAACTGTAGTAGAAGTTATGCTTCTCTTGGTATTTCTTGTACAACCAATAGCAGAAGAAACCTAATCCGATGCCTAGTAGAGAGCCCACAAGAATGTCTCCAGGGAAATGAACGCCTAAGTATATGCGTGAATAGGAAAACAAAATGGCCCATAATATGGTGCATATTGTATAGGGTTTGTATCTGAACAGCAGACAGCTGAATACCGCAAAACCAAATCCGTTGGTGGCATGAGACGAAGGAAAGCCGTAGGCGCCCCCTCTGTATTCGTATACGTATTGCAGAAGTCCTTCTATGATTGAGTCGTGACTAGGACGAGGTCTTGCAAAAAGTGGCTTTAGCAATGATGCGGAGATTTGATCGCATAAAAGGAATACGATGGCGGTTAATCCGACGAGGACGAAAAATTCTTTTCTTTTGTTCTTGAATAATGCGTATAAGAACATAACGAAGACGGGCAACCAAACTAAAATTTGGGAGATCATCCAAAAGAATAAATCGGAGCCAACGGTGTGAGAATCGCCCATATTTAAAAGGGTCATTATTTCTCTGTCGTATGCTTGGAGAGTTTCTGTCATGCTGATAGTTGTTAAAATTTTCTAAACAAAGGTATACAGATACTCGCAAATTTACAAAAGTTACATTATTTTTGTACCCGATTAAGAAGTATTAATTATGAAAATTGTTATTGCAGGTGCGGGTGAGGTTGGTACTCACCTAGCAAAAATGCTTTCTCGAGAGAATCACGATATTGTTGTGATAGAAGAGGATAGAGAGAAAGTACAGAATATCGAAAAATTATATGACTTGATTGCTGTACAGGGAATCTGTACTGCCATTCAAGATTTGAAAGAGGCTGGGGCAAAGGATGCAGACCTGTTTATCGGAGTCACCCCAATTGAAAGCCGCAATATTACGTCATGTATTTTAGCACATAAGTTGGGCGCGAAGAAAACAGTTGCCCGTATTAATAATTATGAGTATTTGTTGGAGGAGAATCAAAAGTTCTTTAATGATTTGGGAATCGATGCTTTGATTTATCCGGAGTTGTTGGCTGCCAAAGAGATCACCTCTTCCATAAAGATGAATTGGGTGCGTCAGTGGATGGAGTTCTCGAATGGGGCACTAACGCTGATTGGTATGAAGATACGTGCCAATGCACCCATCCTTAATCAGAAACTGATGGATTTGAAGAACAGTGAGTTCTATCGTGTGGTTGCCATTCGTCGAAATTCTGAGACGATAATACCAAAAGGTTCTGATGAAATAAAAGCAAATGATATCGTTTACTTTATCACAACGAAGGATTACATACCTGATGTGCGTATGCAGGCGGGTAAGGAGGTTATCCAAGTGAAGGACTTGATGATTGTTGGAGGTGGTAACATCACCATGAAAACAATCGAAAGCATGCCTGATAATGTAGATGTCAAAGTGTTGGAACGAGACAAACTGAAGGTGACGAATCTGATGGAGAAGACGGACAGTGCCATGATTTTAAATGTGGATGCGAGTGATTTGGACGTGCTTCGTGATGAGAACATCGCCGAAATGGATGCGTTTGTTGCCCTGACGGATAATTCAGAGGCAAATATATTGGCATGTATTGCTGCAAAACGATTTGGATTGAAGAAAACAATAGCGGAAATTGAGAATGTCGACTATATCCAGTTGGCAGAAAGTTTGGATATCGGAACTGTAATCAATAAAAAACTATTGGCCGCAAGTTATATCTATCAATACACATTGGATGCGGACGTCCATAATGTGAAGTGTTTGACGCATGTGGATGCCGAGGTGGTTGAGCTGACGCCAAAAGAGGGGTCTCCAATCACAAAGGGACGCATTATGGATGTGAAACTGCCAAATGATTTGTTTATTGGTGGAGTGGTGAGAAATGGTGTCGGATTTATCGCTAATGGTCAAACACAGATACAGACAGGTGACGATGTGATTGTCTTCTGTTTGTCTTCCTGTTTTCATAAATTGGATGGATTGTTCAATTAGATTTTCTCATTAAGTCGGTTCCGTAAATTTATTTCAACTTTTAGTAGGTTGAGTAAGGATAATAAAAAAGCCTCAATGTTTTCTTCTGAAATCAATGAGGCTTTTCACTGTTTAATCGGATATCTCCGTCGTCGGTTTTGTATTTGCTTGTTTCTTTTCATTTCTTTTCGTTTTTAAGGGTTAATCACTTCATGGATTCTAATTCCATGTATACTTTAGTTGAAAATGAGATTACAAACACTGATGTTAAAATAACTGCTATTGTCATAATCGTAAAAATTTATAAGGTTAAACACTCGTTTTATCTTGAACTTTTCTTAGTCTTTCAATGCAGAAACTTCCATATAAACTTTTGCTACGAAAGAACCTAAAATCACTGTGGAAAATAATGCTACTATCATAATTATACAAATTTTATACGTTAATAATTCATTTTAATGACTCTCTCTCTGAATCACATAGCAAATATAGACACTAAAATTTATATCTCCAAATAAATATGCAGAAAATTTAGTTAAAAAATATTAAAATAGTGCATATATACAATATTTTAGAATAAATATACAAAAATGAATATATAAAAAATTGTATAAATATGTGAAAAATGGTGTATATGACTAAAAAAAGTGCTTCCGTTCCTTTTTTTCATCAAATAAAATAGTAGATTTGCAACGTAGGATGTGGATGATTCTATTAAGGTGAATTATAGAACCCACCTTAAAATGGATCGGAGACATCACTGCTTATAACTAACAACTTATTACAACTTACAATTTAAATTTGACGTATTATGGACAATTTTCTTAAGGGAGCAGTCTTTGGTGCTGCTGTTGCATTGGTTGGTGCCTATCTATTAGGTACGGACAAAGGAAAGGAAACTTGTAAAAAGGTGATGAATGAGGTGGATAAGCTGAAGAATGAAATAACATCGAAGATTGATGAAACCTTTTCGGATTCTCAGCAATCGAACTCAGAACCCGAAGGTATTTAAGATGAATTTTTAGAACCCACCTTAATGCACTGGGTGAAGTAGAGAAAACATGATATTTCATTTCTTTAATCCTGAAAGTGATCTTGCCCTGTCTCAGGGTGAAAAAAATTATAATCCTCCGAAAAACATTCTTCGTTTTTCGGAGGATCTTTCGTTGTTGCCGTTGTGGTATGCTGGTTCTTCTGATTGTGTGCTGACGCGTACATCAGTGCCTGAGAATTGGATGGAGGAAGAACGGAAAAAATTGTCTGTCGGTGCCTCTTGGCTCTCGTGGAATGATTATAAAAAACAATCGGCTACATCTGATATCCTATCTCCCTGGGGGTGGAATTATTCAATATATAATAGGTGGAAAAAAGAGAGTGCCTCTCAACAGATTGTCGATTATGCAAAATTGCGGGATTTATCATCCCGGGCAATCACTCGTGAGGTGTTGTCTCTTCCTTATATAAAAGAAAATCTCTTGCCACCCTCTTTTGTTGCCCCTGTCATTCTGACTTCATGGGAGCAACTCATTTCTTTTGTGCATTCTCATCATCGTGTGGTGTGCAAGGCTCCATGGTCAAGTAGTGGAAAGGGGTTGTATTGGGTGGAGAATGAGTTGCCTTCTGGAATGAAGCGTTGGTTTGAAAATCTTGTGGAGAAGCAAGGTTTTGTCATGGGAGAAAAGGTATATGACAAGGTGATGGATTTTGCAATGGAGTTCAGAAGTGAGAGCGGACAAGTATCTTTCCAAGGGTATTCTTTTTTCCAAACGGATAATGGGAAATATAAAGGAAACTTGTTGACTTCCGATGAATGGATGGAAACACAATTGACGCAATATGTGGAGCGCTCTGTTATAAAACACTTGATAGAGACGCTGTGTGTCTATTTCACAAACCGTGTGGCTCCTTATTATACAGGCTATTTTGGTGTGGATATGATGGTGATTGAAGATGGAGGAATACGTTTTATACATCCTTGTGTGGAGGTGAACTTGAGAATGAACATGGGCGTGGTGTCACACATTTTGAATGAACGGTATGTGAATTCCAACCATCAGGGACGTTTCTTTGTTTCTTCTTTCCCAACACATGAGGCTTTGTTTTTTTTTCATGTTTCTATGCAAGAAAAATTCCCTTTGACTATCGAGAAGGGTAGGGTGATACGTGGCTATCTTCCTTTGACCTATCTGTCCGACGAAGCCCTTTCTCTTGCAGCTTTGCAAGTGGATTGATTTCTGTCTTTTGTTTGGTATAGAGTTGATTACGTTTTTTTTTACTTTTTTTTTGTCTTTTCAAAAACATGTTCTATCTTTGCCCGTGACGAGATTAGACAAGATTTTGTTTTTTTACGAGATGTTTTTTTTCGTGCAAAATAAGACATCTATGCTTAATTTAAGAGTAAAGAACCATTTTAAAAAAAGAAGAATTTATTCTTCTATAACTTTAAATTTGAGACCATGTATTATAAAGACAAATTGAAAGGATTGATGTGCATACTGCTATTGCTCATTCCCTTTTACATGAATGCGGTTAATGTCTTGGTTATCGAAGTGAACAATTCCACGAACAGTGAAGTGGTTTTTGCTTTGAAGGACAATCCGAAGTATTGGATAGAAGGACAGTCGCTTAAACTCTCTTCTTCTACCACAAGTGCTGAGTTTCCAATTTCTACAGTGGTGAAAGCTTATTTTAAGACTGATTTGTCAGTATCGTTGAATGAGTCAGCTTCTGATAAGATTTCATGTTATCCGAATCCAACAGTGGAGGGGGTTTATATTACACATGTGGAAAAAGGAGCGTCTGTGATGTTATGTGATATGACAGGAAAGGTAATTTCCCAGCCTATCTCTTTCACAGAAGATTCTGTATATATAGATCTCTCTAACCTTCCAACTGGAAGTTATTTTGTAAAAGTTAATCAACAATCGTTTAAAATCATAAAGCAATGAACAAGCATTATATCTTGTCTTGCGTAGGTTTGTTGTCAATTAACATGTATGCGCAAGATAATATCACAGTGGATTACAAAGACGGAAGTTCTCGTTCATTCCCCACAAATTTAGTGGACACGATGGTCGACGACTTGTCATCTCATAAAATGGTATTGTCAATACCTGCTGAATCAGAGTCGTTGACATTCCCTCAAGTTATTCAAGAATCTCAAATTCAACTGAATGGAGCTGATAAGAAGCAAAGTTTCAATGTGCTTCAGTCTCTTTCTCTCCTTCAGTCAGATAATACAAAACTTAGTTGTGATTACGTTGTGGAACTGGGTAACCGTTCTTCTGCAACGATCATCGTACCTTATTTGAGTAGTTTCTCTAGCTTAAAAGTAAACCTGAAGACTTCTGGTTCTTATGTGTTCATAGATGGAAAGAAATACACGGAGGGTTCTTCCGTTGATTTCTCAAAACCTGTGAAGATTCAGGTCGTTGCTTTTAATGGTGATGTACGCACCTATGAGGTTAGCGTCAAGGGCTCCTCTCTTCCGATTGTTTCCATCGATGGTGGTTCCATTACAAGTGAATGGTCGGAACAAAAGGTGAGTGTCGATAATGCTTCAAGTCAGACAGTAAATGTGAAGGGAAAAGGCTCTCACTTTAAAACTGGATTGAAAAATTCTTATACATTGAAATTTAAAGAGAAACAATCTTTGTTGTCTCTTCCTAAAGCAAAACGCTGGGTGTTGCTATCATCTCAACATGATCCTTCATTGTTGAAGACCACCATCGGTTTTGATTTGGCTAAAGAATTTTTCTCTTTCGGATGGACTCCTTCTTCAAAACCCGTAGAGTTGGTATTAAACGGAAAGTACGAAGGAACCTATTTTCTAACAGAACAAATCCGTGTATGTGATGGTAGAGTAGAAGATGGTTACATTATTTCTGCAGAAAGTGAAGAAAAAGAGGGGGATGATTCTTTCGTTATGCCTCAATCGGGTATTCGTTATGTGATGAGCGACCCAGAGACAGGTTTTGCAGGTACCTATTTGTTACGTACGGAGGCAAAATTGAAAAACTTTGAATCCCTTTTGTGGAAGGGCGGATCGATATCCTCATCTGTCGCAGATTTGAAGTCATTTGCTGATTGGTTTGTCTTCTCAGAATGGATGAAGAATAAAAGTCTGTTGACTTCTGATGATTACTTAACGGTTCGTTCTGACGGAACAATTACGATGGGACCAATTTGGGAACAGAGCAAAACATTTGGTGCTGAGGATGAATATGATGTTGAAGGTTGGGTGTCAAAAGATAATTCATTTGTTGCTCAATTGTTGAAGAATAATACCTTCCGTTCGTATGTAACGGAAAGATTAGAATATCTTTCTAGTCATGAATCGGATATCTTATCGATAGTGTCCAGTCGTGCGGCAGAAATAGTGGAGAGTGCATCTGGAAACGAAGCTGTTTGGCATAGTTTGGGTGCAAGTCAGTATGATGTGGAGACTATTACACCGTTGTTTGAAAGTAAAAAACAGCAAATCTCTGATTGGTTGATTGGTCGTTTGCAGTGGATGAAACAAAATTTTTAAAAAGTCGTTGTCATGAAAAAGATATTCATAAATAGAATCCTATTATTGGTGACATGCTTATTATCCATGAATGTTGCCTCTGCACAAAATTCAGTGCAATTGCCTACATCTTATGGCGTTGATGCATTGGATCTTAATATGATCGACACTGTAAGTTTTGGCAAAGAGAGAAGTCGTATTGTTATCTCTTCTTCTCCTGAAAATATTGATAAAATCACTTTTAGCGTTTCCAATGTCGATTTGGAAAAGGCTGATAATCCTACTTCTGGTAATCAGCTGACCGCTGTCTCTTTGACGGATGCAGCAAATCCTAATATCGTATATGCTACAGTGGATGCTACAAAGAACGGATCAGAATTTGATGTGTTCGTACCTTATTTGCTTCAATTGTCAAATTTGGCATTGTCTTTCAAAGCAACTGGAACCGTCTATTGCAACGGCGTTTTGCAAAAGAGTGGCGTTTCGAAGGTGGACTTCTATTATCCTCAGACCTACAAGGTAGTGGATGCTTCAGGTAATATTGCAACTTATACGGTACATGTGTATAACTCAGGTCTCCCTGTAGTCTATATCACTACATCGGATGGTGCAGCCCTTTCAACTAATTGGTCGGAGAATAATACAATGACTGTTATGCTTTCGGATGATGCAGTTAACTATTCTAGCGACGAGGTTACATTGAAATACAAGGGTAGCAAGTATTCAACCTCTCCAAAACGCTCTTATAGCGTTAAATTGGATAAGAAGGCTCCTCTTTTGGATATGTCTACAGGTAAACGTTACTCCATCTATTCTAATAATGATGATGCTTCTTTGCTACGTACACGTATTGCATATGAGATCGCTGCTAAGTCTTCTGGCTTGTCATGGACTCCTAAAGCATCTCCAGTGGAATTGGTTGAAAATAACGTACATAAAGGTTCTTACTTGTTGGCAGAAGATGCTCGAATCTCTGCAGAACGTGTGAATGCGAAAGCTTTGTTGGAGTGGACCAATGAGTATGAAGAGGATGATGATTGCTTCAAATCAGATACTTATCAACTGATATTCACGGTAGAGGATGCGGATGGTATGACGGCTTCGGATGCCAAAGGTTATATCAATGCTTTTGAGAGTGGATTGAAGAAGAACTCAGGTTTGAGCAATATTGATGTGAATAGTTTCGTAGACTGGTATTTGTTGCATGAGATTTTTAAAGACAAAGGTGCAGTGAAATCTGCTATGTTGTCTATTTCTGCAGATGGAAAGATTTCCATGGGACCCGTTAATTCTCAGGAGGATGGATTAGGTAATTATGGAGAATCGGCTGAAGGTTTCGTGCTTCGCAGTCACCCATGGTTTGCTCGTCTGTTCGATAATCCAGAGTTCGTCTCTTCATTGTATAAAAGATTCAATGAAATGAAGACAGAAATCACATCTATGTCTTATGACGCATTGATAAAGGAGTTGTCTCTTTCTTATAAGGGAAATTCAATGATATATTCTAGCAGTAGCACATTAGAATCGGATGTGGCAGAGATTCAAGGTTGGTTGAAGAAACGTATTGACTGGCTTTCTATCCGTTTCGAGAATGATAACATCACGGCAAAAGAGCCATCAAATGGTCAGAATACAATATCATCATTTGAGTTGAAGAAGAATGCAAACTCATCGGCTTTATTATCAGATTATAAGGCCACTATTTCAGGAGATAGCGTTAAGATCTTTGTTCCGTATCTTGTTCATTTTGATCTTAAACCGGAGTTCACGCTTTCGTCGGGTGCTAAAGCTTATGTTAACGGCGAAGAACAGACTAGCGGAACATCTGTTGTGAACTTCCTCCATCCTGTGACTTATAAAGTTGTGGCACAAGGCGGACAGGTACGCAACTATGTGGTATCTATCTATAACTCAGGTATTGGTGTTATTTATATCAATACTCCTAATGGTCAAGGTATCAATAGTAAGGATAAATGGATAGAGAGAACAGATATGGTTGCTTATAGAAGCGATGGTACTGTTGATTATGATGCAGGTTCGGATCAGGTGCAGGTGAAAGGTCGTGGTAACTCTACATGGTCTTGTTCGAAGAAACCGTATGCTGTTAAACTCAATAAGAAGAGTTCTGTATATGGAATGTTGGAGAATAAGAGATGGTGTTTGATGGCCAACTATTATGATCGCACCTTCTTCCGTAATGAGTTCTCTAATTACCTTGCTAAAACATTCACAGGTGCCGATTGGGCTCCAAGTGGTGTATTCGTTGAATTGGTGTTGAATGGTAAACATATTGGTAACTACTACTTCTGCGAGCAAGTAAGAGTAAATGATGAAAGAACACCGGGCGTTCATCTTGTTGAGGCTGATTTGAAAGAAGGTACTGGACAGTTTAAAGGCCCTAAGAGTGGTAACTATTTCAACTTGAAGGATTCTGAATTAGAGAATGAAAATCAAGGAGTTCAGGAAGCAAGTAATAAGATAAACGAACTTGAAGCAGCTTTGTACGACACGACCTATAGTGGTGAAGTGAATGCTTCCAGTTGGGCAAAGGTGAAGAGCATGATTGACTTGAACTCTTTCGCAGATTGGTATATCATCAAGGAATTAAGTAAGGACTATGATGGAAACATGTATACAAGTTGTTTCTGTCACATTATGGAGGATGGTATCATCCGTATGGGTCCTATCTGGGATTTCGACCTTGCATGGGGTGGTAACCCATTCCAATATATGTTCGGTGGTGGCGGTATGTTCGGCTTTGGCGGTGGAGGCACCGACTATGCTTGGTACAACGAACCTGAAGGATATTACATCGGTGCAAGACAACAATCCGCTGGCATGGGTGGCGGATGGAACTGGAACCAAGGTGGACAAAATCAAGGTGGTGGTTCTGGTCCAACCAACTGGTTTATGATTTTCTTCAAACAAAAAGAATTCCAACAACTAGTCTTGGAAAGAGTGAATTTGATGGCAGAACACGTTGATGAGATTAACGCATACATTGATTACTATACTAAATTGTTGAATCTTTCGTATGAGTCTAATCAACAATGTTCTACTTATGATACTTCCGATACTCGCCAGATGAATTACAAACAGCGAATGGAGATCATTAAGACATTCTTCAATGAACGTTTGAAATGGATACAAAACGATCTGAAAAGACGTTGATTTTATGATAATAATGGGTAATTTGTGTACGGGGGGTGTGCGTGTGTACATCCCTCGTAAATTTTATATATATTTGTACAAAATATTATTTTATTCGATATGCAATATTTGTGCTATTTACAATTGGTGGGAGGATTAATCCTTTTGATTTTAGGAGGGAACTATTTGGTCGAGGCATCTTCTGATGTGGCTCGTAAATTCAAAATGTCTACGCTCTTAATCGGTCTTACAATCGTTTCATTCGGTACATCGGCTCCCGAACTGCTAGTTAGCACAAGCGCTGCGTTGTCCGGACATACAGATATGGCTTTGGGAAATGTCTTGGGTTCCAACATCGTCAATATCAGTTTTATTGGAGCTCTAACTGCTCTGCTATTACCTTTCTTCGTCAGTGCGAAATCCATTAAGGTGGATGGCATGGTGATGCTCATCTTTTCTGTTTTGTTGTTTCTCGCATGTTTAGATGGATGCATATCTCGTTTGGAAGGAGGCCTGGCTGTATTGCTTTTGCTATTATACATACTATGGTCGTTGTACGATTCGAAGAAGGGTGGTGCGAAAGATGAGTATGAGTCGCCTAAGCACTCTTTGCTGCTGAATATCGTGATTCTGATAGCTTCTTTCGCTGCGTTGGCTTTTGGCTCTGATATGTTGGTGAAAGGAGCCTCCGAGATTGCTTTGCGTTGGGGCGTGGGAGAACGTGTCATCTCTTTAATCGTCGTTGCAATAGGTACTAGCTTGCCAGAGTTGGCGGCTTCAATCGCTTCCGTATTGAAGAAAGAGGTGGGAATCACAATAGGAAATATCATCGGATCTAATATCTTTAACATTGGTGCAGTGTTGGGTATCACATCTGCAATTTCACCTATTCCGCTTTCGTTTTCAGAATTTAAAAGTGATCTGATTTGGTTCCTCCTATTCAGCGTCATTCTCATCATCGGTATGATTAACGTTAGAAAAAATCTCTCTGATCTTGTTAAAACGCATAAAATAACAGCATTATGGAATTGCCAGAATGGCTATGTCGGACGTCTCTGGGGCTTTCTGACACTCGCTGCATACGCTGTTTATGTCTACCTTTTATTGTAGGTCAATTTATAGGACTTACCCCCCTTTTTATCCATTCTGCAAAATAATGTGTAAAAAATACACAAAATATTTTGTGATTTCATTTATTATTATTTAATTTGCGTAAAAGTTACACAAATTAGAGAGGGAGGTAATATGGAGAAGCAATTTTATTTTAATTATGCAAAGTTGGCAGAGAGACTCGCTACGCAATGCAATGTGAAAATTAGGGAGTATGATCAACGCGATCAAATATCTTTTACACCATATATTTATAATGTATGTAGTGCCAATTGTAAATTCTGTTCTGAGAAATTGGTGAGGGATGGTAATGTGATGGTCTGTGGTGATTTGGTAGGGGATTACAGATTACGTTTGTTGGATGTTTTAGAGCAGGTGAAGAAGAAACCGTTGTTCTTATCATTATCTGGAAAAGAGCCTACGGAGAGCCCGCAACAGTTGGAGACAATCTTGCAGTGTGCTAATCTTTATGATAATATCATAGACAAGGTGATGTATACGAATTTGTCTGGTTTCGAACGTAATTTTCAACGACTTCGTGATGCCATTGTTGATGGTGGATTGACGAGGATTGAGTGTTCTAGGCACCACTATGATGAAGATGTCAATCAGACGATAATGAATTTTCGAAATAAATATCAGATAAAAACGAATGAGTGTTTCGAGAATACGGTTCGACAGCTCTTGCCGTTGGTTGATTTGAAGATGGTCTGCGTGATTCAGAAGACGGGTGTGAAGAATTATGATGATATAGTCAAGTATATTCAGTTTGCGCGGAACATAGGTGTGAAGAACTTGGTATTTCGTGAGTTGGCGATGTTTGACGACTGTATAGACGATGGAGTGACTGCGAAATACATAGAAGAGAATCGTGTGGAGATAATGGAGATCTTGCAAGCGTTGGATAAAGAGGCTTTTCAGCTGATGAATATAACGAAGGGATATTACTATTTCTCTTTTGGTTATAAATATCAAGGAGAGATGAACGTCAGCTTTGAGATGTCTGATTATGAAGAGATGATCAGCAAGCACTACGGAGATAAGATCTATAAATTGATATTGTATCCCAATGGTAAACTATGTACAGATTGGAATATGAAGGGAGAGATAGCGTTAAAGGATTTACGATTGTAGAAAGGAGGAGCTTATGATACCAACATTTGAATTGATAAGGGTGGCCAGACAGATGAGTGAGAGGTTCGAATGTCTCTTGTTTGGCAGTTTAGGATTAGACATGACATATCCTGAGGTGTTGGAGGATGGTGTGCATGATGCAGACTTCTATGCAGATTGTACGATGGATAATCTGAAGGCGATTATTGCATATCTGAAAGGGGAGGGGTATCAAGTTCAGTCGTGGCAGGATCCGATAGATGATAATTTTGATTATGAAAAGCTGAGAGGAAGGTTTTATTTCAGAGGCATAAAAGAGGTGAAGGATTATCAGCCAGCCGTTGTGGATGTGACTTATGAGATACGAGATATTACCTATGCGGAGTTGAGTCGGCTGACGATTATTCAAGATGGAGTACGAGTGTTGAATAAGGAGGGCTTTTTGATGGCTTTAAGTAAGGCAGAGAGGCAGAAGCATAAGGAGGAGTGGGGAAGACTCCATGCGTTGACATATTAAAAAGAAAAAGCGGCATGTATAGCACGCCGCTTTTTACTTTATGTGAGAATTTATTTATTTAGCAAATTCTACAATGTGAGAAATCTTATCTCCATCCAACCAGTATCCAACGAATTTGTTATTCAAAGCGCTCTTTGTTTCGTCGTTCAAAGCAGAAGACAAGATGTTACCACTTTCCAAAGTAACGATTTCTACGTTGTCTGCCAAAGTTAACTTCAAAAGTTCGCCAGCAGCTTCACCGTTAGCATCCAAGTTCTTAAGATTCAATTGCCAAGTACCATCTTCTTCTTGACGCAATCCGAAAGATTTAGCTTGGATTTTGTTTTCCTCCAAGAATTGGCTAACAGCTTCGATAGCTTGACCAACTTCTTGAACTGTCTCTGTTACTTGAGCCTCTGGCTGAGCAGGCTCTTCTGCTTTTTTGTTTTTGCAACCAGCAAGAATTGCTAAGCAGCTGATTAAAAGAATAATTTTCTTCATTTTGTTTGTATTTAAAGATTTATAAATAAATTGATTTCATTAGATGATGAATACTGTGTCAATTGCACCTTTCGCAATCTTCTGGTTAGATACCTTAGAAGCAGAAACCAATTTTGTTGTACCTGCTTTCAATGCGAACAATACCAAAGTAGGGTCTGCCTCAGCATTAGCCATTTTGATCTCTTTGTAGTTGTTGTCGATGTAAGAAGCACCAGCATCAGACAATTCGATTACGTTGCCATCTACTTGGATAGTAGCTTCACCTGGTTTAACCTCCAATACGTTGATTTCGCCAGTCTTTCCGATGTGATTGAAACGAATCATATCAGAATCGCTCAACTTAGCTAAGTCAAGTTCTTTTTCACCCTTTGCGAATGAAGTAGAAGCAGCACCAGACTTAACAGTTGGGTTAGTACAATCTGTAGGAGTGATTAATTCTGTAGATTTTGCAGCCAATGCCAATAAAACCTCAGCAGGTCTTTCTTCTGCTTTTGCTCTGTTGATTGGTTCCAAGCTTGTGCTCAAATAAGAGCATCCAGCGTCAGACAAGTTGATGGTCTTTCCATCGATCTCAAAAGTTACGTTACCTGCTGCTACTTTACCAGCAACTACTTTGATTGCGCCTGCATATGCTGCGTTATTGATTGCAACAATATCATTAGCGTCTAATTTTGCCAAGTTAATTGAATTTGCCATTTTAATTTTCCAGTTTTAAGTTTTTAATATTTAAATCGCCACTAAGTTATAGAAATCTTTTCTCTTTTTATCCTAAAAAGCATAATTTTTTTTATTCATTTCCATATCTATCCTCTTTCTTTTTCGTTATGAGACATTTATTTTCTACAAACATAATTAATTGTGGAATGATTTTATTGATATAATTGTTATGAATGAAAATATTCATTATCTTTGAACGTCTTTCGGTAGAGACGATATGTGCATCGTTTCCGCAAAGGGGAAATGAAATAAATTCAAATCCCACGAAATGAATTTATAATCCTTACCTAAATAAAAAACATATATTTTATGAATCGCAAATTTTTACTTCCGATCTTTTTCCTAGCACTTCTTGCATCATGTCATAATCCGACACCTTCTGCTCCGGGTAATGATTCAGATTCGCTTGCCACACAAGTGAAAGATTCTCTAAATGCAGAGTTGTGGGGCTATTTATACACACATGAGTTTGTGTCAGATTCTTTGACCCTGACTTTCTATGGAGATAAGGGCTATGTCAACGGTGATCGTATTGTTGATGCATTGGTCGTTTCGGACAATGAAGAGCAGGTAGCATCATTAGTTGGCGTCTCACCTCGTAATAATAAGACGATAAAACTGGCTGTTATTCGTGATGGCGACAACCATTCAGTTGTTGATGTAACAGACCCTAGTCATACAGTATTTTTTGTAGAGAAAGAGGTGGAATTGGCAGAGGAGGATTCTATAATTATTTTTTAGTATCTAGTAAGAGAAAAAACAGGAAAGAGGGTGTATCAAATTTGGATTTGGTACACCTTTTTTGTGGGGGGTGGAGGATTTTGATGTATAAATGGAACCTTTTTTGTTTTACCATCGGTATATATAATTTCAGCCTTCAACAACAGTCAAATTTCCACCAGATTTCTCACCTCCTAATAATCTTAGCCCTCCCCTTAAACGAACTGATTTCGGCAGCGAGGCGGTTCATGTTATGGAAACAACCATAATCACTACTGGAGGGGACACCGTTCACAGCCGACATCTGGTCTAGTCCCCAAGGCGCTAGGATGAGGAGGTTGCCGGTCGCACAGGCATCGAACCGTTGTCGCTCGGGTTTCCAATAAGGCGTGATGGGCTCTTTCTGTATGTGAATGAGTGGATACCCCTTTTCTATGCACTCATTCTTCATCAACTGTTCTCCGTGCGAGATGCCCGGCGTCACAATCACCGTAGAGCCCTCAAGGATGGCGGTTACCCATTGGTCGTGCTGGCGGGCGTAATCATCCGTCTCTTCGTATGGTTGCCCAGTCGTCGGGTGTTTGCGGTGACACTGCACCTGTATCCTTTGGGCCCACCGCAACAGGAAGAGGTTGCCAAATGCCCCATAGCTACGCCCCGCCAACTCCACATGAAGGCATCGCTTCATCACATCCGGCATCGCACGGCGCAAAAGCGCACGACGAGGGTTGTCCTGCACATAAGCAATCATCGCCTCTCGATGCCGCTCATCAATACAGACCGTATCATCATAGTTGTCATCAAATAGCGGGCGGCGCTCTCGGCCCACTAGGGCGTAGTATTGCTGCCGCTGTTTTTTGGAGAGGTGGCGGATTAGAGCGCCCTCTGTGCTGTAGATGGCAGCTTTCTCCCGCAACCAGGCCGGGATGCTCGGGTTGTTACGGTCGACCGAATTCGGACGATCGTTGGATGATGCCATGCCTTGCATTTGCCACCATCTACTAGTGCAAGCTGCTTTTAGCCCTTGCATAATATCCCCCAAATTCCACTCCATAGGTTCCAGCACCTCGATCACCCCATGGAAATGGTCGGGCATGCATACGCAGGCGTGGGTCACCACATGGTTGCCATGCGCTGCTTGCCGCTCGGCGGTTTGGTCCCAAAACTGGAGCAGTTCCTCCCCAAGTGCTGTTGGGACGAGTTTTTCACAGCCTCCCTCAGACGTGAACGAGGCAAGTAATGGTTCCCTTCCTCTCACCACCAATGTGATGAGATAGACTCCCTTGCCGTAATAATCATGGCCGGGATTGCGCGGACGATAAGATGTATTCATCATTACAGGTATTTCAAAACGACAGACCTTTTTTGCAAAAGTACAAATTTTCTTTTAAAATCTCTTTCCCCTTTCCCTAAATCACAATAAAAAAGAGTGAAGGATCAACCCTCACTCTTTTCATTTTTCATATTTCGAATACTTTATTTAAGCTTCAAATATTCACAAACCTCGTTATAGATACACTCTCCGTTGAATCCGAATTTCTCATCCAAAACGGTGTATGGTGCAGAATAACCAAAGTGATCAAGTCCGTGTACGTATCCGTTGGCTCCTACTAGGTCGCGAAGCGTAAGACTCATGCCGGCAGTCATTCCATACGTTGGAAGGTTGGTTGGCAATACAGACTCTTGATACTCTTTCGATTGTGAACGGAATAGACCCTCTGATGGTGCAGACACAATTCTGATCTTCAGATTCTTTCTCTCTTCCAATAGTTTTGCACCTTCAAATAGGGTATATACCTCAGAACCACTAGCAACCATAACGATGTCTGGTGTTCCTTGACAATCTTTTACTATGTATGCCCCTTTCTCTGCTCCTAATGCTTGTTGGTAGGCATTGCCTTGACAAGGAACGTCGTTGACGTTCTGACGTGAAAGGATAAGTCCTGTTGGAGTGTCTGTATTTTCCATTGCCATCTTCCATGCAACGGTTGTCTCGTGAACATCTGCAGGACGAAGTACTAGCATACTGTTCTGTCCTTTGTGGTTCTTAACATGCTCCAAAAGACGTACCTGAGCCTCTTGCTCGATTGGTTGGTGGGTTGGTCCGTCTTCTCCTACGCGGAATGCGTCGTGTGACCATACATACTTAACAGGAACGCGCATAAGAGCTGACATTCTGTAAGCAGGTTTCATGTAGTCGGAGAAGGCGAAGAATGTACCGCAAGCTGCGAATAAACCTCCGTGAAGGGCGATACCATTCATGATGCAGGCCATACTTAATTCTGATACACCTGCGTTCAAGAATGCGCCCGTGAAATCACCATTAACCAAAGGATGTGTCTTTTTCAAGAATCCATCCGTTTTATCTGAATTAGAAAGATCGGCAGAGGCAACAATCATGTTTTCAACATTCTCTGCTAATACACCTAACACTGTAGCAGAACCTGCTCGTGTTGCTTGGTTGGCCTTTTGCTCAATCTTAGAATAATCGATATTTGGTGCTTTGCCACTGAAGAACAGTTCCAATTTCTTAGCTAACTCAGGGTTCTTCTTAGCCCATTCTGCTTGCTCTTGTTTCTTCTTAGCTGTGATAGCTAACAACTCTTTCTTTCTGTTGGCATACAATTCCTTCACCTCAGGGAAGATAACGAATGGATCGTCTGGGTTACCACCTAATTTAGCAATGGTCTTGGCTACGTCGACACCTGCTTTAGAAAGCGGTTGTCCGTGGGTGGATACTTTGGATTCCATTGATGAGCCATCAGCTGCCACACAACCAATACCCATGGTCGTCTTACCGATGATGAGGGTAGGGCGTTTGGTCTCTTTGTTAGCGGCTACTAATGCATCATATATCTCTTTTGCATCATTTCCATTGATGGTGATGACATTCCAGTTCCATGCTTTGTATTTCATGGCGATGTCTTCTGAATCCACCTCGTCTACTTTGGTAGAGAGCTGAATGTTGTTAGCATCGTAGAACATGATGAGGTTGTGCAATCCTAGGTGACCAGCAATACGTCCGGCTCCTTGTGAAATCTCTTCTTGAATACTACCGTCAGAGACAAATGTGTAGATTTTGTGGCTCATCCACTCTCCGAAGCGAGCGCATAAGAAACGTTCTGCAATAGCTGCACCAACAGCCATTGTGTGTCCTTGTCCTAACGGACCGGAAGTATTCTCTACACCTAACTCCAAATTTACTTCTGGGTGACCAGGAGTGCGGCTTTGCCATTGACGAAACGCTTTGATATCGTCCATTGTGAGTTTCTCACTCAGCAACAATACAGAGTATAGCATAGGAGACATGTGTCCTGGATCCAAAAAGAATCTGTCGCGGTTTATCCAATTGCAATCCGAAGGATCGTAGGTTAAAAACTGCGAGTAAAGGACGTTGATGAAGTCTGCTCCTCCCATGGCGCCTCCGGGATGTCCTGATTTAGCTTTCTCAACCATTGCAGCTGTTAGTATGCGAATGTTGTCTGCTGCTCGATTTAGCGTTTTAGTGTCGACCATTGTTTTTGTTTTTTATAAATGGAAAAAATAACTTATCGTATATCTGAATCCCCACATACCAGACTCTTTATCTCCGAACCCAGGGGAGTAAGATTGGTGAATGAGGTTGTTGCCGGATTGTTGGTCTCGGATGTGCAATAAAAACTTGTACATGACCTCGAATCCTAAGCAGAAATTCTTTGCGATGGGAGTTTTTACTCCACCGACCACCTCTCCCCAATGGGATATGGTGTGTCCGTTCGCTTGAAATGTATTGTTGTTAGAACTCCAATATTCATTATTGATGGGATAATTCTCTATCGTGTATTGAAAGTGAGGAGAACATCCGTAGTTTACTCCTAGGAAGGCCATTGGATTAAGAGGTTTTGAATAATCTTTCTTCCAAATGTTGTAAAGAGCGCCTACCCTGAAGTATAATCCTTCAACCTTGTAGAGGTTGTTGTTGGCAGCAATGGGATATGCATATTCGTCTGATGCATCAAACCAATCGTATCCCAAAGTGAATGTGGGGTATAGCTTGTGCCATAAGTCTATCTGTACGTCTGCATTTACACCCATTCTGTCATGATTGAATAGGTGGAAAATAGGATGAAGAATATCAGCATCGACAAATACTCCATAAAGAGTCTTCGTCGGACGCTCACTGTCTTTGGCATCCATCGGCATTGCCACGGAAAACATTAGCATGACACTAATAATTCTCCAAATATACGCGAATATGTTTCTCATTGTTTTGGCTGTTTATTAGTGGATTACTAATGATGGTTTCTCCGATTCCTTTATGAATGAATCCTGCAGTTTTCAATGTGTATGTATTCATACATCCACATTCGGCAGAGACAAATTCGATAGCGCGATCGTAGGTTATTTTTAACGTGTCAAATTTTATTTTCTGAAAGATGAAAATAGAATCGTCCAAGCTAAGAAACTTCTTTGAATCTTCTAATCTGTTATTGAAAAGATAGATGTCTTCGTTAATCTTTCCTTTCAAAGTGTAGGTTTGACCGTCTATGAGAGAGGTGAAATGATTCTCACTCTCTTGAATGCAAAAATCGGCTTCAGGAAGAGGAAATCCCATTGCAAAGGATGAGGAGGATTGATTGGCATCCAATGTCAAGTTTATATTGGTTAGGTTTGATGCCAAGGTGATGGTGTCAGTTCCAACCCCTTGCACAAGTAAGAATGCCAAACCTGCCTGTTGGGAGGTGTCCAATTCTGAATAAAAGGCGACATTCAATGGAGCATACATATTTTCGTTGCAGTGATCATTCACACAACTGGAGAATAGAGTCGACACAAAGAGCAGTGAAACGATGGCTTCACAGAAAAATCTTTGGTATGTTCGCTTCTCTCTATGCACCTTCATTATAGATATAAGATGATGTCTTCCGACGGTTTCCTTTTTTTCTCTTGTACGATGAAATCTTTTGATGCGTAACCGATAGGCAGAATGACGATTGGTTCGATACCTTCCGGTAGTTGCAGCAGTTTATGACATTTTGCAGCATCAAAGTTGCACACCCAGCAGGTGCCCAATCCGACCTCTTCGGCAGCGAGGGCAATGTGTTCGGTGGCAATGGCGATGTCGATGTCGCAATGGTCTTTATTGTCACTCGCACGTTTCCATGAGATGTGGTGATTACCGCACACCACAATGTAGAGTGGGGCAGTCTTAAACCAGTCTCGGTCATAACATTCTTGAATGTCTCTTTTTGCCTCTTCGCTTTGAAGAACAATGAAAGACCATGGTTGCAGATTGACAGCAGAAGGCGCCAATCTCGCAGTTTCCAACAGATAATCCAACTTCTCTTGCTCGACAGGTTGAGAGGTGTAAGATCTGACGGAGTGTCTTTTTTGAGCTAATTCTAGAATATTCATCGTTTATTAATAGAATGATTTGACCTCTGATTTCAACATGTTTAGTGCTACGTCCACTGGAGTTGTCTCAATCGAACCATAACGTTCGATGATGATCTTAGACAATTCGACAGCTGGTAGATCATCGGGCACTTCGCTTGCACAAGTGTTGACTAGTTGCACGATGCTCTCTTTCGCATTTTTAGTGACGATCCATACGTCGTTGCTGACGTAGATCTGTTGTGTTACATTATGCTCAAATTCTTCGCGGATGGTGGTGAGTAGCGCCAAGTGAAGTTCCTTCGCTTTCATTCCATTTTGTTGCACACGAAGAAGCAATGAGTCTGGCTGAATTCTCTCCAAGAAGAGAGCTAGTCTTTCGTAGGCTGTTAAACGAATCGGATTCAATACCTTTGCAGTCTCTTTTCGGAGATTGTAATATCTGTTTCTCTCTTCGTTTTTTAGCAAGTTATTCAACACATAATAAGTGGCGAGTAACACTAATATGCCTGGAATGGCTATTTTTGCTATATCTAATAAAAATTCAATCATATCGTTTATTCGTTATGGATGAAAAATTAGTCTAAATTTAGTAAAGCTTCTAACTTATAGTCGTTTCTTTCTGAGGAGTTCCTAGCAACCATTTCACCCAAAAAGCCTGTAAGGAACAACTGTGTTCCCATCAACATCACAGTCAATGCAATGTAGAAGAACGGACTGTCGGTTACCAATGGTGCACTGGTACCTTCAAGTATATGGGATAGCTTGTTCCATCCAACAATGCAGATGGCGATGAAACCAATAAGGAACATGAAAGATCCTACTACACCAAAGAAATGCATTGGCTTTTTCCCAAATGTGGATAGGAACCATAATGAAAGCAAATCTAGGTATCCGTTTACAAAGCGATTAAGACCAAACTTGGAATCGCCATATTTGCGAGCTTGGTGGATAACTACCTTTTCTCCAATTTTGTCAAACCCTGCATTCTTTGCCAAATAAGGGATATATCGGTGCATTTCACCATATACTTCAATGCTCTTAATTACATCTTTTCTGTAGGCTTTTAGTCCACAGTTGAAATCATGCAATTTTATGCCTGATATAATGCGAGTTGTTGCATTGAATAATTTGGAGGGCAGGTTCTTGGTCAACTTGGAGTCGTAACGTTTTTTCTTCCAGCCTGACACCAAATCGTATTTCTCCTCCATAATCATCTTGTATAATGCAGGAATTTCGTCGGGACTATCTTGAAGATCCGCATCCATTGTGATGACAACATCACCTTGTGCCTTGTCAAAGCCACAGTATAATGCGGCGGACTTACCATAATTACGTCTGAATTTGATACCCTTCACTTCTGCATTGTCTTTCCCTAATGATTCGATAACCTCCCATGAGTGGTCTGTACTACCGTCATTGACAAAGATGACTTCGTATGTAAAGTGGTGCTCATCCATCACTCTCTTTATCCATTGAAAGAGTTCTGGTAATGATTCCTCTTCGTTATATAAGGGTACGATGACCGAAATGTCCATGTTATTATGAATTTAAATTTTGATTAATGTTCTCTCTATTTGTTGCATTAGTCTTTTGTATGTTAACTCCCTCTTTCTTTCGAAAAGAAATCGAGGTGAATAAACATAGGAAAAGTCCAACAATGATATAACACCATAGTACTGATATCGTGTAATCTTTGACAGTGAGACTGCCAATTTGTGACTTAAGGGAGTCTGATAACGCTTTGTCATCAATGATCCATTGCGAAACCATATTCAATGAGTCACTCTTTATTGTAGATAACGTCTCTGGATTTAACTTGAAAAAAATATAGGTGACAACCGCAGCGATCATCCCTGCGTAAAAAAACATGCGAAGACCATATACATACGCCTTTGGGTAGTTTATGTCTCCCTGCAACACATCTTCGTTGTATAATCTTGTAAAGTGATAGATGAAATAAAAGGTCGCAACACAAATGGTTAACGAGATAATCGCATGAATGATAGAATTTTCAGAGGACACAAGCCAGCTCAAAATGTTCAATATGGAATAGGTTACGCCCAAGTATAAACCTGAACGCATGGCATGCGATGTGATATTTTCCATATTGTTCTCCATCATGAAACTTAAATCGGGTGCAAAGGTACTTTTTTTTATAGTAAGAATGAGCCATTTGTTAAAAAAAAAGAGCCTCTTTTGGAAAAAAAGCTTAAAATAGGTTTGCAATTAAAAAAAAACACCTACCTTTGCACCCGGGTAAGTCCTATACGACCAGCTCCCTTCTAATCCCCCAGGGCTTGACCGCAGCAAGGGTACGTCGGTTGTAGCGGTGCGATGTAGTTAGCTTGCCCACTTGCCTCTTTAGCTCAGTTGGCCAGAGCACGTGATTTGTAATCTCGGGGTCGTTGGTTCGAATCCGACAAGAGGCTCAAAAGGAAGACGTATTTCGAATACGTCTTTTTTGTTTTTATAGGGTTCCTTCAAACTGTTTGATGGGTTTTGTTTCAGAAACGGCGATGTCGTTAAATTTTAAATTCATATCAATCGTACTCATACAATAAATCTTCTATTTTTGCGTTGATGTCGTAAGGTGTGTTCTATTCATAATCACAGATAAATTCAAAAAAGTAGTATGATGAATCCAATAACAAAAATAATATCCCTATTAACTCTCTTTGTTTCGTTCTCCATGTTGCTCAAAGCGGAAGAGACAAATAATTCACAGGCACAACAACGATATGTTGTGAGAGAGGTCGCTGATGTTTCGAAAATTCATCAGAAGGCGGAAGAGGCGAAAACGTTCGTGAAGAAAAATAACATGAATTCTGATTGGTGCATTTTAATCGATTTTTCCTATGATTTATTCACCAAAAGAATGTTTATATATGATTTAAAGGAAAACAAAATTATACAGACTGCCTTGGTGAGTCATGGCTTTGGCGCAAACAATACGTATGATCATGTGGAATTCAGTAATGTGTCAGGCAGCCTTTGTTCGTCGGAAGGAAAGTATCGAATAGGTATTCGTTCTTATAGCAATTGGGGTTTGCATTTTCATTATAAATTGCATGGATTGGAAAAGACCAACAACAATGCATACAAACGTTTGGTGGTGCTTCACTCATACGAATTGGCGTATTGCGATTGGCCAACCACAGCGAGCTCTGGGTGCCCAGTTGTGTGTGATGAAATTTTGGAATATATTGATTCCAAGATAAAGGCCTCCACCAATAAAAATGTTTTGTTGTGGATATTTAAATAGCCCTTTCTTCCTAAGGCTTACGAGAAATCAAAATCACCAATAATGTCAGTTCCGACAACTTCTCCTTTGTATTCTTGAACGGTGATTCTTTGCGCTGTTGCGGTCACCTCTTTGTCGATGAGTTCGTCTGGTAGGGAGTTGAAGAAGTAGAGCTTCTCTGCATCGTCTTCACTGGATTCGTCCACATGGATGGAGTGTATGTTGCGATAGACGTATAGTTCGTCTTTTGCTCGGGTGAGTGCGACATACAAGCATCGTCTCTCTTCCTCGATGGCCTCTTCGCCATTCTCAATAGCCCTTGGTGTGGGGTAGGATGCTGGCGAGGCTTTCACCAAATAGCAGTAATTGGCTTCCAAACCTTTGGCAGAGTGGATGGTTGTTAGTATGCAGGCATCTTTCGGTCCGTTTTCGCCCTCTTTCACGGTGGTCTCTAATTTGGGGTCCAGCACATATTCTGAGATGAACTCCTGTATGCCACCGGTGTTGAGTGCTACTTCTTGGAGGACTTCAAAATCATCTTTTCTCCATTTCCATTCGTCTTTATACAACTCTTTCAACCTTTTCTCCATTGTTTCCAATGTCTTGGCAATCGCCTGAGCTGGAGCAAATTGCATGCGACTGATGTTCTTTAATGTGAGTGAGATCTCTTCTTGCAGACCTTGTCCGGATAGCTTGTCGAGACATTTATCCAACGTCTCCTCTTCAATCACATTGTTGATGATTCTTGAGGCGGATACCTCTCCAATGCCTTTCCACAAGAGCAGATAGCGCATCCATGCTAATTCATCTTTGTAGTTGGCTACGATTCGCATGGGGGAGACGACATCTCGTACATGCTTTGACTGCATCAATGTGGTACCTCCGAATATGATGTAGGGGATATGTTTGGCAATGCATTGCGATTCGACTGTCCGTAGTCCGTATAGCGAACGGGAAAGCACCATGTTGTCTTCCCATTTGGCTCCCTTTTCGGGTAGGCTTTTTAGTATCTTTTCTGTTACATCGTTTGCTTCGTCCCACTCATTGTCGCAGGTGATGAAGAGTGGTTTCTTGCCTTTCCCTCTGTCTGCCACCAGTTTCTTTTGGTAGTTAAGTGATGATTTGGACAAAACCCAATTGGATAGGTCCAGAATCTCTTGTGTGGATCGGTAGTTGATGGTTAGGTCGATTCGTTCTGAATCGGGGACAACCTCGGTAAAACGATGCATTGTCTTGAAATCAGCGCCTCTAAAGGCATAAATGCTTTGTGCATCATCACCTACACAGAATAGGTGACAGGTTTCGTAGAAGGAACTGAGGAGTTCGTATTGAAGCGGATTGGTGTCCTGCATCTCATCCACTAAGATATGATCGTAGCGGAGTGCAATGAACTTGCGTGCCTCTTCATTCTTTTTCAATCCCTTGGCCACTACGTTGAGGATATCGTCATAGTCCATGTATTTATGTACGGTTTTATAGGCGATATATCGTTTGATGACCTCTTCGTACACCGGTCTGTTCAATTCGATGCTATTGTTCACTTTTATATCATTGGGTGCGGCATTGTCATAGATTTTCATACGAATGGCATCCGAAAGTTTGCAACAGGCATTGATGGCGTAAGAGTAGACGTCGATGACACTGTTGGGATTGATGGCATGGTTCTCTTTGTCTTTGAATTTCTTGCCGCATAACAGCTTCATGCAGCTCTCTCGGTCATCCTCATCGAGTAGGGTGTATTCGTGGTGCATGAAGACCTTCGGATTGTTCATGATAATGTCCATACACCAAGAGTGGAAGGTTTGACCTCTGAGTCCATCAATCGTCATTCCTCCGATTTCATTCTTGATGCGTTCGACAATCTCTCTTGCTGATTTGCGCGTGAAACTAAGAATCAAAATGCGGTTGGCTGGCACCCCATGTTGTATTAAATATTTGGCTCTTGCAATGATGGTACGGGTCTTGCCTGTACCTGCTCCTGCTACTACCAATAGGTGTTTCCCGTTGTATTCTACAGCTCGTTGCTGTTGCTCGTTTAATTCTTCGATCATAGAGTCCATGCCTTATTTTGTTCGTCGCAAAAATAATGAAATCAGCGTTTTGAATGGTCGTTTGAAGTGATAAGTTATTAACTTTTTTATTGTCTGCTTCCTTTGATGGTGTTGGCTATGACATGCAAATCGTCGCTTCCTTTTAGATAAATGGCTCCGTGCTCAACAAGGAGTTGGTTCCCTTGTGTGATGGCTGCGTTTTGCGTGGCTTTGTCTCGGAAGTGGCAGACGTATAGTGGCTTCCCTGCTTTCAACGTGGCATTGGCCACATGCATGGTGCCTCCCTCCGTGCCAGTTTGAATGACAACGGTGGCGAGTGATAATCCGGCTTGCAGACGATCCCGACTGATGAAGTTGTATTTGTTGAAAGGTGTGCCAATGGGATATTCTGAGAGTAACAGTCCTTTGTTATCAATGATGTTTTGTGCTAATTTCCTGTTTTCTGGCGGGAAGATGGTGTCCAGTCCGTGTGCAAGGAAGGCAATGGTTCGTCCTCCTGCATTTAGAGCCCCTTGATGTCCGTAGGTGTCGCATCCCAACGCGAGACCTGAAACAATACACATCTCCTCTTTTGCAAATTGTTCAGCCAGATAGAAACTGGCTTTCTCTCCTTGTGCAGATGGGTGACGTGTACCGACGATGGCAATGCATGGATAATGGAGTGCGGAAAGGTCTCCTTTGTAATAGAGTAGGAAGGGATGGTCGGGCTCTCCCTTCTCGTTGGTGATCTCTTTTAGTTGGGTTGGAAAAATGTCGTCGTAATAGGAGAGAAGATGGATGTTTTGATCCTTACTCTGTTGAAGAATCCACTCTGCTTGTTGCTCTGCTTGTGCGATATGACGCTGCTCAATGGGAATACGACGTCCGTTCTCCTTTATGAGAATGTGACACTCCGAGAGACGTTGCAAAAGGGTCTCTCCACGTTGTTTATCCACCTGATACAGTAGCTTGCTACCGACGCCGAAAAGTTGGTTTAACGTAATGATGTCTTTGATAGATAATGACATAGCTTAATGTGTGATTATATAAAATGATTAGATGTTTTGGTATATGCAAAATTACGATAATTCTGCCAACTCCCTCTATAAATTCATCGTTTTAAAATGAATAGTGCGTATATAATCCACCTAAAAACAAAAACTATTTGTATTTTTGGTGTTCGGAAGGAAGGTGAGTCTTATGATCACCTAAAAAATAGTATGAATCGTGGGTTGATAGACATTTCGGTGTTTTCTATTGAACCCACCTAAATTTTAAAGTATATGGATTCTGTTAACTGTAAAGTAGGTACTCCAAATTTGCATGCGGCTTTGCCGTATGTGGCAAGTGATCATCGTTATGATAATATGATTTATCGTAGATGTGGAAAAAGTGGTTTGTTATTGCCTGTCATATCATTGGGCTTATGGCATAATTTCGGTAGTGTTGATTGTTTTGAGAATTTTGAAAAGATAGCCTATGCGGCTTTTGATAATGGTATCACTCATTTTGATTTAGCCAATAACTACGGACCTGTACCTGGTTCTGCAGAGGAAAACTTTGGTCGTATTCTGAAACATGGATTGGGTGTCTATCGTGATGAGATAATTATCACCACCAAAGCGGGATATGATATGTGGCCTGGTCCTTATGGAGAATGGGGTAGCCGTAAATATTTGATCGCTAGTTTGAACCAGAGTTTAAAACGCATGGGATTGGATTATGTGGATATCTTCTATTCGCATCGTCCGGATCCAAACACACCTTTGGAGGAGACGATGGGGGCTTTGGCGGATATTGTACGTCAGGGAAAAGCTTTGTATGTGGGTATCTCCAATTATGATGCAGAGCAGACCGAGAAGGCATTGGCTATTTTGAAGGAGTATAAGGTCCCATGTTTGGTGCATCAAGCCCGTTATTCCATGATGGATCGTTGGACTGAGCCTGCGCTTCTGCCACTTCTAAAGAAAGAAGGTGTTGGTATGGTGGCATTCTCACCTTTGGCGCAAGGATTGTTGACCAATCGTTATCTGAATGGAATACCAGAGGATTCGAGAGCTGCCAAAAATCACTTTTTACAACGTTCGACAATCACACCAGAATTGGTTGCTCAGATTCAGCAGTTGAATGATATTGCACAACGCAGAGGACAGTCGTTGGCAGAGATGGCTCTAGCATGGATCTTGAAGGATGAAGGAGTGACGAGTGTTATTGTTGGTGCAAGTTCTGTGAACCAATTGATGGATAGCATCAAGGTGATAGAACATTTGGAGTTCTCGCAAGAAGAGTTGAATGATATAGATAAAGTATTGAAAAACAATAAATAACAAGTTTGTTTGAACATGCTCATCCCATTTGATGAGGTGAAGCTTTTGGTTGAAAATCGATCGAAGAGGGGATGCGTGTGTCACTTTTCCATAGAGAAATCGACCGAGAGATATTTTTTATGTTTATATTTGTCGTTTAGAAGAGAAAAAAGTATCTTCTAATATGGACGTATGGTTGTTAAACTTTGTATGATATGAAGATAAATAAAGATTGCATTGTCAATTCAGATGGGTTTTTGTTCAACCCCCATAGCGGAGAGAGTTTCTCGGTGAATTCCACTGCTATGGATCTTCTGTCGTTATTGAAGGAAGAGCGTACGGAACAAGAGTTGTTTGAACATCTCAAGACCTCGTATGAGGTAGATGAATTTACGTTAAAGGCAGATTTGAATGATTTCCTTTTTTTGTTAAGGATAAAAGGTGTAGTGGATGAGTGATCATTTGACCATAGCCGTCAGTGGCTTGAATGCGATTGACAATCCGGGTCCTGGTGTACCCGTTTTGCGCAGCTTAAGGGAGTCCGTTTTCAAGAACGCTCGTCTTGTGGGATTCTGTTATGGCGCATTGGAACCAGGTGCATACATGAAGGATTTGGTGGATGTCTGTTATCAGATGCCTTATCCCAGTGATGGGGCGGATGTACTATTTAACAGATTGTCTTACATCCATTCCATCGACCCGATCGATGTGATCATTCCAAATTTTGATTCAGAACTACAACCCTATTTGAAGTTACAATCGCGATTGCAGTCTGAATTGGGTATCCGAATGGTGTTGCCCACGTCCGAACAGTTTGAAATGCGGCAAAAAAGTGCATTGCCACAATTCGGAGAGAAAGCCTCAATCACGGTACCGAAAAGTAAGGTTTACCACTCGCTGAGTGAGGTGGAGTCGGATATGAATCATTTCGAATATCCATTGGTGGTGAAGGGTAGGTATTATGATGCGATGATATGCTACAATGGTGAGCAAATGTTATCCGCCTTTAATAAAATCTCGTTGAATTGGGGGTTCCCCATCATTATTCAACAGTTCGTGTCGGGTACGGAGTTTAATTTGATCGGTGTGGGTGATGGACATGGAAATTTGTTGTCATCCGTCTCTATGCGTAAGATGTTTATCACTGATAAAGGGAAGGCATGGGCAGGTATCACGGTCGAAGACGAAGCTTTGTCTGATGTGGCGAAACGATTTGTGATGGCCTCTCAGTGGAGGGGTGCTTTTGAGTTGGAACTGATGAAGTCTAACGAAGGTGTATATCACTTGTTGGAGGTGAATCCAAGAATTCCTGCATGGGTCTATTTGTCGACTGCAGCAGGACAGAACATACCAGAACTTATAGTGAAAATGGCATTGAAACATGCTGTTACACCACTATCTTCCTATCAGATAGGAAAATTGTTTATTCGTTATTCATGGGATATGATAGTAGATTATTCGGAGTTTGGTTCTTTTTCTGTGAAAGGAGAAAAAACGAATGTTAATTAGATGAGTATGGGTGAGAAAAGAAAATATGAAAGACCATTGTTGAAGACCATAGAGCCTTCAATGCCAAGTAAGACGGGATCGATGACCTCTGTGTCACAGATTTCGGAGATTGATGGCATGTCGTTGGAATTGCTGGCGGCTAAGGAGGGGACCCCTTTGTTTGTCTTCTCTGAACAGCAGATTAGATCGAATATTCGAAATGCTAAACGTGCTTTTTCTACACGCTACTCGTCCGTCAATTTTGCATGGTCATATAAAACGAATTATATCTCCTCCATTTGTAAGGTCTTTCATGAAGAGGGTAGCTGGGCGGAAGTGGTCTCTGGCCTTGAATACCAGAAGGCACTGAACAATGGCTGTGACCCTAAGAAAATTATCTTCAATGGTCCGTCAAAAACAGTTGAAGACTTGCGTCGGGCTGTGATGAATGATTCTTTGATACACATTGACAACACCCATGAATTGTGCAGACTTTTGTCGGTGACGGAGGAATTGAATATGCAGGCAAGGGTAGCTGTTCGTGTCAATATGAATGTGGGCACCTATCCTCAGTGGGATAGATTCGGTTTCAATTTGGAGGATGGCTCGGCTTGGCATACAATCACGCAGGTGATGCATGAGAAGAGACTCTCTTTGACAGGTTTACATTGTCACGTTGGAACCTTTATATTGTCTGCTGATATCTATAAAAAGGCAACCATGAAAATGGTGGATTTGGCTTGCCGATTGGAGTCGGAGTACTCTTTCTCACTGCAATATATTGATTTGGGAGGAGGGTTCGCTTCGAAAAACACCCTGAAAGGTTCGTATGTGAATGGTGCGGAGCTGACACCTTCCATGGATGATTATGCGGAAGCTATCACATCGGTCTTGTTGAAAACGCAATTTCCAAGCGGACAGAGACCAATGTTGATATTGGAGACGGGTAGGGCATTGATTGATGATGCAGGTTATCTGTTGACGTCCGTCTTGAATCATAAACGTCTGGCTAATGGAGTCTCCAACACATCGATTGATGCAGGTGTCAATTTGCTCTTTACCTCCTTCTGGTATAACCACAAGGTTTCGGTGGTCCAAACAACAGGCTCTTTTGTGGAAGAGACACGTCTGACAGGTCCTTTGTGTATGAACATTGATGTGATTCGTGAACGAGTGGCATTGCCAATACTCAATCCAGGAGATCTCCTATTGATTCATCATGTGGGAGCTTATAATGTAACGCAGTGGATGCAATTTATTGAATATCGTCCTTCCGTTGTGATGATTGTTGATGGTAAGATGAAGGTGATTCGTCGTCGGGAGGATTATGATTATGTTACGTCTTTAGAAAGTTGAAAAACTAATGAAAGATAATTTGAAACTATTTGTAAGGAGTATTATTAACAGTTATTCGGCCATCTTCTTCTCACGAAGTAGATGGTTCGGAATTGCATTGTTGCTTCTTACATTTTTGTATCCAACGCAGGGCATTTGCGGACTTGTCTGTTGTATGTTGGTGAATGCCATTTCTCTCTCGTTGAATTTGAATCGGTATAAGATTGAAACGGGACTTTATGGATTCAATGCGGTGTTGGTGGGCATTGCCTTGGGTGCGATTTTCAGTTTTAGCTTTGTTCTGATCGGATTGATATTTGCTCTCTCCATATTAGTGTTGTTGCTGACGGTATGGTTGGATGGTTGTTTGCAGAAGTATGGATTGCCCTATTTAGCATTGCCGTTCCTACTTTGCCTTTGGATTGCGCAGCTGGTCTTTCAGCAAACAGATGGTTATGCAGGCGTAGATATCTTTATGTTGGTTTCACAACATTCACTTTCAATCGGACCTTTCTCTGTTGAGGCTATTTCGTCTGCACCGATATGGAATCACTTGCCTAATCCAATATTGCTCTATTTGTCAAGTATCGGATTTGTTTTCTTTCAGTCTGATTTGCTGACGGGATTGATTTTGTCGATTGTTTTGCTGTGCTATTCTCGAATAGCTTTCTCCACCTCATTTGTGAGTTTCCTTGTTGCCTATTTCTGTTTCGAATGGTTCGGATTTGATATCTTCCATCTTCCTTTCGTCTATGTAGGTTTCAACTTTATCTTTACGGCTTTGGCGTTGGGAGGATGTTATCTTGTACCATCACCGAAAACCTTTATGTGGGTATTGTTGTTGATACCGGCACAGTTTATGGTGATATTCTCGTCTACGAGACTTCTTTCTTATTTCATGTTGCCAACGTTCTCATTGGCATTCTGTTCAGTTAGTATCCTCTTCCTTTATCTGATGAAACGTAGAGAAAGAGTTTCAGCTCCTTATGTCTCTTATTTCTTGGAGTCAACCCCTGAGAATAATATCTATTACCATTTGGTAAACCAAAATCGATTTGAATATTTGAATTATCTTCCTATTTCACTTCCTTTCATGGGTGAGTGGAAGGTGACACAAGCATATAACGGACAATATACGCACAAGGATGCGTGGTGTCATGCCCATGATTTTCAGATTGAATTTGATGGAAAACTCTATAAGGACAATGGGTTCATGCTTACGGACTACTTCTGCTACGGCAAACCTGTTGTAGCAGCCTATTCGGGTGAAGTGGTTGCCTTGCAAAACGATGTGGAGGATAACCCTATAGGAAAAGAAAATAAGGTGCAGAATTGGGGTAATTATGTGCTATTGAAACATTCGGAGCAATTATATTCGTTGGTGGCGCATTTGAAGATTGGGTCAGTTAGTTGTAAGGTGGGCGATGTGGTTCGTAAGGGTGACATGTTGGGCTTGTGTGGTAATTCGGGACTTTCTCCTTATCCACATTTACATTTCCAATTTCAGTTGGCTCCCTATGTGGGTGCACCTACGATTGAGTATAAACTATCTTCTTATTTGAGCAAGGAAGGAGATGATACATATAAACCATCACTTGTTGGTATTCCGCAGGAAAATGAAGTAGTGGTGAATATGAACTACGACAAGATGATGGCAACTCGGTATAGCTTTGTCGTGGGTACACGAATAACATCCCAATCAGAACGATATGGAAATGAAACGTGGGAGGTATGTTATGAATATGGATACTATTTCTTCCGTTCCGTTCAGACGGGTGCTAAAGCATGGTTCTCTTGTCGAGAGAGCGATTTCTGCTTCCAACGATATGAGGGAGATGTGCATTCAAATCTGTATTACTTCTTCCTATCCAATTACAGAGTGTTGTTCCTGTCAGAACAGAGTGAATTGACGGAGAATATGCCTCTGACGTTAAAGGGTCACAGTCCATTGGGATGGTTGCAAGACCTTTGCGCGCCGTTCCTTACATTTATGAACTATTCTTATCAGGTTTTACCATCGAAAGAGAATAATCAGATTAAAACAATGATGGTGAAGAGTCTTTTGAACAAGACAAACACCACTATGTCATTTGAGACGAATTATGAATCTAATCGGATTGCGTCGATAAAGGTGATAGAACCAGATAAGGAACCTTGGATTATTCAAATTCAGTAGTGTCGTATGAAAAGAAGGATTGTCACATATTTATTGATTATCATCTCATTCGCTGTAAGAGCAAATGAGATGGTCGATTCATTGTATTGGCAATCGAATGTCTATAGCTTGGATCTTGATTTTGAAGAGGCAAAAAGAATCGGACATACATGGTTTGATCGAGGTAACTATGCACGGTCGTATTACTATTTGACGAAAGCGTATGAACGCTATCCGTTTGATACAACGGTCAATAAACTTTTGCCTCAGGCGGCCATGTATTTGAATCGTAAATCAGTGATACCACCTCTCGAAAAGAAGTATGAATTGTATGCAGAGGCTTCCTGGTTGCATCAGTCGAATGAGTCGGAAGGAAACAAGATGTGTATCTATTCAGAGTATTATAATGAAAATGATGGTTTCTCATTGCGAGGAACACTCAATCATGATGTGGAGAAGGTAAATGTTTCGCATTCCATTGGCTTCGTCAATCAGTCTTATAACAGCGATTTGGATGTGATGTATAAAAATCTGTTCAGAGAGAAAATGAGTTACATCTCGGTGGATTATGCGGCAGAGGCATCAACAATTTTGCCTAAGGGGTGGAAAGTCTCTCTCTTTGGCCGGTTTATATACTCCAATCAGAAAGTTGTTAGGTATGATTTTGACTCCATTGCCTTTAAAAATGATAATAATGGTTCGGCGGCGACAACTAAAAAGGGAGTTTTGAAAGCTGGTGAGAGTGATTATGATAATCCAGGAAACAACCAAGGTTATAATCCTAATGAATGGTGGGTGCCATCACCGACTGATTATTGGGGGAATCAAAATCAGAATATTGGCGGACTCCCAACCGACAACAATGATAAAACCAATGAACCCAAGGAAGAAAGGTCTGACAACAATAATCAGAACTTGAATGAAAATCAGGTCAATGGTGATAATAACCAGAATAATAATCAGAATACAAATGATAATAATCAGAACTGGTGGAATAATAATCAAGGATGGTGGGGAAACAACGATTGGTGGAATCAACAAGGATGGAATAACACTTATTATGGATGGTTCAATCCATATTGGTTTAATCCCGATTATAACCCGTATTACAATCCATATTATGACTATCTGATAAACGATTATGAGCAATATTATAATAATGGAGGAGAAGAGTATGAACAGAGGTTGAGGAACTTCTATCTCAAGGAGTATAATCGAATTAAACATATGTCATTCCTTTTCGGAGCTTCTGCCACTAAGTATTACAAAGAGCATGAATTCACTTTTAGAACCTCTTTCTTGGCTAATTGGCGTTACAATGTATACCAAATCGGAAGTAGCTATGTATGGTATCCGAAAGGAAGTCTGGATCTGTTTTTCAAGGCACGTCTATTCTATTTGTGGCGTAAACAGAAACAGAAAATTAATTTGAAGATGGTGGATAGATTGGATAAAAGAACTGAAAAATGTCCACTAATAGAGGTGTCTGCAGGTGTGAAACTCTTCCCGAGAGTATGGGTGGAAGGAGCATTTTTGTATGGGGATTTGAAAGGATGTGAGGATTCTGATATAAATTTTGTATATTTGCCATCAGATGATACTCGTTTTAGAGCATCTTTTCAAGCGATAGTCCCTATAGAAAGGGGAATTAATTTGTATTTAAGTTATCGTCTTACAGATAGGATAGCATCCACGCTGAGTTCTGATGTGAACACTTTTTATGCGGAATCTGCTGACGTATATGATCACGTATTATCTTTGGGTGTAAAATGGAACTTTTTAGAAAAATAATTATTACAGCGGTACTCATGTCATACGCCATGTTTGGTATGGCGCAGGAGTATAGAACGGAGGCTTTTCGTAAAAGTTATGCATACGAAGAGTCGAAACAGTATGCTAATGCCATTAATGAGTTGTTATCCATTAAAACAGATATTTACGCTGTTGATCTAAGATTGGGATGGCTCTATTATTTGAATGGAGATTATAAGAATTCTCTCTATTATTATGCTAAAAGTATCCAATTGCGCCCAACTTCCATTGAGGCTCGTTTCGGATATGTCCTTCCTGCGGCTAAATTAAAGGCGTGGGATAAGGTGGCGGCTCAGTATGATGCAATTATAAAACTAGACCCGAACAATAGTAAGGCCAATTATTATAGGGGCTTGATGTACTATAATGTGGGTGAATATGCAAAAGCAGCTCCCTATTTTGATAGAATAGAAAGTTTGTATCCTTTTGACTATGATATTGTGATTTTGTCTGCGTGGAATTGTTATTATCTGAAAAAGATTGAAAAGGCAAAATTGCTGTTTAATCAGGCATTGCTCATCCAACCTTCTAGTGCATCTGCACTTCAGGGATTGAATGCATGCAAGTGATTCTGATTGTTGCCTTCCTATTTTACGTAGGATAGCTGAATGCGTTTTCTTTCCAAATCCACACTCAATACTTTTACCATGATTTGCTGATGTAAACTTACTACATCCGCAGGATTGCTGACGAAATGGTCGGATAGTTGAGAGACGTGAATAAGTCCGTTCACTTTAATTCCTAAATCAGCAAAGACTCCAAAGTTGGTGATGTTTGTGACAATGGCAGGGTATTCAATACCCACCTTTACATCCTCTATTGTTTTTAATGTAGGGTCAAATTCAAACACTTTTATGGTCTGTCTGCAGTCTCTTCCTGGCTTTTCCAACTCTGTCATGATGTCTTTTAGCGTTGGAATTCCGACACCTTCTGTAATGTATTGATTTAGATCGATTTGATTCCTGATTTCTTTGTTGCGAAGTAGTTCGCTGATTGTGCAGTGAAGGTTATTCGCCATCTTTTTGACGATTCCGTAGCTCTCTGGATGAACTGCGGTATTGTCTAATGGATTTTCTGCATCAGTGATTCGTAAGAAACCCGCACATTGTTCGTAGGCTTTACTTCCAAGACGTGGAACTTTCTTTAATTCGTCACGACTTTTGAAGGCTCCGTTGGCAGCTCTGTACTCAACAATGTTTTGAGCTAATTGAGGACCCAATCCAGAGATGTAGGTCAATAGATGTTTGCTTGCCGTGTTGAGGTTGACACCTACTTGGTTAACACTATTGATGACGGTTTGGTCTAGTGACTTCTTTAGTTTTGTCTGATCCACATCGTGCTGATATTGTCCCACACCGATGGATTTCGGATCAATCTTAACCAATTCAGCCAAAGGGTCCATCAGTCTTCGTCCAATAGAGACGGCTCCGCGTACTGTTACATCGTAGTCGGGAAACTCTTCTCGGGCAATAGCTGAAGCAGAATAGACGGAAGCTCCGCTTTCGCTCACCACAAAGACCTGAACGGGATGGTCAAATTTTATGCTCTGAACAAACTGTTCTGTTTCTCTTCCTGCTGTTCCGTTACCAATGGCAATAGCTTCCACTTTGTAGGCTTCCACCAGTTTAGCAATTTTGCTCATGGACTGAGCATATTCGTTTTGAGGTGGGTGAGGGTAGATGGTCTCGTTATGAAGCAAGTTGCCTTGCGCATCGAGGCAAACCACTTTACAGCCTGTGCGATACCCAGGGTCGATAGACAAGACTCTTTTTTCACCCAAAGGGGAGGCGAGGAGCAGTTGTCGTAAGTTCTCTGCGAACACCTTGATAGCCTCTTCGTCTGCTTTTTCTTTGCTGGAGTTGGCAAATTCCGTTTCGATGGAAGGCTTCAGCAAGCGTTTGTAGGCATCTTCTATGGCCTCCTCCACTAATTGAGAGGAGAGAGTATGTCCTTTTAGATATTGACGTTTGATGCGTTCTAAGACGTTCTCTTCGTCAGGTGCAATGTTGATTCGAAGGAATCCCTCTTTTTCGCCTCTACGCATAGCTAGAAGACGATGGGAGGTGCAGCGACGTAAAGGTTCTTCCGTATCAAAATAGTTTTGGTATTTCTCCGCCTCTTTCTCTTTTCCTTTGACCAGTTTGGAGGATATCTGAGCCTCATGTTGAAAGCACTTGCGCACGCGGTCGCGAGTCTGCTCGTTTTCATTCACCCATTCAGCAATGATATCTTTGGCACCTTGAAGCGCCTCTTCGACATTGTTCACATCCCCTTTGACAAAGCCTAATGCTCTGTTTTCAGGGTCTCGTTCTTCCTGTCGCATGAGGATCTTTGCTAATGGCTCCAATCCCTTTTCGCGAGCAATCTCCGCACGAGTACGTCTTTTGGGTTTATAAGGAAGGTAGATGTCTTCCACTTCTGTGAGAGACTGACACTCTTGAATACGTTTCTTTAATTCAGGGGTCAGTTTCCCTTGTTCTTCAATGCTTTTGAGAATGGCATCTTTTCTTTTCTCTAGTTCGGTTAGTTTCTCAAACTGAATCTGAATTTCTTGTATTTCCACTTCATTCAGTTCTCCAGTCATCTCCTTTCTATACCGACTGATGAAGGGTATTGTAGCACCATCAGAGAGCAGCCTGAGGGTGTTAGCCACTTGCTGCTCTCTGAGATTTAGATTCTTAGCTATTAAAGCATTGAATAACATAACGTATGTTTAATTATTTATATGGTTCATTTATGATTACGTATCCTCCGTTGACTGGTTCAAACCAAGTGTCAGCACCGAACCAATATAATCTACCATCTACGATAACACGTTTGCTACCTGCAGGCAACTCTTGAACGAAGTTTGTTACATCTACTTCATCATAGCTTTCAGCGTTGTCAACCAAGATGTAACCACCTTTTACTGGCAAGAACAAGTTGTTTTCTCCTGAGTAGTATGTGGTGTTTTTGATCACTACCTTTTGGCAGGTGAATGGAAGAGTATGAATGAAGATCTCTGTGTTAGCTGCCAAAGGTCTGTTGATGATTACATATCCACCTCTTTGAACACCGAACCATACGCCATCGCTATACCAATATGGAGTTGAATTCACATATACCTTTACACAAGTGAAAGGAAGAGTGTGGAAGAACAATCCAAGAGGACGAGCGATCAACTCATATCCAAGTGTTGGATGCCAGTGATAGAAGTGTCCACTGTGCACATAGTAACGATTGTGACCGTGCTCGAAGTGATGAGCGTGTGCGTGGATTCTATCGTAGTAGGTGTGACCGTTCACTACATGAGGGTGACCGATGTGTCCTACTGGGTGCAATGTAGCATAATCGTGAGGACGAGGAGCTGTGCGAGTACGGAAAGAACCTTCGTTGTGTTTTGCAGGAGTAGGTCCTGGTACTACAGAAGATTTTGGTCTAATAGTAGTCGTGCTCTTATTGCCTCCTCTATCTCCGCTTGGTGCACTAGAACGAACATTGCTGCTGCTTCTGGTTGTAGAAGTTGATTGTGAACTTCTTGTGTTAGAGCTTCTTGATGGTGAAGCAGAGCTTCTTGTCGTTGAGTTGCTAGAACTTCTCGTAGTTGAGTTGTTGGAGCTTCTCGTGCTAGAGTTGTTAGAACTTCTTGTGCTTGAATTAACAGAAGAACCTCTTGAATTTGAGTTGTTAACAGATCCTCTGTTATTTATGCTACTACTTCTTGAATAGCTTTGAGTAGGAGTTGCTTGTTGTCTTGATGAAGACGTGTTACTGCTTCTTGATGTAGAAGAATATGAACTGCTTGGAGTTGAAGAACTTCTGCTGGAAGAGTAACTGTTGTTAGAACTTCTACTGCCGGAAGACATGTTGCTGCTTCTCGAAGATGAGTAAGAAGAACTTGAACGGTTATTACTTGCAGGACTCGAGCTGTAGCTGCGAGTAGAAGAACTGTTGCTTGAACTACCAATAGAACTTTGACGTGTACTGCTAGACGATTGACGAACAGAACTTCTCGTTGAACTGCTATTGCTTTGACTACGGCTCATCTCAGAACGAGTACTACTACCTCTTCCGTTGTTTGAACCGCCTCTTTGAGCATTTGCTGTTGCGCACATCATTACTAACATGGTAATGAAAATTGCTAAAAATTTATTCGTTTTCATATCTGTAAGTTTTTTACTATTCGACATCCGTTATTTGCTAAAAATAGTCCAAATCCTGTGCCAAAAAATCCGTCATTTCCTCGATTTTACCGCATTTGGGAACGTTTGAGCCAATTGTAATGACTAACTGTTAAAATGTATCGACGAAGTGGTCAGACTGGACTTATCTAAAGCGATGATTTTATTGTTAATTTTATGTTAATGAACATTCTTTTGCGTTTGTTACTTCCGTTTTCTCACTCTTGAATGGATAAAAAATAAGAAAAACGGAATGAAAATGTGATGAACAATCAGTCTTGTGTTAGGTGCATAATGCATATAAATCTTTCCTAGGATTGATCACCATCACGGGAACCGTACATCGGTTTATGATCTTTTGCTCTTTCGGTCCGAATATGATATCGTCCATTCCATAATCTCGTGAGGCGGAGATTAATAGAAGATTTGCATTCAGTTCTTCTACTTTGTTCATGGCCTCCATCTCGATTTTGAAACTGTCTTTCTTGGCTGTGATGAATTGATAGGGAAGTGATAGCTTGTCCATAAGGGCTTGAATCGCTTCTGTGTTTTGCTTCGCCCTCGAACCATAGTCGTTGGCCGTCATCAATAGTATCTCCGAGTGATAGGTTCTTCCCATACCACTACAGAAGACTCCTTTTTCTCTCTCTTCCACAAGATTTCCTACGGGAACCAATACTCTCTTGAAATTAGGAGTCTGATCACTTTTAATGAAGTAATAAGGAATCCTCAACTCCCTGCAAATTTTCAATGCACTTTTACAATTCTTATAGATTCCCTCTTGGGTTAGTTCAAATATAATTGCCGCTGCTTCGTTTCGTTCCATAAAATCGGTGAAGTCGTCCGCATCATCCATTATATGGTAAGTTGCATTGCCTTTGAGTTTGTCTTGATGTTGAGTACACCATGAAGAGAGTGTGCTCTCCATGTTTTCTCTGACGTTTTTCCCCATTGCTATATGGAGGAAACAAACATTCTTTTCATGTGCATTGGCAATCTGAGAAGCCAAATCAAATCCCTTTTCAGGAAAATGGTTTGGGTCAATGGCTATATATATTTGTTCTTTTGTTGTTGAATCTTCTATCATTGCCTGTTACGCTTGGAATGGATGTATTTACATCCATTTTGTAGAAACAATTAATTCGTGAATTAAGACCTGTTTAGGTGAGCTCTGTAAAAGTTTATCAGCCCACAAGTCATACTGTTTTAATTTAAAAAGGTGAAGTTGTTTTGTAAGACTCACCATATATACTGCAAATATAATTGATTTGTTCATTAATCCTAAATAAATTGTCATAAAAATAGGTTCTGATATTGTAATTTCTTGCTATCTTTGCAAAGATAGTAGGTGGGTTTGTCGCTGGCACTTTGTGTCAGAGGAAAGTCCGGGCAACATAGAGCACCATGCTTCCTAACGGGAAGTCGCTCGCGAGAGTGAACGAACGCAGAAGAAAATAACCGCCAACTTCGGTTGGTAAGGGTGAGAAGGTGAGGTAAGAGCTTACCAGAGTCGGTAGTGATACTGATTGCTGTGCGTGTCATGGGTTGTAAGATCAAATATACCGACGTATGTAGGGCTGCTCGTCCGATGTCGGGGGGTAGATTGCTTGAGGCTTATGGTGACATAAGTCCTAGATAAATGACAAACCGTCTTTCATAGATGACAGAACTCGGCTTATACACCTACTATTTTTTCAGATTTCTATAGAGGGTATCATTATCCCCAATATGAATAATTTATCAGAGGATTAATATGAGGTCCATAATAAACTTTATTAATTGGTTCAAGGGTGCTATTGAGTCTGAGTCGGTTCAGTATGAGAACGACTCCAAGTTGATGCGTCCGATCTGGTACCTGTTTCGTCTGATAAGATTGATTTCTAAATATTTCATCGAGAAGAGAATCCATGTTAGAGCGGCAGCATTGACCTACTATTCAGCCTTCGCTATCGTTCCTATCTTGGCTTTCATTTTGGCCATATCCAGGGGCTTTGGTTTTGACTCATATGTTCAGTCCTTGTTGGTCACTCGTTTTCAAAGTCATGCAGATTTTGTAATGACAATTTTTAAATATGCGGATAATTATTTGGGACAAGCTAAGGGTGGTGCTTTGGTGGGTGCCGGTATCGCTATGTTATTATGGTCCGTTTTCCGTATGTTTAACCAGATTGAACGTGTATTCAATGATATTTGGGCCATAGAGATAAGACGTCCTTGGAAATACAGAATACCTAACTATATCGCTATCGTATTCTTTGTACCTATCCTCATCCTTATTACGGGCGGTGTCTCTTTCTACTTTAAATATGCTATTCAATATTTTCAAGACTCTATATTGATTTCTCCGTCGCTGAAGCTGATACTCTTTTTCATGCCGATGATTGTGACATGGCTGACGTTCACTTTGCTTTATTGGTTTGTACCTAATACGCAGGTGAAATTTCGTTATGCTGCAGTGGCGGGACTGCTTTTTGGTGGTGCCTTTTATCTGTTCAAATTCACCTATTTCCACGTTCAGTCTTGGATGACCACCTATAATGCTGTGTATGGCGCTTTGGCTGCCATTCCGTTCTTCTTGCTCTTCATTCAGTTCTCTTGGGTACTGGTTCTTGTGGGTTGTTCTTTTGTCTTTACTACCCAGTGTCTGCGTCGATTCGAACATGCGGAGGATGTGAAAAAGATGAGTCATAAATATTATGAATTTGCGGCATTGGTGGTGACGAAAATGTGTGTGGAGAAGTGGAACAAGGAAAAGGAATACATCACACTAGTGGAGATTGCTGATAAGATGCCATATCGTATGGCTAAACTGTGTGTGGATAAACTATGTCGTGCCGGTATATTGGATAAAGTGCTGTCTGTCAATGATGAATTGGTTGGCTATAGACCTAAGGATGATCTTTCTGAACTGTCGATTTCAAAGTTCTATTTGAAACTGGATGGGGAAGGAACCGCAGATGACAGATTCAAACTTCATATCAATCCAGAATATGAGTATCTGTGGGAGTTTGTGGATTCCATCCGTAAAAATATGCTCAAGACAGACGATCGATTAATAAAATACTTGGAACATGACTATACTATCGAACCCTAAATTGTTGTGCTGCGCAATGTTGTGCGGTACTTTAATGATTGCTTCGTGTGATAATAATCGTAATATGGAAAATAATAATAATGTGTTTTTTCAGGAGTTCAATACTCCGTATTCTACAATCCCTTTTGATCAAATAAAATTGTCTGATTATCTTCCTGCCATGCGTGAAGGTATCAAGAGACATGACGCTGAAATAGAGGCGATTGTTAACAATCAAGAGACCCCTACCTTTGAGAATACAATTGTGGCATTGGAACGATCTGGTGAGTTCCTTTCTCGTGTGCAGTATGCTTTCTATAATCTGTTGAGCGCAGAGACTTGCGACAAAATGGATAGCATTGCGAATGAGATTTCACCAGAGGAGACAGAACACAATAATAATGTCTCTTTGAATGAGGCTTTGTTTAAGCGAGTGAAATATGTATATGATCATAGGGACTCTCTTACCTTAACAGAAGAACAAAAGACGTTGCTCAAAAATACATACGATTCTTTTGTGGATCATGGTGCTAATTTGGAAGGCGCTGCTCGTGATCGTTATCGTGAGTTGAGTCAGAAACTCTCGTTGTTAGAGTTGCAATACGGTCAAAACGTATTGAATGCCACCAACCAATATAAGATGGTGATAACGGATTCTGCTCAATTGGCTGGTCTCCCTGCTATGATCATAGATGCAGCGAAAGAGCGCGCGAAACAAAAAGAGGTGGAGGGTTGGTGTTTCGACCTGACAGCTCCAAGTTATGTGCCATTCATGAAATATGCAGATAATCGTGCCCTTCGTCAGCAACTTTACATGGCTTACAATACGAAGGCTGTGGGTGGCGATTATGATAACCGTCCGGTAGTGAAGGAGTTGGTTAATTGCCGTTTAGAGTTGGCACAATTGTTAGGTTATAAGAATTATGCCGAGTATGAGTTGAAGGATCGCATGGCAGAGAATAAGGAGAATGTTTATCGCTTGCTGAATGATCTTTTGGTCTCCTTTAAACCTACATCGAAGAAAGAGATTGAGGAGGTGCAGCAATATGCGAATGCTCATGGTGCTGATTTCACTATAATGCCTTGGGATTGGTCATATTATTCAGAAAAATTGAAAGATGAGAAATACAGTGTCAACGACGAACTATTGCGTCCTTATTTCGAATTGGAAAAGGTGAAGAAGGGTGTGTTCGGTTTGGCAACCAAGATGTATGGTTTGACATTTAAGAAGAACCCTCAAATTCCAGTTTATCATCCAGAGGTGGATGCTTATGAGGTATATGACAAGGATGGCTCGTTTTTGGCAGTCTTCTATGCCGATTTCTATCCACGTCCTGGTAAACGAGGTGGCGCATGGATGACAGAGTACCTTTGTCAGCACATCAACGAGAAGGGTGAGAATGTTCGTCCGCATATCTCCATCGTGACTAATTTCACACGTCCGACGGATTCTACGCCATCATTGCTTACCTTCGATGAGTTAACCACTTTCATTCATGAGTTTGGACACTCCATCCATGGCATGGTAGCTAATACAACCTATTCAAGTTTGGCGGGTACGAATGTATACCGTGATTTTGTGGAGTTGCCATCTCAGATGATGGAGAATTGGGCGTTTGAAAAAGAATATTTGGATGGATTTGCCGTTCATTATCAGACGGGAGAACCGATACCAGCAGAGTTGATAGAGCGCATCCGTCGTTCGGCTAACTTCAACACAGGATATGCCACGCTGCGACAGTTGAGTTTCGGATTGTTGGATATGGCATGGCACACGATTGAGAAACCTTTTGATGGTGATGTGATGGCATTCGAGAGAGAAGCATGGAAAGAGGCTCAGACATTACCGTCAGTGGATGGAACCTTGATGAGTGCTCAGTTCAACCATATCTTCTCAGGAGGCTATTCAGCTGGCTATTATAGCTATAAATGGGCGGAAGTGTTGGATGCAGATGCCTTTGCCGTTTTCAAAAAGGAGGGAATCTTCAATCAAGAGACTGCTAGTCGTTTCCGTAAGGAAGTTTTGGAAAAGGGAGGAAGTGAACATCCAATGAAGTTATATAAACGTTTCAGCGGACATGAACCGACAGTGGAACCTTTGTTAAGACGTTGTGGTGTGATTGAATAACCTTGATGAATGGGATTTATGACAAAATGTCATACTTTCCCTTTTGGCAAACGTTTTGTAGAGTTGTAAATAGATAAATATGTTTAACAAAAAAGGATTAGAATATGTATTGGATTATTTTTATAGGATTTGCAATAGCTAGTTTTATTGTCTCAAAAATGGTGGAGAGCCGTTTTGATAAATATTCACAGACTCCTATCTCTATGACAGGAAAAGAGGTGGCAGAACAAATGTTACGTGATAATGGTATTGATGATGTGACAGTTTGCTGTGTAGATGGCAAATTGACAGACCATTATAATCCTATGAATAAAACGCTGAACCTAAGTGAAGGTGTTTATGATTGTGCAAATATCGCTGCAGCAGCTGTGGCAGCACATGAGTGTGGACATGCAGTGCAACATGCAAGAGGATATGCTTTCTTGAAAATGCGTTCTGCCATGGTTCCCGCAGTTAGCTTCTCAAGTAAGTATGTATCATGGATATTGTTGGGAGGAATCATCCTCATCAACAGTTTCCCTCAACTAATGTTGATTGGTATTTGCCTTTTTGCACTTACTACATTGTTCAGCTTTGTTACATTACCAGTGGAGATAGACGCAAGTTCTCGTGCATTGGCATGGTTGAAAAACTCTGGCGTCAGCAGTTTCTCTAATCATCAAATGGCTGTAAAAGCACTTCGTTCTGCTGCTTATACATATGTGGTGGCTGCACTTAGTTCATTGGCTACATTGATGTATTATATAATGATTTATTTGGGACGTAGAGATTAATAAAGGTGAATTATTAAATTCACCAGTTAAAATATAAATTCACATAAAAGAAAATGGGTTTAACAGAAAAGTTACAGAAGAAAAAGGAAGCACTAGAAGAGGAAGTACGTAATAGAGTAGAAGAGTTTAACTCGCTTATTCGTGTCTATTTGCAGGCTACAATGGCAGTAAACTTAGGTATCGTGGACTTTCGTATGTTGCCAGATTTGAAGTTGTTGAAACAGAAGTTTAAAATACCTACTCAAGGACGTTTGGGCGTGGCAGAGAAAGCGTATGTGAGCAAGTTGATGATCAATGAATATGGTATGACGGAATCCTTCTTTAATGAGATTGATGCTTCTGCAAGAAAGGTTTGCAAGCGTCAACAGGATTTCCCTAATTACTTCTATTTGTTTCAAGGTTTCTCTCAACAGTTATTCATGGTATTGGCTTCTGAAATGCAATGGACACTTCGCTTGCCATCCATTTTTCGTTCGTTAATAAAACGATCTACGAAGGATTCTATTCATAAAATATTAACAGAGAATAATTTTAAAGCTGCTGATGCAAGAAGAGCAGCAATGGATGTTCGTACGTTGAAGGAAAAATTGAACTTGAGCGAGGATTGGATGTATCAGTATGCTTATCCAGTCTTGATGATTTCAAAGGGTGCAAAGGTGAAATAAAACCTTTCACCCATTTATATAGTCACTCATACTTAAGTGATATTTTTTCTATGAGTAAGGATCTAAAATTAAAATTCGATAAGATTGTTAATTCGCCAGAACTCTCTCTGACGGAGACGGAGTTTAACTCCTTGAACGAATCTTATGAACGCCTCTTTTCACAAGAAGACACAACAGATTTTGATGGTGTTGAACGCACCTTGGCGGTTGCTTCTATCTTGATGGAGGAGGCTAACATTGGTAAAATACCTGTTGTCAGCGTACTTGTCTACTGTGTTGTCAAACAAGAGATCTTGTCTATGGAGGAGGTCTCTTCTTTATATGGTGGTCAGGTGGAGGGTATTGTGAAGGGCTTGTTCAAATCCATTGAAATCTACAAGAAAAACCCTTCTGTTGAATCGGAGAACTTCAGAAAACTGTTGATGTCCATTGTGGAGGATATCCGTGTCATCATCATTTTAATATGTGAACAACTCTATTTGATGCGAATCATTATGCGTTTCGATGAGGAACGTAGAAACAAGATTGCGCAGGAGTCTTCCTATTTGTATGCTCCTTTGGCGCATCGTCTGGGTTTGTATCGTATCAAATCGGAGTTGGAAGACCTCTCTTTGCGACAGACCAATCCTGCTATCTATCGTGATATTGCTATCAAGTTGGAAAAGACGGCTGCTGATCGTGATCGCTATATGCAGTCGTTCATCGAACCACTGAAACAGCAGTTGGAAAAGGAGGGCTTCAAGTTTATCATCAAAGGACGTACAAAATCCATCTATTCTATTTGGAATAAGATGCGGAAGCAAAATACGGAGTTCGAAAACGTATATGACCTTTTTGCAATCCGTATCATCCTTTCCACTCCGTTAGAAAAAGAGAAATCGGAGTGCTGGCAGGTTTATTCCATCGTTACGGATAAATATCAACCTAATCCTAAACGATTGCGTGATTGGTTGTCCATTCCTAAATCCAATGGTTATGAGTCTCTGCACACCACAGTGATGGGACCAGAAGGTAAGTGGGTAGAGGTTCAAATCCGTACGGAACGAATGGATGAGATTGCTGAGAAAGGTTTCGCAGCTCATTTTAAATACAAAGGCGTCAAGGCAGAGTCTGGTTTCGACTCATGGCTGGCGAATGTTCGTGAATTGTTGGAAAATCCACAGGCGGACAATGTGGAGTGCATGGACGACTTCAAATTGAGCCTCTATCGAAAAGAGGTGTTCGTCTTTACGCCTAAAGGTGATTTGCGTAAGTTGCCTCAAGGTGCCACTTTGTTGGATTTCGCCTTTGAAATACACTCTAATTTGGGTTCTCATTGCGTAGGAGGAAGAGTCAACGGAAAAGCAGTGCCAATCCGCGCTGAACTACACAATGGAGATCAGGTGGAGATTGTAACCAATCCTAACCAGTTCCCTCATAAGGAGTGGTTGACGTTCGTTCAAACCTCCAAGGCGAAGACGCATATTAAGCAGTTCTTGCGTGAGCAGGAGGCTGTCAATATGGAAGAGGGTAAGGAGATGATAAAACGCCGACTGAAGAATTGGAAGTTGGTGTATGATGAGAGTATTGTCTTCCGTATGGCTCAAAAATGCGGTTATAAGGCTATCCAGGACTTTTATCAAGCATTGATTGATGATAAGTTGGATGTGCAGAAACTAAAAGACCTTTATATCGCATGCTCCGAAAAGGATAGTCCGAATGATACACTGAAGAGTGTTGAGAATTACACGAAGAAGACTGAATTGGAGACTTTGTCCTCGCAGGAAGATGTGCTTGTCATTGATGATCATTTGAAGGGAATCGAATATTCATTGTCTAAATGTTGTAATCCAATATATGGCGATGATATCTTTGGCTTTGTTTCCATTCGAAATGGTATCAAAGTGCATCGAACTGATTGTCCGAATGCTCCTCAATTGATGTCTCGTTTCGGTTATCGATTTATCAAGGCTCGTTGGGCTGGTAAATCGGGTACAATGTATGCATGTACGCTTCATGTGATTGGTAATGATGATATCGGTATTGTGACAAATATTACCTCTTTGATACAAAAGGAGACGAATGTCTCTTTACGTTCCATCTCGGTTGATTCCGTCGATGGTTTGTTCCAAGGTAAAATTACAGTGAATGTATTGGATATGAAACAGTTGGAACAATTGATAAAGAAAATCAAAAGCATCAAAGGTGTGAAGTCAGTGAATAGAACCTGATGACCTAGATTCTGTTCCTTCTCATAAATAAGGTGAGGTTTCACCATAATAACTAATCAGGGTATCGTTTTGATTCCCGTAAATTTGAATGATATGTTTTCAGGAATTGTAGAGACGACAGGAAAGGTTGTTTCCATCATAAAAGAGGACGAAAATGTCCATTTGACACTATCATGTCCCTTTGTGGATGAGTTGAAAATAGACCAAAGTGTGGCACACAATGGTGTCTGCTTGACTGTGGTAAGCAAGGATAAAGAAACTTACACGGTAACGGCCATACAGGAGACATTACGTCGTTCTAACTTAGGATTGTTGAAAGAGGGCAGTTTGGTCAATTTGGAGCGTAGCATGATGATGAACGGACGTTTGGACGGACATATTGTGCAAGGACATGTGGATCAGGTGGCAAAATGCATAGAGAAGAAGAGTATGGATGGTAGTTGGTATTTTACCTTCCAATATGAGAATGATCCTGTGATGGCTAAAAAAGGCTATGTGACGGTAGAAAAGGGCTCTGTGACAGTGAATGGAACGAGTCTTACAGTTTGTGATTCTCAAACAGATCGATTCTCTGTTGCCATTATCCCTTATACTTATGAACATACCAATTTCTGTCAGATAGAAGTGGGTACTATTGTCAATATTGAATTTGATATTATAGGAAAATATTTGAGTAGAATGATGTCGTTATAAGACATCATTCTAACTCGCAACCAGGGAATCCCTCTTTGGCTGCCATTTCAGGGGATGCGCAGAAGTAGATGAGAGTTCCTTGTGTACAGACTTCTCCCTCTTTGTTTAATAATTCTGCATCGATATAGGCGATGTTACGCATTTGCTTGTTGAGTTTGGCTCGAACTAGAATCTCACCCTCATTGGTTTTTACAGGTTTGATGTATTTAATCTCCATTTTGGAAGTGACGCCAGTGGTTTGTAGTTTGCGTGTTACCACCCATCCTGCCACTTCATCAATCAATAATGATTGTACACCTCCATGTAGCGTGTTAATCCAGCTCTGGTGATTTTGAGTGGGGTCCCATCGAGTGAGAATATAGTCGCCCTCCTCATAAAAATCTAGATGAAAACCGATAGGGTTGTTAGGGGAGCAGGCAATACAGTTGTAACCTGGCGTGCCAGTCCATAGATTTTTTATTTTGTTCATTTTATAGAATAGAATGGAAGGGAAGACTTTAGAAGCCTTCCCTTTTTGATTAGTGAATATTTTCCAATATGCGCACTACATGGCGGAAATATCGTTCGACGCTTGAGATGCTGCATTTTTCGGCAGGAGAGTGGTTGTCGAAAATATCCGGACCGATAGATATCATGTCCAAATCAGGATATTTTTCTACGAAGAGACCACATTCCAGTCCGGCATGAATAGCTGTCACGATAGGTTGTTTGCCATATAGTTCGACAAAAGCATTTACGACGATCTCTTTGATCTTCGAATTCATGTTAGGTTTCCATCCTGGGTATCCGTCACTATGTTTGATCTCGTCTGCATGAGACAATGCGAATACAGCTTCCACACGGTCTTTTATATCATGTTTTTTACTCTCGATGGAGCTACGTTGACTGGTGGAGATGATGATAGTGTTGGCATCAGGCATTTTGACAGATGCAAGGTTGGTGGAAGTCTCAGGAAGACCAGCAATCTCTCTGCTCATATCTGTTACGCCATGCGGACAAGCATATAATGCGTTGAGAATCTCGTCTGTCTTAGCTTTGCACAATACATTATCACGGGAGTCGGTAGAACTAAGATCCATGAGGAAGTTTGTCTCGTTCGGATATTCCTTCTCAACGGTAGCCACATATTGATTGAGTGCAACGCGTATGTTCTCTTTCTCTTTGAATGGAATGGAGATGATGGCAGAAGCCTCTCTTGGAATAGCATTGTGAAGATTTCCACCCATGATAGAATGGAAGTAGATAGGATATTTCTTGTTTTCATTCCAGAGGAAACGAGACAATAGTTTGATAGCATTTCCTCTACCTTTATTGATATCATCACCCGAATGACCTCCATGGAGTCCTGTGACCTTTATTTCGATGAAGATTTGGTTGTCTGGCGTCTTTTCAGTTTGTAGGTGATAGGTAGCCACTGTATCGATACCACCGGCACATCCGATGCAGAAACGTCCGTCATCCTCCGAATCGAGGTTGATTAGCATTTTAGATTTGAACCAGCCCGCTTGCACATGTTGAGCGCCTGTTAGACCGCGTTCCTCGTCAACGGTGATGAGACATTCCAATGCAGGGTGTTTGATGGTTTTAGAATCGAGTATGGCAAGCATAGTAGCGACACCGATACCATCATCAGCACCCAATGTACTACCTTTGGCCTTTACCCAATCACCATCGATGTAAGTTTGGATAGGATCCGTATCAAAATTGTGATTGACGTTAGAATTTTTCTCGCAGACCATATCCATGTGCGCCTGAAGAAGGATGGAAGGAGCCGATTCATATCCAGCGGAGGCTTTTTGGCGGATAAGAACGTTGCCAACGCTATCCATGCTGCATTCCAAATTTCTTTGTTTAGCAAAATCCATCAGGTAAGCACCGATTTTTTCCTCTTTGCCAGAAGGGTGGGGTATATTACATATTTCATTGAAATAGAACCAGAGTTCTTTTGGCTCTAAGTCTAAAATTGAATTCATAATTTGTAAAGTTTGTTTTAATGTGGGTTTTATAAAATCATTTCGAGCAAAGGTGTCGAAAAGAATATATGACCACACTTCATATTAAACATTGTTTAAACGGTGAATGAAAAGAAGTCACCTTAAACAGAAACGAATGGAGATCCAGAGGAAATCCATTCGTTATAAGTCACATTTTCTTTTAAATCAGATTACGATTGTAGTGCGGCAGCACCGCCGACAATATCTAACAATTCACTGGTGATTGCCTGTTGACGAGTCTTGTTGTACAAGACGGTCAGTTCGTTAATCAGTTCATTTGCGTTATCCGTTGCGACTTGCATAGCTACGACGCGAGCTCCATGTTCAGAAGCGTTAGAGTCGAGTAGGCAAGCATACATCTTCGTACGCAATGCTTTAGGCAACAAAGCTTCCAAGACCTCAGCCTTACTTGGTTCCACGATATAGTCGCCGCTAAGATTCTTAGCAGCATCTTTCTTGGACTCAAGTTTGATAGGCAGGAAGGTTTCTGTTGTCAATTTTTGAACAGCAGTATTTTTAAGGTGATGATAAATCAGAACTACCTTATCGAACTCTTTGTTCAAAAATTTGGTCATCAGTTCATTTGTGATTGTACTAATACCATCGAATGACGGGTGGTCAGAAAGAGAAATGTCGATATCTACTTTTTCGATGCCAGTCATTTTATTGACAGCCTCTTTCACCTTTTTACCGATAGGGTAGATGGTGAGTTCGATACCATTAGCCAACTCTTTTTTAATCAATCCGTTCAGTTCTTTAATAACATTTGAATTGAATGCACCACAAAGGCTTGAATTAGAAGAAAAGACCACGATGGCCATCTTTTTCACCTCTCTGACAGCAGAGAAATCCGATTGGAAATCGGTCTCTGTTGCGAGGAAGTTTTCCAAGATGCCATTCAGACGGTTTTGGTACGGCAAAATATTTTCGATAGCCATTTGGGCTTTCTTCAATTTTGCTGAGGAAACCATCTTCATCGCTCCCGTAATCTTCTTTGTAGAGTTTACGGATCCGATTCTTGCTTTAACTTCTTTTAATGATGCCATTTATTAAGCCTTTTTTTGGATCTCTTTAATGACAACTTCAGCTTCGCTCTTTAATGTAGCTTTGATGCTGTCGTCGATTTTTCCTTGTTTCAAATTGTTCAAGACATCCTCTTTGTGGAGGTGTTCCAAACGTTCGATGAACAATTTTTCGAACAAGTGAACGTGTTCAACTGGCAATACGTTTAAGATACCTTGAGTACCACAATAGATTACTGCAATCTGATGTTCAACTGGGTATGGAGTATATTGAGGTTGTTTCAACAACTCAGTGTTACGCACACCTTTGTCGATAGTCATCTTTGTTACGGCATCCATATCACCACCGAACTTGGTGAATGACTCCAACTCACGATATTGAGCTTGGTCAGTCTTCAATGTACCAGCGATAGACTTCATGGCTTTTACCTGAGCACTACCACCCACACGAGATACGGAGATACCTACGTTGATTGCAGGACGGATACCTGCGTTGAACATGTTTGTTTCCAAGAAGATCTGACCATCAGTGATGGAGATCACGTTGGTAGGGATGTACGCAGAAACGTCACCTGCCTGTGTTTCGATGATTGGAAGGGCAGTCAACGAACCACCACCTTTAACTCTACCCTTAAGGGAAGCAGGAAGGTCGTTCATTTGAGAAGCCACATTATCGTTGCTGATAATCTTAGCTGCACGTTCCAACAAACGAGAGTGCAAATAGAACACATCACCAGGGTAAGCCTCACGACCAGAAGGACGTTTCAAGATCAAGGAAACCTCACGGTAAGCAACGGCTTGTTTAGACAAGTCATCGTATACAACCAATGCATGTTTACCTTGGTCACGGAAATACTCACCAATAGCAGCACCTGCGAATGGTGCGTAATATTGCATAGCAGCAGGGTCAGAAGCAGTAGCAGATACGATGATTGTATAATCCATTGCTCCATATTCCTTCAATGTGTTTACAATATTTGCTACAGTAGAACCCTTTTGACCTACGGCAACGTAGATACAATAAACAGGGTTTCCTGCTAAATAAGACTCTTTTTGGTTGATGATTGTATCAATAGCGATTGCAGTTTTACCTGTTTGACGGTCACCGATGATCAACTCACGTTGTCCACGTCCGATAGGAATCATGGCGTCGATAGCCTTCAAACCAGTTTGCAATGGCTGTTTAACGGGTTCACGATAGATAACACCAGGAGCTTTACGTTCCAATGGCATTTCAATCAATTCACCTTTGATAGGACCTAAACCATCGATAGGGTTACCGATGGAGTTTACAACTCTTCCAACCATGCCTTCACCTGTCATGATGGATGCGATTCTCTTTGTACGTTTTACTGTGTCGCCTTCTCTTACTTGATCGGTAGGACCTAACAACACAGCACCCACGTTATCCTCTTCCAAGTTCATGACAACGGCGTTCATACCGTTTTCGAACTCCAAAAGTTCTCCTGCCTCAGCATTCTGTAGTCCGTAAATACGAACCACACCATCGCTGACCTGCAATACGGTACCAACTTCTTCAAACTTGACTTTGGTGTCTAAGTCTTGAAGTTGCATTTTTAGCACGTCGGATACTTCACTTGCTTTTATAGCCATAGTAATAATTTCTTTTTTAATTTACGAATACTGATAAATAGTTAAGCATCTGCCGCATTCTTGTTTAAGAGCGTATCACGGACAGTTCTAAGTTGACTCTTAATACTAGCGTCTAACTGGTAAGTTTCAACATTTAGAATAAATCCACCAATGATGTCTGGGTCTATCTCTTTCTGGAACTCTATTGTTCCGTCTGTGACAGATTCCACTGCCTTTCTCATTCTTGCTTCCTCAGCTTCTGAGAGTGGGGTAGCGGTGACAAGCGTACTGGTGATGATGTTTTTCTTGTCGCGATACATGTCTTGAAATACTAAGCAGATACTCTGGAAGTATTCCTCTCGTTTATGCTCGATGACCAAATCAACAAAGCGGTTGAATTCGGCACATACTTGGGTACCTGCAGCAGTGATAAGCAACTCTTTCTTTTTCTGTTTGGAGATGGTTGGATTACCCAACGCTTCTTTTAACTGTGGAACCTCCGTGAAACTTTTGGAAAGTATTTTCACGTTGTTGTACACAGACTCTTCTTGTTTGTTCTCTTCTGCAAACATGAAAAGTGCTTTTGCATATCTTGCTGAAATTTTACCTGTATTCATCAGCTACTACGATTTAGCGATATTAACCTCATCCAATAGTTTGTTGATCATGTCGATTTGGCTTTCGTTGCTCTTAAGTTCGCCTCTGATGATTCTCTCTGCAATGTTAACAGAAAGCTCAGCTACTTGTGAACGAATCTCTTTTACGGCATTGTCTTTCTCTAATTGGATGCTTTCCTTTGCATTTTCGATAATCTTGTTTGCTTCAGCTGTAGCGGCAGTTTTGGCATCGTCGATTATCTTCTCTTTTAGTCTGGTGGCTTCTTTCAACATCTCAACTCTCTCATTCTTTGCTTCTGCGGCCAATCTTTCGTTTTCTGCTTTGATTCCAGCCAAAGCAGCATTTGCCTCATCAGCTTTCTTAAGAGACTCTTCAATGTAGTTGCCTCGCTCTTCTATCATTCCGACGATAGCAGGCCACGCCCACTTTCCAAGAATGAAGGCTACAATGAGGAAGCATAAAAGCATCCAGAATAATAGTCCGGGATCTGGTGTCAGTAATGACATAAACTTTTAATTTTAGATGTTAATTACATAACTAATGCCAAGATAGCAACGATGATAGCCAAGAATGCCACACCTTCGACAAGGGCTGCTGCTACAATCATGTTGCTTCGAATGTCACTTGAAACTTCTGGCTGACGTCCGATAGCCTCCATTGCAGATCCTCCGATCTTACCAATACCAATACCTGCACCGATTGCTGCGATACCTGCTCCGATTGCTGCGCCTAATTTTGCAGTTGCTGCTTCTGCTGCTACTGCTTGTAATAAAATACTCAACATAGTCTTTAATTTTTTAATTGTTATTTAATAATTTTTGTTTTTTATTCTTTTTATATTGTTTGCTTTTTCTTTTACTCTTCTTCCTCCTCAACTTGTGCCATTCCTATGAATAGGGCTGACAAAGTCATGAATACATAAGCTTGGATGAAACAAACCAAACACTCCAATAGTGACATGAACACAACGAGTAGTACGGAAACGACTGAGAATCCCAATCCTACACCTACACTCAATTGTGAAAATACAAATATCAAACCTACTAATACCAATACCATCACGTGTCCGGCAAACATGTTTGCGAAGAGACGTATGCAGAGTGCGATAGGTTTCGTAAAGATTCCTAAGAACTCAATGAACTGCATGATTGGCAATGGAAATTTCAACCATTTTGGTACTTTCGGCCATATTATATCAAGGAAGTAGGCTTTCGTACCAAAAATGTTGGTCAATAAGAAAGTGAGGGCTGCCAATACAAATGTGATGGCAATGTTACCTGTCAGGTTAGCTCCACCAGGGAATATTGGGATGATACCCAATAAGTTGTTGATGAAGATAAAGAAGAAGACGGTTAACAGATACCATGTGAACTTTTTGTGATTCTTGCCAACACTTGGTTTGATGATGTCGTCGTTAAGAGAGACAATAAGAGGCTCCAAGACGGCTTGCAATCCTGTAGGTTTGCAGAATCCGTTGCTCTTGTACTTCTTTGCAATCGACAAGAAAATAATCAATAGAAGAGCACAACTAATCAACAAAGAAACCACGTTCTTTGTGATGGAGAAGTCCCATGGACGCTTTCCTGTTGATACTTCAACGATTTTTCCTGCGTAATTTCCCTCTTCTGCAATTTTATATCCATTGTACTCGGTGTAGTGACCTTCATGTCCTAATTTTGAAGAACAGAAAACATCTAAACCGTTTTGACCGTAGACTATACATGGCAAAGAGATGGAAATGTGCTTGTCTCCAATGGTCGTGATATGCCAATTATAGGCGTCTTGCACGTGACCGAAGATCATCTCTTTAATGTTCAGTTCCCCCTTTTCCTCCGATTCCGAATTAGAAGTGAAAGCTGCCACACCTAAAAGACCCAGTATCACGAGTAAGATCCCAAAGGCAATCTTCCCAATTTTCCCAGCTTTTTTAGTATCTATGGACTGACTCATTTTTGTAAATCCTTATTTAAGTTTTGTGAGGGCAATTGCCTCAAATACTGTATATATCACATAATAGACTACGATCGTAACAAGAAAGGGTAGGGCCATCTCTTTGTTGAAGAACACATAGAAGATTACACCCGCCAGTGTTAAAAATAGTTTGATTGCTTTTAACACAAGAAATGCACTCGAATAATCTTTTGCATCCCCTCTCTTCTGACTCAATGTGATGAATGTTACTGTACCGTAAAGTGTGAAAAATGCACTGACGCAATAGACAGCTGAAGTGATACTTGCATATTCGGGAAAATATGTTTTGAGAACATAGACCGAAATAGCACTTATAATAGACATCAAGACTGCCAGTATAAATATTGCTATTTTTGTAGCGCGATTCATGCCTTTATTTCACTTTTACTCAAGAACGTTTTCAACACAAACGGATATTACGTCGTTTTTTACCTCGGCAAAACCGCCATCCACTTTAAGAACAGTTTGCTCATCTCCTGAACGGTAGATGATCTCTCCTGCTTTTAGCGACGAAATTAGTGCCGTGTGTCGTGGTAATACAGTGAATTTTCCCGCACTTCCCGGTAGATTCACTGAGTCAACCTCTCCCGTGAAAACTAATTTGTCTGGTGATATGATTTCTAATTTCATACTGCCGATTTTAGTCCGTTATTGAATTGCTTGAGAAAGCAACTTCTTACCTTTCTCAATAGCGTCGTCGATAGTTCCGACATTCAAGAATGCCTGTTCTGGAAGATCATCCACTTCACCATTGATAATCATATTGAATCCTTTGATTGTCTCTTCGATAGGAACCATCACACCAGGAAGACCTGTAAACTGTGATGCTACGTGGAATGGTTGAGACAAGAAACGTTGGATACGACGTGCACGTGCAACCACCAACTTGTCTGCCTCTGACAACTCCTCCATACCCAAGATTGCAATGATATCTTGCAACTCTTTGTATTTCTGTAGAATTTGTTTTACGCTTTGAGCACAATCATAGTGTGCATTTCCAATAATATTTGGATCCAAGATACGAGAAGTAGAATCCAATGGATCTACGGCAGGGTAGATACCCAACTCTGCGATCTTACGGCTCAACACTGTTGTTGCATCCAAGTGTGAGAATGTTGTTGCTGGTGCAGGGTCGGTCAAGTCATCTGCTGGCACATAAACGGCCTCTACGGCTGTGATGGAACCATGCTTGGTTGACGTAATACGCTCTTGCATCTGACCCATCTCTGTTGCCAAGGTTGGTTGGTATCCTACGGCTGATGGCATACGTCCTAACAACGCTGATACCTCAGAACCTGCTTGCGTGAAACGGAAGATGTTGTCCACGAAGAACAAGATATCTTTACCACCTTGTCCTGAATCACGGAATGTCTCTGCAACTGTCAAACCTGACAATGCCACAGAAGAACGTGCTCCAGGTGGCTCATTCATCTGACCATACACCAAGGTTGCTTGAGATTTAGCCAACTCGTTGTAATCGATCTTGCTCAAATCCCAATCTCCTTTTTCCATTGCCTCCTTGAAGGCATCTCCATAACGTACGATGTTTGATTCGATCATCTCTCGAAGTAGGTCGTTACCCTCACGAGTACGCTCACCTACACCGGCAAATACTGAATATCCATTGTATCCTTTGGCGATGTTGTTGATCAACTCCATAATCAACACTGTCTTTCCTACACCGGCTCCACCGAACAATCCAATCTTACCTCCTTTTAGGTATGGAACCAAAAGGTCGATGACCTTGATACCTGTGAACAAAATCTCTTTGGATGTTGCGAGTTCATCAAACTTAGGAGCCTCTCGGTGAATTGGAGATACATCTGCTCTGTCGAATGCTTTCATTCCATCGATAGGTTCTCCTACGACGTTCAACATTCTTCCCTTGATTTGTTCTCCTCTAGGTACTGCAATTGCTCGTCCTAAAGCCTCCACCTTCATTCCTCTTTTCAAACCATCTGTGGAGTCCATCGCAATCGTTCGAATTGAATTCTCTCCGATGTGCTGCTGACATTCGATGATTAGATTACTTTGCCCTTCACGCTCAATCTCTAGCGCATCGTGTATCTGCGGTAAAGATTCCTGTATGTCAGGGAAACTTACGTCAACAACAGGTCCGATAACCTGTATGACTTCACCAATTACTTTTGCCATATTAGCTATTGTTTAATGGTATTAATTTATTTATTTATGTTTTTTCTTTTCGTGTGATAGACTTACGTGTTTTTCATCGCCATAAAGAACAGTTGTAAAAGTAAGCCGAATGCAAATATAGTTTTTTTTTGTTCTAATTAAGATTTTATAACAATTTTTTTTGAAAAATGTATTTTTTTTTCTGACTGTGCGTTCTTATAAAAAATAATGGGACTTTTATAAATTTCTCGAAGGTTAAGAATTTTTCAAATGAAGTTCTTTTAATATTTATATAATTAGTTAAAAATTGGAAGATATGAATAAATTGAAATTTTTAATGGCAACAATAATGGGGTGTTTTTGTGCCATTTTTATATTAATAGGTTGTATTAGGAAAGATGGTGCTAATAATACTGACGGTTCTCAAATTTCGTCACAGACAGGTCCTGTTCAAATTGAAACAGTTCCTGTTGATTCCTTTGGAAATGAACCCATTTCAATGTTCCCACGTCTGACAGGAACAAAGTCAGAAGAGAAGAATACGGATTGTATTAGAATGACTAATTTGTCTGTTAATGTTGAAGTGCATGGGAAAATTGCAGTTACAACATTTGATATGATTTTTGAAAATAGTTGTGAACGTGTGATGGAGGGTGAACTTGAATTTCCATTGGGAGATGGACAAACGGTTTCTCGTTATGCATTGGATGTGAATGGAAAAATGAGAGAGGGTGTTGTTGTTGATAAAAGTAAAGCTCGTCGTACGTTCGAAAGAATTGTTCGGAATGGTGTGGATCCAGGATTGGTTGAGAAAACAAAAGGTAATAATTTTAAAACACGAATCTATCCATTACGAAAAGGTTCGCCTCGTCATGTTATTATTGGATATGAACAGGAAATTAAATCTTCTGATGGTGTAGAGTTGTATAATTTACCACTCTTTTCTGAACATCAATTGGATAAATTCAGTTTGGATGTGACTTTTGTGAACCCTTCGTCAACTCCTAAAATACAGACATCTTTGCTGAATCTTTCTTCTTCCTCTTATTCGGAAGGTACAAGAATCTCATTTTCTGCGGAGAATGTGAAATTGAATGATTTCGTACGTGTTCAGGTCCCTGTCTCAAATAAACAAGATCTGGTTACAGAAGATGAGGGAACGAATACTTTTTTCTATCTTTCACCTAATATCCAGGGAAAAAAGGATAAGGTGAAACCAAAATCGATAGCGGTTGTTTTTGATGTTTCTTCTTCTGCTAAAAATAGAAATATTGAAAAAGAGTATGCTTTGCTAAAGGATTATCTGGTTTATTTAGGAAAAGTGAACGTTCGTTTGGTTACATTTAGTGATAGAGTGTATTTGGATAAAATAATTCCTAATGCCACATATAATGATATTAAACAAAATATGAGTACACAGCCTTTTGATGGTGGAACTCAGTTTGGCGCATTAAATTTTGCGAAGTACGATGTGGATGAAATATTATTGTTCTCTGATGGTATTTCTAATTTCGGTGTGAAAAATCCTACACAATCTAATGTGCCTTTGTATGCGATAAATTCTAGTATGCGTTCTGATTATTCGTTTTTATCCCGTCTGACTACGAAAGGTGGATCTTATATTAATTTGAATGAGATGTCGCAAAAAGAAGCCTTGAATCATTTGACACATCAGTATATTCGTTTAATCAGTGTCTCTTATGATCATTCGGAAATGGAGGATGTTTATCCTAAAACTGGGGTTGAAGTGGATGAAAATTTATCAATTGTAGGATGCATGTCTGCTAAGACTGCTGTGTTGAAATTGAATCTAGGTTATGGTGACAAGGTGGAGAAGACGCAAGAGTATACTATTTCATCACTGTCGGATAATTTAGGTACTAATGTAAAGCGTATATGGGCGCAGAAAAAAGTCTCTGAATTAGAACAAAATTCGAAAGAAAATAAAGATGAGATAAAAGAGTTGTGTATGAAATACGGTTTGGTAAGTGATTATACGTCACTTATTGTGTTGGAAACTGTTTGGGATTATATTCAATATGAAATAGAGCCGCCTGCAGAATTAAGGGAAGAGTATGAACGTATAAAGAAAGGAGGGAAGCCCAGAATTGATCGTCCAGATGCCCCAATGCCTATTGTTGAAGAAGAATTTTCGGCGGAGACGTTTGAAGAGATAGAATTATCACAGGCAGATACTCGTAGTGCCTATAGAGTTCAACGGTCGATGACGTTGAGTGTTGAAGATAATCAAGCTGTTGAAAGTGAGGCTTATTATGATATGGCAGTAGTAAGTGATGATGCAGTAAATGTAGTGGAAGAAAATGATGAGGAAGAAATCTATACAATAGTGGAAAAAGATGCAGAATTTCAAGGTGGTATGAATGCTCTAAAAGAATATTTAAGGAGTAATCTTTGTTATCCAGAACAAGCAGCGAATTTAGGTCTGCAAGGTAGAGTTATTGTTAGTTTTGTTGTTAATACAGATAGTACCATATCAAATGTCCAAATAGAACGTGGTGTTGATCCTCTATTAGATGAAGAAGCAATTCGTGTTGTGTCATCAATGCCTAAGTGGATTCCTGGAGAGCAAAATGGAAGAAAGGTGCGTTCTTATTTTAGATTACCAGTTCTTTTTAAATTGTCAGATGCTATGACAATTTGTAATGATTCAATATTGGTTCGTCGTAATGATTCAACATCGGTTCGTCGTAATAATTCAACAAAAATGGAGAGAAGGAAACGTCAAACGCCTCAAATAGTTCGCAATAATTTACCTTCGGAAAGTTTCAGAAAGGCACGAACTACCATTCCTTCTTATTTGTCAGAACTAAAACGTGTGCCAAAAAGTGCGATGTATGACAAGTATTTGAAGTTGAGAGAATTAGATGCTGATAATATCCTTTTTTATATAGACGTGGCAGATTATTTCTATTCTGAAGGACTGAATAGTTTAGCAGTTCGTATCATTTCAAATTTGGCGGAGCTGAAAATGGAAGAGCCAGAAATACTACGAACCTTGGGAGGAAAATTGATGGAGTATGGAGAAAACAGTTTAGCGTTAGAGACGTATAAAGATGTGGAGAAGGTGAGAAATGAAGAACCGCAAACATATCGAGACTTAGCTTTTGCATACCGAGCATGTGGGGATTATGTTAAGGCGTATGAAATGTTTGAAAAGGTAGTGTCAGGAAAGTGGGATCGATTTAATGGTATTAATTATATTGTTCAACATGAGATGAATGAATTGGTGGCATTACATTCTGAAGCATTGAAAGGGAAACATGTTGAAGATAAATATTTTGGATATGATTTGCGTGTTGTAATATCATGGAATACGGATAATTGTGATATAGATTTATGGGTAACTGATCCTAATAAAGAATCGTGTGGCTATAATCATAAAAAGACATATATAGGAGGTTCTATCTCTGAAGATTTCACAAGAGGATATGGTCCGGAAGAGTTCCTTTTGAAAAAGGCGATAAAGGGAACCTATTCGGTGAATATTCATTATTATGGTACAACTTCACAAAAACAGTTGCAACCAGTTATTGTAAAGGTCTCTGTGTTTAGAAATTATGGAAGGAAAAATCAAACTTGTGAAGAGAAGATGATAGTGTTGGATAATGTAAGAGGAATGGTGAAATTGGATGAGTTTGAAATAAAATAGGTTGCGTTTAAGTTACAGAGGGAGAGAGTTAGCTTTCTCCCTTTGTTTTTATATGAGTTTCTGATTGAGCCTCTTTACATTTTTCACAAAGTCCATAGACTACGAGAGAGTAGTGGGTCATGTCGAATTTTTTATAATGCTTTGTTTGAATGTTACGTCTGATATTTACATCTGTAAATTCTCTGATTTCACCGCAATTGGTGCAAACAAGATGATGATGCACCTTGCAGTTGTAACATTTTTCGTACTCGGCAGTCTCCTTACCAAAATGATGTTTTAAGACCAGGTTGCATTCAAGAAGCAACTCCACCGTATTATAGAGGGTGGCTCGACTGACGTGGTAATTCTTGTCATTCAATAGAGAATAGAGTGAATCAATGGTAAAATGTCCATCGATTTGATAGATCTCCTCTAGTATGGCAAATCGCTCGGGGGTCTTGCGGAGATTCTTCTTCTCGATTAAGTCCGTAAGGATTTGACGTGCGGTTAGTTTGTTTTTGTTGCTATTCTCCATTCAATTTTCTGGTTTGGTGGACAAAGTTAGCCTATTTTTTTCTTTTGCTCCTATATTTTTTTTATTTTTGTACGTTGAAAGTTACATCGGTACTTTCTGCTTGAAGAAGATAATTAATTTAATAAAGATGAATATATCATACAATTGGTTGAAAAGGTACTTAAACCTTGATATAGAACCAGAAGAAGTGTCAAAGATTTTAACTTCCATAGGTCTTGAGGTAGATGGTGTGGAAGAGGTTGAATCAATAAAAGGTGGCTTGGAAGGCTTGGTAGTTGGTGAAGTTTTGCAATGCGAGAATCATCCAGATTCGGACCATTTGCATGTAGCACTTGTTAATGTGGGCTCAGGAGATCCTCTTCAGATTGTTTGTGGAGCTGCTAATTGCCGTGCAGGATTGAAAACCATCGTCGCTACGATTGGTACAAAATTGTATGATGGAGATCAGACCTTTACGATTAAACGTTCTAAATTGCGTGGCGTAGAGTCATACGGTATGCTTTGCGCAGAGGATGAAATCGGAATTGGAACAAGTCATGAGGGAATCATCGAATTGCCTGCTGATTGTAAGGTGGGTACCTTGGCTAAGGATTATTATCAGATTGAAAAAGATTATGTGATTGAGGTGGATATCACTCCAAATCGTATTGATGCGGCATCTCATTATGGTGTTGCTAGAGATTTGGCGGCTTATTTCGCATTACATGATAATAAGTATAAATTGACATTGCCGGATGTCTCTGCTTTCAAGGTGGAGAACAATAATTATCCTGTAAAGGTCACTGTTGAAAATGAAAAGGCTTGTCCACGTTATTCTGGTGTTGTTGTGGCTGGTGTCACAATCAAAGAGTCTCCAGAATGGATGCAAAAGTTGTTGAAGACAATTGGTGTTCGTCCTATCAATAATGTGGTGGATGTGACAAACTTCATGCTTCATGCTATGGGACAACCATTGCATGCTTTTGATGTTGATAAGATGGATGGTCGACACATCATCGTGAAGAATTTGGCTGAAGGCACTAAGTTCGTTACATTGGATGGTGTGGAAAGAACATTGAGCGCTGATGATTTGATGATCTGCGACGAAAAGGGTGGTGCATGTATCGCTGGTGTGTTCGGTGGTTTGCATTCTGGTGTTACAGAACAGACAAAGAACATCTTTATTGAAAGTGCATACTTTAATCCTGTTTCAGTTCGTAAGACGGCTCGTCGTCATGGTTTGAATACAGATGCTTCTTTCCGTTATGAGAGAGGTTGCGATCCAAACAATACATTATATATTTTGAAATTGGCAGCTTTGCTTGTTAAGGAAGTGGCAGGTGGAACCATCTCTTCTGAGGTGTTTGACAACTATCCTGTTGCTGTAGCTCCTTATCCTGTTAATCTGACATTTGAAAAGATTAACTCCTTAGTGGGTCAAGAGATCTCTAAGCAGGATGTAAAATCAATCTTGAAAGGTTTGGAAATCGAAATCAAGAATGAGACGGAGACTACTATGCAGTTGGCTGTTCCTACGTATCGTGTGGATGTGCAACGTGATGTGGATGTGATTGAGGATATCCTTCGTATCTATGGATATGATAATGTGGAGGAGGGTACGACTCTTCACTCTTCTATTGCTTATTCTCCAAAACCTAACTCATTGAAACTTCAGAATATGATCTCTGATCAGTTGAGTGGTTGTGGATTCCATGAGATATTAAATAACTCATTGACAAAACTTTCTTATTACGCAGATGGAGTGAAATATACGGCAGAGACCACCATTAATGTGATGAATCCATTAAGTGCGGATCTTGGTTGTATGCGTCAGACTTTGTTGTTCGGTGGATTGGAGAGCATCTCTTACAACATCAACCGTAAAAACGGAGATGTGAAGTTCTATGAGTTTGGTAACTGCTATCATAAGAATCCATCTAAGGAGTCTACTATCGAGCAGCCATTGAAACCTTATTCAGAGGATTTCCATTTGGGTATTTGGTTGGCAGGTAACAAGACACTTGCAAGCTGGGTACAGAAACAGGATAAGACATCCTTCTATCAATTGTCTGCTTATGTGGATAATATCTTCGCTCGTTTGGGTGTGGAGAAGAAAGGTTTGGTGATTGGTGAATATTCAGACGATTTGTTGTCGGAAGGTTTGACGATGTTGACCCCTGCAGGTAAGTTGTTGGCAACATTGGGTGTTGTTTCTAAAAAGGTGACAAAGAAGTTTGATATTGATACTGATGTCTATTTTGCTGATTTGGAATGGAACAATATATTGTCTGAGTTGAAGAAACATAAAGTGTCTTATTCGGATATATCTAAGTTCCCAGAGGTTAAGCGTGATTTGGCGTTGTTGTTGGATACGAACACCACCTTTGCGGATGTGGCTAAGATTGCAAGCGAGACAGAGCGCAAGTTGTTGAAGGATATGTACTTGTTTGATGTCTATGAGGGTAAGAACTTGCCAGCAGGAAAGAAGTCTTATGCAGTCACCTTCATTTTGCAAGATATGGCTAAAACGCTTACGGATACGCAGATTGATGGTATAATGAATAAACTGATTAAAAATTTCGAAGAGAAATTGGGTGCGAAGATTCGATAATTTTATTACATTTGCACTCGATGTATTTGAAAAACTTTGGGGTTGCTGAAAACCGTGTAAAAGAGTAGGCGTAATTTTATAGTATAAAATGATGAAGAAGATTTTTATAGCACTTGGAACTGTCGCACTTTCATTGGGATTATTCTCATGTACGAAAAACGACTGTCATTGTACTTATTACGATGAAGAGGGTAACGAAGTGCCTAGTTATAGTTACGATTACGAAGAGATGTCAGTCTCTGATTGCTCTGACTTGAACACATACGGTGTCAACGGTTCTCCAAAGGGATTTGTATGTGAATAACGAGTAATTCAAGCATATAAGGGTATATTTAACAAAGTGAACCCCGAAAGTTGTTAGGCTTTCGGGGTTTATTTATTTTCTCTTCAATCTAGCACGGTTTTTCTGTCGTGCCATTTTCTATCTCAATTTCGATTTTAAGTCTGATGTGCGCCTTAAATAGGTCATAAGCAGAGCCACTGGAATAATTAGGAAGAAGATGGCGATAAATGTGTTTTGATTGAATGTGTCGTACAGACCATGTAGAACCATCGGAACGACAATAGCCATCGCATAGAGTGACTTTTTGAATTTAGGGTAGAGGTTACCAAAGGCGATATAGTAACCTGCTATGCCTGTGAATACGGCATGAATGAAAGGAAGGTAGGTGAGTCTGGCTATGTTGGCAAAAAATGAATATTGGTATTCCAATTGGTCATTCACCTTTATCTGATATTGTACGCCTTCCTCTACACCGAATGCTAATCCTGAAATGAGTCCGTAAAAGACTAATGTGCGTGGTATCAAAGGCTCTTTCGCCCTCGCTATTAATATGAAAAGAGGAATGGCTTTGACAAACTCCTCGGTGAATCCAACTCCCATAATAAAGAATATGAGTCGTGAAAGGAATCCTCCTTGTTCACCAATGTTATAGAAAGGATTTAGCTTTACCAATCCTGTTACATCCCATAAAAGGAAGATAAAGATTTGTGTCATAAAAAAGATGGTGGTAGCCGTCTTCCACGATACTTGTGACGTTTTAAAGAAATTATAGAAGAAGATGCCCCAAATGACAGAGAAGTAGAGGGAGACGAAATAAAACATCAACCATTCATTCTGAATGAAGAAACCAATGACGGATGGTAGTAGTCCTATCGCAGCCAATAAGAGAAACTTCTTATCGCTTAATAGTATCTCCTTTTTGAAGAATTCATGGGGAATAATGATGTCTCGTCCGATGGATTTCAATTGGTTGACAATACTACCTGCGGATTTGACCTTTACAGAGATGTCGTTGTCTTTCAAATATTGTTTGACGGTGATGACATTGTCCATATCTGAACTATCGACGCATTTGTCGCATTTTAGAATCTTGCCATCTTCTACATATTGTTTGATCGTATCCTTGTCATAAGGACCGAATTGTTTGCCATTACGGATGATTAAAATCATTTGTGTTTTATTTAGGTGCTCTTACGTATAGAACAACGGCAATGAGTCCGAAAATTATGTTAGGTAACCATACTGCCATTGCTGGAGAGAAATTGCCATTGACTGCGAATGTGGAGGATATGGAGAAGAAGAGGATATAGAGAAGACTCAGTGCAATACCGATACCTAAGTTTATACCCATACCTCCCTTTATCTTCTTCGAAGAGAGGGAGACTCCAATGATGGTTAGAATGAATGCGGCGAAAGGGAATGAGAACCTTCTGGAATATTCAATCTCAAAGTCTTTTATATTGCCGATACCTCTTGATTTCTGTCTTTCGATATACTTTTTCAGTTCAGGGGTTGACATTTGCTCCTGCATACCTGCAAAGACGAAGAAGTCGTCGGGAATGAGGTTCAGTTTCAGATTCATTGTGTCCCCTCTGGTTAGGTGTTCGTAAAGTCCATCGAACTCTCTTTTTGTATAGTCGAGTAGTCTCCAATTGTCTTCACCCATCCATTCTACATCGTGGGCGATGATTCTAGATTTCAAAGTTTTTCCGTTGAATTCATCAATGGAAGCACGTCGTCCGCTTTGGCCTCTTTTGTCGTAGTAGTCGATAGAGAAAACTTCAGTGTCGGTCACCCACAAACGAATCTTTATAGCTTGATCTTTCTTCTTTTTCTTCACATAGACTTCCTGAAAATCGATTCTCTCCTTGTTGGCAGGGGGAATAACGTAGCTACTTAAATAGAAGGTAAGTAGGGCAATGATAGCCGCAGAGATCATGTAAGGTCTCATCAGTCGGTGAAAACTGATACCAGACGAGAACATGGCGATGATTTCTGAATTGTCGGCCAACTTAGAGGTGACGAAAATAACAGAAATGAAGACGAACACAGGACTAAACAGGTTGGCGTAGTATGGAATGAAATTAACGTAATAATCAAGGATGATGGCTTTTAATGGAGCATTGTTTTCCATAAAGTCATCGATCTTTTCGGTGATGTCAAATACAACAGCGATACTGATAATTAGGACAATGGATAGGAAAAAGGTTCCTAAGAATTTTCGTATGATATAAATGTCTAATTTTTTAAGCATAATCGATCTGTTATAATCTGACATTTAGTTTCTTTACCATGCTGTCTTTCCAGGTTGAGAACGTACCAGCGATAATCTGATTGCGAGCCTCTTTGACAAGCCACAAATAGAATGCCAAATTATGGATGGATGCAATTTGAAGTGCTAGTATCTCATCTGCCACGAATAGGTGACGAACATAAGCCTTTGTATAGAAAGAGTCGACGAAAGAGGTGCCGAATGGATCGAGTGGAGAAAAATCGTCCTCCCATTTTTTGTTACGCATGTTCATGGTACCGTTTTGGGTGAACAATAGTCCGTTTCGACCATTTCTTGTTGGCATTACGCAGTCGAACATATCAACGCCACGTTCGATGGCTTCCAAGAGGTTGTTTGGCGTTCCCACACCCATGAGGTAGCGTGGTTTGTCTTTCGGCAATATGGTGTTGACCGTTTCAATCATTTCGTACATGACGTCGGTAGGTTCACCGACAGCCAATCCACCGATGGCGTTGCCCTCTCTATCTTTGCTGGCAACATATTCTGCAGCCTTCAGACGAAGGTCTTTGAATGTGCAGCCTTGAACGATAGGGAAGAAGGTCTGACTGTATCCATATTTAGGTTCTGTCTCATCAAAATGTTTGAGTCCACGGTCCAGCCAGCGTTGTGTACGTTCGAGAGAACGTTTTGCGTAAGCATAATCGGCGGTACCCGGAGTACACTCGTCGAGTGCCATGATGATATCCGCACCGATGATGCGTTGAGTGTCCACCACGTTTTCAGGGGTGAAGATGTGTTTCGAACCATCGATATGAGAACGGAAGGTGCAGCCCTCCTCGGTAAGTTTTCTATTGTCGGAGAGCGAGAAGACTTGGAAACCGCCGCTATCCGTCAGTATTGGTTTGTCCCATCCGTTGAATTTGTGCAGTCCGCCCGCTTTCTCTAGGATATTGAGTCCGGGACGAAGGTAAAGATGGTAGGTATTGCCCAAGATGATTTGAGCTTTGATATCATCCTTGATTTCTCTTTGGTGAACAGCTTTCACGGTACCGGCGGTGCCGACAGGCATAAAAATAGGAGTTTCGATAACGCCATGGTCTGTCGTTATTTTACCGGCGCGGGCATTACTTTTAGGGTCAACGTATTGTAATTCGAATTGCATAAAACTGTTCTTGAAATTAAGGAACGTAGGGGCGAAAGATTTTCGCACATTCAGCGGAAAGACAGGGATTCGAACCCTGGGAACAGTTACCCGTTCACCGCATTTCGAGTGCGGCCCGATCGACCACTCCGGCATCTTTCCATAGGTCATTCCAATAAAAAAATCCGAAGTAAGAACCTCGGATTCCATGCTCCTACTGTTTTCATTAGCAAAATTATGAATAAATAATGAGATACACAAAAAAAGATTTAGGGTGAAATGATATGAGATAAACGATGATGTGCAATGTAGAAACAATTAAAATTTCGTTGTATTGTTTGGCCGTTATAGTGGAATGTGCTAAATTTACAACTGATAAAATATTATCAATAAACCCTTTCGGATGATGGAAAATAATAATATATTATCACTTCTCGAAGGCTATACGCTCGACAATGCCGATGATATTGCGGAGACTATTGCGGCTGATTTTCGTAAGCGACGCGTAGAGAAGAACCTAACGCGCGACCAAGTGGCGGAAAAGTCTGAGGTGGCGGTCAGTAACATTGTGCGTTTCGAGCAGAAAGGGCTCATCTCGTTGAAGAATCTTATCAGTCTGGCCATGGCATTGGGTTATACTTCTGAGATAAAGAATCTCTTCTCTCAGCCCAAATACAGTACGATGGAGGAGTTGCAACAGATTCGTAGGAATATGAATAAGAAAAAGGCTCATAGAATTTGTGGCGAAGGGACAAGATGAGAGTTGAAGGATAGTGATAATTTTTAAACATAACACAAATGCAACAAAACGTTTACACAGAAGAAGAAAAGAATTGGATGGCAGAAGGGGAGAAGGGCTCTCATTCTGTACGGGTGACTCCCTCTATGGTGAATGTATTGGGAGAGAACGAGATATTTGTTTTTGGAAGTAATGCACAGGGAATGCACCATGGGGGTGCTGCACGGGTGGCGTATGATAAGTTTGGTGCAGAGTGGGGGAATGGAGAAGGACTCCAGGGACACACTTATGCATTACCTACGATGGAGGGCGTGAAAAGTACACAAGCGGCGGTGGACCGATTTATTGAATATGCGAAGGAACATCCTGAACTGAAGTTTTTGGTGACTCCTGTTGGATGTGGTATCGCTGGATATACACCACAGCAGATTGCCCCTATGTTCAAAGAGGCTATATCGCTTGAAAATGTTTATTTGCCTGTAAGTTTCTGGAAACTACTTTTGGGGAAGGAATGAAAAGGGGAATTGACATACACATTCACACATTAATGAAGATGTCTATAGCCCCATTGGGACAACTCTTTGTATAGCTCAGGGTAACACCCTGGGGGTGAAATCATCGTTTGAATACCTATAAAAACCACAAAACCCATTGATTTCTCAACGGGTTCTGTGAAGAATCTAAGCGGAGAGAGAGGGATTCGAACCCCCGGTACCTCTCGGTACGGCGGTTTTCAAGACCGCTGTAATCGACCACTCTACCATCTCTCCAAATCTTTAAAAACTCCCTCGCCTTTGCAAGTTCTTCGTTTTTTCGTGACCCAGCAGGGGATCGAACCCTGGACCCACAGATTAAGAGTCTGTTGCTCTACCAGCTGAGCTACTGAGTCATTCGTTAAATTTTAGCTTGTCGCTTTGTTTTTAACGAGTGCAAAATTAGAGTTATTTTTTGATATCTCAAAATTTTTATGCCGAAAAAATGAAGGTTTTTTATCTCATTATTTTTGAAATTGCTCTATCCTCTTGATCATAAGGAAAATAAACCAATCTGGAAGATGTTTCACTAAGAAGATAAAGATGTGATTTATCCATCCTGGTATATACTGCTTCTTCTTCTTAAACATTTTCTTCAACGCTTTTTTCGCTAATTCCTCTGGTCGCATGGAGACTCCAATACCAACGGCTACCTTTCTCCATTTGTCACTCAATCCATATAGACCTGTGTCTACCGCACCCGGACAGATAGCTGTGACACCTACACCATACGGCTTCATCTCATACCAAATAGAACGGGAGAAGTTCAATATGTAGGCCTTGGTCGCATTGTACACACTGATGCCTGGCATCGTCATCCATGCCGACATGGAGGACATGTTCAAGATGTATCCAAATCCTCGCTCCTTCATGTCTGCTCCAAAATAATAACACATCTCGCTGACAGTCTTCATGTGCAGATTTAACATTAGTTCAATCCTTTTTATGTCGGTCTTGACGTATTCATTGAAGAAGAATATGCCTGCATTGTTAATGAGTATGTCAATTTGCAGATTGTTCTCCTTGCAATAGGTGTGCAATTCTTGTGCGGCATTTTCGGTTGAGAGGTCTTTGTATAGACCAATCGTCTGGATTCCAAATCGATTGGCTAAGTCTGTGGCTGCCTCTTGTATCTCTTTCTCTTGGTTGCTGACTAATAACAAGTCATATTTCTGACGTGCCAACTCTGTGGCATATTGAAGTCCGATTCCGGAACTCGCTCCTGTTACTAATGCGTACATATTATGATATCAATTATGCTTAAATTATTGTTTACAAACTGAATTCTCACGCTTCGTTAAAATTCAAACTGCTCTTTGATGTAATCAAAATAAATTTTAGAAAAATAATCACCATCCTTTTTGGTGTAACGAATGTCTGTGAAGATTTGTGCTAACGTCTCCTTTTGGTTCTCTTCCACAAACTTACGATTCACTTCCAAGCTTTCTTTGTAGTCGAATATGCGGTCGATGTCTTCACAATCATAGTCGTGATAACTCTCTGAGTGAACGAATCCTTTCACGGGGATCCTATCTTGTAGTTCGGGATTCTCAGCAGGATATCCTAATGTGATGGTGGTGATGGGAACCACATATTTGGGCAGATTGAGTATCTTGGCAATCTGCGGTGCATTGTATGTGGTGGTGCCTAGGAAACAGAGTCCCAACCCTTCATGCTCTGCTAATGCTGCAAAGTTTTGTGCCAATAGAAGCGTGTCGATTGCCGCTGTGGAGAAGGAGAGGAAATTGTTGTATCCTGGTTCTGCTTTTCTTTGCTTGCACCATTTGTTGAATCGGTTGTTGTCTGCACAAAAGGTGAGTACAACGGGTGCTCCGATAAATGTTTGTTGATTGAAATGAGTAGGAGCTAATGCAGCTTTCTTCTCTTTGTCTCTTGTGATAATGACACTGTAGAGTTGCATATTGCCAGTAGTGGAGGCGTGTGATGCCGCTTCCAACAACTGATACAGCAGTTCGTCGCTTACCTCCTTGTCGGAATATTTACGAATGGTTCTTCTGTTTTTAAATTCCTCTATCATTTTTTATTGTTTTTTAGTCCTGTTTGTAAAAATTCTACGAAGGCTTTAACATCTTCTGAATATGCATAGGAGTGGTTGAGTGGCATACCGTTATTGTCAATCTCCACATAGAATGGTTGGGCATTGGCTCCAAATTTGCTCCTTTGCAGGTAGCTCCATTTCTCACCTATGGTTTTTAGTGTTATTGTCTTGCCATTTTCTTCTACTTCCATTGGCGTTTCCAAATTCGTCTTGTCGTCGACAAAGAGGGAAACTAAAACATAATCATTGTTCATGATATATTTCACCTGAGCGTCATTCCATACTGCTGCTTCCATCTTACGACAGTTGACGCAACCATAACCTGAGAAGTCCAGTAAAAGTGGTTTGTTGTGTTGCTTTGCATATTGTATGGCTTCGTCGTAGTCGGTGAAAGAGGCTTGTGTCTCGTCATATAGGTTGAAGTCTTGAGTCCACATCGGAGGCGCAAACGCGCTAATAGCTTTCAACGGTGCTCCCCATAATCCGGGTACGAGGTACAAAGCGAATGCAAAGAGAATCATACTTCCAAACAGACGTGGTACTGAGACATGGTTTGCCTCTGCTGCGTTCTCTTGCTCTGGTTCATACGCATCTGCTGCTTCGTCGTGTGCGAATTTTAATTTGCCTAGGATGTATAATCCAGCGAATAGGGCGATGACAATCCACAATACTAGGAAGACCTCTCTATCGAGTATGTGCCATCCATAGGCAAGGTCTGCCACCGAAAGGAACTTCAAGGCAAATGCCAATTCGAAGAATCCAAGCATCACCTTTACTGTGTTCATCCATCCGCCAGAATGTGGCAGTTTCTTCATGATGCTTGGGAAGAGTGCGAAGAGGGTGAATGGACCAGCCAAAGCGATTGCAAAACCTAGCATACCGATGATTGGAGCTAAGATATTTCCTTGCGTGGAGATATGAACCAATAGTGTTCCGATGATAGGTCCTGTGCATGAGAATGAGACGATGACGAGGGTGAATGCCATCATCAGAATACTTAGAATACCTTTGGTGCTATCTGCCTTGTTCTCTGTTTTGGTACTCCATGAAGCGGGTAGGGTTAGGTCAAATCCGCCAAAGAAGGAGATGGCAAAGAAAACCAACAAAAAGAAAAGGAACAAATTGAATATTGCATTTGTTGACAATGCATTCAGTGCATCTGCTCCGAAAATGAGTGTGAGCAATAATCCCAATCCCACATAGATAACAATGATGGATAATCCGTAGAGTAGGGCGGAGCGTTTTCCACTACCGTCTCTCTTGCGAAGGAAGAAACTGACTGTCATTGGAATGATTGGCCACACACATGGGGTTGCAATGGCTAATAAACCGCCTAACAGACCAATGAGAAAGATGCTTAATAGATGGTTGCTTTCATCGCCTTGTTCTTCTCCGTATGAGTTGAGTTCCGTGATGACTGGTTGCCATGCATCGTTATTCTTTTCATTATTGAGTGGGGTTATCTCTTCAAAATTGAATGGTGTAGACTCACTGCTGGCTGTGTCCTCTTTCTCTCGAGAGGTTATCAGTTTACTACCTTTTTCGATTGTGACCTTTGAACTATTTCCGTTTTCATGTTTTTCGAAAGAGAAGGGTACTTTTGAAGGAGGAAGACAGGTGTTGTCATTGCATGCCATGAATTCCACGTATCCTTTTATGGTATAGTCAGAAGCATCTTTCAATTGAAATTCTTGTGTGAATGAAACTTTCTTTTCAAACCAACGAAGGTTCATGCCAAACATCTCTTCGTATTTCTCGATGGGTTTGATGTTTGAGTTGACAGAACCAGCCTTCTTGATGTTCTTTTTTTCTTCCAAGACGATTTTAGTGGAAACTGGTCCATTCTCTGGAAGATTCTGATCGTATATGTGCCATCCTTCGTCAATCGATGCCGTGGCTGTGATCTGAAGTGTTTGTGATGAGATTAGTTCCTCACTGATGGTCCACTTTACAGGATCCATGATTTGGGCGGTTGATGTTATTGCCCAAAGTAGTGACATCAAAAGAAATAGTTTTTTTAGCATATCTTTTCCATTTATCATTATTTTAACAATTTACTTGCACCTGTATAGGAGTCTATCATCGTATCAGGAATCTCCGTATGATAGGTTGCATTCACTGTCTCTTGGTCGAATATGAGATCTTCAAACTCATTTTGAGCGAATTCCACAGGTGATGCGGAAAGCTCAGGAGCGTTATAGCTCTTCAATAGCAGAAGATCGTGTTCGGGGTCTTTGTGTGGTAATGCAAAAGGCTTGGAAGCCTTGCCTGTTGAGTCTATGTGAGAGAAGAACGGACGACCATAGTTGCCATCTTCAATACGACAGACAAAGACGAACCAATTGCTGTTGGACGACCATGAGTGATAGCAGTCACTTTCAGGAGAATTGACCTCTTTCAAATTTCTCGTGGAGTCGTTACGAAGGTCCATCAGATATAGGTCTGCATTCTTTTGTGTGTAGGCGTTAGGACCGAAGTCAGAAACCGTAAACAATAGGAATTTATTGTCGAACGAGATTCTTGGGTGCATGGCACTCATGTGATCTTTCGCCACTTCATAAATAGTTTCCACCTCTCCGAAACTTTTGGTGGTTGGATCAAAGGAGATCTTTTTTAGGTCATATTTCATGCAAGGAACGTTGTTGACATCTTTTAGGGTAGTGTCACTGCTGCAGAAATAGAGTGTTTTACCATCAGGACTCCAATGAGGGAATGTCTCTTGTTTTCCTTTCGTTTTGAAAATATCGGTCAACTCATTCTTTTCAACGTCATATAAAACGAGGTCGGAAAAATAGTCGTAGGCATGTACTTTCTCAGATCCTTTGTTAGGAAAACTTTGTCGGATGACATTCGAAGAGAAAGCGATGAAAGGGAGGTCGGGATGCCAACATCCGTAGACAGTTCCACCAGGAAGGCCTTTCGGTTTGGTGTTTATTTTATGTATCTTACCGTTGTAGGTCAGAATCATACCGCCTGTAGGACCTCTGTAGTAGAACATCTTGTTTTCTGGGTGAAAACGTTGACTGTAATGACAGTTGACGCAGCATTGGTCTCTGTTTTTTGCGTCTTGTTTGCTTCTGTGATTTGTGATTATGTTTTTTTGTTCGGAAGTCTCCATATTATGTTCGTACAAGCCGATGATTCCTGTGCTCATGTAGGATGGCTCAATGAGTCGATAGGTTAGGTAGGGATCAATCGCCTCTTCAGACACAGTGTTTTCAAAAGATGGGTATTGAATCCATTCGCCTCCTTTTTGAGAATAAAGGGTGTATTTGATTTTTTTACCTTTGTTTTCATTAAGCATCTGCTTCCATTTCTTTTCGCGGAAGATGAATTTGTTCTGTTTGCTTTTTTGTATTAGGAGGGTCTCTCCATTTTCGTTTTCTAATTTGACGATGTGTTTATCACCCTCATCCTGAATTTGAAAATTCAGAGGTGCGATGTTGTAAGGCATCTCGATGTTGGTGTAGTCAGGGTATATAAGGGGTAAAGAAGTTGCGTTCTTGGAAGCCTGAGGCTCATTGACGGAGCAACTTGTCAATAGACCTACAAAACTACAGATGATAATTATATTTGCGGTTAATTTTTTAATCATGCGATTTGACTATTTAGTTTTATTATTGGCAAAAGCGAAGTAAAAGCAGTAATAACCCTCAAATTCCTTTTTGAGGTTTTCGTATGCTTTGTCCATCTCATTAGTGGTATATCTTTTTGTGACAGAGGCGAATTTCTTCAGTTTCTCAGCCAATGGGCGCTCGATGTTGAAATGTTTTATAGGGGTGAGGTCGCCGTTCATTGCACATAGGATGATTGCCTCTTTGAAATATTGTGGCAAAGGATGATTTTTGTAACAATCTTTCATTTCCATGAAGTCTTGTGAAAATGCTTTTAGGTCTTTATTGTATAGGTCTGCCAACAATCTTCGTTCTGCGTTGGCGATGGATAGTTGTTTGTACTGACTGTATGTTTCGCTCAGTGAAGACAGAGAACTTATAATCTGTTGAACTATAGGAATATCCCTTTTTACATAGACTAAATCAGGATATGTTTGGTATAACAAGTCAATGTTATCGACATATTTTTCATACTCTTCAGCCCATTCAGATTGAAACATGGTATGTTTTAGTTGTTGAATGTATTTGTTAGCTAAACTATATTCTTCATTTAGAAGGGCGCAAAGGGCCATTTTCTTCAAGCGCTCGTGGGAGTAGCCGATGGTGGTCCAAAATTCCATGCTCCAAAGGTAAGATGTATTGAAATAAGAAGCATAAAAGAAGAGATCCTCGTAGTAGATAGGTTCTCCTGTTAGGTATTTGGAGTGTGATTTCTCGAATTTGCAGGAGAAATTGAATAAGGAGGTTGACAGCGTTCCGCGATTAGCCAATGCGATTGTTCTGTAAGCAAAAATGGCTTTTGTCGGATCTTTCACCTCTCTGAAAGTTTTGAGTATGCCCTCCCAGTCATGCACTTGTGCCATTTTCTGCATTTTCAGTTCTGCTCTGAAGTGTGGTTCTCTGTAAGAGAAAAAGAATGTGAGAAAACAAGATGCAAGGAAGAAAGCAATTGAAACTGGTTCCTTTTGCAATAGTTTAATCCGATTCAGTTTATGTACAAAAGGAAGGAGGGTATACAACAACAGTATGCAGATGGATAGGACAAAGACATTTGTGAATTTTGTGGAAGGTAGTGGTGCGAAAAGAGCACACACGTACTTTTCGTAATAGATGAAAGTGGCGGTGATGTAGGGGAGAAGAAAGAATAGAGCCACACTCAGGGTTAGTCCGATTATGTTTCTTTTTGAATGATTTTGAATGGATGCGCTGATGTAAAATAGCAGTAATGCTGCAGTAGCATAGATGCCGATGATAAAATAGGCAATGATGGTGATGACGAAGAATAGAACGATCGCATATTTCTGTTCTTGCAACAGTTGGTATAAGCCAATAAGGGCGACGGTTGCCATAGAACCGATGACAAGTGAGAATAAGAAAGATTCATCGAACATATCATAGATGGCGTATCCAACAGATGTTTGTGTTAGCAAAACAAGGAAAGAGGGAAGAAAATAGTATTTCTCTAGTTTGAATGCCCTTTTGACAAAGATGGCAAGAGCCACCAGTAGAAGGGATAAAATGGAAGCGCCTAAAATTGGATGATAAAAAGTCTGTGTCAGGAAAGAGGATAGAATGATGAGCGGGCCAGCGCTCTGGCGTAGCATTTCATCTATACAACTATCTGTATAAGTGAAGAAAAGAGCTTCCTGTGTTTTGTATAAGACATCGGCGTTGTAGATACCGAGGAATAGGAGAGAGAAGAGAAAAAATAGAATGTATTTCAACAGATGAATGTGCTTGAATAGAAAAGAACTTTTTTCCTCTTTTGTGATAATTTTCTTGCTCTCTTTATGACGTGCTTTCATATTTATACCATAATGAAATTATAATGCGAAGATAATGAAAAAATCGTTTATAAAAAAAACTCCCCTCTTGAAAAAAGAGGGGAGTGATTCGAAATGGAAAAATATGATGTAGGTCAATTCACCATAATTTATTTCTTGATGATTTTCTTCGTAACAACAGCACCATTCGTCAATGTTACTTTCGCAATGTAAGTACCATTTGCAAGAGCGGCGATATTTACAGAGTTTGCAGATGCCTCGGCAACGATGCAACCTGCAATGTTGCAAATTGAAATCTTAGCAACATCTCCTGTTGCATAAACAACATCTGTCGCAGGAGAAGGATAGACAACGACACCATTAGATGCAACGTCTTTTGTTTTTCCGGGCTTATATTCAGGACCATTGTATGCTTTTGCATAGGTTAAAAGAATTGGACCAAAGTCTCCTGCAGCCTTTACATTATCTGTACCAGCACCCCAGGTAATACGGATGGTGTGCATCCCATATTCTCTAAACAACAAACCTGCAGGGATTTCTTCTGCGTCATCCAAATTGTTGTCTGGCGTTTGCCATTGCCAATGTTTCCAGTCGTCACCCTCACTCTTCATGTCAGTAGCGAAAGATATGCTTGATAATTGTTCTTCTGTGTCAATATTATACAAAAGATTTTCACCGTAAGATTCTGAGACGATACTCAATTCTTGCTTGGTAGTTGGATTTACCAAAGCTTCTATAGCATAGAAACCAGGTTCTTCAATCTCAAGAGTGTAAGTTTCCCACTCAAAAGGCTCAATATAACTTAAGTTATGATATCCTTCAGTGTTTGTTATACCATAGCAGTTAGATACATCTACACATTCGTCAGGTCTGAAATTGAATCCTTCTCCACCATCTTTGTAAGCACCATTACACAAAGATTTGTCGTTTTGTTCATCGACTGAGTTCTCCTCGTGGTAAGTAACGCCTTCGCCTGCACCTACTATAGTAAGTCCATCTTTTGTTTCTGCTATACCATCTGGATTTGTATTGTACTTTCCTAAGTCAATGATGCCAGGAACTTTCTGACATTCACCCAGATGACAAGTTAACATTGAAGTGCAACAAACAGGAACTGATATCATGTAATTTTCTACAACATAAATTCCAGAAGGAGACAATTCCATGCTACCACAACTCATAAGAGCAGAAGCTTGCTCAGCTTTCTCTCCGAATGCCCAACAACACCAAGGTGTCCTGTTCCTAAATGCTTCGTCCATAAGCGCTTTTGCTCCATTCGTACAATTGTTGTCAATGTTCCTTCCTTGAACTTGACTATTATCGAAGTTGGCAACACTCCATTCAGAGATAAACACCGGAATTACATTTACAGCACTTTGATAGTAACCCAACAATCCTTGATGAGAACAAGCGGAGTAGTGGAATGAATACATAATGTTGCTATATCCAGTAAGAGGATTTGACTTTGCCTGGTCGATACGTTGATTCCAATTTGGTGTTCCCACAACAATGATAGCGTCTGGCTCATTCTGACGGATAGTTGGGATAGCCTTGTTGGCGTATTCTTTGATTCTATCCCAATTTACACCATTAGGCTCGTTACAGATTTCGTACAACACATGTTTGTATTCTTTGCTCTTAACATATTGAGTAATCTCTTTAAAATAATCGTTGTATTTGTTGAATTTTTCGTCCAAAGGGTCGCCATCTGCGTACCATGTGCAAAGGTAGTATATGCCGTATTTAGCAGTTAAGTCTATCAAGTCTTTTGTGATTCTAGTGAATTTGTCGGGGTCACTGTTGTATCCACCATCCTCTACGGGCATTGCTCCACGATAGATGTTGGCACCCCATACCTTCATTTGCTTTATGGCTTCTTCACTATGACAGTCTCCACTATCGTCTTGCCATCCATAGGAAGACCATCCTTTCAATTGAATTTGTTCTCCAGATTCACTAACAATGTATGTTCCATCAACTTTTAAGCGTCCCCACTCCTTGATGTAGTCATTGTTTTCGGGAGAAAAGACACTAAGTTCTGCATTGGCAGTCATGCACACTAATGCAACGGTAAGTAATAATAAAATTTTCTTCATCTCTTTTGGTTTAAATGGTGATTTTATAGGTATCACCTTAAATTGATAATAATGATAATTACACAGTGTAGGAGAATGATTGTTCGACTAGACCCTACAAAATGATATTTCCTCACAACTTTTGAGGCGAAGATAAAGAAAAAAGTTTATAAATAGAAATAAAGTTCTAACGAGTTGATAAAATCATTACGGAAATTTCATTAAACTTTCCTTGTATATTTGAAAACACTTGCCTTTTTGGCTATATCTGTCAAGGTCTTTCAGATCTATTCGTATTAAAAAAAGAAAGGGGAAGACGAATCTTCCCCTTTCTAAAATTATTTAATCAACAATTATTCTTTGATGAATGTTTTAGTGATAAATCCGTCATTAGTATAGATTCTAACAACGTAGATACCTTTAGCCAAAGAAGATACATTGATTTGGTTGCCTGCAGCTTCGATAGCAAGTACACCATTCAAACCATAAACTTCCATCTTGTTAGCTTCTGTGTTAACAGTCAAGATGTCAGATGTTGGGTTAGGAGAGATAACTACTTTAGCAGCGATTTCAGCAGGAGCCTCATCGATGCCAGTTACCAAATTGTCACCCATACGGATTTGGTCAATAGCGTATGTGAAATCTGTACCTGTGAAGTTTAATGAACAAGTTTTAACACCATCTGGAACTGTTACTGTTTGCTTTTCCCAAGTCCAGATAGAAGGGAATTGTTTGTCTGTATAAAGAGCAACTTCCTCGCCGTTGTCAAATTTAACAGTAAAGCCACCTAAGTTAGGTATGCTGTTGTTTGCAACTGCCTCTTCCCATGCTGCTTCATGATCTGGTTTCTTTTCGAGATATCTCTTCTTGATTAGCATAGCTACTTCAAATGATTTCAAACCATCAGGAATAGTAATGTTGTCGATAGTAGTGGTTACGTCTTGTTTCTCGTGAGAGATGCTTAATCCATGGTAAAGTTCTGAACCGTGAAGACCAGACTCGTCTGGAGTTTTATCCCAGCATCTTGCTAAAGTAATATTCTTTCCAGAAGTAGGGGTAGGAATGATTCCACCATGGAATTCTGAAGTTTCTGCTAGGTTCAATCTAACTGTATTATCAGAGTAGATGGTTGCAGCAACAGTTGTGAAATCTTCTGCGTAGAAAGGCTTGCTTCCTTCTCCATAGAAGTAGAGGTTCTTGATGTACATAGGCTCCAAAAACTCTTTACTCTCTCTGACGAATGACATACAGAAGTATCTCATCTCTTTGATGGAAGGATTTGCAAAAACGAACTGCTTGCGAGTCTTGAATTGATCTCCGTTTTGAATAGCATCGATAGCTGCTTGTACGGTGATTCTTGCTTGAAGAACATCTGTACCTTTGTCTGTAGCAACAGAATCTTGTAATCCAAAAATAAAGGCAGGCTTTGTACCATCAGCTGTTTCACCAGCAACTGTTAATTCTTTGTAAGTGGTGGATGTTTGATCTACTGCTGCAGGAATTGCATATTCGATGTTCATCACCCATGTTTTGTCCAAATTAAGCGGTGCTTCAGTAAGATCGAATCTAACGTCGTTGTATTGGTTCAATTTTAGGAACTCTGCTACGGTCTCTCCATTGTAAGTTTTGCCTGAGTTCAAAAGACTACCATCGTTGTTTTCATATGGTAATTGAAGAATGTTTTCGTTAATGATACCATCTTTAACGATCCAATACACTTCTCCGTTGCAATTTTTGCAAGTGTCCAAATATTCAGCGGCATTGATGTTCAATGCGGCCATAGACAAGAATGCTAATGTAGTAATTTTCTTCATTGCGCTATTTTTTTGTTAATAATAAATGCTTTGTTATAAAAAATACTCCCCCCTCGAAAATGGAGGAGGGGAGTACTTTGAAAATTTCAACGAAATTTATTTCTTGATGATTGTCTTAGTAACAACATTACCATTTGACAATGTTACTTTTGCAATGTAAGCACCACTTGCAAGAGCAGCGATATTTACAGAGTTTGCAGATGCCTCAGCAACGATGCAGCCTGCAATGTTGCAAATTGAAATCTTAGCAACATCTCCTGTTGCATAAACAACGTCAGTTGCAGGAGAAGGATAGACAACAACACCATTAGTTGCAATGTCATTTGTCTTTACATTCTCATAACCAGGACCATTGTAAGCTTTTGCAAAAGTCAAACGAAGTGGACCCATATCTCCAGCAGTCTCTACCTCATCTGTACCAGAACCCCAGAAAATACGGATGGTGTGCTCACCTTTTTCTTTAAACAACAAACCTGCATTTATTTCTTCTGCATCATCCAAGTTGTTGTCTGGAGTTTGCCATTGCCAATTTTTCCAATCTTCATCCGTCTTCTTCATATCAGTAAAGAAAGATACGGTTGTCAATTCTTCTTCTGTATCAATATCATACAAAAGGTTTACACCGTAAGTTTTTGAGTCGATACTCAATTCTTGCTTGGTAGTTGGATTTACTAAAGCTTCCAAAGCATAGTAACCTGGCTCTTCAACTTCAAGTGTGTAAGTTTCCCACTCAAGAGGCTCAATGTAACCCAAGTTATGATATCCTTCAGAGTTTGTTATACCATAGCAGTTAGATGCATCCACACACTCGTCAGGTCTGAAGTTGAATCCTTCACCACCCCATTTGTAAGCACCATTACACAAAGAACCATCGTTCTTCTCATCATCTACAGTGTTTTGCTCGTGGTAGGTAACGCCTTCACCTGCACCTACTGTAGTAAGTCCACCTTCTGTCTCGGCTTTACCCTTTGGATTTACATCATACTTTCCTAAGTCGATGACACCAGGAACTTTTTGACATTCACCTTCATAACATGCTGTGATTATTGGATCTGGAGCATAGCGTCCTAACATGTAGTTTTCAACAACATAATTTCCAGAAGGAGACAATTCCATGCTACCACAACTCATAAGAGCAGAAGCTTGCTCAGCTTTCTCTCCGAATGACCAACAACACCAAGGAGTCTTGTTTCTTGCAGCTTCATCCATAAGCGCTTTTGCTCCATTCTTGCAATTGCCATCAATGTTTCTTCCTTGTGCTTGACCACCATCGAAGTTGGCAACACCCCACTCAGAGATAAACACTGGAATCACGTTTACTGCTCCTTGATAGTAACCTAACAATCCTTGATGAGAACAAGCATAATAGTGGAATGAATACATAATGTTGCTATATCCATTAAGAGGACTTGCCTTTGCTTGGTCGATACGTTGATCCCACTCTGGTGTTCCTACAACAACGATAGCGTCTGGTTCGTTTTGACGAATAGTAGGAATTACCTTGTTAGCGTATTCTTTGATTCTATCCCAACTTACACCATTAGGCTCGTTGCAGATTTCGTACAACACATGTACGTATCCCTTCTGTTTTACGTATGAAGTGATCTCTCTGAAGTAGTTGTTGTAATCACCATAACTTCCACTTAATGGGTCACCTGGTGTCAAAATGTGCCAATCACAAAGATAGTACATACCATTCTTTGCAGTCAAGTCAATCAGGTTTTTTGTGATTTGAGTGAAACCACTCTTGTCGTTGTTGTAACCACCTTCTTCTACATACATGGCACCACGATAGATGTTTGCACCCCATGCTTTCATTTGCTTGATTGCACCTTCACTATGACAATCTCCCCAGTTGTTTTGCCATCCGAAGGAAGACCATCCCTTTATTTGAATTTGTTCGCCTTTTTCGCTGACAATGTGAGTTCCTTGTACTTTCAAACGACCCCATTCCTTGATGTAGTCGTTGTTGCCAGGATTACTGTCATCCAATGCAGCGTTGGCTGTCATTGCTACTAATACAGTAGCGGCTAATGATAAAAGTTTTTTCATTTCTATCTGTTTTAGTTAATAATAATTGTATTAATATCTCTCTACTCATTTACACTTATAACTATGCTACTCAACATAACATCATCTTTTTACATTCCAACACGTACCATGCCCCATTCTTTGTAGTATACTATAAGCGTGCCAAAGGTAATTTATTTTTTGTTTGTGACAAAATTTTTTAAAAAATATTTGGTCGCTTTTGCTTGGAGTATGACAACTATGATAATGATTTTAATTGTTTTTGCTTATTTTTAATTCGTCAGCTATTTTATCCATTCCTAAAATCTCTGCACATGTGAAAAAGGATGTCATACTGACACCTAAAACCCCGTGAAGATTGAGATTTTGCCCTGTTAACAATAGATTTGGAACAGGGGTTTTGGGAGTTAACATAGTGTAGGCCAATTGGGCGTGGTCCTTTTGTATTCCATACGCACTTCCCTGATATGTGCCTGTATAGTCACGATAGGTGAGAGGCGTGCTTGTGTAGATTCCTTCTATACTATCCTTGAGCATTGGAATCCATTTACTTGCTATTTCAATGCATTCTTGGGCATTTGTCTCTTTCATCTTCTCGTAATCTGCACCTCTTTTCATAATGGAGGTCTCTTCCCATTGCGCTACTTCTTTCCACGTCATTGGGGTGAGCAAATCGATATTGCACGTCGTCTCTTCTCCTTTTTCTGGCGTCTGATAACTGACAAGTACGCAATTTTTCTTTTGGTTTTCTTTGTATTCGTAATAAGACCAGATGTTGTCAGTCTCGTAGATGTACTGATTACGATTCAAATAGGGAACCATGTGTGGCTTTAATCGCAGGTTGGCGGTAAACATTCCGTATGTGTTGGGAATGTTTCCTATTCTTCTTTTGTAAATATTTCGAATGACCTTGCTTTCCTTTACTAAATCCAATGTCTTTACAGGATGAATGTTAGAAATGAAGGTGGTGCCTTCTACCTCTTCTCCATTGGAAAGTTTGGCTCTTGTTATCACACCGTTTTCTTCTATCAGTTCTATCACCGCTGCTTTTGTGCGCACTGTGCCTCCTTGGGATGTGATGTGTTGTGCTAATTTCTGCGCAATTTGCATTCCTCCGCCTTCTATTCTCCATGCACTTTGAATAAAGGAGTCGTTGATCTGTGCATATATGTAGAGTGGCAATTTCTCAGGATGTAGCTCCATCTTGAGCGATGTGCCTGCCAACACATTACGAAGTAGCGGATCACTGATTGTCTCATTCAGAAAATCATAGGCGGATTGTGTGAAGGCTTTTGACTGGAAAAACTCTTCTGCTGAGCGTGGTGAGAAACTATTGAAAATGTTTCTGCCTATTTCGCTGAGCGTGGCAATATATTGTTTTAGATTTTCTTTCTGATGTGGAAATTTTGCTGCCAATGTATCTATGAATCGTTCATATCCATTGGCAAAAGCATAACTTTCCCCATGGAAGATTACTTCGTCAAAGCAATTTTCGTCCAACTTCTTCCATGGCAAATCCATGAGTTGGAAGTAGCTGAATAGTCGGTTGAGATGTTGCCCCTCTGCTAATCCTCCGATGTAATGAAATCCGGTGTCATAGGTGTTTCCTTTTCGATGGAATGTTTGCAGACAACCTCCTAAAACCGGACTTTGCTCTAATACGCATACATTTAGTCCGTTTTTGGAAAGCGTGTATCCACACTCCAATCCTCCTAAACCTGCTCCTATTATGACAACATCGTATTTCATGCGAAAATCTTATGCCTTATATAATATGAATCGTTCGTCTTCGTCTTTCTTTTGAAATTTAGCTGGTACTTGAACCTTTCCAACCATTTCTTTGTGAAGTAGGATGATACGAGCTGACTCCATACATTGTGTGAGTGCTTCTGGAATGGCATCCTCCGTTGGATTGATGGCTATTACATCAAAATTCTCTTCCAAAATGGCTTCATTGGTGGTGAATTTAATGCGATCGTCTTTGCTGTAGCAATTGTTGGCAATGGTGATTGCATTCTCGTTTTTGTCATAACCCACAATCTGCATCTCGGTTGTATTGATATGGAACCAATAAGCTTTTGCTCCATAATTACAGTTGTAATCCAACATGCGTCCTTCCATTGGGAAGAGATCGTTCAATATGCTGTAATTATGGGTGACTTTCAATTCATTTTTAACTGTTCTTTCTACATCATATCCTTTATATTCGTAGATGTTTCGTATCTGCTGTTTGTTAGACATCGATTTCTTTTTATTGAAATAGATCTCTCCATGCATGATATTGAACAGCGTGATAGGTGCCACTCCTTTGCCTGCTTGTCGTTTAATCAACCAATAGAATAGGAATGGTTGCAATGTATAGGCAATCAGCAATGCAGAACTCATACCAATCAGAGTGGAAACTCCAATGGAGCGAACGGATGGATGATGCGCAAAGAGTAGGGAAGTGACAGTGATGATTAACACCATCGCGGAGAATAGTATGGCCGTCTTGTGGAAAACCAACAGATTCTTCTTCGTCCGGTATTCTGCCAATAATCCATCCATGATGAAGATACTATAATCTACACCTACACCGTAGATGAATGAAGAGACGATGATGTTGATGAGGTTGAACTCGATTCCAAAGATTCCCATGACACCTAAGACGATATACCAACTTAAGGTCATTGGCAGGAATGAAATAAATGCTAGAATGAAACTCTTGTAGGCTATGAGCAACACAATCAATACAAAGAGAGATGAGAGCCCTAATGTGACATTGAAATCTTTGTGAATCAATTCCAACATGTCACTCGTATAATAGAATGGGTCGATGACCACAAGATGTTTGTGAGATGTGATTTCGTCACATACCTCTGTTTTGTATTCCTCTTTCAGTAGGACAGGGGTAAAGACTAAATATTTGCCATCTGTGTATTCCATCATGTTGCACTTGATAGCCTCTGGCAATGCCTTGCTTTCATAGATGGAAAATGGTTGATAGTTGGTGTACTCTATGAGGTGGCGGAAAGCGTTCAGAGAGTCTGGTGTGAATCCGCATGCCACTGCTGCTTGATCCATGTCTGTTAGCACCTGCGCTTTTTTTGTCGGGGTCCAATATTTATTCCATGCATCAATTCTTTCTTGTTGTTCTGAATTGAGAAGGAAGATCTGATTGTTGTTGCCGGTGAACGATCCGATCTTTTCCAAGTCCTCCAAAGCTTCCAACATTTTGGTCATTTGGCGATTGTAGTATAATGCAGTGTCTAAATTCTCAGAAGTGGCTGCGAAGTACATCGTTTGATAACCTTTTGTTGTGTGTTCGGCCAGTATTTTCTGGGATTCTATCACTTTAGGCTCATAATGGCTCAAATGTCTGATATTGGTGTCAAATTTCACCCAATCGGAGGTAAAAAAGCTAAGAATACTGATAAAAGTGATGCCACAGATGAGCAATGTTTTTCTTTCGAATGGATAAGAGTTAATCTTATTCAGTATAGAGAGAATTTTCTTTGATGGTTCTTTTTTATCTGTACCAAAGAACTGAGGAAGGAAGATCAGACAGAACAATGTGGTACCTACCAATGCTAATGAGGCAAAGATACCGAAGTCTTTAAGTAACTCTGCACGAGTGAAGAGTAGACTTAGGAATGCACCGATGGTGGTGAGAGAACCAAGAATGACAGGTACTGTTTGCTCTTTTATGACTCTAACAGGATCGTTGACATATTTTTTGTGAATGAGTACGTGTAAGCAATAGCTTAGTGCGACACCCAATACGATGGCACCGATACCCAAGGCCAATAATGATATTTGTTGTTTGATGAAATAGATGATGGTTAGAGAGAAGAAGAATCCATATCCAATTGGAACAGCCATTTGAACAATGAATTTTGGATCTCTATAACACAACAATAAAATGATGCAGATGATTAACATAGAGACGGAGAGTGTCATGAACAAATCAGACTTGATTTGTTTTGCATTGAAGACACTTTGAGGTGCTGCTCCATGGTAATAGACCTCTATGTCTGGGTATAACTTATTGTATTCTTCAATCTCGTTGTCGATTTCGTTGATTAGTTTGCTACTTAGTTTGGAGTCTAATGTTTTGAAATTAGGGGACAACCAAACGATGGCAATGGCGCTATCGGGAGAAAAGAAATGATTATCAATGATCTTATAGTTGGAACCGAGTCCCTCTTTTAGCGAACTTGCTTTGTTCATAAAGACTTTTCTGAAAGCCAGTGGGTCTTTGAAAATGACATCCATCATCATAGAGCCGGTAGGCGAGTAGATGGTCATTAGGTTCTCTTGCATCTGTTGGGAGATAGCATCCTTGGTGGTAAGAGAGTCGATGACGCGATAATCAGAAGAGTCGATAAAGATAGGTAGTTGATTATAGAGTTCGCCAATGGCGTTCTTTAATAAGTCGGCATCCACACGATAGAGGGATTCGTCGAGCATCTCCGTGCAAATAGGATTGACGAGCAATCGATTCATGAAGGTGTCGATAGAGGCAGACACGCGAGAGACGTCGGCCGTATCCGTAGTAGGTTTGAAGATGATGAATAGTTTATCTTTGACCTTTAGATTTTCAAAAACGACCTCCTTTGTGTTGTCTTTATCTTTTGTAGATGGTAATAATTTGGTTACATCTTCTTCGTATTTGATTTTCGTTCCAAAATAGACGAAAAACAAGGTGCTAAGAATCAATGTCGCCCAAAATACTAATCTGTTCTTTTTGAAGAAATAGTATATCGAAGTAGTGAGTTTTGTCATATTTCGTGTCTATTTGGTGGAGTCTATAAATTTATTTCGATCACCATTTGTTATTCAGCGCTGTATTCACCTTTGTATTCGAGATAAAGAATTGAGCTGTCTGGAGAAGTGATTTTAGCCGTTGCCAGATAACTATTCTCTTCTTTTTCTTCTATATGAAGAGCGATGAGCAATTGAGGTGCATTTTGTGGAGTGATGAGAGCAGCGAAACGGCAAAGAGCGATGGAGTCGATTCTCAGTTTCTTACCTATTTGTTGTTCGGCGCATTCACGGATGGTTTGTACGTTGCATACGCCAGGACAGATGGGGTCTCCAGGGAAGTGACCTTTGTATATTTCGTGATCTGCATTTAGTTTTGTCAGATACAATGTCTCTTCCTCGTTCTTCGTAATCTGCTCTATTGTGAAAAAATCTCCTATTAGCATAATTATTATCTGAATCGTTGTTAGAATCGTGAAAATTAGTATCCCCAGCGTTCTTTCCATTTCTGGAAAAATTCGGGGTTGTAAAGTTGAAGTTCACCGTCGAGACTCACGAAAACCTGAGTGGTTTCGGCTGTGAGTACAACACTCATATCGGCTTTGTTGTATATAGTATAGTCGAATATCAGTTTGGCGGCCCGGGTGGGTCTGTAAGTTGTTTCAACGATGATGGTATCAGCAACAGAGACGCTCTGTTTGAATTGTAGTTTCATATCAATCACAGGGGCTGTATAACCATTGGAAAACATGGTAAGGTATTCTATATTGTATTGGCTACCAAAGTTTTCCCTTCCATCTTCCAAGTATTTGACATAATTCCCATGCCACACTATTTTAAGGCTGTCCACTTCGCTGAATCGGATTTTCACCTCGGTTCTGTTTGTGAGTTTTGGGGAAGATATGGAACTACTATTTGCCATTGTCTATTCTTTTATGAAAATCTTCATTTGACAGGTGGCAATCGTCTCATCGTTGACTTTTGCTTCTGTTTTAATGAGAGAAACATTCATAATTTCAGAAACCGTTTTTATGTGAGTTAAAACACGTTCGCCCACTTTAGGACGACGAATCAATTTGAATTTTTTGATTTCGCCTATGTAGCCAACTGGTGGCTTTTCTGCGTTTTTCAACTTTTCTTTGTATCCTGCAAAAGCAGAGGCTGATTGAGCGATGTGCTCAATCAGTCCTGGTTCTATTAATTCTCCGTTTTCACAGAAAATGTTATCTGACTTGATTAACAAGCCTGTGTTGCACTCTACCTCGTCGGCATCGTAAAAGGTGTCGACCATCATGATAGGAGCTCGTTGCGGAATCAATTCCTTTATGCCTTCTCCTTCGAATAGAGGTGTCTTATTACTCATAGAATTTATTTTTCAATTCTTTCATACAAGAAATCATAGAGCTCGGAGAACTTTTTGATTTGCATCATCTCCTGACCGCTAATTTTCACTTTGTATGTGTTTTCAATAACAGCAACTAAATCAATCAAACTTAAGCTGTCTAGAGCAAGAGTCATCTTGACAGAACCTTCTGGCTGTATGGTGGAGACTTCCACCTCAAACTCCTCTGCTAACAGTTCGTTAAGTTCGTCAATAAATTGTTGTTTCTCCATAGATTGCATGGTTTTTTATTTGACAAATTTTTTAACGATTAGGGTAGAGTTGGTACCACCGAAACCAAATGAGTTGGAAAGGAAGGTGTCGAAACTCTTCTCTACACGTTTGTTAGGAATATTCAATTTTGCAGAATCCTCATCAGGATTTTCAAAGTTGATGTTTGGCGCGATGAAGTCATTTTGCATCATCAACATTGAATAGACAACCTCACTGGCTCCTGCCATCCACATCTCATGTCCGGTCATTGCCTTTGTAGAAGTAACTTCTGGCTTGTGATCACCGAATACATTGAAGATTGCTTTTGCTTCCTGACGGTCTCCTACAGGAGTGGAAGTTGCGTGTGCATTTAAATAACCAATTGTACGAATGTCAATACCTGCTTCGCGAATAGCCATCTGTAATGAACGACTAGGACCATCCACGTTAGGTTGTGACATGTGATCACCATTGGATGAGAATCCGTAACCGATAACTTCTGCCAAGATAGGAGCTCCACGTTTAACAGCATGCTCGTAACTTTCAATGATAACGGTTGCTGCACCACCACCTGGTACCAATCCGTCACGGTCGCGGTCGAATGGACGAGATGCTTTCGTTGGATCACTCTCTCTGATAGAGAAGGCACTGATACCATCGAAACTACCGATAGAGTATGGATTCACCTCTTGTGCACCACCACATACGATACAGTCTTGCAATCCCCATTTGATCAACAAAGATCCTAGTCCGATTGCGTGAGAACTACTTGCGCAAGCACCAGAAACTGTTAAGTTGATACCTCTTAGTTTGAAGATACAACCAAGGTTCATGGTTACGGTTGAGTTCATTGATTGGAATATGGCACCTGAACCTACTAGAGTGGTGTCTTTCTTTTCACGCATGGTGTCAACACTTTTGACAACTGCGTCTGCTGTACTATCATTACCATAGAGCAAACCTACTTCGTTTTTCTCTAAGTAATCCATGTCTATATTTGCATTTTTCAACGCTTCACACGTAGCAACGTATGCGTATTTTGCCTCTTCTGGCATGTATACTCGTTGACTTCTGCTGAGTTGACCTTTTAGGTCTGGAATTTCCAATTTTGCTGTTAATGCGGATCTGAATCCCATCTCTTTACGTACAGGATCAAAGATGATACCTGACTTTCCATTGTATAAGGATTCCTTAACCTCATCTAATGTTTTACCCAAACATGAGTAGATACCCATACCGGTAATAACAACTCGTCTGTTCATGTCTTAACGAATTTATTTATTAGTATTAATTTTTACTTTCTACTTTATTTTGCCATTTTTACATCCTTGCTACCTTACAGAGTAGAGGTATGCAAATTGTGGCGCAAAGATAGAAAAAATTTCCTTTTCGAGCAAAATAAAAATTTATTGCGGCAAGTTTACTTGTCTTTCTCGAAATAATGATATATTTGTGTGGCGTTTGTTCTTTGTTGAGAACTCTTTGTTTAGACAAACAATCGTGTTTATATTAATAAGGTATATACAACACCTTCTGAAATGTGTTAAAGGTGAGTTCTGAAAATTCACCGTTTTATAATAAATAGTATGAATTGTGGGTTGACGAACTTTATGTTGGAACCCACCTAAAATATGGTTAATATGAAATGGATAGGTAAATTTATCGGAACATTGTTTCTCATCTTGCTCGTCACGAATGTGAATGCACAAAAGAAATATGCTCCTGATCAATATTATGGAAGAGAGTATCGCTTGGATGGCGACACCTTGCGTTATCGCGTTTTATATCCTGCTGGCTACGATGCTGGATTGAAATTCCCTTTGTTTATTTTCCTTCATGGGGAGGATGAACGGGGTAGAGATAATGTTCTGCAACTGAAAACGGGTGGATACCTTTACAAAGAGCAGACAATACGCGACTACTATCCTGCAGTGGTGCTCATTCCTCAGTGTCCAGAGGATGATGCTTGGGTTAACTACAATATCTTGAGTGATGGTGAAATCGAGATTCCTGATAATCCAGAAGAGACAAAATCATTCCGTATGTTGACGAAATTGATCGAACATTATCTGAAATTACCGTATGTTGATAAGACTCAGGTTTATATCGTAGGTTTCTCAATGGGTGCCTTCGGCGCTCTGGAAATGGCTATGAAGAACTCCAGACTTCTAACTGCCGCTGTTTCCATGGGAGGCGCTATTCAACCTGAAAGATTGAAGAAGCTGAAGAAGTTCCCTATCAGAATGTACCATGGTCAGGATGATAAAGTTGTACCTATCACGTATGCTCGTGATGTCTATTATCAACTGAAATCAAATGGATGTCCTGCTGATTTAGTCGAATATCCTGGTACGGGACATGATTCATGGACGATGGCATTGTCTTCTTCCGACTTTATGGAATGGATTTTCGATAAAAAGAAGAAATAATGGCCCCATATTCATTTCGAACAATTTAGAATCAATCTATAAAAAATTGATTTGTAAACGATTAGAAATGATTGTGAATTTTATCGTAAAAAAAATGCTTGAATAATTGTCGATTTGAAAATAATAACATACCTTTGCATCGCAATTCGGGAGAGAATTGTATAGGTTAAAAATTAAGTTTTTGGTGCGTTAGTTCAGCTGGTTAGAATACGTGCCTGTCACGCACGGGGTCAGGGGTTCGAGTCCCCTACGCACCGCACAAAAACTTATGATTGCCGATTTAAATTTTGGTGCGTTAGTTCAGCTGGTTAGAATACGTGCCTGTCACGCACGGGGTCAGGGGTTCGAGTCCCCTACGCACCGCAGAAAGAAGACGATGAGTCTTCTTTTTTTGTTTATTGTTGTTGCAAATTGTTGTGACAACAAATTGTAGGGGCGAATGGTAATTCGCCCTTGTGTTTTTTTTATGATTGCATTGATGTTCCTTCGTTCCGATGTTTACTCAATTCGCATGATCTTTGCACCGATGGCGTTCAATCGTCCGTCAATATCCTCGTATCCTCGGTCTATCTGTTCGATATTGCTAATCGTGCTTGTTCCATTGGAACTCATGGCTGCGATAAGAAGTGCGATACCTGCACGAATATCAGGTGATGACATATTAGAAGCTCGTAGCATGGTCTCTTTCCCTAATCCAATGACAGTTGCTCTATGAGGGTCGCAAAGGATAATTTGAGCTCCCATATCAATTAGTTTGTCGACGAAGAACAAACGACTCTCAAACATTTTTTGATGAATGAGGACACTTCCTTTGGCTTGGGTGGCTACGACAAGGAAGACACTAAGCAGGTCGGGTGTCAAGCCTGGCCATGGCGCGTCTGCAAATGTCATGATGGAACCATCCATGAAGGTGTCGATGGTATATCTGTCTTGATGAGGTATATAAATGTCATCGTTGATGTGTTCAATTTTAATACCCATTTTGCGGAAACAATCAGGTATCATACCCAACTCTTCGTAACGAACGTTTTTAATGGTGATTTCCGACCCTGTCATGGCAGCCATTCCGATGAAACTACCAATTTCAATCATATCGGGTAGGATAGTGTGGTCGCTACATCCATGAAGTTCTTGAACACCTTCGATGGTCAGTAGGTTGGAACCGATACCGCTAATCTTGGCTCCCATTTTGTTCAGCATCCTACATAGCTGCTGAATGTATGGCTCGCAAGCAGCATTGTATATGGTGGTGGTGCCTTCTGCGAGGACTGCAGTCATGACGATATTGGCTGTACCAGTGACGGAGGCCTCGTCGAGCAGCATGTACAAACCTTTCAGTTTGTTGGATTGTATTCTGTATAGTTTGAGTTCGGGATCAAAGCAGAAGATGGCACCCAGTTTTTGAATTCCGATAAAGTGGGTATCCAATCGGCGACGTCCGATTTTATCACCTCCCGGTTTAGGAACCACAGCTTTTCCGAAGCGAGCCACCAAAGGGCCAACAAGCATGACGGAACCTCTCAACACGGAACATTGTTTGTAAAATTGAGGAGTGTCCATGAAGTCGAGATTGACATTGTCTGCCTGAAATGTATAGCATCCTTTTTCCTTTTTAGTGACTTTTACCCCCATGTCTTTGAGAAGACAAATCAGGTTGTTGACGTCGAGAATGTCTGGAATATTAGAGATGGTCACTTCCTCGGAGGTGAGGAGAGTGGCGCAGATGACTTCCAATGCTTCGTTTTTTGCACCCTGAGGGTGAATTTCCCCTTTCAAAGAGTGTCCGCCTTCAATTAAGAATTTTGCCATGGTATAATTTAGGGTTGAAACTGAAGTTATTTTTTCTTTTTCTTTTTACTAGATGTTGTGGTTGTAGTTGTGTTTTTGAACTCAGCCAATTTGATGCCTTTGTTATGGAGAATAATATTCTCTTTTGATAAATAGGCAAGGTCGTCAAAAATTTTCAAATCGTCGACACCATCTTTGTTGAAGGTGATGTAACTTTTCTTCATGTAGTTGGCGATCATGATTTCCAATTGATCGCGTTCTTCACCTTCATCCATTTCTACGGCTTTTTCTATGAGACTATGGATTAGTTTTCCGTAGTGAAGAAAGCGTATGCTGTCTGAATTGGAATAAGCGGGACGTTCAGGTTTGACGTACAATTTCTCCTTTTTGATGACTTCGTAAGGATAGTCAATGTCTAGTTTGAAATTGGACATGATGGCAAGATGGTCCCATAAAATGTGCTTGAAATCACTTAAATCACGTAGTTGAGGGAATAGATTGCCCATGGTGTTGACAATGGTGTAAGCACAAGCTGTTCTTTCTTCCCTGTCTTCGATTGTCAGGCAGTGATCAACCATATTTTGAATGTTTCTTCCGTATTCGGGGAGAATCAATTTCTCCATTTGCGTGTTATAATCCATAATCGATAGATAAATAAAGAATAAAATCAGGTACGCTGGCACCTGGTTTTGCCTTAGATGAAATTTTTTGTAAAGTTAGGAAAAAAAACTGACTTCCATACTCTTTTGACTTGCCATTGAAAAATTTTCTTGATTTTTTTGTAAAACTATTGTGAGATTTGAAAAATTGAATTATTTTTGCAACGTTTTACTACCGCAGGCTAAATTCTTAGCCCAAGTAATTAATCAAAAATATTTTAATAAACGAAACCGATGTAAGAACATCGGTTATTGTGATAAAATTGTTACATCAAACTTATGTGATGTTTTTTTAGAGTGAAATTAGATTCTGTTTATCAGTTGATTTATGAAAATAAGTGATTTAAAGACAAAAACCCTTGCAGAATTGAAGGGGATTGCCAAAGAATTGGAAATAAAACGTCCTGATTCTTTCCGAAAAGACGATTTGATTTTTAGAATTATAAATGAGATTGCTGCATGGCAAAACGAGGGTAAACCACTTCCTACAAATTTGAATTTCGAAGGGGAGGACGATCCCGTTGGTCAAAGTTACCAAGACTCTTTCGAAGTTGAGACCTCCTCATTTAATGATGGAAAATCAAATGATGAGTCGGCATCCTCTCAACCTGTGTATGTGGAATCCAGTTATAATAAGTCGAAGAATGGTGGTCAGCAGAGTTTTGATTTCGACAATGGTGGATATGAAGAGGAAAGACCATCTGCATCGTCAAACTATAAACAAAATCGTCCAAAATCAAACGAAGATGGATTCCGCTCTGAATTTAACAATCCTGATAGGGAGAGAGTGGAGGAGGATTTTTCAAGAAAGAAAAACCAACAAAACCAACAGAATCAACAGAATCAACCACAGCCTAGAAATCGTGCTTTTGGCGGTTTCGATGCTATGTCATCGGGTAATGCTGCCGCAGCTGTGGCAAGAATGATATTAAACAAGAAAAAAGGAATTCCAACTCCTAATCAAGAAGAAATACTCGAAAACATTAAAAAGATGAACGAGGAGGCTAAACTTGAAAATGAGAAGAAAGCCGTTCAAGAAAAAGAGTTGGATAATTCAGCTAAAACAGAAAATAATGTTCCTCAGGAACAAACTGTTGTGACACCTGACGCAAAGGAGAGTCAACAGGCTCCTAAGAAGGTATACGATTTTGAAGATATCGTAAAAGGACAGGGTGTGTTGGAAATCACCAATGATGGTTTCGGATTCCTTCGCTCTGCTGATTATAACTATTTAACATCTCCAGATGATATTTATGTCTCTCAATCTCAAATCAAATTGTTTGGATTGAAAACGGGTGATGTCATTGAAGGTACAATTCGTCCGCCAAAAGAGGGAGAAAAATATTTTCCATTGGTAAGAGTTGATAAAATCAATTCTCGTTCTCCTGAGTTTGTACGCGACCGTGTTCCTTTTGATCACTTAACACCATTGTTCCCTGATGAGAAGTTTAATCTGACAGGTGGTCGAACAACTTGCAATACTTCCGTACGTGCGGTTGATCTTTTCGCACCGATAGGAAAGGGACAGCGTGGCTTGATCGTTGCTCAGCCTAAGACGGGTAAGACAATGTTGCTAAAAGATATTGCTAACGCCATTGCTGAAAATCATCCAGAGGTGTATATGATTATCCTCTTGATTGATGAACGTCCTGAGGAGGTAACCGATATGGCCAGAAGCGTAAATGCAGAGGTGATTGCCTCTACATTCGATGAGCCAGCTGATCGCCATGTGAAGATTGCCGGTTTGGTGTTGGAAAAGGCAAAACGTATGGTGGAGTGCGGACATGATGTTGTGATTTTGCTAGACTCAATCACTCGTTTGGCTCGTGCTTATAATACCGTGGCTCCTGCATCTGGTAAGGTCTTGTCTGGAGGTGTCGACGCCAATGCATTGCAGAAACCAAAAAGATTCTTCGGTGCTGCCAGAAACATTGAAAATGGAGGTAGCTTGACAATCATTGCCACTGCATTGACGGATACGGGGTCTAAGATGGATGACGTTATCTTTGAGGAGTTTAAGGGTACAGGTAACATGGAGTTGCAATTGTCTCGTCAATTGTCCAATAAACGTATCTATCCAGCCATCGATATCATCTCTTCTAGTACTCGTCGTGACGATTTGCTTCAATCACCTGAAGTGGTACGTCGTATGTGGGTATTCCGTAACCATATTTCTGAGATGACACCTATCGAAGCTATGGATTTCTTGAAACGTCAGATTGAAATGACTCGCTCTAACGAGGAGTTGCTGGCAACTATGAATAGCTAAGAGACGATTGTACATAGTCTCTGTCAATCCGATGCGCACATCCTCTTTGCATGATGTGCGCATCGTTTTTGTATATACTCCGAAATCCACAAAATTAATTGACAGAACAGCCCTATAATTGCAAGGAATTGACGCTTTAATATTTGTTTACATCTGACACTTTTTTATTTAGTTTTTGACTTCGTTTCTTGAAGAAGTTTTTGTAAATTTGTGCAAAAATTATGGTATGGGAAAAGAGAAACAAAAACAGGATGAGGTGCCCACAAAAGGTGGTTTTTTTGCAAAATTGAGACATTCCTTGTCGAATGAACCATTGCGTTTGGCAATGGGTGTCGTCGTGATTATTTCAGGACTGTTTTTGACATTGTCTTTTTTCTCTTTCTTTTTCACAGGATGGGAAGACCAAAGTCTTTTGAAAGGTGATTATTCGAATGAATATTTGGCAGAGAACATAAAGAACTGGACCGGTTTATTGGGTGCCAAGTTGTCTGATTTCTGCATTAACCGTACTTTTGGCGTTTCCGTCATTTTTTATCTGTTTTATTGGTTCCTCATTGGCTTTTGGTTGTTGAACGTGCGTCCTTTTGAAGGAAAAATGCGCAAGGTCTTTTTTATTTGCTCATTCTTCTTGGTGTGGGGATCCGTTTTAGCAGGTTCATTCATTGAAAACTATGAATCCACCTTTCTCTTTTTAGGTGGTGAACATGGATATCAGACAAACCTTTTCTTGCAGGCAAATGTAGGATATGTGGGTGTGGTTCTGTTGCTCCTCGTTACACTTTTGATTTTCTCATTTTATGCCTTCGATGGTGTGTATGAGAAATTTTCGAAGCTTTTGAATCGAATATTCCATTCACAACCAAAACCAGTAGTTGACCCCAATGTGGTAGTTGCTGAGGGAGAGAATCCTGAAGGTGAAAATCCGGAGGTTGTGACGAATCCTAATGATGATACGAATGGTGAAGATGAGTCTGTTAAAACAGTAACAAACCAGAATGTAGAGGGAACAGACAAACCAGAAGGTGACACGCAGGAAAGCAACTCCATAACATTCAATCTGACTACGGATGATGGAAATAATGTTTCTGAAGGTGCGGAAAAACAAACAACAAAAAGTGATTCGAATGATATACCTTTTGTTGTGGATCCAGTTCAACCTACAGAATTGGTTGATAACGTGAACGAAAAAGTGGATTCAACCTCAGAATCTACTCAAAACGCAACACAGAATCCGAATCCATCGGCTACAACGCCAGACACAGGAGAGGTCGGCTTTACGATCGAGCAGTCGACTGTCGAGATGGCAAATGATGAAGGAGATATGACGTTGTATGATCCAACTAAGGATTTGGAGTTCTACAAGAAACCAACCTTGGATCTCTTTAAGGAATATGATATTCAAAACAACATAGACGTAGATGAGCAAAACAAGAACAAGAATCGTATTGTAGAGGTTTTGCGTAGTTTTGGTGTTGAGATTACGTCGATAAAGGCGACGGTAGGTCCTACAGTCACATTGTATGAGGTGACGCCTGCTCCGGGTGTGCGTATCGCAAAAATCAGGGGATTGGGTGACGATATAGCCTTGACAATTGCCGCTAAGGGTATCCGTATTATTGCACCAATACCAGGAAAGGGAACGATTGGTATTGAGGTGCCAAACGCTAAACCAGTGGTGGTGCCAATGGCTGAAATCATTGGAAGCAAGAAATTCCAAGAGTCTAAGTTTGAGTTGCCTATTGCCTTGGGTAAGACCATCACCAATGAGGTCTTCATGTTGGATCTTTGTAAGATGCCGCACGTTTTGGTGGCAGGTGCAACCGGCCAAGGAAAGTCAGTAGGTTTGAATGCAATCATCACCTCATTGTTGTATAAGAAGCATCCATCTGAGTTGAAGTTTGTGATGGTGGATCCAAAGATGGTGGAGTTCAGTATGTATGCGCCAATCGAGCGTCATTTCTTGGCAAAGATGCCAGATGCGGAAGAGGCGATTATTACGGATGTGAAGAAGGTGGTACAGACGTTGAATTCGTTGTGTGTTGAGATGGATCAGCGTTATGAGTTGTTGAAGGAGGCTTCCGTACGTCAGTTGAAGGAATACAATGAGAAATTTATTAATCGGAAATTAAATCCGAACAAAGGGCATCATTACATGCCGTATATTGTTGTTGTGATAGATGAGTTTGCCGATTTGATTATGCAGGTGGGTAAGGATGTGGAGACTCCAATCGCACGTATTGCGCAGAAGGCGCGTGCAGTGGGTATTCACATGATATTAGCCACTCAGCGTCCGTCGGCTAACATTATAACGGGTGTTATTCGAGCTAACTTCCCAGCTCGTTTTGCATTCCGTGTTTCCACTGGTTTGGAATCTCGTGTGATATTGGATACGGGTGGAGCAGAGCAGTTGATTGGTCGTGGTGATATGTTGATTTCACAGGGAAACGATTTGGATCGTGTGCAATGTGCATTGGTAGACACTCCAGAGGTGGAGCGCATAGCCAAACACATCGCAGATCAGCAAGGTTATCCTACTGCATTCATACTACCAGAATATGTTGATGAAAGTGAGTCGGCTGAAGGTAAGGCAGATGTTGATTTATCGAAGAAAGATCCTATGTTTGATGATGCTGCACAGTTGGTGGTGGCTACTCAACAGGGTTCTACATCCATGATTCAGAGAAAATTCTCTATTGGATATAATCGTGCGGGACGTATTATGGATCAGTTGGAGGCTGCAGGTATTGTGGGACCTGCAGAGGGAAGTAAACCACGTCAGGTTATGGTGACGGATATGGCATCGTTGGATTCCATCTTATCGTCAATTTAATTTAGGGGTGTTCTATAATCCTACGAAATAAATTTATAGAACCCGCCTTTAACGTAACAATTTATTCTTTAATTTTGGGAACGCTCTGATTCCCGTAAAAAAAGATTTCGTATGAAAAGACAAATTTTTATAGTTATATCATTTTTGATTTCCGTTCTTTCTTTTGCACAGGAGACTGCTGTGGATCCTAAGGCAAAAGCTTTGTTGGACAAGGCGATTGTGGCTTTTGAGACAAAGAAGGGATTGTCGGCTGATTTTGTTATCAAGGTTGAAAATTCCAGAAATGAGAAGAGTGAAAACTTCCAGGGTAATGTTCTTCTAAAGGGTGAGAAATTCAAACTCTCTCTTGCGGATGTGGATACTTATTTTGATGGTAAGACGCAGTATGTGTTGATGAAGAAAGAGAATGAGGTGACAATCAGTAACCCAGAGAAGGAGGATATGAAAGAGATCAATCCCATCCTGTTGATGAAGTCTTGCAAGACAGACTATAAGATGCGTTATTTGGGTGAGGAAAAGGTTGGAAACAAGATAATGGAAAAGGTTGAATTGTATCCGAATGATTTGAATAGTAAGTATTCAATTATCACCTTGTTGATGACAAAAGATGAATTGCAATTGAATACCATCATACTAAAAGGTAAGAATGGAATCATCACCCATTTCCAATTGTCAAAGATTGAATATAAGAAGGATTTGGCAGATAGCTTATTTGTTTTCAATGTTGCCAAGAATCCGAATGTAGAGGTGGTAGACCTACGATAATATTCAGATATTTAAACTAATAGCGTGAGTGTCTAAAGGAAATCACAGTCGTGGTTTTTTATTATATATCTAATTTAATACCATAAAAATATGGCAGAAATAGAAAAAGTAAGGTGTTTGATTATAGGATCTGGTCCTGCAGGATATACGGCTGCAATCTATGCGGCGAGAGCAAACTTGTCTCCTGTCTTATACGAAGGAATCTTGCCAGGTGGTCAATTAACAACTACTACGGAAATTGAGAATTTCCCGGGTTATCCTAACGGCATATCCGGACCGGAGATGATGGAGGATATTCGTAAGCAAGCCATTCGTTTTGGAACGGATATTCGTTTGGGAATGGCTACGAAAGCGGTATTGAAACCTAATCATAACATCATAACCATAGATGGAGAGAAACAGATTGAGGCTACGACGGTGATCATCTCTACTGGTGCTTCTGCTAAATATTTAGGTTTGGATGATGAGAAGAAATATGCAGGTATGGGTGTTTCTGCTTGTGCCACTTGTGATGGCTTCTTCTATCGTAAGAAGACCGTAATTGTGGTCGGTGGTGGAGATACCGCATGCGAGGATGCTCTTTATCTTTCAAGAATGTGTGCGAAGGTTTACTTGGCAGTTCGAAAGGATAAGTTGAGAGCTTCTAATGTGATGAAAGAGAGAGTAATCAACAACGAGAAAATAGAGATTCTCTATAAACATGAGGTGATAGGATTGGATGGCGGAAATGGTGTGGAGTCTGCTCTATTACTTAAAAACAGAGGAGAAGCTAATCAGGAGGAATATAGCATACCTGTCGACGGACTCTTCTTGGCTATCGGTCATCATCCTAATTCAGGCCTTTTCGCAGAGTATCTTGATCTCGATGCAGAAGGTTATATTAAGACGAAAGGTGCTACAGCACAAACGAATATTCCGGGTGTGTATGCTGCGGGTGACGTGGCTGACCCATCTTATCGTCAGGCAATTACAGCTGCGGCTAGCGGATGTAAGGCAGCAAAGGATGCAGAACGCTATTTGTTGGCGAACGGTCTTTAATCAGTATTGAATTGTCATTGTTTCACTAGCTCAAATTTTGAAAATACAGATGGATGAATTACAAAGGATAGATGCACTTAGGAAAGAGTTGAACCAGCATAATTACAACTATTATGTGTTGTCGGCTCCGACTATATCCGATTTTGAATTTGACCAAAAATTGAAGGAACTTCAAGATTTGGAAAAACTTCATCCTGAAGCATTTGACCCTAACTCTCCAACTCAGCGCGTGGGTAGTGATATCTCGAAAGAGTTTACTCAGGTCGCTCATAAGTATTTGATGCTTTCATTAGGCAACACCTACTCAAGAGAGGAGGTGGCTGATTTCTATCAGCGTGTATCAAAAGGATTGGATGGGGAACCATTTGAGATTGTTTGTGAATTGAAATATGACGGAACATCCATCTCATTAACGTATGAAAACGGACGTTTGATACGTGCTGTGACGCGTGGTGATGGTGAGAAGGGTGATGATGTAACTGCCAATGTGAAGACGATTCGTTCCATTCCTTTGGTTTTGCAAGGCGATTCTTATCCTGAATCATTTGAAATCAGAGGTGAGATTTTAATGCCATGGAAGGTTTTCGAGAAGTTGAATGAGGAACGTGCAGAGCAGGAGGAACCATTGTTCGCTAATCCGCGTAATGCAGCGTCTGGTACATTAAAAACACAGAACTCAAAGGAGGTGGCTAACCGTAAGTTGGACTCCTATCTATATTATTTGTTAGGTGATAATTTGCCAGCAGATACCCATTATGATAATCTGAATGAAGCTCGTAAATGGGGCTTTAAGATTTCGGATGCCATGAAGGTTTGCCATTCTGTGGATGAGATCTTCGAATTTATCAACTATTGGGACGAGGAGAGAAAGAACCTTCCTGTCGCAACGGATGGTATTGTATTGAAGGTCAACTCGATAGCACAACAAGAACAACTTGGCTTTACGGCTAAGTCGCCACGTTGGGCCATTGCCTATAAGTTTCAGGCAGAACGTGCATGTACACGACTCAACTCAGTCTCATATCAGGTGGGTCGAACAGGTGCGATAACGCCGGTTGCCAATTTGGAACCCGTACAGTTATCGGGTACGATTGTCAAGAGAGCCTCTTTGCACAATGCGGATATCATCAACTCTTTGGACTTATACATCGGAGATATGGTGTATGTGGAAAAGGGTGGTGAGATTATCCCTAAGATAGTTGGTGTGGATTATAATCAGAGGGGAATTGATATAGGCGCAAAGGTGCAGTTCATCACGAAGTGTCCTGAGTGTGGTTCTCCGTTGGTTAGAGAGGCTGGGGAAGCCGCACATTATTGTCCTAATGATGCAAACTGTCCTCCACAAATCAAAGGAAGGATAGAGCATTTTGTGAGTCGAAAAGCCATGGATATCAATTTGGGAGAGGAGAATGTGAATCTTCTTTACCAAAAGGGTATGATTAAAAATATAGCAGATCTATATACGTTGAATGTCAATGAGTTGGCTGGCTTAGACAGGTGGGGAGAGACAAGTGCGAAGAATGTGATGGAGAGTTTGGAACGGTCGAAGACGGTTCCATTTGAGCGTGTGTTATTCGCCTTGGGTATTCGTTATGTTGGTGCGACTACAGCGAAGAAGATAGCCAATGCGTTGAAGACCATTGAGAATATAGAAAAGGCAAGTTTCTCTGATTTGCAAGCCATTGATGAGGTGGGAGAGCGTATTGCACAGAGTGTGTTGGATTATTTTGCATCGGCAGAGAACAGAGAGATTGTCAACAGATTGAAGGAGACTGGATTACAATTCCAAATAGATGAGTCGACCTTGAAAAGTCGTTCAAATAAATTAGCTGGATTATCCATCATCATCAGTGGAACGTTTCAGAATCATTCGAGAGATGAATTGAAGGAGTTGATTGAGCAGAATGGAGGAAAAAATGTAACCTCCATCTCATCCAAGACCGATTATCTGATAGCTGGTGATAATATGGGACCTGCTAAATTGGAGAAGGCGCAAAAATTGAATGTGAAGATGATCAGTGAAGAGGAGTTTGAACAAATGATAAAGTAGGAGGGAAAACGGAATGCTTGAAGAGCTAAAGAGAAAATATGTTGATTGGCAAATAAAGTTAAGTGAATCTGACAAAAAGTTCAGAAGAGAAAAACAATTTCTGAATTGGGATGATGTCAAGACGGTCACTGTGCTATTGGCGTATGAAGGAAGACCCAATAATGCAGAGATGGATCAGATTATGCAGACTCTCTCAGATAAGGTTGTGAGTATCTGGTGTTTCGTCTCATCAAAGGAGTATCTTCGTCAGGATTCAGAAAAAGTGACATATTTGAATCCTAAGTCGCTCACATTGTTTTCCATCCCCAATAAAATAATCAAGGGAAGGTATATCGCAGACAAGTCGGATGTGATGATAGACCTGACATTAAAGGAGAATTTTCCACTCAAATATTTGGCAGGAATATCCAAATCTCGTTGTCGCTGTGGAAAGAAAAAAGAGAACTATTCCCTATATGATTTGGAGATAAGTCCGACAGAGACCCTCTCTCGTGTGGATTTGTTGGAACAAATTTTATATTATCTAAAAACGATAAAAACCAAAAATTAGAGAATGCATAGAATTTTTTATAATTTTGCATTCCATTAGATATGGTAGAAGAAAAAGATGACACAGACAAAATTTACAGGATTAGGCATAGCTCTAATCACTCCATTTAACGAAGATGAGAGCATAGATTTTAATGCACTCGGAAACCTTTTGGATTATCAGCTCCAAAATGGTATAGACTATCTTGTTGTGCTGGGTACGACAGCAGAAACCCCAACGTTATCGGAAGAAGAAAAGAAGTCTGTCATTCAATTTGTCCTGAATAAGGTAAATGGCAAAGTGCCAATTGTCCTTGGTTGTGGAGGAAATAATACAAGAGGAATTGTTGAGAAATTGAAAAACGATGACTTTACTGGCATCGATGCCATCTTGTCTGTCGTTCCTTACTATAACAAACCATCCCAAGAGGGTATTTATCAACATTTTAAGGCAATATCAGAGGCATCTAAGGTGCCTGTGATTTTATACAATATTCCTGGTCGAACAGGTGTGAATATGTTGCCTGATACCACCATCCGTTTGGCGCGTGAATTTGAGAACATCATCGCCATCAAGGAGGCTTGCGGAAATATGGATCAGATTAATGATATCATCAAACGTAAACCAAAGGATTTCATAGTCATCTCTGGTGATGATGGTATTACGTATCCGTTGATTACAATGGGTGCGCAAGGCGTGATTTCTGTTATTGGAAATGCTTTCCCTAAGGAGTTTGGCCGCATGGTTCGATTGAGTCTGCAGGGTGATTACGAATCAGCTCGTGTGATTCATCAGAAGTTTACAGATTTGTTCGATCTGTTGTTCGTGGATGGTAATCCTGCGGGTGCAAAGTGTATGCTTTCATTGATGGGCTATATTCAAAACAAGTTGCGTTTGCCACTTGTTCCAACTCGAATGGTTACTTACGAGAAAATTCGTGAGGTGTTGAAGGGATTGAATGTGAAATGTTAATTCTTCCATTTTGCGTTACTTCATCAAATTCTCTTATAAAGGTACAAATTATCATGGCTGGCAAGAACAGCCAAACGACGTTTCGGTGCAGTCTGAATTGACCCAAACCATGTCGGTGGTCTTGCGTCGCCCCATTGAATTGGTCGGTGCAGGGCGTACGGATGCGGGTGTGCATGCCAAATGCATGTTTGCACATTTTGACGTGGAGGAGAAAATAGATGATACAAATTTGATTGTCAGTAAGTTGAACAACATGCTGCCGAAGGATATTGCCGTTGATTCAATCTACGAGGTGGCGCCTGATTGTCATGCAAGGTTTAGTGCTAAATCGAGAACGTATAAATATTATATCACCACAAAGAAATCAGCTTTTCTTTCAGATTATTCAGCCAAATACACATTTGCCTTGGATATGAAGGCTATGAATGAAGCGGCTAGTAAGTTGATGAACTACACCGACTTCACCAGTTTCTCGAAGGTGCATACAGATGTGAAGACTAATAATTGCACAATCTATCATGCTCAATGGGAACCCACGGAATATGGCATGGTCTTTACCATAAAGGCCAACCGTTTCTTGCGTAATATGGTGCGTGCCATTGTGGGTACGTTGATTGAAGTGGGGAAGGGCAAACTAACTGTTGATCAGTTTTGCGACATCATAGAGAAGAAAGATCGCTGTGCCGCTGGTATGTCGGTACCTGCACAAGGGTTATTTCTTGTGGATGTGGAGTATTAAATATAACCTCACCTAATAAAAAGTATGGATGAAATAAGAATTTACCAATCTCATTTGCGGATGATCCTGATGACCTTAGGATGCTTCGCATTCGCTGCTTCGGGTCTCTTTTTCTTATATCGTAGGTATAACGTAAGTCATTATGATACGATCATGCTATGGCTCGGTGTTGTGTTTTTTGGAGTTGGAGGTCTTGTTTTGCTCTATAACACATTCAGAAGGATACTGAGTGCAGAGCCTTTTATGACAATTACAGCGGAACGTGTTACTTATCATGGTATAAGATCGTTCGTTGTCAATTTTGCTGATGTGAAATCATTTACGTTGAAAAAAGTGAACCATCAGAAACTTATTGCCATACATTACAAACCCAATGTGGAGTTGCATAAGATGAATGAGTCAGGTGTCATTAGTCGAATTCTCCGATCTTTCAACAAGCAAGCGATAAATGCTCAGGAAGTGCTATCTACTGTAGGTTCGAATATGAAAGCACAAGAACTATGTGACCTGCTGAACGAGAGGTTGGAAGCGTATAATAGAAGCCAACAATAGAAATTCTTCGAAAAAATTCCAAAAATCCCCCAAACTAAATACCCTCAATCTAATTAAATTTGATGAGACCGGGATTGTAAAATATCTCCTTTATGCATCTTCTTCTGATAACATCGATGAAATCTTCTTATCGCAAATCCAACTGATTCCTCCACAGACGATAGCGATGATTAAAAAAGATATGTATAAAACTGGGACGCCTTTTATCAGAGAAATTAATAGCGGAAATATCTTCCAGATAATAACAGGAATGGTTATTTTACCAGAACCTGTGTATGTTTTTCTTAATATCAGTCCGAAGCCTATTAAATACAAAGGTATGGGGAAGTAAAGGAGAAATGAATCATTTTTGAAAAAAATATACGTAAAAAAGAGCATTGCAATCAATAATACAGCTGACATACACTTGTCTGATATGGAAAAATCCTTGTTGTGACTTTTCTGCGCAACTCTATGGATAACGTAAAACCCAAGCAGATCCAACACAACAAACATAGCAAGCGGACTTAGCCATGAAAATATATGAAATCCACACTTAGGTCCGTCTCCGTTGTAGTATATGTCAAGTCTGCTCATCAGATAGAATCCTCCGATTGCGGTGACTAACATACACACTATCGTATGTATTAATCTTATGCTTGCTATATGTGTGTCTTTATTCTTTGAATCCATGTTTTGTACTTTAGAGTGATAGTAAGAAAGTAGCTATCAGAAAACGAAGGTTAGTTGTTTAAATACACAATAGCTTTTCATATTGTTTTTAAACGCCTTTTTTAGAATGAAAATTTAATTAGCGTTATGATTCCGTATATAATTGCAATTATACCAAAAATCATTATACCATAGAAAAAGAAACCTCCCGATAGAAAAAGTAGCAATATAGATACTATTATGAGAATAAAACCAGTTATGATAGTAATGAAAGCATTCTTCCTTTTCAGCTTTTTTATTTGAGGCATTAAATCATTGATGATCAAATCTACTTTTGAGGCATCTATTTCAAGTTTAATCAATTCCTCTTTTACTTCTTTTAATGATAAATTCTTTTTTTCAATAAGTTCCTTCAAAATGAATTCATGGAAATTTTGGGTGGGAATGTATGCCATATGGGTTTGTGTTAACTTGTTAGACTATTTGCCAAAGTTATAAAAAAAACTATTTATGTTCGATTCTTCATTTTTCTTTTTTCTTTTTTATATGAGCCCTTTATACTCGGATGTGAATTTATCGAACCCACCAATAGAAATTTCTCAAAAAATTTTTCAAAAATCAACCAAACTATTATCTTTACGGAGAAATAGGTAAATCCCTATTATTTGTGATGTTGATATGCGAAAAATAGAAATGGTTGACCTCCGTGGTCAGTACTCACATATAAAATTGGAAGTTGATGAAGCAATCCAGTCGGTCATCGATAGTGCAGCCTTTGTTAAGGGTGCGAAGGTGACTGAGTTTCAACACCATTTGGAAGAGTTTTTACATGTGAAACACGTAATTCCTGTTGGTAATGGAACGGATGCCTTGCAGATTGCATTGATGTCTCTCGACCTGAAACCAGGTGATGAGGTTATCACTCCCACCTTCACATTCATTGCTACGGCTGAGGTGGTAGCTTTGCTTGGCTTGACTCCCGTTTTAGTGGATGTTGATCCGAAGACTTTTTGCATCTCTGTTGATTCTTTGAAAAAGGTGATTACACCGAAGACGAAAGCCATCGTTCCAGTTCATCTGTTTGGACAAAACGCGGATATGGAACAGATTTTGGCCATTGCCAAAGAACACCATTTGTATGTGGTGGAGGATGCGTGTCAGTCTATTGCATCGCGTTATACATTCAGTAACGGAGAGAGTTGCCTATCAGGATGCATGGGACATATTGGTTGTACCTCTTTCTTTCCTTCGAAGAACTTAGGTTGCTATGGAGATGGCGGCGCTTTATTTACAAATGATGACGATTTAGCGGAGAAGATACGTTGCATTGCCAATCATGGAATGAAGGTGCGTTATCATCATGATCGAGTAGGTGTGAATTCTCGATTGGATAGTATTCAGGCGGCCGTGTTGGATGTGAAACTGCGTCGTTTGATGGAGTACACCGAGAAGAGACAGGCAGCAGCTGCATATTATACTCGTTCACTACAGTCGGTAAAAGAACTGATTTTGCCACAGATAGGAGAGAAGAGTACGCATGTCTTTCATCAATACTCCTTGCAGGTGACGGATGGACGACGAGACCAATTGCAGGCTTATCTGAAGGAACATGAGATTCCATCCATGATCTATTATCCGATACCGCTTCATCTGCAGAAAGCCTATCAGAGTGATCGATATGGAGAAGGAGATTTCCCTGTAGCGGAAAGATTGTCGCAGACGGTGTTGTCACTCCCTATGCATACAGAATTGGATGACGAACAGTTACAATATATCGTTCAAGTAATAAAGGATTTTTTTCAGAGCCAATGTTAGATTACTTTGTACATAATACAGCCGTTGTTGATGCCCCTTGTGTTATTGGAAAGGGAACAAGAATATGGCATTTCACTCATATCATGGCAGATAGCGTGATTGGAGAAGGGTGTAACATAGGACAGAATGTTGTCATATCGCCCAAGGTTGTATTAGGTAAAAATGTAAGAATACAGAACAATGTATCTGTTTATACTGGCGTGATTTGTGAGGATGATGTGTTTCTGGGACCTTCGATGGTCTTCACAAACGTAATTAACCCTCGCAGTTTCATTTGTCGAAAAGATGAATTTAGAGAGACATTGGTGTGTAAGGGCGCATCCATAGGTGCCAATGCCACTATTGTTTGTGGTCATAAGATAGGAGCCTACGCCATGATAGGAGCAGGTGCGGTGATAACGAAGGATGTGAAACCGTATGCCTTGGTGGTAGGCAATCCAGCCAAACAAATTGGGTGGGTGAGTGAACATGGAATGAAATTAGAATTTGATGATAAGGGGTACGCTACATGTTCGGAGACCGGACAGCGTTACCAATTGCAGAATGATTTCGTAAAAAGAGTTGAGTAAGTATGAAAAAGATTAAATTCGCCGTGATTGGTCAGGGGCATATCGGAAAACGACATGCAGAGATGATACGTCGGAATGAAAACGCCGAATTGGTAGCCGTTTGTGATATATTGCCTAAAGAGGAAGTGGGTTTGGCTGATATAAACGTACCTTATTTCCGTTCGATAGACGAACTGTTGGATGCAGGCTTGGATCTAGATGTGGTGAATATCTGTACTCCGAATGCTTATCATGCGGAATATGCGATAAAAGCGTTGGAACATAAATACCATGTGGTGTTGGAAAAACCCATCGCCTTGAAGAAAAATGATGCGGAAAAGGTAGTCTTCAAATCGTTGGAGGTGTCGAAACATGTATTCTGTGTCATGCAAAACCGCTATTCTCCACCTTCTGTTTGGTTGAAAGAGGTCATTACCAATAAACTATTGGGTGATATCTATATGGTGCAGCTCAATTGCTTTTGGAATCGTGATGAGCGATACTATAAGAAAGGAAACTGGCATGGTGATGGAACATTGGATGGAGGAACACTCTTCACTCAGTTTTCACACTTCATCGACATCATGTATTGGCTGTTTGGCGATATAACCAATATCAATGGAAATTTCCACGATTTTAATCATCAACAACTAACAGACTTTGAAGACAGCGGTGTCGTAACTTTCGATTTTATAAATGGAGGAATGGGTTGTCTGAATTATTCAACCTCTGTCTGGAATACAAATCTGGAAAGTAGTATCACCATCATTGGTGAAAAAGGTACGATAAAGGTAGCAGGACAATATATGAATGAAGTGGTTTATTGCCACATCAAAGATTATGAGATGCCTGAATTGGCTCCAAGTAATCCGCCTAATGATTATGGTGAATACAAGGGATCTGCACAGAATCACCATTATGTGATTCAAAATGTGGTGGAGAAACTCAATGAATGCGGAAGTATCACCACAAACGTGTTAGAAGGCTTGAAGGTGATTGATATCATCGAACGAATCTATAAGGTTCGCGATGAAAAATGGAAGAAAATTTAAATTGTTTATCAGATATGAAAAATAAAAGCCGCACCCATTGGATGCGGCTTTCTATATAATGATACATGTCGAGACTTTTTTGTTTGTTGACTATCCTTCTCTTAGTTGTTTCACAAACTCGTCAATTCCTAAAACGTTAACTTTGGGGAAATCTATGTTTTTTAGAATGTCAAAGTGATGGTCTTCCGAAACGATGCATTTTGCATTTGCCACGATTGCGCAATCAACAAATTTATTGTCATCCATATCTTGCTTGATTAAATTGAATCGAAAATGGGGGTCAAACCGTTTGACATTTTTTCTTGTTAATAAAGTGTATATGACTATTTCTGATACTTTATTACTAATGTTCCTTGCAATTACTTCCTCATATTCTTCCAAAATTTCATTGCTGATGCAAAGCTCAAAATCTCCTTTCAAGAAGGATTCCCATATTTTGTGGTAGGTTTTTTTCGCGGAGATTGCCATAATCAGGCAATTTGTGTCCAATACAATTCTTCCTATCATCATTTATAAGGTGTTCGTTCATGTAATGTTTTGAAACTTTCTACCTTTTCCTCCGTCATTTCTTTTGTTTCCCATAAGTGATTCATCTCTTTCTCTAATTCAGAAGCAAAGTAATTGGATATTACTTGCTTGAGTTCAGACAAAGTCTCTTGCGTCTTGACAAATGACATCATGTCAAGAATCTCAAGTTGTGCTTTATTTAAGGTTGATGTTTGCATATTATGAACTCTTTATGGAGTTGTCTCCTGTATTATTTACGGATATATTTCTATGCAAATTTATATTTTGCCCCCTAAATCTCCAAATCTTTGATCCAAAAAGCCGTACCCCAAATTATTCAGGGAAGCACAGATAAACGTGATGTGGCTGGCCGCAGAGACGCCTGCCCGTGCGTCTCTACTATTTTCCCCTGATTTCCTTGTAATAACTCTTTTCAATCACTCCTTGAATAATCTCCTTGAATCTGTCTGGAATCCTTTTGTTAATCTCGTCGATCATATAAGCAGGAATCGATTTGTAGTATGCTTCTGCAATGGCACCTGTGATGCAGGTTAGCGTGTCAGAGTCGCCACCTAGCGAGATACCTAAACGTATGGCATTCTCAAAATCTGTACTATCAAGAAAGGCGATGATGGCTTCGGGAACCGTTTCCTGACAACTCTCATTGAAAAAGTAGGTAGGTCTGATTTCATCACATGTGCGATGTAGGTTGTATCCATACTTCTCTTCAATATACTTCTTAATATCTTCTTTGCTGTGGTTGGTACGCGCCATAAAGATAGCTGCGGCTGTGGCTTGCGCACCTTTGATTCCCTCTGGATGATTATGCGTAATCTCAGCGGATATCTTGGCTACGCGTTCCGTCTCCTCCAATGTGTCGAAAAACCAGCCTACCGGACTAACGCGCATAGCAGAACCATTGCCCCATGAGTTATAAGGCTTTCTCTCTTTCGTTGAAAAAAGCCATCTGAAAAAAGAGCCTCCATATCCACCCATCGGATTCTTAAAATTATGTGCTATCTCAACAATCTCATTCTCCAAGGTCTTCAGAGAGTGTGTGGGGTCGACCAACAACCAGTTGGCAACCGCTATCGTTAAAACACTGTCATCTGTATAGTTACTCCTGTCTGTGAATAGGGGAATATCAGTCCTCTTCACATTGTTAAATTCATAAATAGACCCTGTTGTGTCTCCAATAATTGCACCGTACATAGTAATAAATTTTTTAGTTCTACTTTTGATTAATTCTCTCGTGTTGAAAAGATTTTATTGAACTCCTTTAATGTGAGATCAAAATTCAAATTTGAAATGGCCACTCTCTTTCATCTTTTCGTATTTCTTTCGATTAAATCGGTATTTTTTTGCTTTTCTGCCTCTTGTCACTGTTTGATTCTCTTTGCCCTCTGTAGACTCCCTGTCGTCAGTCTCCTCCAAAATGTCCATCAGCAACAGCTTTTTCTGAAAGTTTCTCCTGTCGAATCGAATGTTCAGAATTGCCTCATACAGACGTTGCACCTCAGGAATGGTGAAACAATCACCCAATAAATCAAAACCTATTGATTCAAAATAGATACGCTCCCGTAATGCTTGCTGGGCAACACGAAAGATATATTCGTGATCGAACGCTAATGGCGGAAGCTCTTTCAAACTGAACCATTTGGCATCACTCGCATCATCACCACCTTTTACATCTGTTGGTTTTATCAATGCTAAATAGGCGATGGAAACGACTCTTTCGCGTGGATCCCTGTCTACGCCTGTGAATGTGTGAAATTGTTCTATGTAATTCGGAGTCAGTCCTGTTTCTTCTTGTAATTCTCGTAACGCGCCTTGCTCTGCATTCTCATTCATGTTTAAAAAACCACCAGGGAATGCCCAATGACCTTTGAAAGGATCATTACCTCTTTCTATTAGCAACACCTTTAGATCAATGCCATCAAAACTGAAGATGACACAGTCTGTCGTGACTGCTGGATGTGGATATTTATACGTGTATGACATCTTTATTTTTATTTTGTGTAAATTATACACGACAAAAATAAAACAGATTTTTGAAATAACAAACTTTTTTGCGTAAAAATCACACAAAAAAATATTTTTGGTAGATACACCATTAATATAGATTAAAAATTTAGCGCACATAAATGAGTGTCCTTCGGACAGAAATCATACAAATCTTTACAAATCCGACAAATATGTTTCCAAAATGAATTTGATAACAGAGTATCAACTATTATAATAGATTTGTAAGATTTGAATAGATTTGTGAGATTTCTCGCGAAGCGACTCTATCATATATAAATTTATTACTGTCCGCTAAAAAAAAGTTTTGGTAGATACTCCATTAATGTAATTGAAATTTAGTGCACATAAAAGGAGTGTCCTTCGGACAGAAATCATACAAATCCTTACAAATCCGACAAATATGTTTTCAAAATGAATTTGATAACAGAGTATCAACTATTATAATAGATTTGTGAGATTTGAATAGATTTGTAAGATTTCTCGCGAAGCGACTCATATCATGTTTTAGATGATAAATCAAATGAAAATCAGATAGTTGTGACTATTCAAATCGGATGGATTTGATAGGAGATATCTTCGTGATGATGAAGGTAGAGGCACGAAGAATGAGAGATGAGATGAAGAAGACGCCGATATTGACTAAGATGATGTAGATAAAAGGTATTTCAACGGGTACGGCATTTACGTAGTAGACATCAGGGTCGAGTTTGATGATATGCAGGTTCTTTTGCAGGAAGCAGAGGGTTAAGCCCAGTAGGTTGCCAATAATCATTCCTTTGCCCACGATTAGAAGGGATACGTAGAAGAATAGTTTCTGAACACTGATATTGCTTGCACCTAAAGCTTTTAAGACACCAATCATATTGGTTCTGTCTAAAATCAAAATGAGAAGACCTGAGATCATTGTAAATCCAGCAACAAACATCATCAGGATGAGGATGACTTTCGCATTCATATCTAACAGATCCAACCAACTGAATATTTGAGGATTAATCTCTTGTATGGTTTTTATCATATAAAAATTCCCCGATTGATCGCGTTTATTGCCTATTGAGGAATAGATGGCATCTGATGTCTCTGCAAGTTTTTGGAAATCATTGATTTCGATTTCCACGCCACTGCATTGGTCATCTTCCCATTGGTTAAGTTTTCTCACATGACGGATATCTCCGATGATGAAGAGTTTGTCATAGTCGGAGAAGCCAGATGAGTAGATGCCGGTCACTTCGAGTGGACGGACGCGCACTTTCCCGTTGATGACGAAATAGATGTGATATTTATCGCCTAAGGATAGTTGCATCAGGTCAGCCATCTTCTTGGATATGAGAGATTGGTTGGAAGATGTGGAGTCGGAGAGTTCGAAGGTGGATCCTTCAACAAGGTTCTTTTTGAAAAAGTCCCAGTTGAAATCTTTGTCGACACCTTTCAGCACGACGCCTTGAAAATCTTCATTCACCTTCAGTATGCCTGGTTGTGTGGCAAAACGCTGTACGTGTTTTACTCCAGAAGTGTTTCTTAATAAGGAGATGGTGGTAGAATCAAATTGAATGGGTTGTGTTTCATAGGTTTGGTTGGAGAAGGAGGCGGAAACTTGGATATGGGAGCCAAATCCGATCAGTTTGTTTCTCACTTCTTGTTTGAATCCGATGACAACGCCAATGGCGATGAGCATAACAGCCAAACTGATAGCAATTCCCCCTGTGGCAATGTGAACCATGTGTTGAGATATCCGTTCCTTGCCTTTTTTACTGAAAAAAATTCTTTTTGCTATGAATAATTCGTAGTTCATAGGAGGGGGAATTAAAAAGGACGTACAAATTAAATTGTACGTCCTGGATATACTTCAAGTGCTTTTTTCAGCACGAATAGAGCCTTTGATAATTCCTCTTTTTCAAGCACGTAGGCCACACGAACCTCGTTTTTGCCAATCTCATGTCCTGTGTAGAAACCAGAAGCAGGAGCCATCATGACGGTTTGACCTTCGTAGTTGAAATCATTGAGCAGCCATGCACAGAATTTGTCTGAATCGTCGATTGGCAGACGAGCCACCGTGTAGAATGCACCCATAGGAATAGGAGAGTAGACACCTGGAATGCGGTTCAATCCGTCGATTAGATATTTACGTCTCTCCACATATTCGTTGTACATTTCTAACATGTATTCTTCAGGCGTGTCCATAGAAGCCTCTGCAATGATTTGTCCGATTAAAGGGGGACTAAGTCTTGCTTGACAGAACTTCATGACGCTTTTTCTCACCTCTGCGTTTTTGGTTACCAAAGCACCTACGCGGATACCACATTCACTGTAACGTTTGGAGACTGAATCGAATAGAATGACGTTCTCTTCGATTCCCTTAAGGTGAAATGCGGAGATGTAAGGTGCACCCGTATAGCAGAATTCACGATATACCTCGTCTGAGAATAAGTAAAGGTCATATTTTTTAACCAAATCACGGATTTTGTTCATCTCTTTTTGGTTGTAGAGATATCCGGTTGGGTTGTTAGGATTGCAAATAAGGATTCCCTTTGTACGAGGGGTGATCATCTCTTCGAACTTCTCGATATGAGGGAGGGCGAACCCTTCTTCTATGGAAGAAAGAATCGGTTTGATGGTCGCACCTGCAGCAATAGCAAAAGCAGTGTAATTCGCGTATGCAGGTTCAGGAACGATGATTTCATCGCCTGGATCCAAACATGCCATGAATGCAAAGTTTACCGCTTCTGATCCTCCACAAGTGATTATGATATCGTCTGCCGTTACATCAATGTTGAATTTGTGATAATATTCCGCCAATTTGACTCTCAAACTTTTGATACCGTCACTCGGACTATATTCAAGAATCTCCCTGTCGATCTTCTTTAAGGAGTCTAAGGCTATCTTAGGCGTCTTTAAATCGGGCTGACCAATGTTCAGATGGTATACCTTTATTCCACGCTCCTTGGCTTTGTCTGCAAGGGGAACCAACTTTCTGATTGGCGATTGTGGCATTAATTGTCCACGATTAGATGTTTGTGGCATATCCTTTTTTACTTTACTTAATTTTATGCGAATTAAATGCAAAGTTAATAATTCTTAATGGAAATATAGAATTATGGTGGGTTAAATTTTTCTTATTTGAAAATGCTTTCCTTGAATGATGTTTAATTCGTTCATTCTCTTTTCTAATTTGTCGGTGAATTCGTAGTTTTTTAGGTTCCAACCATTGTTAAGTAATAGTTCTTTAGGTGATTGAGAGATAAACCGTTCGATAACGAAATCTGGGTTGAGTCGTTCGATGAAACGGACAAGCAGGTTGATGTATTCGTCAGCGGAATAGAGGTGAAACCATTCGGGGTGTTCTTGGTATTGCTGAGCCATCTTAGTGCCTTTGATGAGTTGCAGTTGATGAAGTTTAATGCATCGGATGGGAAGCGTTGAGATTTTGTCTGCGTGCGATAAAATCTCGTTTTCATCTTCTTGTGGCAACCCTAGTATAAGGTGAACGCAGGTTTCGATATTCCTTTGGGCAGTCTCTCTGATGGCCTTTTCCGCCACTGCGTATGAGTGACCTCTGTTGATCAAGTCCAATGTTCTGTCGAGCGTGGATTCCACCCCATATTCAATCATGATGTAGTGCGATTGTCTTAACTCTTGTAGGTAATCCAGAAGTTGGTTGTCGACGCAATCAGGTCGTGTACCAATGACTAGTCCCTCGACAAGCGGGTGACTGAGGGCTTCTTCGTACTTCTGACGTAAAGTTTCAAAAGAGCCGTATGTGTTGGTGTAGGCTTGGAAATAAGCCAGATAACGTTGGTCTGGATATTTTTTTCGAAAGAAGTCAATACCTTCTGTGAGTTGTTGCGTAATGGATTTGTCGGGTGTGCAATAGTCGGGATTGAACGTTTGGTTGTTGCAGTAGGTACAACCGCCATATCCCACCTTGCCATCTCTGTTGGGACAGGAGAAGCCTGCATGAATGGTTATTTTTTGCATTCGATGAGGGAAAAGAGCTTTCAGATAGGAAGCGTAGTCGTTGTATCGTTTCAATCTCTCCATTTGTAAAATTTTTGCAAAGATATTTTTTTCTACGATGCGATGCCGCTAATATGCGTCAGAATTCTTATTTTTGTTTAAATGGTGAAAATATAGAACTCGCCATATCTAGAAATATATATGTTATGAAAAAAGAAAAGATAGTAAGGCAAAAAAAATGGGTAGGTATTTTGGATGTATTATTGTCATTGATAATACTGTTTTTACCTTTTATTGTTTTTTTTCTACTTGATTGTTTGGGTCAAAAAAAAGCAGAAGCTTGGATTTTTTTTATACTTTTTATATCATGGCCTCTCAGTATACTTTTTATGGTGTTTTATCAAGATTCCCTTTATCAACATTTCGAGAAGAAATGGGGAATGACGAGAGATCAAATAGAGTCTTATGTATCTAGACGAGCCAAATTGGGAAAGTCTCTTATTCATTATTTCCCATTTATTCGTGAAGTATGTAAGTTGAATGAAGATGTGAGTGAGGAACAGGTACGATTTTTGTCTGATTGGTTCAGTGAAGACGAGTTGGAAGCTCACGTTTTTCAAAAAACAGAATCGGATTCGAAGTTGAAAGAGGCTATTGAAACCATGAGAGGTAGAGATCTTGGAGAGAGAAAGCAATTGGTGGAAATGCTTTTTAAATTGTCAGTTGTGGAAGACGGCATTCACAATGATGAGTGGAAATTGTTGATGGATATAATGACACAACTTAAGTTCAACAAGAATTACTTTGAATATTTCAAGAATCGATACTCTTCACTGCGAACGGAATTTGATGAATATGAGTATAAAAATGAACGATCCTCGACATATCATGTTAATTTGAAACCATACTATGAACTTTTAGGTTTGGAAGAGAATTGTTCTATCGAGGAGATGAGGCGAGCATACCATTCATTAGCCATGCAACACCATCCAGATTTACCGAAGAATGCGGGAAGAATTGAAGAATGTGAAGTGATGATGACTAAAATCAACGAAGCATATGAGATGCTAAGGGGATGAATTATAAAATTCTATATGTTATGAAAAAAGAAAAGATAGTAAGGCAAAAAAAGTGGGTAGATGGATTATATGGTTTTTTGCAAGGAATGATATTTCTTTTCCCTATTATTATAGCTTTTTTTTTGATTTTGAAGAATCCTAATATTTTGTCTGTATTGTTTATATGGATTCTCTGTTCTTCGCTTCTATTTGAATACTTAGAAAAATTACTTTATCAACATTTCGAGAAGAAATGGGGAATGACGAAAGATCAAATAGAGTCTTATGTATCTAGACGAGCCAATTTGGGAAAGTCTCTTATTCATTGTTTCCCATTTATTCGTGAAGTATGTAAGTTGAATGAAGATGTGAGAGAGGAACAGGTACGATTTTTGTCTGATTGGTTCAGTGAAGACGAGTTGGAAACTCACGTTTTTCAAAAAACAGAATCAGATTCGAAGTTGAAAGAGGCTATTGAAACCATGAGAAGGAGTGATATTACGGAGAGAAAACAATTGGTGGAAATGCTTTTTAAATTGTCAGTTGTGGAAGACGGCATTCACAATGACGAGTGGAATTTGTTGATGGATATAATGCCACAACTTAGGTTCAACAAGTATTACGTTGAATATTTCAAGAATCGATACTCTTCACTGCGAACGGAATTTGATGAATATGAGTATAAAAATGAACGATCCTCGACATATCATGGTGATTTGAAACCATACTACGAACTTTTAGGTTTGGAAGAGAATTGTTCTATCGAGGAGATGAGGCGAGCATACCATTCATTAGCCATGCAACACCATCCAGATTTACCGAAGAATGCGGGAAGAATTGAAGAATGTGAAGCGATGATGACTAAAATCAACGAAGCATATGAGATGCTAAGGGGATGAATTATAGAATTAGCCTAAAATTTTTCCGTTTAAATTTTTCTTTTCTAAGTAATTTTTTTTATCTTTGAAACAATCAAAGCAAAATGGTGGTAACGTATTTATTATTATTTATTATTGCTAAATTTATAGAGTAGGTGTTTGATTTGTTCTATATGAAATGAAACGCATAATTTGTTGAATTAAAAATTGCTAGGCTATGTTGAATGTTGATGATAAACAGAAGTTGGTGCAAAGGGGAATTTCGGAAGAAGAGTTTGAAGCTCAACTGATGCAATTCCAAACGGGGTTTCCCTATATGAAGGTGGAGAAGCCTGCGGTTGTATCTGCTGGCATTTTATGTCTAGATGATAAAAGTAAGTCGTTTTATCTGTCTGAGTGGTCTGAGTATTTGAAACACAATAATTCGGTGGTGAAGTTTGTTCCTGCTTCAGGTGCTGCAAGTCGTATGTTCAAAAGCTTGTTCGAATTTGTGGCTGCGGGAAAAAACGAATTGATAAAAGATAATGACAAATTATTTTTTGAACAAATTGAGCAATTCGCGTTTTACGACGAATTGAACTTTTATTGTAAGAGAAACGAAGGATGGGATATTCCTCATTTGATTGCTGATAAGAAATATCTTCGTATTTTGGAGTCCTTGTTGGAAAAGAAAGGTATGAATTATGGCTTCTTGCCAAAGGGCTTGTTGGCTTTCCATAAATATCAGGGTAAAAAGGCTCGTACGCCATTTGAAGAACATTTGGTGGAAGGTGCCTTGTATGCCAAAAATTCAAAAGGGAAAGTCTCTCTTCATTTCACTGTATCAAAAGAACATATTGATTATTTTGAAAAACTCCTAAAGTCTAGAATAGACGATTTTTCTTATCAGTTTGGAGCCGATTTCGATGTGACATTCTCTGTGCAGAAACCTTCTACGGATACGGTGGCTGTCGATATGGACAACCATCCTTTCAGAGAGAATGGTGAAATCCTATTCCGTCCGGGTGGTCATGGTGCTTTGATTGAGAACTTGAATGCCATCGACTCAGATGTCATCTTTATCAAAAACATCGACAATGTGGCTCCTGATGCTTATAAACAGCCGACGGTGGAGTATAAGATGGTACTCGCTGGTTTGTTGGTGAATGTTCAGAAAACGATTTTTGAATATCAAGCAATCTTGGATTCTGACTCCAGAATTTCTGAGGACACGATGAAGAAAATGTTTGCTTTCGCAGAGAAGACATTATGTGTAACCAATAAATATAACCCACTCTCCACCAATAAAGACAAAGTGGATTACCTTAAGATGATCTATAACAGACCATTGCGTGTTTGCGGAATGGTTAAGAATGAAGGTGAACCGGGTGGTGGACCATATTTATGCCAGAATCCAAATGGTACGGTTTCTTGTCAAATCTTGGAAAGTTGCCAGTTTGATATGAACGATGAGAGTCAGGTGGAGATTATGAAAAGTTCCACCCACTTTAATCCGGTTGATTTGGTATGCGCTGTAAAAAATTATAAAGGAGATAAATATAACTTGCTTTCATTCGTGGATGAAAATACGGGCTTTATATCTTATAAGTCTAAGAATGGAAGGGAATTGAAAGCATTGGAAAGACCAGGCTTGTGGAATGGTTCTATGTCTGATTGGAACACCATCTTTGTAGAGGTACCAATCGACACATTTACTCCGGTCAAGATGGTGACAGACCTCTTAAGGCCTGAACATCAATAAAATGTTTTAACATTGAATGAAACAAAGTACGATGGATTTTTTTACTGTAGGAAGGCTCTCCATGAAGGTTATTTTATGGATAGCTCTTCTTTCTTTTTTTTCATGCTCTTCTCAGAAAAAGATTGCTTATCTGCAAGATAGTTATGGGGATACATTGCGTTCCTCGTCCGAATTATATGATGCTCGTATAAAACCGAAGGATCTGTTGACAATCACAGTGAATACATTCGATAAGGAGGCTTCTCTTCCGTTCAACCTGGTCTATCCAACAGGTTCGGCTAACGTGGTGAACGGTACTAGTAGTGAGACGGCTATCCAGAAATACCTGGTCGACAACGAGGGATATATCGATTTTCCTGTCTTGGGTAAGATTAAGGTGGCTGACCTAACCAAAAATGAGGTGGAGAGCTCCATCAAAGAGAAACTAAAACCTTATTTGAAAGAGGTCCCTGTTGTGATTGTGAGAATGGTCAATTATAAGATCTCTGTCCTTGGCGAGGTGAACAAACCTAACACTTATACTATCACCAATGAGAAGGTGAACGTGCTAGAAGCCTTGGCTTTGGCGGGCGACCTCACTATATACGGTAAACGTGATAATGTGAAGTTGATGCGGGAAACATCAGACGGAAAACGTGTGGTGGTCACCCTGGATTTAACAGATAAGAATTTGATTAATTCCCCCTATTTCTATTTACAACAAAATGATGTTTTGTATGTTGAACCAAACAAAACAAGGACGAGAAATAGTCGTTATAGCGCACTGACAGGTCAGGTCCTTTCTGGAGTCTCTGTCTTGGTCTCCGTAGCTAGTTTGGTGGTGACATTATCGAAAAATTCAAAATAGAATGTTTGAGTAATGGATAAGAATAATGAAAAATATAAAACGTATGGCACTGATGATGAGGTGGATGTGAAAGAGTATCTCTTTTATTTCCTTGCTCATTGGAAAGAGTTTGTCATCTCGTTGGGTGTCTGTTTGGTTGCTGCTATATTGTATCTGTATTGTGTAATGCCTATTTATCAGGTGACGGCCACCATCATGGTGCGTGATGAAAAACGTGGAGGTGATTTTATGACCGAGCTATCCGTTTTTGATGGAATCAATGCAATGACCAATTCTAATACGGATAATGAGGTGGAGGTTTTGCGTTCGAAAACGTTGATTAAAAATGTGATTTATACAACACAAATTTATAAGGATTACTTAGGAAAGAAAACGGTTAAAACGATTGATTTGTTTAGTAATTCGCCTATCTATTTGGCAGATTCCTTGTTTGATGTGAAAAACTTTAAAGAGGCATATCTGTTGAATTTAGAGGTGGAATCTGAATCGGAATTTAGAGTCCGCTTGTCTTACAAGGAAGAGGAGATTTTCGACTCCACTTATACCTCTTGTCCGATGGTGATTCCTACACCAGACGGACCATTGGAACTGATTTGCAATGATTTTGATGATATGATGGAATATGATGAGTTTGAGATTTCCATCACACCTCCCGTGCAGTTGGCACGTACCTATCTGAAAAATCTGAATATCCAGACAGTGAGCAAAAACTCCTCTGTCGTTAACTTGAAGTTAAACACGACGAATGTAGATAGAGGTATCGTGTTTCTAAACTCCCTGATTTCCCTCTATAATGTATCGGCGATAGAAGAGAAGAACGAGGTGGCAGCTAAAACAGCGGAGTTCATCAACGATCGTGTCGTTATGTTGTCGAAGGAGTTGGGCGACACGGAAAAGAATCTGGAGAAGTATAAGAAAAAGGAGGGCTTGACTGATTTGCCTTCAAATGCGCAATTGTATGTTCATCAGGGTGCGGAATATGAGCAAAAACGTGTGGAGAATGAAACACAATTGAACTTGGTTCGATCACTGAAGAATTATCTGAATGATGAAAACAACCGTGGTTCTGTGATTCCGGCAAATGTGGGTTTGACAGATGCTGGATTGGTGAATCAGATCAATCAATACAATAATCTGTTGTTGGCTAGAAATCGTTTGATGCGTTCTACTTCAGAGAACAACCCAGTCGTTTTGCAACAGTCGTCACAAATAGAGGGTTTGTATGATAACATTCGTCTTTTAGTGATGAATGCGGAGGAGGGTTTGAAAATCACACAGTCGGATTTGAGAAAGCAGTATGACAAGTATCGAGGACTTATCTTCAACATACCTACACAGGAGCGACTCTCGGTTGAGATTGAGCGTGAACGTCAGATTCAGCAACAACTCTTTTTGATGCTATTGCAGAAAAGAGAGGAGAATGCCTTGGCAATGGCTGCAACAGTCAATAAGGCTAAGGTGGTTGAGGAGTGTTTGGCAGAACCCAAACCGATAGAACCGAAAAAGAGCATTGTCTTTTTATTCGCATTCTTCTTGGCATTGATCATTGCATCTACGATTGTCCTTTTGAAGAAATATTTCAATGTAAAAATTGCTAATTCGAGCGAGTTGGAGAGTGATTCGTTAACTAAACTGCCAATTCTGGTTGATATGCCATACTTTAATGAGAATTTGGGAGAGAAAGAGTTGGAACGACAAAAAGTGGAGGCGTTCCGTCACTTGCGTACCAATATGCAGTTTATGTTAAGGGAAAATGATGATAAGGTGATTCTGTTTACGAGCTTTGTGGCAAATGAAGGAAAAACATTTGTCTCAGCCAATACAGCCATCTCGTTTGCTTCGTTGGGTAAAAAAGTGGTGGTGGTAGGTGCCGATATTCGTAATCCAGAGTTGACAAATTTCTTCGGTGAAAACGATAAAAAAGGATTGTCCACATATCTGTCATCAGACAATATATCAGTAGATTCGCTAATAAAACCTACTAAATATACCCATTTGGATTTCATTACCGCGGGTCCGGTTCCTCCTAATTCAACAGAGTTGCTCTCGTTGCCAAGATGGGATCAATTAATCGAGGAGTTGAAAAAACGATATGATTATGTTTTGATCGACTCAGCCCCAGTGGCAGTTGTCTCCGACACGTTGGTGTTGGGTAGGGTGGCAGACCTGACTTTGTTTATCTTCAGAGCCAATTCATCGAATAAAAACTGGTTTAATAGTATCAACAGATTAGCTGAAATGAAACGCCTGAATAATGTCGCCATTGCAGTCAACTGTGTTTTGTCGAAGAAAGGTGTCTTGGGTTACGGATCGAAAAATTACGGTTATGGCTATGGATACGGCTATGGTTATGGAGACTATTACGGGGTGAACAAAACTAATAGTAAAAAAAATAGGTAAATGCACCTACTTTTTGTAATTTTGCATTCCCAAAGTTAGGTTTTCTATGCTTTGTGTTTTTCTGACTGATATTTTTTAGTTGGAATAAGTTGAATATGAATGAATTAATTGGGAAAATGAATTGATTTCCCTTAAATATAATCATAGAGGTATGAGCGATCAACGGTACAATCTTCGTGGAGTGTCCGCCAGTAAGGAGGATGTCCATAATGCGATTAAAAACATCGACAAAGGTATTTTTCCTAAAGCTTTCTGTAAGATTATTCCTGATATTTTAGGAGGTGATCCTGAATATTGTAATATCATGCATGCGGATGGTGCGGGAACGAAGTCATCATTAGCATATATCTATTGGAAGGAAACAGGTGATTTGTCGGTTTGGAAGGGTATCGCACAAGATTCGTTGATTATGAATATTGATGATTTGTTGTGTGTAGGTGCCACTGACAATATTTTGGTATCATCTACCATTGGACGAAACAAGTTGTTGGTTCCAGGTGAAGTAATTTCTGCCATCATAAACAGTACGGATGAACTTTTGGCTGAATTACGAGAGATGGGAATCGGTGTTTATGCAACAGGTGGTGAGACAGCTGATGTGGGAGATTTGGTTCGCACCATTATCGTAGATAGTACGGTGTCCTGTCGTATGAAACGTTCGGATGTGATTGACAATGCGAATATTCAGGCGGGCGATGTTATTGTGGGACTCTCCTCATACGGACAAGCAACCTACGAGAAGGAATACAACGGTGGTATGGGTAGCAATGGATTGACCTCTGCTCGCCACGATGTGTTTGCTAAATATTTGGCAAAGAAGTATCCTGAGAGTTTCGATGCAGCCGTACCAGATGAATTGGTTTATTCGGGACAATTAAAATTGACGGATGCAGTAGCCAACTGTCCTGTTAATGCAGGTAAGATGGTTTTGTCGCCAACACGTACATACGCACCTATTATAAAGAAGGTGTTGGATGAGTTGAGACCTTCAATTCATGGAATGATTCATTGCTCAGGTGGTGCACAGACAAAGGTGCTTCACTTTGTGGAGAATGTGAAGATTACGAAGAATAACATGTTCCCAATTCCTCCATTGTTTAAGACTATTCAAGAACAATCAGGAACAGATTGGAGTGAGATGTATAAGGTCTTCAATATGGGACATCGATTTGAGATCTATTTACCAAAGGAGAAGGCAGATGATGTTATTCGTATCTCTAAATCATTTGGTGTTGATGCTCAGATTGTTGGTTTCGTTGAGGCTTCAGATAAGACTCAGTTGGTTATTGAGAGTGAGATGGGTAGATTCGAGTATTAAGAATCATAGTAAAAGGAAAATTTAATTTTAATAATAAATAAAATGACAAACGTAGTAATTTTTGGTGCTCCTGGTTCAGGAAAAGGAACTCAGAGCGAGAATATCATCAAGAAGTATGGTTTCAAACACTTCTCAACAGGAGATATCTTAAGAAAGCAAATTGCAGATCAAACAGAGTTGGGTAAGATTGCCAAGACATTTATCGATGAGGGTAAATTGGTGACTGACGAGTTGATCATCAACATGTTGGATGCTGAATTAGCATCTGTTGAAGGAGCAGAAGGAGTTATCTTCGATGGTTTCCCACGTACATACGCTCAAGCAGAAGCATTGAAGATGATGTTGAACAAACGTGGTACAGACGTTGCTGTTATGTTGAACATTCAAGTAAACGAAGAGGAGTTGATCAAACGTCTTTTGGAAAGAGGAAAAACATCAGGACGTTCAGATGACAACTTGGAGACAATCACTAAGAGAATCAAGACATACAACGAGCAAACAACTCCAGTAATTGACTTCTACAAGAAGGAAGGTACTTGTGTTGATATCAAGGGTGTTGGTTCAATCGACGAGATTTTCGCATCTATCTCTAAGGCTATTGATGCAGTTCGTTAATTCGATTTGGATATAAGGTGAGTTTTTCGGAACTCACCATAAAAAAAGGTGATGCAATTTGCATCACCTTTTTTGTGCACTATATGCAATGATTAGTTGTTTTCAGGACGAAGTTTTCTAACAACAGCACCAGCACGCCACATTTCGCTATCACGAAGGGCAGCCAACTCTTTCTCCAATCCTGCACGATAGTCAGGTTTAGAGTTAGAATCGATAGAGATTTGAGCCTCTTGACCCGTGATAACTGAGTGATACAATTTTTGCATAACTGGTTTGATAGCGTCATGGAAAGGACCCATCCAATCCAAAGCACCACGTTGAGCAGTCGTAGAACAGTTAGCATACATCCAATCCATTCCGTTCTCTCCGAATAGAGGGCCGAGTGATTGAGTCAACTCTTCAACTGTTTCATTGAAAGCCTCTGAAGGTGAGTGTCCGTTCTCACGAAGCACTTCATATTGAGCAAGAAGCAATCCTTGAATAGCACCCATCAAAGAACCACGTTCACCAGTTAAATCGGAAGTAGCCTCTTTTGTGAAGGTGGTTTCAAACAAATAACCAGAACCAACACCGATACCAAGTGCGATTACTTTTTCCCATGCATGTCCTGTTGCATCTTGATAGATGGCGTAAGATGAGTTCAATCCACGTCCTTGTACAAACATACGACGAAGTGAAGTACCAGAGCCCTTAGGAGCAATCATGATAACGTCTACATCTTTTGGAGGAACAATACCTGTACGGTCATTCCATGTGATGGCAAATCCATGAGAGAAATATAATGTCTTACCAGGAGTAAGATATTTCTTAATTGTTGGCCAACACTCGATTTGAGCAGCATCCGACAATAGAAGTTGGATGATGGTGGCTCTTTTACATGCTTCTTCAATGCTGAATAACGTTTCGCCTGGCACCCATCCGTCTGCAATCGCTTTGTCGAATGTTTTACCTTGACGTTGACCCACAATCACGTTAAAGCCATTGTCACGTAGATTCATAGACTGTCCAGGACCTTGCACACCATAACCGATGACGGCAATAGTCTCGTTCTTCAAAACTTCACGAGCTTTCTCTAATGGAAATTCTTCGCGGGTAACGACATTTTCGATAACACCGCCAAAATTCATTTCTGCCATTTCGTTTCCTTTTTACATTTGGGGTCTTTCACCCGATTATTATTAATTTTTACAAATGGATTCTTCTATAAAACCATCTGTTTATTTTGACTATGCAAATTTACTATTTTTATATTTAATTTCCTTAAAAAGGAATACTTTTATTGAGGATATATCTTTTTTGTCTATTCCTTTTTGATTAATTTTGTCGTAATCTTTTTGAGAAAGTTCCTACTTTCATTCGGGTGAGTTCTATAAATTCACCATATTTAAAAAAAATACTGCGAATTGTGGGTTGTGATTATAGAACCCACTTAAATATTTTATACATGAAAAAAAATAAATTTTGGTTAGGGATTGTATCCTTTGCGTTTTCTGGTTCTCTATTGGCAAATGGCATGGAACCGATAGCTATGGATACGGCATTGCGTTATGGTATTCTTGAAAATGGATTAACGTATTACATTCGCCATAATGATGTGGTGCCTGATAGGGCGGATTTTTATATTGTACAGAATGTGGGTGCTATTTTGGAGGAGGATAATCAAAATGGTTTGGCTCACTTCTTGGAACACATGGCGTTCAATGGAACGAAGAATTTCCCTGGAAAACAAATCATTAATTACATGGAGTCCATTGGTGTTCAGTTTGGTAATAACATCAATGCTTATACCTCTTTGGACGAGACGGTTTATAATCTGAAATCAGTTCCTACAATTCGTGAGAGCATTGTCGATACGGCATTGTTGGTTCTTCATGATTGGTCTGGCTTTATCTCGTTGGAGGGCTCTGAGATTGACAAGGAGAGGGGTGTGATTCGTGAAGAATGGCGTACTCGTATGAATGCCAATCGTCGTATATGGAAGGCTTCATTACCGATTTTATATCCTAGTTCTCAATATTCAAAACGTGATGTGATTGGCGACACGGCAATCATTAATAATTTTGCATACGACACATTACGAGCTTATTATCATCGTTGGTATCGACCTGACTTGCAGGCTATTATTATTGTCGGTGATGTGGATGTGAATCGGGTGGAGAACCGTATCAAAGAGATGTGGAAGGATATCCCTAAGAGAGTCAATCCGGATGTCCGCAAAACATATCCTGTTTATCCGAATGAGAAACCAATCATCGCAGTTTTGACTGACGAGGAGGCTAAGACTTCGAGAGTGGAGATTAAATATCGTCATGAACCAATGCCTGATCGTGTGAAAGCGAGTATGGTTGGTTATATGATGCTATTGACATACAACCTTATTGAAAACATGGTAAGTGATCGCTTGGATGAGATTGCTGCTAAGGCTGACGCTCCATTTGCTGCTGGATATGTGGGTTACGGAGAAGAGGTGCGTCCGATAGATGCTTTTACTCTTATCGCAGTTCCTAATGAGGGTAAAGAAGAACAGGCTTTTGAAGCTTTGTTGATTGAAGCAGAACGTATTAAACGTTACGGTTTCTCGCAGTCTGAGTTGGATCGTGCTAAACTCAATCTGTTAACGGGTTATCAAAAGGCATATAATGAGAGAGCTAAAACGAAGAATGGCTCTTATGTAAATGAATATGTACGTAATTTCTTGGATTTCTCTCCTGTGCCTGGTATTGAATGGGAATATGAACATTCTAAGGAAATCATGTCTATGCTTACACTCGACATGGTGAACGAGGTTGCTCGGAAATTTGTAACGGATCGTAACCAAGTGGTGGAGATGTCGGGTCCTAAGAAAGAATCGGTTAAGTTCCCATCTGAGACTCGTATCCTTGAGATGTTGGCGAATATGAAGAGCATGGATGTGAAACCATACGAGGAGAAGGTGATTGATACGAAGTTGATTGATGCTAAATTGAAGGCTCAAAAGGTAAAGAAGGTCTCTCAATGTCCTGCCATTGCAGGTGTGACAGAGTGGGTATTGGGCAACGGAATGCGCGTGATTATTCAACCAACACAGTTGAAGGAGGATGAGATTCTTATCTATGGATTCAGTAAGGGTGGTACATCTAAGGTCTCTGATTCAGCGGATTTAGTCTCTGCTAGTTTGTGTTCTTCCATTGCATCAAACAATGGTATGGGTAAGTTTAATCAAACAGATTTGTCAAAGGCTCTCGCAGGTAAATATGTGAGCCTGCGCTCTTCTGTGGGTACATACGATGAGACTTTTTCTGGTAATTCGACAGTGAAGGATTTTGAGACGCTGTTGCAGTTGGTATACCTGACCTTTAAGGGTACACGTAAGGATGATGAGAGTTATGCAGCTTTGATAAACCAATATCGTGCTGTGTTGGCGAATGCGGATAAAGATCCAGGCAGAGCTTTTCAAGATACAATCAGAAACGTAGTGAATAACTATCACCCAAGAAGCTTCTCCATTGATTTAAAACGCTTGGAGGAGGTGTCGCAAGATAAAGCTCTGAAAATCTATGATGATCGTTTTGAGGATCCGAAGGATTTCATTGTATACTTGGTGGGTAATTTGAATTTGGATTCCATTCGTCCTGCAGTAGAGACCTACTTAGGAGGTATTCCGCAACAAAAGAAGATGAAGGAAGAGAACTGGACGGATTTGGGTGTTCGTGTACCTAAGGGTAAGATTGTCAATCGATTTGAAAGAGAGATGCAGGTGAATAAGACCTCTAATTTTGTGTTGTTCTCTGGTGATTTTGATTTCACATTGAAGAATAGACTTACCTTGCAGTTGATTGCCGATATCTTGGATATTCGTTACTTGGAGTCTATGCGTGAGGATGAGGGAGGAACATACGGTGTGAGTGTTAGATCTTCGTTGAGTAACATCCCGGTTAACAGAGGTTCTTTACAAATGACGTTTGATACGGATCCTAAGTTGGAAGAGAAGTTGATGACTTTGATTCATGAGGAGATAGAGAAACTGATAGCAGAGGGACCTATTGACAGTGATTATAATAAGGTGAAGGAAAATCTTCGGAACAAGTATACAGAGAATCAAAAAGAGAACAAATGGGTTTTGAATGCATTGGTCTCTTATTATAAAGATGGCTTTGATCTTCGTAAGGATTACATATCTGTATTGAATTCCATTACCAAGGAGGATATTCAACGAGTATTGAAGAGTCTGATAGAACAAGGAAACGAGATTAAAGTGATCATGGCGGCTAAGCAATGATTAAATCCTTTTATAGCTATATCTCCATTTCGGTATGGAATATGCTACAATAAAACAAAGGAAAGACGACCATCTCTATATCAACACGGAGATGGTCGTCAAACTAATGGGGGAATTGTTCAAAAAATGTATATTTGCAAATTAACAGACCAAAGAGAGAATTATGATAAAGCCATCATCCAAGTTTTGTGACCACGAAAAATAGAAGAATATGAAGAGTTTTATCAGTATGGCTATTGCAGCCATTGCCGTCCTTCTTGTGATGGAGGGATGCAAGAATAGCAATGTTAATATCCGTCAGATGGTAGGTACAATGGATGTGCCTGTGCCTTCCGACGTGATGCCCGACAGTATTCAGAAAGCTTTAAACAAGGCATCGCGATTTCACAACCACTCTCTGATGAGTGACGAGGCGAACGAAATCTCCATTGAGTCCATCGACGTACTGACGCAGGAGAATTCATCCGAGGAGTTTTCCACGCAGGGCTATGGCATTGTTATCACCAAGGGTGCCCAATCTGTCACATTCACTAACATGCGCAATACACGCCAACCGATGGCAAAGTATAATGCCCAGACGGGTGACTTGTGGCTCACAACAAGTGCTATGGAAGGTACGTGTGTGCATGTCGATTGGCTTCATCAGATACGTTTCGGCGAGAACGAGTTGGCGTATGTGAAAACTGAGGTTAATCCCTACGGTGTGCAACAGGAATTATTGAATCGAATGCGCTATACCATTGAGGGCGAAACCATTACGCTTTACGACGGCGATAAGCAGTTGGCGACCGTCACCAATACTGTTACGGATATGGGTGGCTTCGACAACGAGCAGCCCTTGTGGATTGGCGAACAACTGTACTATGACGTGAGCTGTGATGAACCGCAGGTTGTTTTCGTTCCTGGCGTGAAATACACCACAGGCCTTGTACTGACCTACGATGACATGCCGGAGTTGACGGCTCCTTTTACGATTGACGAAAATGGATTGTTCACCATTCATGAAATCTCAGTAAGGAGAGAATGAAACATTCTGACACAGTAATTTGCAGAAACATGATTACTAATGAACTAATGAGTCTAAATAATGGAGGCGTTACAAAAAAAGTAATAAAAGATATTCTTAAGGATTCTTTTATCGTTTATTCAATTTTATTGTTCTCAATGTTTCATTTGTCATCCTCCGGCGACATTAAGATTAATGAATGGATATTCTATCCTATTGTGTATTTTGCCATACAGTATTCCTTTGTCATTATAGAAGTTATTCTATCGTTCATTTTATTCTATTTAAAACGGGTAAAGAAAATCTCTTCGCATTTTTTTGTTATCTCAATCCTATGCGTTCTATACATTGACATATTGCCTATTACTGGTGTTTTCCAAGGTCATTATGATCGATGGAGTGTAGTAGTCGGATTTGTCATTTCAATTGCATATAAGGTTGTGATGACGAAATATAGATCTGTAAAGTATAAAAAAGAATTAGGTTTGTAGCCATTAATTGGGATGAGAAACAATAAAGCATGTGGAAAAATGGATGGTAAAAATATGAAGCAAATACAATCAACTGTGTATTATATTCTAATGTGTATTATTGGAATAGCATTCACTTGCCAAACAAGTGCTGGTGAAAAACACGACAATCTAAGGTTTATCGCAGGATACCCTGACCCGAATTATATAAAAAGAGATAGCAAAAACAAATATGAATCTGCGATTTTAAAGATGGAAGGAGACTCACTTATAGAGGAAAGTGTTCTTAGCGATACAGCACACATTCTGTCTTATATTCGGTTTTATCCTGATTATGGCGTCTTATACGCAATGTCAGTAGAACGAGATTCTCAGAATCCGACAGCTCAATTACATGTAGTCAACACAAACTCATTGGATGAGAAAATATATGAGATTCCATTTTCATTGACAGAAAATAGGAAAGAATATATAATATTTAGCGAAATTTCAAATGTCGTTCTCAGGGACGAGACATTATATCCTTGTTTCTTTTGTCTTAATGAAAGTTTTAAAGAAACGAAGAAAGAGTCTGGTGTGGTGTACTATATCTTGAATGTTGAGACAGAACGTTTTGAAAAAGTTGGTCCATCTATTTACCGTGGTGTTCTGGTAAATAATGATAATATTATGTTTCGTTGTTATCCAGAGTGGGAGGATATGAGGGTAGATACTGTAAAAAACATATTACGTATACCCACCCCTCCATATTGGGGCAATCCAGTCTATATAGACAATTTGCCATTAGAAGTAAAACTAAATCCTGAGTACTCAAAATGGGGCATGAGTGCTCCTCTAATAAACACTAAAGATGTTTTGATGCTGAATCTATATAGAATATCCCCTCTGAAATGGAAAATTAATATATTAGATAAGCGAAGTGGAATGTGGGATGATTTTATATTAACAAGTAATCAAATATGTTTTGAGTATCATAATGGATATGTAGTAGGACATGAAAATATATCTTGGGATAATTGTCCATATTTACCTACTAAAAACAAGAAGTATTGGACTAAGAAAAGAACAAAATATGGTCCTTCCTATATTTCAGAAAGACCTATCAAAGAATACCTCTCCGATTATACGGATGAAGATTGGGAAATACCAGATTGGCCTACCGACCGTATGCCATGTGCTGAAGGGGACTTGTTCGTCTATCACGTAGCTACAAAACAAAAGATTTCGTGGAATACAGGACATGGTGATAGTGAAATATTACTGCTTCAAGACGAATTTGTATATTACAGAGTGTATGACAAGATATACAAAGCACAGATCATTAATCATAATAAATTAGGACAATCTAAGCTATTGATACAAAGTCCAATAATAAATGATGTGCATTGGATGTTTATTACAAATGGTAATAAATAAAGTTCGCCATAAATTTATCACAGGGTCTAATTAGTATTATATGTGTCTGCATCAAAAAACGTTTGTCAGAATTCTGGCAAACGTTTTTTTTTTTATTAACATGTTATTTTTAAAATTTGATTCCTAAGAACAGACGGAGGTTGTTCATGTTATATTTCATATAGTCCGTGTTGACAATGTCTTCCGTTTTCCCTATATTGTATTCAAGACCTGTTTGAAATTTTTTATAGCGGAATGTGGCTCCAAAGTAGTGAAAGAACCTAAACATAAATTTGGTGCTATTGTTATATTCAACGAAATTAGAGCCCATGTAGGCTTGATAATCACTGTCGTAGGTATAATTATCAAACACGGTTGTCATGGTCGGAACGATGTTGTAATAAGCATCAATGGCCATTTTGTCATTTAAATAGAATGTTCCAATGATACCAGGTCCTCCTACACCTATTTTTAGAAAGTCATTCTTCTTCGTAGCTCCATAAACACCTTTTTTGTATTCAATGGTGTTCCAATCTTTGTGAGCGTATGCGAGATCCAACCAACGAGCATGTATACCGATACCAAAGTTGCCAGGGTTGGCAAGATACCAACGATTGCATAAGGTGATACCCATTTCGGGAGTCTTGTGCAAGCCTGGATACTCAGGCGTATCAAATTTAACATTATAGCCGTAACGATCGATTACTTTTTCTACTGTTCCGTACTTATCACTTGAAAATCCAGCAAATAGTTTGATTTCAAACCCATTGTCGTCCCCTTGCTCACCTGCGAACATGTTGAAACTTAACAATGCTGCAGATATTAAAAAAAATAATTTTTTCATACTCTAAATAATTTTTATGAGTCCCACTTTAACATATTCTTACTTCGGGGCGAGAACTCTAAGCCCTTTAAGTAATGTTTATTCATAAAAATTAAGTAGTGCTAGCAGTTTAATTTCTATCCATATAACGGATAATTATTGTTAAATTGTATGTGTTATTGATAGAAACAGATAAATTATATTGCTATCCGCTAAAAAAATATATGAAGTATGGACACAAAAAAAACGTTTGCCAGAATCTGACAAACGTTTTTTATATTAAGGGTTAACTCTTTCTTAGAATTTGAATCCTACGAATACACGGAAGTTATTCATGTTGTATTTCGTTACAGTAAGATCATCTAGAAGATCATCTGTTTCATCGTCATCACCCCAGTTCATAGCTTTTATTTTTGCGATGTTGTATTCAACACCAACTTGGAATACGTTGTAACGGAATGCAGCACCAAAATAGTGACCCCAACCTAAACCAAAATTAGCTTTATCATCTTTTTCAACGAAATTAGAACCCATGTAAGTAAGGTACTCACTTTCATATTCATATTTGTCTGTAGTGATCATAAGTGTTGGAACTATGTTGTAGTAAGCGTCTACAGCCATTTTGTCATTCAAATAGAATGTTCCAACAACTCCAGGACCAAACATACCAATGTTGACAAAGTTATTAGTTTCTGTTGCACCGTAACTGTCTTTGTATTTGAGGATATCCCATTCTTTGTGAGCGAATCCAAAATCCAACCAACGTGCTTGGATACCGATACCGAATTGAGCAGGAGTTGCAACATACCAACGTGAAGCTAAAGCAAGTCCTAATTCAGGAGTTTTGTGCATTCCTGGAAGTTCAGGTAATTCATGTTTAACTTCAGCACCATAAACATCAGTTGACAATTCTTTTGTTCCATACTTGTCACCTGCGAATCCAGCAAATAGTTTGATTTCAAACCCATTGTCGTCCCCTTGCTCACCTGCGAACATGTTGAAACTTAACAATGCTGCAGATACTAGTAAAAATAATTTCTTCATACTCTAATAAATAATATTCTTTATGAGTTTCCTTTAATTTTTTTTTCTTACTCTTAGGCGGAAACTCTATAACCCTTAAGTAACTGATGCAAATTTAGGTTTTTTTTATTATATTTAACAATTATATTCGATGAAATCAGACTATTTATAGATGAATTAAAGTCTTAATGCTAAGAATGGTGTAATTTATATCAAATAAAAAGCGGAAAATTCCTTTATTTTTTGAACACTCGGTAGGTAATGAAGCTAGAGATGAAAATAGCAATGAAGAACCCTATTCCCGCATAACCTCGATGTTCGAAGATCATAACGCAAAGAGGAGCTAAGATAAGGGACAATAACAATGTTATGATTAAAAATACTCCTAGTATTCGTAGAATATTGGCCATATATTTAGTATTGTATTTTTGTGGGGTCAAATTCAATTAGTGAAATATTGATTCTGTAGGGACGTGGTACGCCACGTCCCTTGTGGTATATCCGGCTGATTATATCTCATTTATATCTTGCTCTATTTTTTTGTTGTAGTAGTAATATAAAACGAAGTATAATAGGGGACCTGTAGTCAATACTAGGAGATAGTTGATTGGACTTTCTTTTCCCGAAATGAAACTATAACATTTATTAGCATAGCTGCAGGCGGAAAGAATGGATATAAAGAACATAATGATGGCGGCAATTGTTGCCCATGTCAATATGGTGGAATGGAATGCAGAAGAGAGAATCAGTAAAATAATGTATGTGAAATACAATATAAGTCCGATTGTGTTTTTCTTCTTGTATTCCTTATAATAATTTATGGCTTGTTCTCTGTTTGATGAGGAGATCAGATCGTTGTTCTTTAAGTAATCTAAGGAGAACCCTCTTTCCTGTAAAATCTTCAATGCGATTTCTTTTGTCTCTATTGAGTAGTTGTATTTTACGTAGTTCTTTACTACATCACATAATTGTGCATCTGTAAGTTCTTTTAGTCTTTCTTCCATATTATGATTTTTTTTTGTGTGTGAATTTTACAAAATTATGAATTTTTTTGATTGAAGGGCGAATGGCATGGTTTTGTTGTTTTGCGGCGTTCATTGTTCATCGTGTATGGCAACATGGGCGAATTGTACGGGGTAGGTGCGTGCGGATGTATCGTTCTGAAATTTTTGTCCCATAGACGCGCGGATTTAGGATGGATATTCGTTTCGTGATTTAATTTGCCCCGTAGGGGCTTTCTCTTAATAGACCGGAATGTATTTCCACGGGAAAATACCCCGTAGGGGTTTTCTAATGCATTCGCTCGTGCGGATATCGATTAATCCTTGGTTTTCAATACCTTCCATCCTTCTGGTATTCTGCTTATCCAGAACTCTTCGGGTAGTTCTACGGGACAGATGAAGGTGCCGTTGGACGCGACGCCATAAACCCAAGAGTCGGTGTCCCATGTTGGTGGCTCCACTGCGAATCTGGATTGTTCCCCCCAGTCTGTGAAGCTCACTCTGAGGAAGTTGATTTTAGAACATTTGCGGAACATATCCCTATAGCACCATGGGGCTAATGTGGTGGCAGGCAACCTAGGAGCCTGTGTGAGGTTGGTGCATAAGAAGAACATGCCTCTGTAGCACCTTGCCGCCAGTTCTTTGGCGGGAAGTTCAGGGGCCTTTTCTAAACTGGTGCAACTGGCGAACATCCATTCGTAACAGCAGAATTTCAATTCAGTGGCAGGCAGTGCTGGCGCTTGGGTGAGGTTACTGCATCCTTTAAACATACTGTTGTAGCAGTGCATAGCCAGTGTTGTGGCGGGCAGTTCTGGAGCTTGTGTCAGGGAGTTACAGTTTTGGAACATGGAGGCATAACAGCAATATTCCATTATAGTGGCGGGTAAGTCGGGCGCCTTGATCAGACTGGTGCAGTTATAGAACATTTCCCAGTAGCAGTACTTAGCCAGTGTTGTGGCGGGTAAGTCGGGCGTCTTGATCAGACTGGTGCAGTTATAGAACATATAGGCATAGCAATTTTCAGCCAATGTGGTGGCGGGTAGTTCTGGTGCCTTCGTTAGGCTCTCACAATCGATGAATAAACCTCTAAAGCACCCATCATTCGGAATAACTGTCGATTCACCCACACCATCAATCAGACTCATCACACTACCGCTGGCGGCGATGCGTCCAGTCATAACAAATTTGCTATGTGCGTTTGCGGTAGGAGACTCTGGTGTTATTTCCGATATAGAGAACCCTTGCGGATTATTCCCCCTCAATAATGCTTTATCACCCTTTTGTCTCAGTAGAATGAGCGTGTCGCTTTTAAACGCTACCCATGTTTTGCCTCCATCCAAGGAGTATCGCACATTGGGGTTGTTCCCTTCTATGTTTTTGATGCCAAACGACGAACTGTCCACCTCCGCCGTGAAGGTGAGGTAGTTGGCGGCACTTGTTGTGCCGAAGAAGAAGATAAGAATGATAAGTGAGAGAACTTGTCGCATGGAAATAAATTAAGAGTAGTTTGTTATTAATTGTCCTTTTTCCTAATTGGTAACAATTGGTAACACGTATGCTTTCCATTTGTCTCCCTTTCCGTTCCCGAAGATAATGGATAGTCCGAAATTAGTCGATGGACGCGTTATTATATTTTTCTTATCGTAAGCATTGAGTTGAGCGCCATTCGTGAAAGACGGCATGATGTTGTACATCGAACCGTAATCGACTATTAGGTGTTCCACTACTTCCATCATCTTGCCGTTTTCTGCAATGACCACTATGCTCACGTTATCTTCTACCGTGAAGGTGGGCCATACAGTGGAGGAATTTATTTCCACTCTGTCGTTGTTGATTTGTAGGTAAATTTTCACTTTGGGTGATAGAATAAGTTCGATTTGTGATACTGGCATTTTGTCAGAATCGGTGATGGTCAAATATGCTTTTTGGTCGGTGGAACGCACCGCTATATCTATGCTTTTCAGATAGTTTTGATTTCCTTCCCATCCAAGTTGGTAGTTTGTGATATTGTGGTCCTTGCATGTAAGATGACGACCTTTGTATTGTGAGGTGGAGTATTTTAGGGCGTTGTTGCTCTCCCGTTTGAACATGATACCTGAGATATTAATTTTTTTTGGTAAGTCCACGTGGATTGTGTCGTTGTCGGGATGGAAGACGTGCAAGGTCTTGAGCATATTGTCTTTCTTTGCCTCTTCCGTTTGTGCTGTTACATTGAGACATAGTATGAATGCTATGATTAATGATAAGAGTCTATTCATGGTATAATCAGTTAAAGATAATAATGGCGAGTTATATAGATTCACCGTTTCAACAAAAATAATAATAAAAATGTGAATTCACAAGACCATCGTTGTTTTGCGATGTTCATTGTAAAAATTATTTCATCCGAAAGAATGGGAAATATTTTTTCCAGGTTATTCCATCTTCATTCTTGTAGTGAAGGTAGATTTCAAGTGGTGGAATATGAGAAGTGCTAATAAACCATTTTTTAGAATAAAAACTAAGTTCGTTTCCTGTTGGAATCATAACTCCACCCATGGGCATCGAACCTACTCTTATTATGTTGTGATGCATCACCTCCATCTCTTTGCCATCTTCGTCAAAGACAACAAAACATACATCATCCGTTTCATTGAAGGAAGGCATGAGGGATGTAGTATCGACTTTCACCAGACTGTCGTTTATTTCCAGATAGAAAGAGGGTCTCGAGATACAAATTTTCACCTCCGCCAATAATTCCTCCTCGGGAGAGGTCAACCTTAGATTTACCTCTTTGTCCGTAGGAAGGGTTGCTATGTCGATGCTTTCCAAATAGAAACGATCATCGCCCAAAGGAGTGGCTGTGAAGTTGGTGATGGCGCGGCCTTCGCATTTCAGAAACCGGTCTTCCCCCTTTATGTTCGGAACCCTCATGACACCGTTGTCTTCTAACTTGAAATTGGTACCAGCGAAGATTTCTTTAACCATAGGGTTAATTCCTTTGATGTTTAAATGGATTGTGTCGTTGCCTAAATTCACAATATTTTTTTGTGTTTTATAGCCTTTCTTTGATTGGTCTATTCTTCTGTAGTTCAAAGAGACCTCCGGCAATTGTGGCGTTTCCTTCAGACTGGTACATCCCACGAACATCTCGGTGTAGCAGCCATCGACCAGCTTTGTGGCGTTCAATGCGGGAATCTGTGTCAGGCTGGTGCATCCCTTGAACATGCCCTTGTAGCAATCCTTCGTCAAGAATGGGGCGGGCAGTTGTGGTGCTTCCTTCAGGCTGGTGCACCCTTCGAACATCTCCTCATAGCAGCCTTGGGATGATACAATAGCAGGTAGTGAGGGAGCCTGCTTCAGTTGCGTGCATCCTGCAAACATCCGATAATATGCGTATACACCTAACCTTGTGGCAGGCAATATAGGTGCCTCCTTCAGATTGGAGCACCCGTTGAACATTTTGCCATAGCATTCTCGCACCATGATGGTGGCGGGTAGTTCAGGTGCTTTTTTCAAGCTGATACAACTGTCGAACATGGCGAAGTAGCACCCCTTCGTCAGTTGCATAGCAGGCAGCTTGGGTGCCTTCGTCAGGCTGGTACATCCTCTGAACATGTTGTTGTAGCACCCTTTGACTGTTTGTGTGGCGGGTAGTTCGGGTGCCTGTGTCAGGTTGGAGCAATTGTGAAACATACCAAAGTAACACCATTCGTCCAATTGACTGGCAGACAGTTCGGGTGCCTTCGTTAGACTGGCACATGAATCGAACAAATTACAGAAGCAATATACACCGGGGATCTTTTTACTTTCCCCTGTGCCATCGATCAGGCTCATCACGCTACCGCTGGCGGCAATACGGCCAGTCATGACGAAGCGCGTGTATGAGTTGAAACGAGATGAGAATCCACGTGGGTTGTATCCCCTCAGCAAGACTTTGTCTCCTTTGTGTGTCAGTTTGATTGGTTCGCCGCTTTTGAGGGACTTCCATTTCTTTCCTCCGTCTGTGGAGTATTGAACGTTGGGGCGTTTCTCCACCTTGCCTATAGTCTCTATGCTAATTTGTGCATGTCTCGATTCCGCTGTGAAGGTGAGGTAGTTGTTTGATGAAGATTCTTTTATTGTAGGAAATGGATCTTCGGGTGTGTCGGTTGTGTCCAGCCTTGGAGACGATGTTTGGCGAATGAGTTGGAATGTCTCTGGAAGGTTGGTGCATCCCGCATACATCTCATCGGCGGGTTGGTAAAGGTTTTTATCCTCTGGTATTTGTGACGCCTCTGTTAGACCCGTGCAATTTTCGAACATACCAAAGTAACACCAATTCGCCAATGTTGTAGCGGGCAATTCGGGTGTTTTCGTCAGACTGGCACATCCGCTGAACATTTGATAGTAACATGCATGTGCTAAGTCTGTGGCTGGTAGTTTGGGTGCTTCTTTTAGATTGGAACATCCATCGAACATTCCACTATAACACCATTCCGCCAATGTTGTAGCGGGCAATTCGGGTGCTTGCGTCAAGCTGGTACATCCTTCGAACATTCCACTATAACAATTATTAGTCAATGTTGTAGCCGGTAGCTCAGGTGCTTGGGATAAACTGGTACACTTGTGAAACATAGTTAAATAGCAGTTGCCCTCCAAATGTATGGCGGGCAGTTTAGGCGCTTCTGTTAAATTGGTGCATCCACAGAACATTCTTGAGTAACATCCATTAGCTAGTTGGGTGGCAGGTAGTTTTGGGGCCACTTTTAGATTTTCACAATTTATAAACATTCCGGCGTAACATACTTCGGTCAAATGTACAGCGGGCAATTCTGGCGCCTGCGTTAGGCTAGCACAGTTCGTGAACAATGATAAGAAACATCTGTCACTGGGTATGATCACACTTTCGCCCACGTTGTCGATCAGACTCATGACGCTACCACTGGCAGCAATGCGACCTTTCATGATGAAATAAGTGACCTCACCGAATTCTCTTGATATTCCTTGCGGATTGTATCCTCTCAGCAATGCTTTTTTCTTGTTAGGCAGGGGAATGAGCGTGTCGTTCTGGAGTTTTATCCATGTCTGTCCATCGTCCAAGGAGTATTGCACGTCGGGGTTATTCCACCATTCACTATGGATACCAAACGAGGAGCTGTCCGCCTCGGCCGTGAAGGTGAGGTAGTTGGCAGCTTGGAGGATGCTGGTGGCGCATAGGAGGAGTAGGAGGGTGAGGAGTTTTTTGAGCATATTATTTACCAATGATTGGATTGTTATGTTGCAAATATAAAATTTTTGTAAAAAAATGATAGGGTGTGAATCATCCGTTTTTGAATGTGCCGTCCCATTGTAGATACGATGTGCATATTGTCACCACCGACAACGAATGTGCGTCCGTCACCGTTTTTTTGTAGGGTGCCCCGATTAAAAGAAAACCCCTACGGGGTATTGGTTCTCATAATATTGCACGAACGTTCTATTAAAAGGAAACCCCTACGGGGTAGGTGCGTGCGGATTTGGGCGGATGTATCGTTCTGGAATTTTTGTTCCATAGACGCGCGGATTTAGGATGGATATTCGTTTCGTGATTTAATTTGCCCCGTAGGGGCTTTCTCTTAATAGACCGGAATGTATTTCCACGGGGTGTTTTTTTGAACATGTTTTGCCTATTATTGGGTTGTGTTGCAAATATAAAAATTTTGCAATTAAAAAAAACAATGGGGGGGATTATCCGTTTTGTGTGTCCATCCACACAATGTGCGTGACTCGGTAGGGGCGAATTGCACCATGGGCGAATTGCTATTCGCCCCTACAATTTTTTGATTGTATCATTTTTTTGAAAAAAATTCTTTTTATCTTTGCGTCAATAAATATAAGGTGAGTTCTATTGATTCGCTATATTTATTTAAAAATAGTATAAATTATGGGTTGATATTGAGACCCTACCTAAATTAGTTATATGAGTTACTTAAAGATTCCAAAGGGGTATAAACCGTTATTGGATGCACGTCAAACAGAATTAGGAATTAAGAAGGTAAAAGACTTCTTTCAGGGCAGTTTGTCTGCCGAGTTGAGATTAAGGAGAGTTACGGCTCCTTTGTTTGTTTTAAAGGGTCAGGGTATCAATGACGATTTGAATGGAGTCGAAAGAGCCGTTACCTTCCCAATTAAGGATTTGGGAGATCAACGTGCAGAGGTAGTTCACTCTTTGGCAAAGTGGAAAAGATTAATGCTCGGTGAGTATAAGATTGAACCTGGTTTCGGTCTATACACGGATATGAATGCTATCCGTTCGGATGAATCATTAGGAAACCTTCACTCATTATATGTTGACCAATGGGATTGGGAACGTACGATTAGAAAAGAGGATCGTACGGTTGACTTTTTGAAAGATATTGTTTCAAGAATCTACTCCGTGATGGTTCGCACTGAATATGTGGTATTTGAGATGTATCCTAATATCAAACCAGTGTTGCCTGAAAAGATTACTTTTATTCATGCAGAGAAACTTCGTCAAATGTTCCCTGATAAATCACCTAAGGAACGTGAAAACTTAATCACCAAGAAATATGGTGCTGTGTTTATCATGGGTGTTGGTGGTCCGTTGGGTGACGGTGAAAAGCATGACGGTCGTGCTCCTGATTATGATGATTGGACAACCATCGGAGAGGATGGATTGCCAGGTTTGAATGGTGATATCCTTGTTTGGAACGAGGTGTTGGATCAGGCTATGGAGCTTTCTTCCATGGGTATCCGTGTGGATAAGGAGGCTTTGGTACGTCAGTTGAAGATGACAGGACAGGAGGAACGTCTCAACTTGTATTTCCACAAACGTTTGATGGAAGATTCAATTCCTTTGAGCATTGGTGGTGGTATCGGACAGTCTCGCCTTTGCATGTTCTTCCTTCGTAAAGCTCATGTTGGCGAAATCCAAGCAAGTATTTGGCCAGAAGATATGAGAGAGGAGTGTAGAAAAAATAATATTCCTTTAATATAGTCGGGTTCTATCGCTATTTAAAATATAGATTCAATGAGAAGACACTTTTTATCCATAATTATTGGTTGTTTGTTTCTCTTCCCAACGTTGTGCAGCGCACAGTTTGGTGATGAAAACATTCAGAAATTGGACATGGTCACTTATATGCTTAATCGCTATTATGTTGATTCAACTTCTACGGAACGATTGGCTGAGTATGCGATTAAGGGTATGCTATCTAATTTGGATCCCCATTCTTCTTATATTTCAAAGGAAGATTTAAAGAGGGAGAGTGAACCATTGGAGGGTAGTTTCGATGGTATCGGTGTTGTGTTCCAAATGATGGAAGACACCTTGTTGGTTGTTCAGACAATATCTGGAGGACCTTCTGAAAAGGTAGGTATTGTGGCTGGCGACCGTATCATCTTTGTCAATGATACAACTATTGCCGGTGTTAAAATGAAAAACATCGATATCCAAAAAAGAATCCGCGGTCCAAAGGGTACAATCGTTAAAATCAAGGTTTTACGTCGTGGCGTGAAGGATTTGATCGAATTCAAGATTACGCGTGACAAAATTCCTTTGTATAGTGTAGACGCTTCTTATATGATTGATAAGAAGATTGGTTATATCAAAGTGGATCGTTTCTCTAGCACTACCTTAGACGAGTTTGAAAAGGCTCTTAAAAAGTTGAAGGATGCTGGTATGAAAGATTTGATATTGGATCTTCAGGATAATGGTGGTGGTTATATGTCTGCTGCGATTGGTATGATAGATAACTTCTTGAAAAAGGACCAAATGATCGTATATACGGAGGGTCGTGCTCAACCGCGTGAGGATTACAAAGCTTCTGGAAAGAAGGATGCTTTTGATGGTCGCTTGATCGTCTTGGTGGATGAGGGCTCAGCTTCGGCAAGTGAGATTGTCTCTGGTGCTATTCAGGATTGGGATAGAGGTGTGCTCGTTGGTCGTCGTACATTTGGAAAGGGATTGGTTCAGAAGATGATGGACCTTCCTGATGGTTCTCAGATTCGTATGACAACTGCTCGTTATTATACACCTTCTGGTCGTTGTATTCAACGTCCGTATAAAGACAATATCAAAGAGTACAGAAACGATTTGATCGAACGCTACAACCATGGAGAATTAATGCATGAGGATAGTATCTCATTCCCTGATTCGTTGAAGTATTATACACTTAATCTGAAACGTCCTATTTATGGAGGTGGTGGTATCATGCCAGATTTGTTCGTTCCTCTTGATACAGTTAAATATACGAAGTATCACCGCTCGTTGGTGGCTAAAGGGGTTGTCAATAAGTTTATAATGAACTATATTGAAAAGAACAGAGCTCAATTGAATGCTAAATATCCAACAGCTAATTTGTCTGATGCCCAAAAACAAGAATCCTTTATTAAATTCATGAACGAGTTTAATATTACGGAAGAGGATATCGCAAAATTAGTGGAGGATGGTGAAAAAGAAGAGGTGAAGAAGGATGAAGAGCAATTGAACAATTCGAAGGAGTTGATTAAGAAACAGGTGAAGGCTAATATCGCTCGCGATATGTGGGGCTCTAACGAGTATTTCCAAATTATGAATACGGAAAACGATATTTATAATAAAGCGATTGAAGTGTTGTCTTCTTCTAAAAATTATACCAATGCTCTGAATCGAAAGAGAAAATAAGGAAGATTAAATTTTCATACGATAGGAGAGAGATGGGTTGCTTAAACCTGTCTCTCTTTCTTATTTTAGGCGAATCAGTTTCCTCCATTCGTATGGCTTTCGCATCTTTAGGTAATAGAGGTTCTTTTCGTGAAAATAGGCTTCTCGTTCAAAAGAGAGATTCCGATAGGCTACAATTGTATTCTTGTAATATATAAGCTTTACAATCCATTCAATCAGATAAAACAGATAGAAGAAGATAATCAACATCTCCAACATCTGGCGGGTGTGGATACGTTCGTGATTGATGTCTTCTTTCGACATATAGAGCCCCTTCCGCACGAAAATGATTCCGAAGAGATTGATGGCTTTGAATCCCTTGGTGGGTAATATTTTATTATGGATGAGTTTCATGATTGATCTGTTTCTCGATTTCTTTTTGAACTTCTTCTCTGGCTATTTTCCCATTAGAAGTGCGTGGAATTTGTCCGACATGAAAAATTCTCTTGGGTTGCCAATACTTGGGTAGTCGACCAACTGCTTCCTTTGTTATGGAAAGGTCTTGCTGGGTGGTCAGTAGAACAATGATTTGCCCGAATTTCTCATCGGGATAACTGCCAATGGCAATCTCCTGCTCACTATCTTCCAGCGCTTTCTCCACCTCTTCAATCTGTATCTTTATTCCGCCACTGTTGATGACATTATCTCTTCTTCCGATAATCTTAAATTCACCTCGCTCGTTGATACGGGCAATGTCATTGGTGACCAGTTCTTCTGCGCATAGCATGGGCGCGTTGATGCACAGACACCCTTCTTGATTCACAGCTATCTTAATGCCCTCTAATGGTGTGTACCATTCTGTTGCTTTCTCTCCACTAATCGCTCTTAGTGCGATGTGAGAAAGGGTCTCTGTCATGCCGTAGGAAGACCAAATGGCGTTGGGAAAGTCTCGTAGTTCCTCTTCCATTGCTTTGGGAATGGCACCTCCTCCGATGATGATGTTTCGTATTTGTTTCAACTTTTCCTTCTCACTTGCTACTTGAAGGGAATTGTAAATCTGTAGCGGAACCATGGCGGCAAAGTCTATCTTCTCATCTGTGTTTGCCAGTGGGTGTCCACTCGGACTCTCCTCGATAAGTTGAAGATTACGCTCTATGGATCGAACCACCATCATTTGGGCTCCGATGTGGTCGAGAGACATGCATAAAAGGGCTTTCTCCCCAGGTTGTATATGCAGGAAGTCGCAAGTCATCTTGGCACTTGCCAGCATACGTTTTTTCTCCACCTGAAACACTTTGGGTGTCCCAGTGGAGCCAGACGACTGAACACTGATTGTGTCAGAATCGCTTCTCCAATCCTTGAGGAAATCTTGTAAAGTCATTATCTGGTCTGTACCATAGTTTTTCTCCAACCAATTCCAGTGGAGTCTCAATATTGTTGGTGTATAGTCCGCCGGTACCTAACCCTTGTGGAATGGATATCGAAAAGGTGGATGCCCATTGTGCGATGTGCATTAGTCCGATATTGGATTCCAACGCAGAGGTAATCCAGTAGCCTATCTTTCTTTGTCGTGCTAAGTTTATCCACTCTTCACCACCCATCTTGCCTCCGTGGAGGGATGGTTTGATGATGATGTATTGCGGTTGAATTCTATCCAATAACTCAGCCTTCTTAACTGGGTCGTTTACCCCAATCAGTTCTTCGTCTAATGCGATCGGAAGGGGCGTCTCTTGACATAGCTTTGCCATCTCGTCGATTTGACCGGCCTTTATGGGTTGCTCGATGGAGTGAATGTCAAGTTTTGCCAATCGCTCCAGTTTGTTAAGTGCCTCTTGCGGAGTGAATCCGCCGTTGGCATCAACACGTAAGGTGATTTCATTGGGTGAGAACTCCTGTCGGATTTGTTGTAACAGTGCATATTCTTTTTCGAAGTCGATGGCACCAATTTTCACTTTGATGCAGTGAAAGCCGGCGGCTAGTTTCTCTTTGATTCTAACACGCATTTCATCATAAGAACCCATCCAAATCAGTCCGTTGATAGTAATGGACTCATCACCTTTCGCAAATGGTGTGTTGTAGATGGCTCGCTGATGTGCGTGGTAGTCGTCGAGGGCACATTCCAATCCAAATAGAATAGAAGGGTAGTTGCGTAAAGCCTCATAATCAATCTCAGATTGAAAACGATGGCATGTCTCGGTGAGTATCGACTCGAAATCCGGTACATCATCGCAGCTTAGTTGGGGAAGTGGAGCCACTTCACCCCATCCACAGCGGTCGGGAAACCGACTGTCAGTGAGTCGGAGAAACCACACTTTGTGTTCTGTGTAGACACCTCGAGAGGTACCTGCAGGCTGCTTAAAGTGAAGTGTATAGGGATATATGTCGATCTTCATCATCCGTTATGGAAATTTAGGATATTTCTGAAAATCTGGTTTGCGTTTTTCCAAGAAGGCTTTGCCTCCCTCTTGTGCTTCGTCGAGACAATAATAGAGCATGGTCATATCACCTGCAAATTCTTGTATGCCGGCTTGTCCGTCAAGTTCGGCATTCAATCCTCGTTTAATCATTCTAAGTGCAAGAGGAGAATATTCCATCATCTTTTCTGCCCATGCTACATATTCGTCTTCCAATTTATCCAATGGAACGATTTTATTGATGAGCCCCATGTCAAGTGCCTCCTGCGCAGTGTATTGTCTGCATAAGAACCATATCTCTCGAGCCTTCTTCTGACCTACGATTCTGGCTAAATAAGAGGAGCCGAAACCTGCGTCAAAGCTACCCACTTTCGGACCTGTCTGACCAAAGATGGCATTTTCAGAGGCGATGGATAGGTCGCAAACAACGTGCAATACATGTCCTCCGCCAATAGCATAGCCATTCACAGCTGCAATGACGGGTTTAGGTAGCGAACGTATCTGCTTTTGTACGTCAAGGACGGAGAGTCTTGGTTTCCCTTCCTCGTCTATATAACCACCACGACCCTTCACATGCATGTCTCCACCGCTACAGAACGCTTTGTCGCCAGCACCTGTGAAGACCACTACGCAAATGTCTTGTGATTCGCGACAATAATTGAGTGCGTCGCTCATCTCTGCCGTTGTGGTGGGGGTGAAAGCATTGCGGTATCTCTCTCGGTTGATGGTGATACGGGCAATGCCATTATACCAATCAAAAAGAATTTCCTTGTATTCTTTTAATGTTTTCCATTCTCTTTGTGCCATATCTTGATCTAGTTTGATTTTTGTATGAGTGAATAGTTTTGTTCGTCAATGTTAGGGTCTGTGAAAAACTCAGCAACCATCAGTTGGTGATTGTTGTTGAATAGTTCGTTGAGGCTCTTTTCTGATGAGTCTGCATCGTTGGCTTCTAAGTAGGTTGCATGAATGGATTCAATCCATCCTTTTGCTTTCGTATGGTGTTGAGCCATGACAAACCGTTCGCATTCTGCGTTCTTTTCTAAGCCTGGAAGCACTCTGAAAATCTCGCCACCTTGGTTATTGATAAGAATGATCTTAAGGTTTTGAGGCAGTTCTGTGTTCCATAATCCGTTCATGTCATAGAAGAAACTCAGGTCGCCAATGAGCAGGAAGCAGGTTCGGTCTGGTTGTGCCGAAGCGAATCCTACGGCGGCTGAGAGTGTGCCATCTATGCCATTGATACCTCGATTGCATACAACGATCACATCGTTAGTGCGTAGAGGAAAGAGTTGTGCATATCGCACCATACTGCTGTTGGCTAGCAGTAAGGCTGTATGTTCGGGAATCCTCTCCATAACCTGCTGTACGATGGAAAGGGATGAATAGGTGAACGCTATTTTGGAAAGTGATGTTTCCTTTTGTCGACTCTCTGTTTGCCAAAGCGTTAGATAGCTGTTGTTCTCCTTCTTTGCGTTTAAGGAGAGAAGGAATGAACGATTGTCTTTCTCTATGATGTTTGTCAGACATTGGAAGGTGTCGGTGCATTCCCCTGATGGATCAATACGCCAGCAGTGAGTCGGTTGAATGCGACGAATCCAATGCTTGAGTCGTTTGGATACGATGTGTCCACCCATGTAGATCACCAAGTCGGGCTGAAGTGAGTCGTCAGGTTTCCCATTGAGTAGGCAATCTGCATTGGCTATGAAATTTGAGTCTGCCGTTAGGTTGGCAAGATGTTCGCAAATTATAGGACATTGCAACTTGGATAGAAGCGGTTGAATCTCATGGGCTTCAGTGTGGTGAAGTTGTCCGATGATGATAAGTGGCTTTTGTGCATTGTCCCAGATCTCTGTATAGGGATGATTTCGGTGAATCACACGTTCCGTAGGAATGGTAGGCATGGAGCATTCGAAGAATGGCTCGGTGATGGGCACGTTGATGTGCACAGGACCGTCAGTTCGATGTTGCAGTTCGATAAGAGCCTCGTTGATGATACGGTTGCAGTACCAAGCATCGGTCTCATTTTGAGGTTCAGGAAGTGATACTTCCTTTTTTATCAGTGTACCAAACACACCCGTTTGAGGCAATGTCTGTCCATCCATTTGTCCGATCCATGCTTGAGGTCTATCTGCTGATATAACCAGCAAAGGAACCCGTTGATAATAGGCTTCAGAAACGGCGGAAGCCAGATTGAGCAGGGCAGAACCAGAGGTGACGCATACTGCTACGGGTTTATGAAGACTGATGGAAAGACCGATGGCGTAAAATCCAGCACTGCGTTCGTCTGTGACAGGGTGACAATGAAACTTAGAGTTGCTGGCAAACGATACGGCTAATGGCATGTTGCGAGAACCCGGTGATATGACAACGTCAACAATCTGATGTTGCTCCATCAGAGAGAGTAATTGCTGAATATTTTTTTTGTTTGAATACATGACTATTTAACCGTTAAGTTCATGGATGGTAAATGGAGCAAGGTTTGTATCTTGTTTTCGGTCTCCATCCATTCTCCTTCTAAGGAAGAAGAGGGTAAGATGCCACCTCCTGCGTATAATTTGACGTGAGAATCGTCGTATTGATGTAGACAACGAAGATTGACATATAGCTGAGAGTTCTCTTTGGGATTGTACCAGCCGAGGAATCCTGCATAATAAGATCGATCCTCTTCCTCATGATGGATGATGCATTGTAGTGTCTCCCGTTTGGGAATGCCACATACGGCAGGTGTCGGGTGGAGTAGCGAGAGCAGTTCAGGCATTTTGTCAGGGTCGAGCCTGAAATAGATGTCACTTTTCAGATGAGCTAAATGGGCGGTTTTGTAAGAGTAAGGTCCCCATTCATCTTTTAGTTCCCCTACGGTACGGATACAGTCTCTGACATAGTCTGCCACGATCTGTTGTTCCTCTTTGTTCTTTTCCGACCAATCGGAAAGTTTGGGAGATTCCCCGTTGCATCGCATGGTGCCCGCCAATGCGACCGAGTGCATTTGAATGCAATTGCCCTCCAACAATACTTCGGGAGTGGCACCTATCCATGTGCCAGATGCTTGTGTGTGAAGAAGATACACCATCGTATCGGGATAAGCACGACAAGCGTCGAAGAAGAGTTGAAAGGTGTCTGCTTTTATAGAAAGCGTTTTGGAACGAGCCAATACTATCTTCTGAAAATGTCCGTCAATGGTCTCCTGATGAAAGAGATCAAAGGCCTTGCAATAGTTGTCCGTAGGATGATTGGTGACGGAGGAAGAGTGAGACAGTGCTGGGGATATAGAATCGTTCAATTCAAATTCAACCCTTTCATCGGAAGAAAAAGCCAATATGGGTTCGCTTCCAATGAGGAATGGAGCAAAGATAAAGGCGTTGGAAACACCTTGTAAATCTTGTATGGTGTTGAGTTGCTTGGGATTAGAGTCTATGACGCCCTGAATCGTTTTGGTGCCGGGTAATCGGTATAAAACGAAACCAGATTCTTTCTGTAACCGTTGAATTAGAAGCTCACTTTCCATTCCCTCTCTTTTATGATTACAAAATTAATATATTTTTACGATTATAGAGAACATTCATAGGTTCCAAAAGATTTGTCATATCACTTCTAACTTAGCATATTTCAGCAGTATCTTCTTCTCACCTGAATTGTCAAAGCTGATGGTGATTTTAAAATCGTTGCCCATCGCTTCGATATTTGTGATGTTGCCCATACCGAAACGTTCGTGGCGGACTCTATTACCAATCTGATATTCACAATTGGTAGTTGGTGTTGAGGCACTGTTGCTGACGGACGTTGCTACTTTCTTGAATTTTGAAGAAGGCGGTGCGACAGGCTTTTCAACTGGAGTGCTGACGTGAGAATAAGAGCTGGTGGAACGAGTGTTTGAATACTGAGCGTAACTAGGTCGGTTACTGCTGTTGAATCCGTAGCCGTGAGAATTGAAGTTGTTGAATTTGTTGAAGTCAAATTCGAGGTTCTCTCGGTTGCCTCTATTGAGAAAATCAGAAGGCAGTTCCAAAAATTTCTCATCGATGTCGGATAAGAAACGGCTAGGAGAGGTGTAGAGTGTTCGTCCATTGCGGAATCTGCTTCTTGCGTAGGTGATGATACAGTTCTCTTCCGCACGGGTGATAGCCACGTAGAAGAGACGACGTTCCTCTTCTATGCCAGCCTCTGTGTCGAGGTTCATATCAGAAGGGAATAGTTCCTCTTCCAATCCCACAATGAGTACGTTTTTAAACTCCAAACCTTTGGCGGCGTGAACCGTCATAAGGGTTACTTTATTAATGTCTTCCGCTTTGTCTGTATCTTGGTCTGTGAGGAGGGAAACAGATTGCAGATAGTCTGATATGGTGCTGATTTCGATACCATACTCCTCTTTTTGTGATTCACAGAATTCGTGGATGCCAGAGAGTAGTTCTTCTGCCAGTTTCATGTTGTCTTTTCCCTCTTCAGATTGGTCTTTGCTCAGATCCTCCATGATGCCACACTCTTTGACGATACGGTCGGTTAGTTTGTAGGCGTCTACCGATGCCGTCAGTGCTGAGAAATCTTCGATTTGAGTTCGGAACTGCGCCAGTTTCTTGATGGCTGAGGCTCCTAGATCAAGATTATAGCCGATGGGATCTGAGATGATCTCCCAGTAGGTCAGATCATTTTTATTGGCTAGATCATTGATTTTATCGAGAGTGGTATCACCAATTCCTTTTCGAGGATATTTGGCGGCACGTTTGAAGGCATCCTCATCATTATGGTTGATGATGAGACGAAGGTAGGTGAGTATGTCTTTCACCACTTTACGTTGGTAGAATGATTTACCGCCGTGGATTTTATACGGGATAGTGCGTTTGCGAAGCGCCTCTTCCAACAGACGCGATTGAGCGTTGGTGCGGTAAAGAATGGCAATATCTTGTAGTTCATAGGTCGCTTGCATCTGTTTTACCAGATTGCCGACGATATTGCTCTCTTCCGTGTCGGATGTGGAACTGAAGACTTTGATTTTGGATCCTTCTGCCTTTTCCGAATAGATATGTTTCTTGATTTGACCCTTGTTTTTCCCGATTAAGCTATTGGCCGCATTGACGATGTTGCAGGTGGAACGATAGTTGCGTTCCAGCTTGAACAGACGGTATTCAGGGTAGTTGTCTTTGAAACGTAGGATGTTCTCGATGTTAGCACCACGGAATGAATAGATGCTCTGAGCATCGTCGCCTACAACGCAAAGTTTGTGATGAACGTCGGTTAGTTTCTTTATGATTAGATGTTGGGAGAAGTTGGTGTCTTGATACTCATCCACCAAGACGAATTTGAATAGGTTTTGATACCTCATAAGGATCTCCGGGTAATCACGAAAGAGCACATTTGTATAGAGCAGAATATCATCAAAGTCCATTGCGTTGGAGCGATGGCATTGGTTCATATATATTCTGTATACCTCTTTAAGTCGAGGTATGTTTTGTCCTCGGTCCTTCTCTTGCAGGTCGAACCGCTTGTCGTAGGCATTCGGTGTGACGAGGTCGTTTTTCAGTTTAGAGATGCGGGACAGCACTTTTTTAGGCGTATATTCTTTGTCGTTGAGGCCTAATTCTTTGATGATGTCTTTAATTTTAGATTTGGAGCTGTCTGTGTCATAGATGGTGAAGTCTTTGGTGAAGCCAAGTACGGAACCCTCTGTTCGCAGTATTCTGGAGAATGTGGCATGGAAGGTACCCATCCAGATTTGTCTTGCCACCTGATCGCCAACGATTTTTGCGATACGGTTTTTCATTTCATTGGCCGCTTTGTTGGTGAAGGTGATGGCGAGGATGTTGTAGGGTAGGTATCCTTGTTGGATAAGTGCCGCTATTTTGTAGGTGAGCACGCGTGTTTTTCCAGAACCAGCACCTGCGACGACAAGAGATGGCCCATCGTTGTAGAGAACGGCTTCCTTCTGACTTTCATTCAGTTGTTTGAGTATTTCTTCCATAATCTAAAAATGTGTTGCAAATTTACTTGATTCTTTGGTATAAAACAACAATGAGAGAGGTTATCGAAGCATAAAAATGGAAAGAAAGGATAGGGTAGAAAGGATGATGATATTTCAAACAAATTATTTGCAAGTTTCAATGATGTTCCTTTATTTTGTGAGAATGTTGTGTGTAAATTTGTAATAACATAAAGTAAAAAGGAGAATTTCAATGAAGAATAAGGCTTTGAGAATTGTAATTTGGATCGTTTTCATCTTGTGTTGTACATTAATCGGGGCGTGTTTATCTTCGACACCCTATATATTGGGAGGAGTCTCTCTTGAGTTGTATTCACTCTTTGCGTTACTGTGGAACTTCACGGTAATTCCGTTTATGATTTTATTGTTTACTGTTTTGATGTATGCTATATTTAGAAATGTGGAGAAACATTCTGTAAAACCACATGTGGCAGTAATTGTGGGTTCTGCAGTTGTTTTCTTTTTGAATTTTTTGTTTCCATGCATCTGTATCTCTGTTAATAATGATTATTTTAGAGAGATAGGAACACCAACGTGGATGTGGATTTTGTATGTGTGTTTACCATTTATCTATGGAGGAATTTCCTTTATTCTGTTTAAATTGATAGGCACTCCGAAAGATGGTAATAAACTTAAATAAAAGAGATTAATGGATGAGAAGCAAGAAATAAGTATGCCATTTATCTATGGAGGGATTTCCTTTGCACTGTTTAAAGCTATAGGTAGACACTGATAGTTTTAATAATTTATTTGCAAGTTTCAAGGATGTTCCTTTATTTTGTGAGAATGTTGAGCTTAAATTTGTAATAATATAAAGTAAAAAGGAGAATTTCAATGAAGAATAAGGCTTTGAGAATTGTAATTTGGATAGTTTTCATCTTGTGTTGTACGCTAATTGGGGCGTATTTCTCTATGGCACCCTATATGTGGGGAGAACGAGATGGTAGTGGTATTTTGTTGTGGTTCTTTACGGTAATCCCGTTTATGATTATATTGTTTTTCGCTTTGGTAATATCTATATTTGGAAATTTGGAGAAACATTCTGTAAAACCACATGTGGCAGTAATAGTGGGTTCCGCTATTGTTTTCTTTTTGAATTTAATTCCAACTGGCTTTAGATTTGACGAACTACATACACCTGTGTGGATGTGGATTTTGTATGTCTGTCTACCATTTATCTATGGCGGTCTCACCTATATCTTGTCTAAAAAATTAAAGTAAATTCATATTCGTTTGATAAATAAGTAGTTAAATAAAATGTCGATTATTTTGTGTATATTTTTGCGGAGAAAAGTTTGTACGTAACGAAAAATATTATACCTTTGCACCGCATTTGAGAGCAATACTCAATGATGCCCAGATGGCGGAATCGGTAGACGCGCTGGTCTCAAACACCAGTGGATTCACTTCCATCCCGGTTCGACCCCGGGTCTGGGTACAAATAAAGGCTGTTAATCTTTTGATTATCAGCCTTCTTTGTTTTCGTGGGTAGCCAATAACAACACAACCTCTCATATTTCCTTTTGTTTACTACCTAAAAAAAAGAGTGTGACTGTATTGCTACAATCACACTCCGGTGAAAACTCACCAATAAATGAATGTTGGACAATAAAGAACTTATTTGATTAGCACTTGACTAGACCATGTCTTGTTGTTGGTATATACCTTTACGTGATATACACCACTTCCTTTGTCTGATAGGTCTACGTTTACTTCATTTTTATTGTCACTCTTTGTGTAGATGACTCTACCCATGATATCGATGATCTCGATTTCGTATGGACCTTCGATAGCACCCAGTGAGATAGTAAACAGTCCGTCGGATGGGTTAGGATAGATGTCAAACCTTTTCTCCTCGCTCTGTTCCATGATCTCCTCTTCGGCTAACTCAAACTCGTCGCCACCGCTGATAACAGACTTTCTGGTGCTGCCTGTAGGAGCCGTGTAATGAGTCACGGATGCTGTGAATTTTCCATTGTTCTTGACCGAAAAACCTGACTTGAGGGATACTTTGTTCCTTGCAATGAAACGAACCTTGGAGCCATTGTTTATCACATTCCCTTGTGTATAACTAGAAGAAACATTATTGCCGGCAACGATATCTTGGTTGCCATACACATCTTTTGCTCGATTGAAGGTCCTGTTCTGGATATACAAAGTTTCCGGTCCTGTGTAGGTAATGTAGTTATGCTTTTTGATCGTGACGGTATAGGGATAGTTGACATCAGTGAATGTTGCAATAGAACAATCGTTTTTAATTGTCGTAGCGTCAGTCAACAAATTGGTAAGCGTAACGGTGCAATTATCTACTTTAGTTTTCACTGTTACCGTAGTTCCTGATTTAGTGATTTCAGGGTTGAAACTTTTGGGAACTACTGTAAACATGTGACTACTTGGGTCTCCGAAGTACATGCTGACTATATTATGCCAATCGTTATAATTTATACTAAAGAGATGCTCTCCAACAGATTTGGTTGATGTGACATCTATCAAATTATTCATTACATTTTTTGCAGTTGACCCATTGAAGTCAGACCATCCAACTTGAGCAAATCCGAATGCACCAACGGCACCTCCTGGCATTCTTAATAGATTTTCGCACATACATCCGTCATTCAATAATTCTTTGGTGCATTTCCCTATTTCGTGGTAATCTGCGCATGCCTTATTTCTTGGGTAGTTGTTATTGGTCGTATCTCCATTTCCCGCAAATGTGGCTGTCCAGCAATTAAAATTATAGAAAAACGTTGGTGCGTTTACATTTGTAAGACTAGCAACTGTTTTAGCATCAGGATTTTTGGGGTCTATGTTGACAAATCTTTGGTAATGATTCCATGTCGTAGGAGTATATCCATATACCTGTCCATGACCTCCATTGTACATGGCGTACATAATACCATCATTTACAGCATCGACAATGTTTTCAGGACCTTGTTCCCAAAAATAACAACGTCCTTGAAAATTTCGAGGTAAATAACCACTGGAAGAATATTTCATGGGATTTGCTGTAATATTCATCTCTTCGTTCATATAATCAGCATAATATATACGATTTACGTCGATCCCTTTGCTTAAAGCATTCCGTGTTATTTCTTCTGTTGGCCAAAACCAGTTAGCTCCATTTACACCATCATTGTTTTCCCCATCTACAAAAAGGGTCATGTGCAATGCTTTAGAATAACAATTCAGATTAGTAGGAGGCATCCATTCATATCGAATGATTTTGTCAATGATATCTTCCGCTTCCTGAGGTGTACGTGCAGAGATTCTTCCTCTTGGAATGGATTTTGAATTATTATGGGTCCAAGTGGTTTCTCTGCCAAATTCATTATCAGTCATGATCGGTATTCCTGCACTCCAATCTACTGGGGTATCGAAGCTGGTGCCATACATGTCGTATATTTTTTTTCTTACGCCATTTACGACTCCTATTCCTCGGTAACGATAATTATTTTGCAAAAAAGCATCAGCAGTTTCTGTTTCTTCCAAATATTTTCGTGGACTAATAGTAATTGGTCGAAGATCTGTGTCATTGCCTATAATTATTAGAAATTTGACATTTTTATTTTGAGAATAAAATTCTCTGATCTTATTTAAAGCAGTATCCCCATATTTTGATGTCAAATACATCACGTATGGATTGTAACCTCTTGAAGCTTCCCAGTCTTTGAGACGGTTAGCAGCATCTGTATATTTAGAGGTGGTTACGATTAGGTAATCGTAATTGGCCGCCTGAGCAGATACAGATATGAGAAGCAAGAGGAATATTAATTGTATAATCTTTTTCATCTTGCTCTTATTTTTCTAATGATTCAATTCTTTCTTTTAACGCTTTGTTTTCTTTTTGCAACTCAATCATATGAAGTGTCAATTCCTCGATCTTCTCCAATAATAGATTACTCATTTGGGATACACTCATACCATTCTCAGCCATATCTGCGGCAGAAGGAACACCAGGAAGGTGCTTGTTCTCCTTTACATAAGCCTCCACTTCGGATAAGTCTTGCAAATTGTAGTTTTCATCAAACACATAATCTGCTGCATTGTTCATGTCTACAGTGATATCGCTTGTTCGAATGGTTTCCGTCTTAATATCCTCAGTTTTAATTTGGGTTACATTCAATTCATTCTTACAGTTGATCTTTCCTTCTACATTTAATTCAGAAGTGTAGATCCATAATGGCTTATATCCCATATAACCATTTAATGTCATTGAGAAGCCTTCCTCTTTCTTGTTAATGAAAAGTCTCGCATCATTAGGAGTACCATAGGAGGAACTGCTATATAAATACAAACTATGAGCAATTGCATTTCCATCCTTATCAACTTTAAATTTTACATTGTAAGGCGAAACTCCTTGATCATAGCATTTAATAAAGTCGTTATAAACGTTGCTTCCATTTTTTTTGAAATAATTCATTGACAGATAATGCATATTTGCAACTCCTGTATTGTTATTCTCTGTGATAGTTGTTTGTGCCAAAACGTTGGATGACATACCCATACCAGCGACTAAGAGAGCCGCCATTAAAATTTTCTTTTTCATGATTTTAGAATTTAATTTTTAATTAGTAATAATTTTTTTGTTATCAATACATTGTTGTGTTTTTCTTTTTGATTTAATGTATTGATAAATTAACTATATAGTTAGTTTCTTGCATGCAAATTAATAAATGCAATAATCGTGCCAATTATTTAATAATTGTATACTTATTTTAACAAAAATTATATGTTTTTTTGGTTTTATACCCTGTTTTGTGGGTTGTCTATATGGCAAAAAAAATGGTGTCGCTAGATGCGGCACCATTTCTAATTTCAGTAAAGATTATTTTATTTCTTCTTAATCACGAATTTTCCATTTTCATCCGTCGCCCAAATCTTAAAGGCAACATTTTTGTGCTCTGCTGGTTTATTGTTCACCCATTGGTTGAGTGTGCTTAGCGTGTTGCTATCGATGGCGGTTCCATACACATCCGATAGAGTAGGGTTTGCATTGGCATCGTAGAAGATGTTTTTGGTGTTTAATATGCCGGTCCAGCCACCGAATGGATCTTTGTCATGGATGCCTCCGATCGCAGCGTGAGTGTCTTCATTTCCACTTACAACACCATAGTTCACACTATTCTCCATATATGCGTTGTCAGGACTGTCATAACTGAATTGTAATTCTGTATAGTATCCTTTGTCCAATTTGCCTGCAAGACCTCCAATGTCATTTGTTCCCGTTATTGTTCCGTAATTGACATTGTTGTAAAATTTACCAGCAAGCAATCCTGTGATTCCGCCGGCGGCAGATTTGGCGGTTATCTCTCCGTAGTTCTCCAAATTGAACAGAATCGCCTTTGTTCCACACATGCCGCTGATTCCTCCTACATAACTAGTACATTCGATATTGCCATAATTCTTGCAAGACATTAGATATCCCATAGCCACTCCTGCAATTCCTCCAATACATTCATTTCCAGTTATGTTGGCACTGTTCTCACATCCAGAGATGGCGTTGTGTGTGGCACCTACAATTCCTCCGATTCGCTCTTTCGCTACAATCTTTCCTGTTACCGTGCAAGTCGTAATGGTTCCATCGTTCTCTCCTGCGATTCCTCCAACACTATGTATGTTTGGCGTTTCGATGGATAGATCCTTTAAATTGACTCCTGTTACGATTCCGTCATTTCCTACGTATGAAAATAAACCTAATGGATTGGCAAAATACATTAAATCTTCTTCGGTTAATTCAAACTCCTTTTTGATATGTTCCTCTGTGATGGTCAATCCCGTGATGACATGTTTGTTCCCTTTGAAATAACCCTCATATCTTTTGCTATAACTGGATGCTATTGGAGTCCACAGTCTTCCTGTTAGATCAATGTCTGCCACCAACTCTGCATCTAGTTTTGTCTCTCCGTTCTTTACTCTTTCTGCAAAATCAAATAGCTCGTCTGCTGTAGAGATAGATACTACTTCTTTTGCCTCGTTGTTGTCATTCTCGTCTTCTATATCTTCAGAACAAGAAAATGGGGCTAATGTACACAACGCTAAGATGAAAAATTTTTGAATTGTTTTGAATTTCATGTTTCTTGGTTTTGATTATGGATGGTTCTGATTCTTTCCCTTCACAATAATCGGCAGAACCATTTTGACCAATTGATTGTGATTATCATTGGACAAAATTAAGGATCTATTGGGTCGTTGTCAAATAGGTTCGTCTATTGTTTTGGCGTGTCTGTCGATATGAATCTTATTTGTTGTCGTAAGTTGTGACGGAGTATAAGTGTTCTTTTGTTAATATTTGCGTTAAAAAGTTTATAATAATCAAAAAAGGAAAGGAGAGGGAGGATTTTATGTGAGAGAAATGACATTATAAAATTGCATTTAAATTAATTTTGGAGGGTTGTCAATGATGAACGACAGTTTTTGAATTTAGGTGGGTTCTATAAATTTAATTTTTGATTTTTGGAACTCTCCATTATAGAACACAATAAAAAATTAATCAGAATGAAACAGAAAATTTTTTATGTTATTTTATCGTGCTTGCTATTAGTTAGTTGCGAGGCTTTTCATAAAGATGAGAGTATTGAATATATTTCAAATATCGTAAAAGAAAATTATGATGCGGTAGTGCAGAAAACGGACGAATCAATCCTTCAGAGTATGGGTAGAGACTCTTTTATTACCCAACTGGGATATATCCGTGATTCTGTTTGTAATAATATCAGCGGAGAGATTGAATATCATTTTGGTGGAGGTCATAAAAATTATTCAATGAAAAATGGAAAGGAAGTCTACCAAGATTACACACAGATAATTGTCTCTAACAATGAAAAATATATGCCAGTTACCCTCTCGTATAATCGTTCGGGTAAGGTGATTGATTTATATACAGGACCTGTTGCTGAATGTTCCTCTACGTCATTCTTTACGTTAATCGTAGTTGCAGTGATATTACTGATTGCTATTGTTGTTTTAGTTATTGTTTTAAAGAACAAATATAAGAGGGAAGTAAATCTCATTAGGAAACATAAAAGCTCTCTCTAACAGTGTGTATCCACCACCCATCTTTGCTTGTTTTGCAATTACAATGGAGCGAAAAGGGAGGTGGATGCCGTGATGCCTATTGTTGTTATGGTGTATCTGTCGAAATGAAAAAAGGAGGAACGATAGAGTGGAGATTTTTTAGTCTTATTTTATGACAGGACGGATACTCAGTCCGGAGTAACGCATTAGAGTCTTGCCCGTTTTCTTTTCATCCGGACTTCCTCGAAATGATATTGAATAGAAACTTGAGTCGTCGCCACTAAAACTAGCGCACCAATAGCTGCATAGTTCGTCAACTTTAGAGGGCGCTTGATTAACGTTATAACCTCCTGCTGGAAGGAAAATCGAATTTGTGTTGTTTTTTGCCTTACTTGATATCATAAAGCCATTTACACCATTCACGCTGGTCCACTCCCAGTTACAACAATCAATAAGTTCCTTAAATTCTTTTTCTGTGGGAATTCTCCAATCTCCACCCCAATTCACTGAAGCGGCATCATAAGAATGTGTGAGATTACCGCATGTGTCTACGATTTCTAACGATATTAGTAAATCATCAGAATAATCATATTTGTAGATATTATTATCCCAGACGTACATCTCTTTTTCTGTTACCTCTCCCCATGAAAAGTAACTACCATAATCTTCAGGTGTTTCGGCTCCTACATTCATGGTGGCCCATTTTAGTCCGCTCGGTAACCCAAGATCCACATACTCATGGGAAGGCTCCTGTTCTTCTCCCAACTCCTCTTCATCACATGCTGTTAATCCGACACTGAAAAAGAGAAATGCTAATAATTCAATAAAAACGCTATATTGTTTCATGATCTTTTTATTCTTGAATATGGTTAGTTATGTTGAATTTATGGAACACACCTTATTTGAGTAGAAACTGTATTTCCTCCTGGCTTTGTGTTTATCACTTCTTCTTCACAAAAATTAGATTATCTCCTCCCATGCGGAATTGGATTGAATCTCTGGTGGCGTTATACGTTAGGTCTATATCGAATTCAAGACTTCGGAAGAAATCCTTGGTACTTGCCTCGAATTTTATCGGCCATGGAGCACCTAACGATTCGGTTATAAGATATTTGCCGTTGTTTGTCATGCTTAATGTGTCATTGTCGCAAATATATTCACCGACATACTCGTTTATTTGCAGACTGTCTAATGTCATAAAATGCAAGCTAGGAATGTAAACCTTATCTCCATTTTGAATGGAATTTATGTACCATTGAAGGGCGGAATGGTCGATTCCTAATCCATTGAACAATGCGATGGTGACTTGTCCGTCGTAATACTTCATACATGAGTAGTATTCTTCGATTAGACCTCCATGGTAAAAGTGTAATTTGCCATCTTCGCTTGGTATACCAAACATTTCCATACTAAATAATCCCATTCCATATCCATCAATGAAATTGGTCATTTGTGCAAGAATCTCCTTTCCGAAGAAACCTGTTCCGAGCGCATAAGCGTATTTGCTCAACTCTTTCGCATTGGAAACAATATCTCCGGTACCGTAACAGACTGATGGATGACATAGAGGTGCGACTTGCCAATTTTCATCGTATCTGTATGATTTAGTGCTGATTGAATCTGACAAACTGTATGTATGTGTCAGTCCGAGAGGCTCTGCGATTTGCTCCTTCACCAACTCCGCGTAGCTTTTGTCATTTACCTGTTCCAGAATGTAAGCCAGCAACACATATCCGGTGTTGCAATATCTATATGCAGCATTTGGTTCAAAGTTGGTTTTGAGTTGGGAGAATCGCTCCAGCATCTGCTCTTTTGACTGTGGCTGTTGGCCTAATTCTAATAAGGCGCCTTCTATATCGTTCCCATAATCTTGGATTCCGCTTCGGTGGTGAAGTAGGTGGAAGATGGTGATTCTGTCGGCGTTTGGAATAGTTACGTTTGGAAAGAACTTGCTAAGAGTGTCGTCCAGCGAAAGTTTACCCGCCTCGATTGTCTTAAGTGTGAGCAAAGCGGTGAATGATTTCGTGATGGAACCGATTTTGAAAAGGGTAGTGTCGGTGATAGGCACTTGAGCTTCAATGTCGGCATAGCCCATATTTCTTTTGTAAATCACGGAATCGCCTTGGGTGATCAGTATGGATCCCATGCAGCGAGGCGCGATGGAGTCGAAGTAGGTGTTAAGGTTTACCAATGTGGAATCTTTGATTGACTTTGTCGATACAGGTTCAGTTTTACTGCACGAAATAAACATTTGTCCACATAATGTGGCAGCTATCAAGGGAAGAAACAACTTATGCTTCATAGATTTATATTTTGTGTTTTGTTAATTGTTTTCCAAGAATATGACAAAGATATGAAATGTTTTTGGGTTTTTAGTTTGTTTGCGTACGTTTTCATTGATGGTACCCATGGGATTATGATCACCCCTTCGTTGTTCAGTGTGCCGCAACGGGTGTGCATACCTCTATATTTATCATATCTTCGTAATTAGACAGAAAAAGTTTTGAAAGATAATAATTGGATATACCTTTGGAAGAAATTTACGAGAGATATGAGTCCTACTAATTTTGTAAAACAAATTTTCATTTTGACATTGTTCCTGTTGCCGTTTTCATTCGTTTGTGCTCAGGAGAATGAGAATCTCTTTGAGAGCTATGAAGACTCTTTGATGGATGAAACTTTGTTGCCACAGGTTATCGTAACCGATAGCGTGAAATCTGCTAAAATGATCATAATGAAGATGATTGAAAATAACAAAAAAAATATCGGTAGAATAAAGAGTTATCAGGCATCAGAGGTTCGTCGCTATAGTCAAAACATCAATGAAGTACCCAAAAAGTGGAAACGAATTGCCAAAATAGCTTTGTTGTTTTCAAGATATCGAAAGTTGGTGAACCTTTTCTTCGATCATCCAACACTTTCTGCCCAAGTGTCACAAGATTTAACCTATGATGGAAAAACGGAAAAAGGATTGAACGCTAAACTGGATAGTTGCAATGTGTCTTTGACACAGAAAGAAATAAAGACGTTATTACCAGATGAAGATGATACAAAAGTTCTTGGACTATTTAATTTTGATAGTAAAAATGTTAAAAAACAAGTAGATGAAATGCAGTGGTCATTGATTTCTACTATTCAACAAGATGATGTTTCTATATACGTATGTCGAGGAACGAAAAAACAGAAAGGATACACCATGAAGATGGATGTATGGATAACAAGTGATAGTTGGTCATTGATAAAAATAGATTCGAATACGCTGAAAGTAGAATTTGAGAAAATTGCAGACAAAATTTATTTGCCCAAAAAGATGTCATTTAAAGCAAGCACGTTAATGTTGCAAGAAGAGGTGAGAAAAACAGCAGAAACAATTGGAGATGATGATATGTTACGGAAAGTTGAAAATATGCCAGATATATGGATAAATATGGATGTGAAGTATGTGTGGAAAAGTGTCTTGCACAATTAGAATAAAAAATTAGTTTTAAGTTGCCTTATCTTAGGTTAATAATATGTTTTTTCGTACTTTTGCACCTTGGTTTATTTTGCATAATAAAAAAGAAGTCAATATATGTTAACAGTAGAAAAAATTGGAGGAACCTCCATGTCGCAGTTCAAGGACGTCTTGAACAATATTATCATCGGGAAAAGAAGTGGAGCAGAGATGTATAACCGTATATTCGTTGTATCTGCTTATAACAATGTAACAAACTGGTTGTTGGAACATAAGAAAACAGGAGAACCTGGTATCTATGTTAAATTCTTGAATGATGATAATTACGAAGCTTCCTTAGATGAGCTTTGCCAGAAACTGATTGCTTTGAACCGTAATTACGAGGAGATAAAGTTGGATCAGAAAGTGGCAGATGAGTTTGTCATCAATCGTATTGAGAAGGCGAAGAGCTTCTTGCGTTCTATGCACAATGTTTTGGCTTCGGGATATGTTGATAGAAAGGACCTTTATTTGGCAGCTCGCGAGATTTTGTCTTCCATTGGTGAGGCTCATTCAGCATTCAACTCTGTGAATATTATTAAGAACAATGGTATCAATGCCAAGTTCATCGACCTTTGTGGTTTTGATGACTCTGAGGCGTTGACAATAGACCAACGTATCCATAAAGCATTTGAGGGAATCGATTTCTCCAAGACTTTGTGTGTGGCAACAGGTTACACAAAGGGTACAGAAGGTATTATGCGTGCTTTTGACCGTGGATATTCTGAGGTTACCTTCTCAAAAATCGCGGTTGATGTAAAGGCTGATGAGGCAGTTATTCATAAGGAGTTCCATTTGTCTTCTGCCGACCCTAAATTGGTAGGAAAGGAGAATTCTATTATCGTAGGTAACACTAATTTCATGGTGGCTGACCAGTTGGCTGATGTAGGTATGGAAGCTATCCATCCGAAAGCATCTAAGCCATTGGAATTGGCAGGAATCAATATCCGTATTAAAAATACCTTTGAACCAGAGCATCCTGGTACTTTGATCTCTAAGAACTATGTAGCAGAGAAATCTCGTATTGAGATTGTTTCTGGTACAGATAAAGTATTGGCTGTTGAGGTTCACGACCCTATGATGGTAGGTGAAGTAGGTTTCGATCTTCGTATTATGCAAGTATTTGAGAAACATGATGTTAGCTATATCTTGAAATCCACCAATGCAAATAGCATCACGATGGTGATTTGGGACAAACCTAAATCAAAAGGTTTGATTGAGGAGTTGTCTGAGAAATTCTATCAGGTGACAGTCAAGGATGTAGCTATCGTATGTTGTATGGGTACGAACATTGCACATCCAGGATTTTTGTACAAGGCAGCTAAGGCATTGTGCGACAACAATATCAACATCGAATGTTTTGCACAATCTTTGCGACAAGTGAATATGCAGTTTGTCATAGAAAGAAAAGACTATTCTGCAGCCATCGTTGCATTGAACAATGCACTTTGTGTAACAAAATAAACCGAGTGGCGTATGATCGACTATGCACAAGTGCCCGCACCCGCCTATGTGGTGGATGAGGTTCGTCTTAGACGCAATCTGTCCTTAATAAAATCGGTAAAGGATAGGGCGGGAGTGGAGATTATCCTTGCCTTCAAGGCGTTTGCCTTGTGGAAGGTTTTCCCTATCGTTCGTGAATATATCCCTTATTCAACGGCAAGTTCCCTTTCGGAGGCTTGTCTTGCGGTTGAAGAGATGGGAAATCTGGCGCATACCTATTCGCCAGCCTATACCGAGGAGGAGTTCCCTAAGATAGCACAGTGCAGTAGTCACATCACCTTTAATTCATTGACACAGTTTTCTCGTTTCTATCCGGAGACCAAGAAGGTGTCGCACCCAATCTCATGCGGATTGCGTGTTAATCCTGAGTTTTCGGATGTGGAGACTGATTTATATAATCCGTGTGCACCCGGTTCGCGCTTGGGTGTCGTGGTTGATCTGTTGGGCGAGAAGTTGCCAGAAGGCATTGAAGGACTTCATTTCCACACGTTATGTGAATCAACATCGTATGATTTAGAGCGTACGTTGGCAGTGGTAGAGGAGAAGTTTTCTAAATATTTCAAACAGATCAAATGGATCAATTTTGGCGGTGGTCATTTGATGACGCGAGCAGACTATGATGTAGAGCATTTGATAAAGGTGCTGACGGCTTTCCGTTCGCGTTATCCATGGTTGCAGGTGATATTGGAGCCAGGTAGTGCCTTTGCATGGCAGACGGGAGAGTTGGTTTCCAAAGTGGTTGATATCGTAGAAAATCATGGTATAAAAACCGCCATTCTGAATGTCTCGTTTGCGTGTCACATGCCAGACTGTTTGGAGATGCCTTATCAGCCAGCCATCTTATCGGCAGTGGAGGGTGGTGCATACACTTACAGAATGGGTGGAAACAGTTGTTTGTCGGGCGATTTCTACGGCGATTGGAGTTTCGACCATGAGTTGCAGATAGGCGAAAAGATTGTTTTGATGGATATGATTCACTATACAACGGTGAAGACAACGATGTTCAATGGAATTTCACATCCAGCTTTGTATTTGTGGACGAAGGAGGATAAATTGGTGAAATTGAGAGAGTTCGGTTATGAAGATTATAAAAGCCGAATGTCATAATTTGATAAAGGTATAACATTGTACGTTGATAATAGTGTTGGCGAATGCTTTTCGCCCATACAGTGATGACAATATCTTCATATTTTTTTTCTAAAAAAATCCAATAGTATTTGGAAATAAAAAAATAAGTTGTAAATTTGCACTGCAATTGAGATAAATGTTAAGTGAAACGTTTTTTTTAGCTCAGTTGATTGAAATTATGCGAAAATAGCTCAGTTGGTAGAGCACAACCTTGCCAAGGTTGGGGTCGCGGGTTCGAGTCCCGTTTTTCGCTCTCCTTATATTGACAGTTGAACCTGTCAATTTTTTTTGCCCAGGTGGTGGAATTGGTAGACACGCTACTTTGAGGGGGTAGTGCCGGTTTCGGCGTGTGAGTTCGAATCTCATCTTGGGCACTTTCAAGTGATATATTTTAATGTGTGTTTATTTTTATTAGTGTGTTTATATATAAAATTTGGGTATCATGAAAAAAATTTTTTATTTGTTAATTCTCTCCATTTTTACTTCCATGTTCGTTTCTTGTCAGAAAGAGGAGGAAGGAAATAACAACGTCAGACCAGAAGATGTCGTAGATCCAGATCATGTGAAGGTAAACGATAAGTATGGCATATCAGTGATTTGTCCTGTTGATGAATGGACGAATAATTATTTGGATGCTACGGTATTGGGTGATTCAGCTAGTGTGGTGACGTTAGCATTGAAAAAGGACTCGATTGTGAATGCTGAGACCGGACAGGTGTCTTATCCAACAAGTATTTATCTTTTGCGTTTCTTGTATCAACCTACATCAGAAGAGGATGCAACGAATTTCATTATACAGTATAGAAAGAAAGTGTTTGAGAATTTGTTGACAGTAGATTATTCTTCGGTACCTGAATATACGAGTTCGGTAGTGAATGGATATCCATGTTTCTATTTGCAGGCCATATTGGGAGGATCTCGTAGCAGACATACTGGAAAGAGAGATTTGTATATGTTCTATCACAATGGAGTGATTTATGGCGCTATGGTGAGTGTGTTGGATGACATTAGTTCGGCAACCGCTTACGAAGAGTGCAATGATATTATCAAGACGATAAAATTGAAATAACCAATTTTGTAATAGTTATAGAAAGCAAAAGAGACGATGTGCGTACATCGTCTCTTTTTTTTTACATATCGTCTCTTTGATTAACTCATTTTATCAGCTTGTTTGTTGCAGTGTCGGGGAAGATGACAGTTGGTTTGAATGTCTTAGCCTCCTCGTAGTCCATAATGCCGAAAGCCATGATGATGATGATGTCACCTGGAGCTGCCTTTCTAGCAGCGGCACCATTGAGGCAGATGACGCCAGATCCTCGTTCACCTTTGATGGCGTAAGTCTCCAATCGTTCGCCGTTGTTATTGTTGACGATGAAGACTTTCTCGTTTTGGAGGATGTTGGCAGCTTCCATCAATTCCTCATCTATGGTGATACTGCCAATGTAATTTAAGTCAGCTTCCGTGACGGTTACTCGGTGAATTTTTGATTTTAACAGTTGAACTTGCATAAGCGATTATTTCTTGTATTGGATATTATCGATCAGTCTTACCTCACCGCAGTAGACGGTGATACATCCTGTGATGTATTTAGAGTCGGACCATTTGCTAACACTCTGAAGTGTTAGAGAGTCTACGATTTCATAATATTCCACATTAAGGATAGGGTCTTCGTTAATTTTGTTGATCACCCAGTTCTTCACCTCTTCAACGCTTTTTGTCTTCATCATATCGACGCTTTCGAACAAAGCCTTAGAGATTTTGACAGCAGTCTTTTTCTCTGACGCAGAGAGACGAGCGTTACGGCTACTAAGGGCCAATCCACTGGCTTCGCGGACGATAGGACATCCAACGATTTCGATAGGCAATTTAAGTTGTTTTACCATTTCGCGGATGATGGCAAGTTGTTGGAAATCTTTCTCTCCGAAATAAGCCTTTTGAGGTTTTACGATATCGAAGAAGCGACTAACAACTTGAGCCACACCGTTGAAGTGACCCGGACGAGAAGGACCCTCCATCACTTGGTCGAGTGGTGCGAAGTTAAATTGACGCTTATCAGGTTTAGGATATACTTGTTTGACAGAAGGAACAAAGGCGATGGTGCAGTTTACACTTTTAAGTAGTTTCACGTCAGCATCAACCGTACGAGGATATTTCTCGAGATCCGTTTTGTTGTTGAATTGAGTAGGGTTAACAAATACGCTCACGACACATACGTCGTTTTCAGCAACACATTTTTTCACTAAGGATAGGTGACCATTGTGTAAGGCACCCATAGTAGGGACAAATCCAATTTTTTTGCCCTCTTTGCGGTACTTTTCCAATGCATTGGAAAGGCCTAAAACTGTTTTGTAAACCTTCATATCTTACTAATTTTGTCTTTTCGTTTTTCAAAAAGTTACCATGCAACAATTGTTGCTACGAAATATTCTGCAAAGGAAACAATTATATTTGAGAGTCGAAAGCATTAAAAAGAAAAAAAATGAAAATTTGGCATTTTGGTTCATTTTTCCTATTTTTGTATGACAAATTAAAAACGAATGGATACAGTTAAGGTTTTATACATTTCACAAGAGATAACTCCGTATTTGCCAGAGAACGAAGTGGCTAATATGAGTAGATATTTGCCACAAGCAATACAGGAAAAGGGAAGAGAGATACGAACTTTTATGCCGAGATTTGGGTGTGTTAACGAGAGAAGAAACCAATTGCATGAGGTAATTCGTCTTTCTGGCATGAATCTAATAATAGATGATACGGACCATCCGTTGATTATTAAAGTGGCATCCATTCAATCTGCACGTATGCAGGTTTATTTCATAGATAATGATGATTTGTTCCATCGTAAATTTACAGTTGCAGATGAGTCTGGCGTAGAGTTTGACGACAATGAAGATCGTTCTATCTTCTTTGTGCGTGGCGTGTTGGAGACTGTGAAGAAGTTGCGTTGGACACCAGACATCATTCATTGTCAAGGTTGGATGACGGCATTGACGCCCATCTACATAAAAAAAGCATTTAACACAGATCCTTTCTTTAAGAATTCTAAAGTTGTATATTCTGTCTATGGCGATGATTTCAAGAAACCATTCAGTTCCTCTTTCTCTGAAAAACTGAAGTTGGATGGTATCACAGATGATGATTTGAAAAGTATCTTGCACAAAGAGGTCTCATTCGCAGATTTGACAAAATTCGCTTTGGAATATTCAGACGGAGCCGTTATCGCTTCTCCATCTGTTAATAAAGAGTTGGCCGACTATGTGGCAAAATCAGGAAAGCTTTATTTGCCAACTCCAGATGCTGATAACTATGTCGATGCTTATAATGAGTTTTACGACAAAGTGTTAGAATCATGCAAATGATGATGACACATATACTATGCTGATTAAAGAAACGTTCCTATTATAGGGTGAGTTCTAAGAAGTCACCAATTGGACAAAAAGTTAGTATGAATTTTGGGTTGATATAACACCCACCATAAATTATATTTTCGGAAATGTCGAGAATTTTTAGATTGTTATGGATGATAATTCCATTGACCACATTGCTGAGTTGTGAAGATGATGAAGGTGTGGGTTCTTCCATCCAACCTGCGGAAGATGTGTTGACCACCTATTCTAATAAATTAAATGTCGCTACTAGTTCTGTTTTGACCGACTCTGTTTTGAGCAGATACGATTATTTTATATTGGGTAGGTATAGAGATGCCAAATTTGGTGAAGTGGCTGCTGAGTTTATGACTCAGTTGGATGGCCGTGTGGATGGTTTGTTTGTGCCAGACACAAATGTTGTCTCTTCCTCTTCTGCAACTTCGGGTATTTTGAAAACTTTGCTGACTGATATTGATAGTTCGTATGGAGTTATCAAATCAATCACATCACCATCTCACGTTGTGGTCGATTCTACTCAGTTTTATATCCAATATTCCGACCAAGTATATGGTGACACGACAGCTATGCAAGCTATCTCTGTCTATGAGTTGTCTGCACAAATGGAGAATAAGAAATATTACACAAACACATCTGTGTCAGATTTCTGTGATAAACAAAAATTGCTTGGTAGAAAGAATTACCAATTCCAAAACAAAAGAATCCTTAGAATTCCTTTAGATAATGAGGTGGGAGAGCGTATCTTGTCTGCTTATCAAGAGGGATCTACAATCACGACACAGGAGCAATTTAACAAACTTTTCCCTGGTGTTTATGTGAGCCATACCTTCAACCAAGGTACATTCATGCAGATCGTTGTTTCTGGTATCCAAATATTCTATCATTACGATGCGGATATTACAACGACCTATAATGGTAAAAGTGTAGTGGTGAAGGCTTCTGAGGTGAAATCAAAAGATGGTAAATTGATAAACCCTTTGGTGTCAAGCGTCTTCTTGTCGGCTAATAAGACGGTTAATCGCGTAAATGTTGTTCAAAGAGATGATTTGTCAGAATTGGTTGAATCATTGAATGGTGAACAATATGCCTACACATTCAGTCCTTCTGGTCTTTATACTGCTATCGACCTTCCATTTGACGTTCTGATGGATTCTGTAAGGAAAAAGGCTCCTGACACGACAAAGGTGATGTTTAATATGGTGAAACTAATTCTTCATCGTCGTGAATTGAATTGGAACACCAAACTAAAGGCTAGCTCTTACTTACTGCTTATGCCGAAAAGTAAGGTGGCTGATTTCTTCTATCAAAATGAGTTGCCTGATGGACTCACTTCTTTTGTGGCAGCTGCTGATACGGCAAAAAATACCTACTCATTCTATCTTACTTCTTCTGTACAAAACAAGCTGAGAAAACATGGCTCTTATTATGATGATGACCTTGTGCTTGTACCTGCGGTCCGTGTAGTCGAGAATGGAGTGGCTTATTATCGTCAACAATTGTGGTTGTCTTCTACTATGTTTTATGGATCTTCTTGCAACATTGAGTCATTAAGACCTCGTTTGGATGTCGTCTTTACTCGTAGAGAATAAGGAATCTAATTTCATTCGCTATATTCCCGTTCCATTGTCTTATGTGGAACGGGATTTTTTTTTATTATTAGTGTCGATAGGTGAATTTCCTCATCAAACACAAACTGATTTGCCGATAAAAAAATACAGCCACCGTCACTCTCGTGTGGATGGCTGTTTGAATTAATCACATAAAACGAATTGAAATTTAATTACTTATGTATTTTTTTTGATTAAGTATGGACGTGTTAAAAATTCTTTATTTCTAGTTTGAAATTCTTTTAAATATAATACAATATTCGTGCCAAACTATGATAAAAATTAAAATTATTTTCAATAAAAAATTTTTTTTCTTTCAATAGATGTTGTTTGTACAAAAAAAGTCATTTTGTTCCTCATCTTATATCATTTTTGTTCATCTCTATGAACAGATTTTGATAGTGTGTGAACCATAGGCTGTCTGTAGTAGAATTACGAGGCATTTTCCCTTATATTTTTCTAAATTAATTGTTTCGCAATTAACCGTTGATTGGTACAATAGATTCCCTTCTACCGAGTAGATGTACACATTGCCATGTTCTTGTATGTGTAGCCATCCGTCTTGCATATAGGCGATAGGGTTATTGCTTTTCAGCTCTTTGTGGTTGGTTGTCTTTCTGTCGATTATAGTTGTTCCAATAAGATTGGCACCAATCTCCTTGTTGTATTGCAGAGATGTGTTGCCGAACTGTATGCAGTGGTAATTCTTATCGTTTGTTAGATCTGCATATTTAGAAATGCGGATAAAAAGGTCATATTTCCCTTCTGGAATGGATGCGGGTAGTGTGAGTTGAAAAGAGTCTGTCGTGGTTTGTCTCGATAGCCATTGTTGAGGGTCAATCGGAGTCTCGGGTGCTATTTCAAACTGGTTGCTTTCGTTCTTTAAGACAAAAGTAACTTTTCCTTTTTGGGTTATATTACCGAATCCCACGTTTTCTATTTTCAGTTGACCATTCAGATGTCCGCTTGGCGAAACGGAATCGGGTAGGTAAGTCTCGCGAAGAATGAAGCGGTAGCCTAAGTGATTCTCTACATAGGTGTAGCCGGTTGCTCCCTTGTATTCTGGGTCGTCTCCATTGAAGATGGAGTCTTTCCAACTTAGAATGGTGGGTTGGTGCCATTCATAGTTGAGGTAGGAGGTGTGTGTGCGGAATCCTTCGTTAGAGAGATAAGTGGGGGTGTTAATCGGATTATCTCCGTTGTAGTTGGCAACGAGTTCTCCTCCGTATGGTGTATGCTGTGAGTAGGTTTCGAGCCACTCAATCATCATTTCACGGGTTAGCTGATGGCCGCTTGCACCCATACCGATGGTGCCCAGATCGCTGTAAGAACCCAAATAGCCGTCATTGTACATGCCAACTCTATAGATAGTGTCGCCTTTTGCCTTGACTGCCTGTTGGAATCTCTCAGAGTGAATGTCAAAATCTGAATAATTATTGCCTTGATTAACACCAAGCCAGTAGGCGATGATGTCTGGACGTCTTACTCCAATCTTTATCTCAGGTGGTGTGCAACTGAGTAGTGTTTGTAGGGCTTCTGCTATGTTTTCGTTCGTTCCCACGTTACTGGAGTGCATTTCACCATAGCTTCCATACATGCCTAACTCTACATAGGTGATGACATCCGTGTTGCGAGCATAGACTTCCCCTAATTGTTTGAGGTGACTCAAAATAACGGATTGATCGGGGTCGCATTTAACGGAGCCGTTGAAATGGGGGTCGTAAGAAAAACGCACAATGGCACTCTTCCCTCGTTGACGGATATTGTCTAACGTAGCTTCGAAGGCCCTGAGCATATCGTCGGTGAGAGGACGAGCGATACCAAAGGTGGTGTCGTTTGTCGTTTCATCTATTTTAAGGATGGCTTTGTTGGAAAACTCTGAAATATCCATTCTGAGGTGAGATATGTTGCCCCAGGTATTGGTTCCTTTGTTATTGTCGTATGTAAAGTGTTGACATTGAGTTCTGTAAAATCCAATGCCAGGGTTTTCTAATGTTTCGAGCGCATCTGTATAATCTAAATCTTGTCGGATGGATTCGGACATAGAGATGTTTGAGATGAAAAGAGTCAATAAGAGTGTGATGGTTTTGCTTGTATATTTCATGTTTTTCTCGATAAGTTAGTGTTTGGAAAACGATTAACCAAAATAAGAAAAATTTTCGAAAGAAGGGAATATTATTGCGATTTATATCAGAAATAATACTAGGAACTATATTGAAAGATTTCTTATCTTTGAATAATAAAATGAAGGTGAATTTATAGAACCCACTTAATGATACAGATGAAATTTTTACGATTAAAGCGTTTTATTGTCATGGCAAAAAATCTTATCAAAGATCTTTTGCTGTTCTCTCTTGCTGCTTTGATAGTTTCAGATATGGTTGTAAAGAAGAGTACGCAGCAGTTTCTTTATAACAATGTGGAGACGATTCCGTATAATAGAGTGGGACTTCTGTTGGGTACTTCAAAATATTTAGGTAGTGGTCGTTTGAATTACTATTATCAGAATCGTATAGAAGCGGCTTTGCAGTTGTTTCACGCACATAAAATTGATTTCATCATTGTGAGTGGTGATAATTCGAGAGTGGAGTACGATGAACCTACGGATATGAAGAATGATTTAGTGGCAGGCGGTGTTCCTGAAGATCGTATCTTCCTGGATTATGCGGGATTTCGTACGTTAGATTCCGTTGTGCGTTGTCGAGATATTTTCGGACAATCGTCCATCACTGTCATATCACAAAGATTTCATGATGAAAGGGCTGTTTTTTTAGCTCATCATCATCAGATTGCATCAGTTGGATTTTGTGCGGAAGATGTAAGTAAATTTTATGGTTTGAAAACCATGATGAGGGAGCGTCTTGCCAGAGTGAAACTCTTTATTGATCTTATCATCAATAAGCAACCGAAGTTCAGTGGCGAACCCATCACCATTGATTATGCACACTAAAGAGAAGAGTCACAAAGCTTATTTGGCGAAGTCTCCTAAAATATAGAGAGCTGGCAAAGCTTTTCCATTATTGTCGTCGAAGAGACCACGATTGACCCAGTTATCAATCACACCGTTTCCGTTTTCCTCTGGAAACCACCAATATAGACCATTGACGTTAGCATGTTTTTTGATTGTGGATATTAGGTCTTCCAAAAATTTCTTTTGTCCCTCGGCAGAGATTGGCCATTTAGAACTGAAATCGTAGTCTACTTGTGGTAACCATTGATAATAGTATGCCGTTTCCACTATCTGAATTTTCTTGTCAGGGAAGTTTTGTTCCAGGGTGGTTAGTGTGGAACTCAAAGTAGATAAGTCGTTATGCCAGAATGGGTAGTAGCTAAGTCCGATGATATCATAATCGATACCATAATCTTTTACCCTTTGATAGAATTGTCTGCAGACGTCTGGCTTACCAGAACGTTCTATGTGGATGATGATTTGAGCGTTGGGGCACTCTTCACGACAAGCTTTGCTAGCTGATTTTAGAAAATTGGAGAAGACGTTCCAGTTGTTATTGTCAGTAGGATAAACTTTGCCTATATTCCACAGCATTCCGTAGGATATCTCATTACCGATTTGGATGAAATCGGGCGATGCGCCATTGTCGTTCAATGTTTTCAAACATCGTTTGGTGTAATTGTAAAGTGTGTCGTTTAGAGCAGAAGCAGAGGCATTTTTCCATGAGTCGGGCATGGTTTGTTGAGCAGGGTCGGCCCATGAGTCGGAATAGTGGAAGTCCAACATGAATTTGAATCCCTGTTGTTTGATTCGTTTACCAAGTTTCACGACGAATTTCAGATCTTGAACAACGCCCGAGCCTATGTTTTCTCTACTGGCTTTGGTGGGGTCTACGAACAGTCTCACACGCATACTGTTGAGTCCTACTTGTTGAAAGAAGGGTAGTACGTCTACTTTTTTACCATTAATGTCGTAGTAAGTGTTGCCATGCTCTTCATATTTGGGTAGCATGGAGATATCTCCACCCACGAACATAGTTACATCAGGTTCATGATGAGATGGAGCCTGAAAGGTGATGCTATCCACCGATTCAAGGGTGATGACTGATGAGTTGTTTTTTTGATGGACATAGATGGTGGTTTGAGCAAAAGAGATCTGCCAACTAAGTAGAGTTATGGATATGAGGGAGAATAAAATTTTTTTCATGGTACTAAATTATAAGTGTTTTGTTGTTTGCAAATATATAATATTCTTTGGATTAAAGAATGAAAATTGACGGACAGATTTTCTATAGGTGAGTTCTATGAATTCACCTTAATTTAGATCTGTGCGTTTTGTTGTAGAAAGTGGTAATTCATTTTCAAAAGTTACAGTGACTGTCAGATTATGAGTCATTTGGATATAATAAGTGTTTTTATGCAAAAAATAATAACTTTCTTTTTAGAAAAAACTTGGTAAATATTTGTGAGATTTTTTGTCGTTTTATAGATGTTTTGTAATTTTGCACCGCATTAAATAAAATATGTTTTTTTTCACAATGAGGGTTTGGTTGTGTTGAAAATAAGGGAATAGAATCAGGTAGATGATACATTTTATTTTTTATGAATGAGATGAGAATGAAAAATTTCAAAAAATATAATAGGTATAAGAGAACAAAAAATCAAACAAAAATGAAGCATTTTACAAAAAAATTAATCATGAGTGTGTTGACAATCATGGGTGTTCAACAATTATCGGCTCAAGTGACTATCAACGAGACGAACTTTCCTGATGAAGCATTCAGAGACTTTGTGTCAAGAAAATTTGATACAGATACAGATGACGAACTATCATCATCAGAGATTGCGAATGCAAAAGTGATGGATTTATCATGGATATATGTGTCAGATTTAAAGGGTATTGAATATTTTACTGCACTAACAGAATTGGACTGCAGCTATAGTTACTTGATAACTTTAGACGTTTCTAAAAATGTCGCTTTGGAAAAGTTGGATTGTAGAGGTAATGATTTGACCAGTTTGGATTTATCCAGTAATACGGCATTGACGGAATTGTATTGTTCTTCAAACTATTTGACCAGTTTGGATTTATCCAGTAATACGGCATTGACGTATTTGTATTGTTATTCAAACGACTTGACCAGTTTGGATTTATCCAGTAATACGGCATTGACGGAATTGTATTGTTATTCAAACGACTTGACCAGTTTGGATTTATCCAGTAATACGGCATTGACGAATTTGTCTTGTTCTTCAAACGACTTGACCAGTTTGGATTTATCCAGTAATACGGCATTGACGGAATTGTCTTGTTCTTCAAACTATTTGACCAGTTTGGATTTGTCCAAGAATACGGCATTGACGTATTTGTCTTGTTATTCAAACGACTTGACCAGTTTGGATTTATCTAGTAATACGGCATTGTCAAATTTGGATTGCTGTTATAACAACCTAACCAGTTTGGATTTGTCCAGTAATACGGCATTGACGGATTTGTATTGTTATTCAAACGACTTGACCAGTTTGGATTTATCCAGTAATACGGCATTGACGGATTTGTCTTGTTATTCAAACGACTTGACCAGTTTGGATTTATCCAGTAATACGGCATTGTCAAATTTGGATTGCAGTTATAACAACCTAACCAGTTTGGATTTGTCCAGTAATACGGCATTGACGGATTTGGATTGTTCTTCAAACGATTTGACCAGTTTGGATTTGTCCAGTAATATAGCATTGACGGAATTGTATTGTTCTTCAAACTATTTGACCAGTTTGGATTTATCCAGTAATACGGCATTGACGGAATTGTCTTGTTCTTCAAACGACTTGACCAGTTTGGATTTATCCAGTAATACGGCATTGACGTATTTGTCTTGTTATTCAAACAATTTGACTAGTTTGGATTTATCCAGTAATACGGCATTGACGTCTTTGTCTTGTTCTTCAAACGATTTGACGAGTTTAGATTTGTTCAAGAATACGGCATTGGAAGAATTGTATTGTTCTAATAACAAGTTGACTACATTGAATGTGTCAAACAATGTTGATTTGACAGAATTATATTGTTACAACAATCAATTATCATCCATTGATGTGTCAAACAATGTTGATTTGACAGAATTATATTGTTACAACAATCAATTATCATCCATTGATGTGTCTAACAATACTGAATTGGTATGGTTTGAATGTTACGATAATCAATTGTCATATTTGAATATTTCTAATAATATGGCATTGAAAGAATTGTACTGTCAAAATAATAAACTGACGACTTTGGATTTGTCCAATAATCAGAATTTGAAATACTTAAAATGTAATTCTAATGATTTGACTGCTTTGAATCTGATAAACAACACAAGTTTAGTGGAACTGAATTGCAATGATAATCATTTGACATCACTAGATTTATCAGAAAATAAGGATTTGGAGTTGGATTCTTATTGGAATGAATTTGACTGTTCAGACAATACGTATACGGCAAAAATTGATGAAACTTATACATTTGACTTATCTACATTGCCAGGCCACTTCGATCATACAAGGATGACCATTACTTCGGGTAATGCTGTAGAAAATGATGGTATTCTGAAAGTGGATGAGGATAGTGAGTCTGATACGATAAAGGTGACTTATAAATATATGGCACGTGAAGACATTACTATTGAATATACATTGAATCTGATTCATAAGGACGGTGATGGTGTGCCATACATCAAGTCTGGTATTGCCTTTTATCTCTATCCGAATCCTGCAATAGAGTATGTTAGTGTGTCAGTTGCCGGTGATTATAAAATATACAATATCAACGGAACTTTGTTGCAATCGGGTACCACAGAGAAAGACGAAGAGATTAATATCTCCAACTTGGTTCCTGGTTCCTACCTATTTGAAATGGGAGGAAGCATAAAGAAACTGATTGTGAAATAAGTTATTACGACGGCCGCCTCCGTATTAGGGACGGCCGTTTTTGTATTTGTACATGATGTCTTGGAATTTTTCTATACCTTTGTCCAATAAATAAAATCATCCTCTGTATGATTTGCCTTATTTATAAATCATAAATTTTTTCGATGAATACGGATCTTTCCATACTATCACTACAGAAACATCGCGATTTGCTGCAGATGGAGTATGAGTATGATAAGAAGTGTTTTGAACATCAATCGGGATTTATGTCGGTGGATAAGAAGGTGGCGGCAGGTATCTGTCGGTATCCTATCTCTATCGGACGTTCTTATTATAACTCCTTGGATCAGTATGTTGTGGAGATTCATGCCCGTGGCTGCGATGAGGAGGATGATCATTTTGAATATGGAAGATCGGTCGATTTCTTCACTGTCTCCATGACCGATGAGGTTCGCCCGATAAAGGTGACGGGGCAGGTTAGCTATGCCACTGCTGATACGCTTGTGGTGGTATTGCCGAGTCGGGATTCATCGCTGGTTTTGGAGAGTTACGATCGATTGGGTATTCAGTTGAGCTTTGATGAGAGTAGTTATCGGGCGATGTTTGAAGCGCTCGATCGGGTGATACATGTAAAGGATGGTCGCTTGTTTGACCTTCGTGAGATATTGTTGGGCAATAAGGAGGCTGGCTTCCTTCAATTTAGTCCTGTTCGATTCCCATGGTTGAATGCTTCACAAGAGAAGGCAATCAATCTAATATTAAGAGCCAAGGATGTTGCCATTGTTCATGGTCCTCCGGGAACGGGCAAGACCACCACGCTGGTGGAGGCGATCTATGAGACATTGCGTCGGGAGAGTCAGGTTCTGGTCTGTGCGCAGAGCAATATGGCGGTGGATTGGATTTCGGAGCAGTTGGTGGATCGTGGTGTGAATGTGCTACGTATCGGTAATCCGTCTCGTGTGAATGATAAGATGCTATCTTATACGTATGAGCGTAGGTTTGAGTCTCATCCGCAATATGCTACGTTGTGGGGAATGCGTAAGACGGTGCGTGAGTTGTATCGTACCAACAAGGATAAGGCAATGGCAGTGAAAGAGAAAGCAGAGTCTCTTGAATATGAGATACGTGAGAGTCTGTTTGCCGAGTCGAGAGTGGTAGCCTGCACGTTAGTGGGGGCAGCCAATCATCTGCTATATGGACGGACCTTTCAGTCGTTGTTCATCGACGAGGCTGCGCAAGCCCTTGAGGCGGCTTGTTGGATTCCCATCACGAAGTGTCATCGTGTGATCTTTGCAGGCGATCATCAGCAGTTACCTCCAACCATCAAGTGCTTTGAGGCTGAAAAGGCTGGATTATCACATACGTTGATGGAGAAACTGACGGAACGCAAACCCTCTGTGGTGTCGCTCCTGAATGTGCAATACAGAATGAATGAATCGATCATGCGTTTCTCTTCCGAGTGGTTTTATGATGGTCAACTGACGGCAGCCGATGAGGTTCGTTATAGGGGAGTGTTAGACTATGAAAAACCGATGGAATGGATTAATACAGAGCCTTTTGATTTCACAGAGGAATATGTGGAGCAGACGGCTGGTAGAGTCAACCGACAGGAGGCGGAACTGGTTATCAGTGTCTTGGAACATTTTATTGAGAAAATAGGCTTCCATCGAGTAAAGGAGGAGAAAATAGACTTCGGTGTAATCTCACCCTACAAAGCACAGGTCTATTATCTGCGTAGGTTGGTGAATCAGAATAAGGTGTTGAAACCGTTTCGTCGTCAGATCACAATCAATTCGGTGGATGGATTTCAAGGGCAGGAGAGAGATGTGATTATCATTAGTTTGGTTCGCTCCAATGACGAGGGAAACATTGGCTTCCTTCGGGAACTGAGAAGAATGAATGTGGCAATGACACGTGCGAGAATGAAACTCTTTATTATTGGTAATGCGTCAACGTTAACAAAACATCCCTTCTATCGAAAATTATACGAGAGTATGGAATAGATTTGCTGAGTTGTTTACCAAAACTTATTCATCTCTTTGTTGTATTCAAATCCTGCAGAGGCAAGTTTGTGAATCAAGTCCTCTTGGTTGATATTTAAATCGTTGCAGAGTGTGTCGAGTGATGAATATTCGTCTCTCAATTTCATATTGATGAAACTGAAGAGCATATTGATGTCTTTTGGTAATTCGTACTCCATTTTCTTAATTGAAATTTATTGTCTTATTCGACTGCAAAGGTATAAAATTTTTTAATTAGACCATCGTTCGATGATAGTATCTTCTTCCTCATCATCTTTGTGCTCTTCTAGAGCTAATGTCTTGGCATTCAGTAACTCTTTGTGTCCGTTCTGATTTTTGAGATAGATGAGTTCGCATTTCCCTAAGTATTCCTCCCAGTTCGTGGCAAAACGGTTGGCTGATATCTTGTTTAATCCCAACATCTCAGGTACGGCAAAATAGATTTTGTTTTTAAAGTCGAACTCCAACTCTTGTTCATCCTTCTTTTGAGGCAGTTTGTTGACGGGTTCGTTTTCGGTTATCCTTTTTATCATGTATCGAGGGTTGTTGATTGGTTCGAACAACTCTACAAACATCTTAGTGAATAATTTCTCTTCTGCATAACTGGCTCCTATTAGGTGACAATTCACAGAGCCGTCATCTTTTTTCAATACCTCTATCTTGATATCTGAATGGGCTATCATATTCTCTTCTTGCATCGTTTGAACAAGAGCCATAGCGATTGATTTTATATGCCTTGAAATATTATATCTCCGTTCCTTTATATATGAAGAGAGGGACTTATATGCGTTGAATAATGTGTATGCGAGAGGTATGCTGATGCATGCGAGTTTGTTAAAAGGTCCTGGAATTAACATGATGGTTGAAATCACAAGAAGAGAGACGCCTGTTTTTGTGAGACTATTCTTTTTCTTCTTCTCTATTTTCGTGATTTGATCGGTGTATTTTGATTTGGATAACGGATGTGGAATATGCACAAATTCCATGAAGTCGGAACCATTTTTGAGTGCTTCATCCCATTTCTCATTTAGTGTGGATTGTTCGTCTGACAGATGAAAACTGAAGTCGTTGTATTCCTTCATTGATTGTGCATCGAATTGAGAAGGAAGCATTAATCTTTTTATTCCTTTTTCGATGTAATGTGGGGATGTGTTGGTGAGTCCTACAAACGAGCGAAATCGTTTCCTTAGTAGCCTAATATCATTGCCTCCGTGAGTAAGCATATCTGAAGCGCAAGCAAGATGCCAGATGTTGCTTGCTTTGTGTGGATTACTGTTTGATGAGCGAATAGCTCGTCCTCTCATTTGATTGGATAGTACGTAAGAACCTACGAATGTGGCTAATAGAAGAGAGTTGATGGATGGTGCATCCCAACCTTCACCCAACAGGGATTTGGTGCCGATGAGAAGTTCTATCTCTCCCTCTTCGAACAATTGGGTGGTGAATTCCACCAATTTGTTTTTCTTGTCGCTGGATAGGGAGACAATAACGTATTCCTCTGCAAATGTAAGTGGTTCGTACGTGATGCTCAGCTCCTTTCCCTCATGGGAGTTTTGTGATAAACTATCCATTCTGCTGATGCTTCTTGCGGGTATGATCACGATACTTCCCGTTAGAACTCCCATCTTGATGGGGTCTTGATTCTTCCTTCGAAGATGCTCGAAGATGGGAATAACGCCTATTTTATCAATCTTGTTATTCGGATTGGCATTCAGAAACTCTTTTCGTACATAGTCAGTCAGAATCACCATTCGAAGATCTTGATTCATGCTTTTATATTCTCGTGCCACAATCTCCTGAATGCTCTCTAATTTACTTAAAGATGAGGAGAGTCGCTTGTTTAACCACGAAAGATCGGTGAAACTGACGATTCCGTTTTCTATGAATCCATCCTCTTTTAAATGATTATATAGGTTTCTTCGATGCTCTTTGTATTTATTTAAATAATCATCGCTTCCTTTCAGATATCCATTTAGCAATATTTCTGCCCATGAGTAATCAAACGATTGATTGTCAATACATCGTGAGTAATATGGGTTGATGAAGTTTTCTTTCAGAATCTGATTTCGTTCCTTGAGATAGATGCATATTGCATAATAGTAGTTTATGTTATCAAGGATGTCCTTGATATATTTTAGAGGGGTTTGATGAAAGGGATGGTTGTAAAATGCTTCCAGTAAGATGGGGTCTTCCAATAGGGCGCTGAAATCAGCTGTGAGTTTTTCTTTTTGTGAATGGATGACAAGAAGCTCTTCGTCTGTTGGTTGAGAAAGGTAGATGAGGTCTTGATGGGGACATATATCACCTTCTCGGACTAGTTCGGTAATGAAGATCTCTTCATCGACCTCACCGCTTAACTGAACATATTTATCCCATTCGGTAGGCGACACGTCGTAGGGAGGCGTGGCCGTTAGTGCTACAATCTTTGCTTTGATGGATGTCTTAATGGCAAAAAGTGTTTTCCACCATTCTTTCTTTAGATGATGAGCTTCATCCAATATGATTGTTCCGATTTGAACATCCTCAAGACTCTTGATGAGTTGATCGGTATATGCAGCTTTGACTGCTGGGAGGTTGGTCTCCTCATCGTCTACCTCTTCCTCTTCTGATGATTCTACCTCAATCACCTTTGTATTGGTAGCAACTGCGTGTAGCGCTTGGTAGGTGACAATTGTGAGGTATTTTGGATGATGTATATCTGTGGTGATCCATTCCATTGAGTCATTGGACGCAAGGAAAAGATCCCGAAATTTTGTCACCCATTGGTCTCTGATGGCTAATGTGGGTGCTAAGATGAGTGTTGGTTTGTTCAGTCGGACTGCTACTTCCAACCCTAGAATGGTCTTTCCCGATCCTGGAGGTGCAACTATGTGCAGGGCATTGTCATTCATGTGATAGTTCAAATCATCTAATATCCTTTTTTGGTAGGATCTCCAGCTATATTTGAATTGAGCCGTTTCAAAATATTTCTTCTTCTCGTCTAATTCAGCCTTTCTGGATATAATCTGAACTTCACTCTGATTGTCCATGATTAATTATGGTTTTACAATAATTTTTTGTCCGTTTACAATATATACGCCTGCTTTAACACTCTTGTTAATCTTCATGCCTGCTTGCATGTAGAATTGATCGATGACTTGTCCGAATAGGTTATGGATGTTAATCCATTTACCTTCATCAAAGGTTTCACATGTGATTTCACCTGTACCGCCATAGACGATAAGGGAGGCTGCGTTGATTGCTTCTTGAACCTCTGAAAAGTCACCTGCTAATGCTTTCACCTCCTTTTGTGATAGAATGATCCATCGTTGCTGACTAGCGGAGTTCTGATGATCGAAACGTGTGGCTGACACGCTGAGGTTACCATTACTCTGGTTGGCGGTGAGAGCCATCGGACGATTACTTCCGTCGGAGAAGGTCATCCAATAAGATTTCAGATTGAAATAACTGTTGACCACTTTTTGACGGGAACCCAATAGTTGTAGTTTATAATTTGTGTTTGAACTCAACGTGACATTAGCGTTATTGTTGTTCAACGTGGTGTTAGTCTGAACGTTACGCATCTCGTAGGTTTGAGATTGTGGGTTGAATGTGATTTTCCATGCAAATGATTTGTCGGACAAAGCCTCTTTCCAGTCGGTGCTTTTCAGGGAGACACCGTTGGATGCGTTTGTTTGAAGCATGGTTGGCATGTTTCGGATGCTCTCATTGGCAGTTAGAAGATAATAGACCTCATCATCTTCTTGCATGAAAGTATAGGCTGGGGAAGCGAATGCACCTGGAACAGGTGGCAGGTTGTCTTCTCCTAATGCTTGGATAATCAATGCGTTGGCATAATATAGGATTCGAGTTCCATCATCTTCGTGTGCTCCATTGATTCCGTAAGGCCAGAAGTGGGTGTTGTCGCCATGCAACTGTGCCGTGTTGTCGTTGTCGAGAAACTGAACCACTTGGTCGGTGCGTTCACCCAACCAGAAGCCTTTGCTAGTCTCTTGACGATAGATGGATGAGTTGTACCATGTCTCGGTGGTACCAACACCTGCTGCGTGGCACATCTCGTGTTGAATGGTTCCTGTGCGTTGATAGCTTGCGTTAGGACCTACACGCATGGAGCCTCCGTAGCTACAATCTGCTGTTTGGGTGCTTGCTCCGTAGGAGACGGATAAGCGTAGTCCTTGTATGCTTGTGATATGGTTCCACACATTCACGGCATCTTCGATGGCACTGTTGATTCTCTTGTTTTCCTCATCCGAACCGCCGTTGTTGTAGGTCCATGTGATGTTACCCATTGGAAGCGTGCAGATGCGGATGCAATCGCCGTAACCTACGGCATAGCCATTGGTGATGGCATAAGCTCGTATATAGTACTGTGTGGCGGGTTGCAGTCCGTCTATCACATAGATAGCTCCATTGTTGTCGTAAGAAAGGGTAGTGCGATTATCCAATACGGTTGGATCTTTATGTGTGCTCCAACAGAATCCTCTCTCCATGATGTTGTTGCCCGAGAAGGTGGCACGACCAAAGGCCATAGTGGCTCCTCGTGCATGACGAGGGTCTGTCGTGACAGAAGGAACAGGTCCTGTGGCATTCTCCAATTTCTCTCTGAACTCAGCCTTCGCTAGGGAATTCTGTGCCTCTTGGATGGCATTGCGCAACGAACGAGATATGGAAGATAGTGTTTCCATGTTGGGACGACTAATCCAATTCTCCGTTTGTTGAATGGCTAAGTTTAATGTCTCTTGGCAACTGGTTCCTATGTTTTTTTGCATGAGTTGTTGTGCAACGTCAATGCGTTTTTGTAGTTCCTCTTTATAGTCGTCTGTGGTGGCTGCACCATAGTACAGACGGAAGTTGTCTGCAGCAATCCAATTGCCACTAGCCTGATGAGCTACAAACCCTATTGTCAGTTCATCTTCCATCTGTATGAATTGAAGGGTGTATTCTTTGGCTTCGGATACTTCCACGCTGTCAGTGCCTGCGATGATCCATGCACCTTGGGCATTTCGTCCATTCTGCGTGTTCTGAGCGTTGACTTTCAACAGATAAATACCTTTGATTAGATTTTGACTGATTGTCTGTATTACATTAGCATCACCCACTTGTGATCCTGTTGCTACCCATTTCTCAACGTAGGTATTGCCTGATTTTTGTGAAAATGAGGTGTTGGTTTGTGTTTGAAGATTAGCGTATGACCATCCGTCGAATCCTTTTTCAAAACTTGGATTGATGATTAGTTGGGTGACGTCGGATGGATGTTCCATGGTGGCATTTGCCAGTTCGTAGCTGACCAATGCGGCTTGAATCGCTTTGTTCTCATTGAAGAGATCTGCGTATGAAGCAGAGGTGTTGTCGCATACTAGTTGTGCCTTGTCGATGGCAGCTTTTAGATTGTCGGACTCTTTTCCTTCACCATTGCCATAAGTGGAATTAGCGGATGAAAGGGTGTTTTTTAATTCTGTTCGAATATTGGATATCAATGTGTTATCGTTTCCGACAAGAATGATCTTAACAAAGTCGACCACCACTTTGGCAGAGTTGGCCGAACCACCAGATGCCCCTTTGAAACCGATTTGCACACGTCCTTCCGTAGCAGAAGAGAGCGTGAAGGTAACTTCGTCGAGAGTCCAACTATTCATGTTGAATGAACTGACAGAGGATAGGTGAGAGGAGCTGTTGCTATTGTTGGGAATCCATCCCATTAGACTAGCACCATTGGCGGAGTTGCTACCATTGTAGAAGGCTGCTTGCAATTTGTAAGAACCGGCAGGAAGAGTCACATCTTGATAGTATTTGAGGGTTTCGTCCCATCCCGTACTCAAAGCCAGACATCCACCTTTGGATCCATCATATCCTGATGAGGGAACCTTGCCATTGGTGTTGAAAGTCTTGGCGGTACCAAGCTCATAGATGCCTGTAACAGTATAATCCACCCCGATATCTTTATTCCAACCATGGATGGAGAGTATCTCTTGAGATACGTTTCCATAATCGGAGATTTTATAATCATAATAGTTGGCATCATCGAATCCTGCATTTTGCAAATATAGGTCGGTGATGTCAATATCAGCTTTCACGAAGGTGTGACACGTCAAAAGTAGGGCGATAAGGGATAAAATACGTGTTTTCATGATTCTAAGAGTATGTTCGATAGTCTGATTGTTGATACTAAAGATGGGCTCTATAAATCCATTTCATACTGTTTTTGATTGAATTTATGGAACTTACCTCAAATTTTTGACGGCATAAAGATATAAGTTTTTTTGTTCAATTACGATATGTGGTTCTCGTTTTCTTATAGTGCGATCAGTATTAGCAATATGTTTGAAATGCATATAACGCTAAATCCTGTGATGAGCAGTTTCAATAGTTTCTTTCCAGAAAAGACGATTCCGTATATCATCTTTACAAAGTTGTTACTGATGATGGCTTGGAATGCGGCTAATATCAGTAGAGATTCAGATACGTTATGTTGCGCCTGGAATAGATTGATGATAAATGGGTTGATATCGGTGACTCCGACGATGATGGAGAGTATGCGGAGACCACTATCACCAAAGTATAGAAGGGCATAATGAGTGACCAGTGTAAAGGCAATGAAAAGGATGGCGAATAGAATAGCCACCTTAAATTCCAATGGGTTCTTTTCCTCCTCTTTTATTTCTGTCTGTTCTGTTTCATTTGACATCTCCTTCTTGTTTTTCATGTAAAAATAGAATGCAACCAAGGCTGTGATGACAATCATGATGGCAAATAGATACCAGTATTTCACCATCAAAGGTAGATTGAAGATGCCCAAGAGAATGAGTATTTTAAAATACATCATGGTGATGGCGCAGAAGATGGCTGCGGCATATTCCGATAGGCCTTCATTTTTATCCTTTGCCTTCTTAGCCAAAATAAGGCAGGTGGCGGTACTACTATAGATTCCACCTAAGATACCTGTTATGATGACACCTCCATTAGGGAAGATGTATTTTTTGACGAGATAGCTGGCGTATGAGATTCCGGATATCACTACAGTGGCAAGCCAAATGGTGTAGGGGGTAAGTCCAGAACCTTCGATCAACTCATCTTTGGGAAGTATAGGTAGGATTACTCCGGCAATGATTAGAAACTTGGCTAGATTGATGAACTCCTCATCGTTCATGTTTTGTGTGAAACGGGTGAATTTCTCTTTCATCTCCGTCAGAATCAGGATGGCGACCACAATCAGTAAGGTGATGGTAATGGACATCTTATAGGTGATGGGCGCTAAGCAATAGGTGATGAGGGCAATCATGATGGATGTGATTCCCATGTGGTTGCGGACAAATATTTTGTGCGCATACATGATACTTAATAGTAGGGTCAATGCCGCACCTCCACAGAGGAAGGGCGTCAGACAATCACCACCAATCACATAGAGTATGTAACCGAATATTCCAATTAGTGTGAAGGTTCGATCCGATCCGAAGATTTTAGGCTCATCACTGTTCTTTAAGTATAGTTTTCTTTGTGAGAGTCCGATGACTAATGATAAGACGGAGACCACTAAGAAGTTGATGAAGTCTGTGGAGAGTATGCTTGTTGTTTCCATGATGTTTTAAATTCGTTTATAGAAGACTTCTTATGATTTAAGAAGTGATTCCAGTGAATATTCTATTGAGGGAATTGATATGTATTCCCTTTATACAAATATAAAGATGATGATTGATAAATCAAAATATATGGTTCGTATATTTGGGGCATAGTTGCGGATTTTTCGGTAAATCTACAAAAAACGCAGGGTCATCCATACGGATCATCCTGCGTTGAATTTGTTTTTATGAATTTTATTATAGAACTCACCTTATGATGATGGCATATGTGAATTGTAAAAACTTCTTCATACGCCTATGTGTTTTAAGTTGAGTTTTATATACTCGATTTTATTTCTGTCTGATAAAGATGTTGACAGGGGTTCCCGTTAATTCCCATTGCTCACGTAACTTGTTCTCAAGGAATCTCTTGTAAGGTTCCTTAACGTATTGTGGCAAGTTTGCGTAAAAGACGAAGGAAGGAATTTGGGTGTCAGGTAACTGACTCACATACTTTATTTTGATATACTTTCCTTTGATTGATGGAGGAGGATAGTTCTCGATAAGAGGCAAGAAGAATTCGTTCAATTTGCTTGTAGGAATCTTTCTCTTTTTGTTGTCATACACCTCTTTGGCTGTCTCCAACACCTTGAAAATACGTTGTTTGGTTACGGCTGAAGTAAAGATGATAGGGAAGTCGTTGAATGGAGCAAAACGCTCACGAACCGCTTTCTCCATGGTAAGAGTGCTCTTCGAATCTTTTCCTGTGATCAAGTCCCATTTGTTGATACAAACAACGATTCCTTTTTTGTTCTTTTGAATGAGTTGCACGATGTTCATATCCTGTGCTTCGATACCGCGAGTGGCGTCAATCATCAGAATACAAACATCAGAATCCTCGATGGAACGGATAGAACGGATAACAGAGAAATACTCGATGTCTTCCGTCACTTTTCCCTTCTTACGAATACCTGCAGTATCCACTAAGTAGAAGTCGAACCCGAATTTAGTGAATCGGGTGTTGGTACTATCTCTTGTTGTACCAGCGATATCTGTCACGATGTATCTGTCTTCTCCGATGAAAGCGTTGATAATGGAAGACTTACCTGCATTCGGACGACCGACAACCGCAAATCGAGGTAGATCGTCATCCATTGCTTCCTCCACTTTTTTAGGCAGTGCTTTGAGGATATTATCCAGCAAATCGCCCGTACCAGAACCTGAGATAGATGATATGTTGTTAGGGTCGCCCAATCCCAATTTATAGAACTCTGCAGAGTAGTATTGAGCCTCTATATTATCCACCTTATTACAGATTAGGATAACAGGTTTCTTGTTTTGCCTTAGAATTTGAGCCACCTGTTCGTCTAGGTCGGTGACACCACTCATCACGTCTACGACAAAGAGAATCACGTCGGCCTCTTCGATGGCGATTTTCACCTGTTTGCGTATCTCTTCTTCAAAGATATCATCCGAGTTGACCACCCAACCACCAGTGTCGACGATTGAGAATTCTTGTCCGCACCATTCCACTTTGCCATATTGACGGTCGCGGGTAGTACCTGATTCGTCGTTAACGATGGCGCGACGAGTTTGTGTGAGGCGGTTGAATAATGTTGATTTCCCCACATTGGGTCTTCCTACTATAGCTACTAAATTACTCATAATAATACGCTGTTTAAATAAATGAAAAGAGGTCTGTTATTCGGGTTGGTAGCCAAACTCTTTCAGCTTTTTGTCTTTGTTTCTCCAATCCTTTTCCACTTTGACAAAGAGTTCCAGAAAGACTTTCTTTTCGAAGAATGCTTCGATGTCTTTGCGGGCTTCCATACCAATCTTTTTCAGCATCTTGCCACCTTGACCGATGATGATTCCTTTTTGAGAATCACGTTCCACACAGATCACAGCATTGATGCGAATCAGTTTGTTATCTTCCTTAAATTGTTCTACAACGACCTCTACGGAATACGGAATTTCTTTGTCGTAATTGGTCAAAATCTTTTCGCGAATGATTTCGGTGACGAAGAAACGAGCAGGCTTGTCGGTCAACGCATCTTTCTCAAAGAATGGCGGAGAGTCGGGTAGAAGATCCTTGATTCTTTTCAAAAGGTAGTCGAGATTGAAGTTGTTTTGAGCGGAGAGAGGAATAATTTCCGCATCAGGGAGTAGAACCTTCCATTTTTCAACGAGTTCAATCAATTTAGGTTGGTCTGTTAAGTCAATTTTGTTGATAACCAAGATGACAGGTGCCTTTTGTTTCTTCACTTTTTCCAAAAAATCTGCATTCTTCTCAGCATTTTCCACCACGTCAGTCACATAGAGAATAACGTCAGCGTCGGTCAAGGCGCTGTTGGAGAAGTTGAGCATAGATTCTTGAAGCTTGTAATTGGGCTTCAAGACACCCGGCGTGTCAGAATAGACGATTTGAAAATCATCACCATTGACGATTCCCAAGATCCTATGACGCGTAGTTTGAGCTTTAGAAGTGATGATGGAGATTTTTTCTCCCACCAAAGCGTTCATAAGAGTGGACTTGCCGACGTTGGGGTTACCCACAATATTTACAAAACCGGATTTGTGCATATTAATAGAAAATTTTTGCAAAGATAATGATTTTGTTGTGGATGTTAAAATTTGAGGAAGGGAAAAAGCGAAAAGGAGGGATTAATTGGATGGTTGGTGAAGATGGGGGGATGAGGGAGGAGTGATTGCGAGGAGATGAGGATATTTTTCGACATGTCGAAAAATATTATATTTGCAATCGAAAATAATTTAAAAATCTGTCTGAAATGAAAATTTATCGTTTTGCATTTTACTGGCTTGACACTTGGGTTTTAGGAAATGTCATTCAATTGGCAACTCAAGATTTCTGTAAGCGCTACTTGAACCGTAGTAATGATCCATGTGGCCGTCAATATGATCAAATGACCCAAGCGGCCCGTTCTGTTCCTGCCAACATTGCGGAAGGAGGTTCGCGTCACTCTACTTCTAAGGAAACAGAGATGAAACTTACCGACGTGGCAAGAGCTAGTCTGGCTGAACTGGCAAATGACTATGTGAATTGGCTGATGCACCAAGAACAGATTCCATGGTCAATTCATTCCGATGATCACAGAAGGGTTACAGCCATTCAGCTTGACAAACCTGACTACAAAGATGATGTTCAGCACCTCAGTTCCATTCACATCTTGAAACAGATGCACAAATTTGATGAATGGTTAAACTCTGGCGATTCCTTCACTGCTGCGAACTGTCTATTAGTCCTCTGCAACCGTCTAATCATGATGCTACGTAAACAAATCGAGAATCTTCTCGCTACATTCCGGGAGGAGGGTGGCTTTTCTGAAGGATTGACTGCTGAGAGACTCGCTTACCGTACTGAGCAAAGCGTACAGTCTAATGCACCAGCTTGTCCGAAATGTGGAAAACCAATGATCAAACGTGTTGCAAAGAAAGGTGTAAATTCAGGTAATGAATTTTGGAGCTGCTCGAGATATCCAGAATGCAACGGGTTGAGAAAGGTGGTGTGATACAATAGAGTAATTGCACCTTAAATTCTCCCTCATTTCCCACTATCTGTTTTTCTTTTTTTTATAATTTTGCATACAGATTAAAAAATTAGAATAAAATGTTCAGAACAAAAACGTGTGGCGAGCTCACGATTGCAAATGTGGGTGAAGTCGTTACCTTGGCAGGTTGGGTTCAGAAATCCAGAAAGATGGGTGGTATGACCTTCTTAGATATGCGTGATCGCTACGGCATCACTCAGGTTGTGTTTAATGAGGAGAAAGATGCTGCTTTGTGTGAGCAGGCTAACAAACTGGGACGCGAATGGGTGATTCAAGTAGAAGGTACGGTTGCAGAAAGAAGCAACAAAAATAAAAACATCTCTACGGGTGAAATCGAAATCATTGCTAATAAATTGGTGGTGCTTAGTGCTTCTGAAGTGCCTCCATTCACTATCGAAGACAATTCGGATGGTGGCGATGATTTGAGAATGCAATACCGTTACTTGGATATCCGTCGTAATCCTGTTCGTCAGAATTTGGAACTACGTCATAAGATAGCATTTGAAGTACGTCGTTACTTAGATGGTCAAGGATTCTTGGAAGTGGAGACTCCAGTCTTAATCAAATCTACACCAGAGGGCGCACGCGATTTTGTCGTTCCTTCTCGTATGAATCCTGGTCAGTTCTATGCCTTGCCTCAATCCCCTCAACAGTTTAAACAACTCTTGATGGTGGCTGGTATCGACCGCTATTTCCAAATCGTTAAGTGTTTCCGTGATGAGGACTTGCGAGCTGATCGTCAACCTGAGTTTACTCAGATCGATTGCGAGATGTCTTTCATCGAACAAGAAGACGTGATCAATATGTTTGAGGGAATGATCAAACATATCTTTAAATATGTAAAAGGTGTAGAATTTGATGGTCCGTTCCCACGCATGACATGGCATGAGTGTATGCGCCTCTACGGATCAGATAAGCCTGATATGCGTTTCGGTATGACTTTCGTTGAGTTGAAAGACTTGACAGAAGGACGTAACTTCCCAGTGTTCGATGCTGCTAAGTTTGTGGTGGGTATCTGTGCTGAAGGTTGTGCATCATATACAAGAAAACAATTAGATGGATTGACTGATTTTGTGAAGAAACCACAGGTTGGTGCCAAAGGATTGGTTTATGTGAAATATGAGGCAGATGGTTCACTCAAATCAAGTGTGGATAAGTTCTATTCTCAGGATGATTTGAAGAAGTGGGCGGAGCGTTTCAATGCTAAACCAGGCGATTTGATGTTGATCCTATGTGGTGAGGATGCTGATAAGACACGTAAGCAAATGAATGAACTTCGTTTGGAGATGGGAGAGCGTTTGGGTCTTCGTGATAAGAATAAGTTCGCTCCATTGTGGGTGATCGACTTCCCATTGTTTGAGTGGAACGAAGAAGATCAACGATTCTACGCAATGCACCATCCATTTACAAGTCCGAAGTTGGAGGATGTACAATACTTGGATAGTGATCCTGGTCGTGTACGTGCCAATGCATACGATTTAGCAATGAATGGAGTAGAGTTGGGTGGCGGATCCATCCGTATTCATGATTCAGCATTACAAAACAAGATGTTCGAATTGCTTGGATTCACACCAGAGAAGGCAATGGATCAGTTTGGTTGCTTGATCAATGCCTTTAAGTATGGAGCACCACCTCACGGAGGTTTGGCATTCGGTTTGGACCGTGTTGTCTCCATGTTGGCAGGATTAGATTCTATTCGTGACTGTATCGCATTCCCTAAGAATAACTCAGGTCGTGATGTGATGATTGATTCTCCATCAGAAATTGATGAGCAACAATTGAAGGAATTGTGCTTGAATGTAGTGAAAGAGTAATATTTAGAGTTGTATATAGTAAAACATCTGCGTACGTAAATGTATGCAGATGTTTTTTTTTTTGTATGTATATATCTCTTGATTATCAATAGTTTATATTTTATTTGCAATAAAACACATAAAAAAACACCTCAAAAATTTTGTGTGAATTAGATTATTTGTAACTTTGCATTACAAAGTACTTTTAAATTAATTATCAGTATGGAAAACAAAGAAGTGATAAATACGTTATCGGAGATTAGAAATATGATGGAACGCTCGACCAAGGTGTTATCATTAAGTGGTATGTCGGCTGTGGTGGTAGGCATATTTGCGATTGTGGCAGCTGTGTTGGCGAATCACATAATAGAGAATGAGTGGTTGCATGTATATAAGGTAAGAAGTTTGATGATTTTAGCCATTACGTTGTTTATTATATGTTTTATGACAATTCTTTTATTTTCCAAACGGAAAGCGAAGAAAAATGGCTTGAGATTCCAATTTGACAGAACAGTGCAGAAGATGCTCTGGAATTTCTTTTTGCCGCTTATCATCGGAGGCGTATTGTGTGTCGGATTAATTTATCAAGGACATTATGGGTTAACCTCTTCATTCATGCTGATATTTTATGGATTAGCGCTCATCAATTTGTCTAATTTCACTTTTTCAAACATCAAGTACTTGGGATATGTGCAGTTGATACTGGGATTGATTGATTTTCTGATGGTTAACCATTCATTGTTGTTTTGGATGATAGGATTTGGTGTTTGTCATGTTGTTTACGGAATCATCTTTTATTTTAAGTATGAAAGGAAGGAAAAAGGGGAGGAGTGTTGAACTCCAAACTGAGTAAGTAAATGTCAGTAAATCAGTTTATGAATTTCAATTAATATGAATTCGGATTTAAAAAATATCAATAAAGCGTTCGAAAGTAAAGTTCGATTAGGCATCATGTCTGCATTGATGGTGAATGACGAGTTGGATTTCTCTTCTCTGAAGTCGCTGTTGGAACTTACGGATGGTAATCTGGCCAGCCATACGAGAAGTTTGGAAGAGATGGGCTATATCGAATCGAAAAAGCAGTTCATTGGACGTAAACCAAACACCACTTACAATATAACGCAAGAAGGACGTGTGGCGTTTACCGACCATTTGAATGCATTGGAGGCTTTCTTGAAAAAATCAATGAATAAATAAAAAAATTTTTTTTAACCTCGTACTTTGAAATTCAAAGTACTTTTAAAAATAAACGGATATGGAAAATATGAATGAAAAGAGGGAAGCAACAACAGAAGTTATGGCTGCTAATCCAAACAAGAGATTGATTTTAAAGTCGATAGCAATAGGTATTATTACGTTGTTGCTACTTATACCCATAAAGATGGTGGAGAGTTTGATAGAAGAGCGTGAATACACGGCAAGAACTGCTATGAAAGATGTGTTTGAACAGTGGGGTGACGAGCAGTTGATTATTGCGCCGACTATCAATTATGATTTAAAAGTAAGGTATTGTCATATGGAGGGAAACGAGAAAAAATATGAGACATACGATCGTCATGTAAAATTGCTCCCTGAAGAATTGAAAATTAATGGAACCGTCAATTCGCAGCAGTTGAAAAGGGGAATTTATGAGATTGTAACGTATAATGCGCCAATTGAGATAACGGGTAGTTTTGTCTTTTCTGATGAGATTGTGGCTGATTTCGGACGAGATATATCGGATGAAAATGTTCAAATATCTATATCAGACATAAAAGGAATTTCGGAGGAGATAAAATTGACACTAGGAAATGAAACATATACGTTAGTGCCGAATGGAGAATCCATGTTATCGACGAAAAGATTTTCTGCTTATGTGAATTTGTCGCAATGGAAAGCAGGAGAGAAGGTGCCATTTAAGATGGTTTTGAATCTTAAAGGTTCGCAATCAATAAAATTCCTTCCTATTGGAAAGGAGACAGTTGTTTCGTTGACGTCAAATTGTCATACACCAAGTTTTTGTGGTAATTTTTTGCCAACAACAAGAGAGGTGAAAGAGGATGGATTTAGCAGTGAATGGAAGGTTTCGTATGTAAATCGTGCATACCCTCAACAGATTGTAGGAAGTGTGGATGCATCTGAGTTTAAAGAGTCTGAGTTTGGTGTGAATTTGTTGATTCCTGTACAGCATTATCAAAAGACATTGCGTTGTGTGAAGTATGCAGAGTTGTTCGTAATCCTCACCTTTGTGTTGTTCTTCTTCATTGAGATTATTCAAAAGAGAAGGGTGCATCCATTGCAATACACATTGGTTGGTTTGGCGTTGACTTTGTTCTATTCATTGCTGCTCTCAATGTCTGAACATATAGGATTTGTGCCATCATACTGGATTTCAACGATAATGACTGTTACCTTGATTACGCTCTATTCCGTAGGTGTATTGAAAATACGTAAGACTGCAGCCTACATAGGGGCCTCATTATTCGGACTTTATACTTACATCTTTATATTGATCCGAATGGAAACATACGCACTGCTAGCTGGTAGTTTAGGATTGTTTGTTATCCTTGCTGTATTGATGTATCTCTCACAGCGCATCAACTGGTCGAAGGCGGAATAATTATATCTTTTAAATTAAACAACGTGACAGCCAGGGAGTAAGATCTCTGGCTGTTTTACATGTCATAAACAAAAAAAGGAAAGCCTCTCAAAAGACTTCCCTTTATTTTGTTTAGTAAAGTTAAAAATTACTTGCAGCCGAAAAATGTTTTGTCATCTTCGTCACGGCTATAGATAGCGTTCTCGCGAAGTAACCATCCTAATGCCATGTAAAGCTCCTCGTTTTTACCTTTGAGTTCTTTCTTGATTTGAGCAAATGTCAACTCACCTTTTTCGTTTAGAAGACGCCAAACTTTTCCTGCGTTTTCTCCAATACAATGTTGTAACATATCAATATACTTATGGTTGTTAATATTTTATGCAAATATATGTAATTATTTTTTTTAGCCTAAATATATCGACTTTTTTTTTGATTAAAAAAACCAAAAAAAACGAAAAGAATACCAATATAATATAAAAAACATGATTTTGTTGTCTTGTATTTTTGAGTTTGACTTGCTTACGTTAAAATGTCTGTTTCTTTTTTGTTTTGTCGAATATATTTTTTGCTTCTTTTATTGTCGTGTATAAAAACATGAAGTAAGATGTTTTTATTCGGGAATTTTCAGTAAATTTGCAAGAATAAATTTATGTGAGTTCCATGAATTGATGGAATTTGCTTTTAATGAGATGGGTGCTTCTGTGTGTTGATTATATTATGGTTTGAAAGAGATTATTGTGTGAAAAATATTTCGAGAAAACCGAATCTGACACGAGATTGTCCATACATATTAAATGGAAATGCCCGTAAATAATGTTTAATGAATGGGGAAAGGATGGTTCCCGACCCTAATTATTTGATTAGATGAAAGCACGTGATACGTTGATTTTTCTTTGTAGCATCCTATTGGCATTAGTAGGACTGTGTTTTTTTTACCCTGATGATGGGGTGACTATTCATGGCAAGAAATTGCGTTTCCCTTCTTTGGCAGAGGCGATGGCCAAAGGAAATACGGATACGGAGACGGCTGAGGACAAATTGCGACGTGCGGAAGAAGAACTTCGTTTGAAGATTGAGCAAGATTCACTGAATCGTGTTTATGAAGCAGAATTGGCAGATTCCATAGCTTTTACGGATACGTTAAAATCGTATCAGAAATTGTTGTTTGAGACTACGGCAAAACTATCATATCCTAATGATGATCCATCCATATTGTTTTCTTTGTTTGATTGTTTGGACAAATGTGCGGATGGTAAGGACGCTATTCACATCCTTCATTACGGAGATTCTCAGATTGAGCAAGATCGTATTTCGGGCTATATTCGTGAGGAGTTGCAAAACAGGTTTGGCGGATGGGGACCTGGATTGGTTCCTGCTATTCAGCCTATACCATCCTTGTCTGTAGCTCAAAGTTCGTCAGACAGTATTCCGCGATACATTGCTGATGGTACGTTGCGACAGAAATTGTCTCACGATCGTTATGGTGTCTTGGCACAGATGGCTGAAGTGGATGGCTCTGTTTCATTAAGTTTTGCATCAAGAAAATGGAAAAAGACGTTTGCTCATGCAAGAAAGTTCTCTAAAATCTCCTTGTTGGTAGGAAATACGAATGCTGGGTTCTCTGCTACTTTGGTGGCAAATGGAAAAGATTCGACACAAACCATAAAAAAGGAGCAGAAGGGAATGACGAAACTAACATGGCAGTTGGGTAGTCATGTATCTAATATCTCCTTAAGACTAAAGGGTAAAGCTGAAATATATGGTATCTCGATGGATTCGAAGAGTGGTGTCTTTGTGGACAACATTCCGCTTCGTGGTTCTTCGGGAACGTTCTTCACCAAGATCTCTTCGCAATTGCTTTCTGAGTCGATGAAGAAAATGAATGTGAAGTTAGTCTTGATGGAGTTTGGTGGTAATGCCACACCTCATTTGAAGAAGGATGAGAGTATCTCTAATTTTAAAAAGAATATCGGTCGTCAGATCGCATACGTTAAGAAGTTGAATCCGGGTGCGAAGATTATCTTCATCGGACCTGCGGATATGAATACGATGGTGGATGGAAAATTGCAGTCGTATGAGAAGTTAGAGCCGATTATCGACTCCTTAAAAAGCGTGGCATTGGAAAATGGAGCCATGTTTTGGGATATGTATGACGTGATGGGAGGAAAAAACTCAATGCAGAAATGGGTGAAACATTCTCCTGCATGGGCAACTACCGACTACATCCATTTCACGGAAAAGGGAGCGAGTCGAATTGCTGAGGTGTTTATGCAATCGTTCAATAATAGTTATGAGTACTACCACTTCTTACGTAGAAATAAGAAATGGAGCAAAATAAAGTGATTGTGGAGGTGTATAGGTGATGAAAAGAAGAATAATTTTTTTAGCGCTTTTCCTCTTTGAGGTTTTGAGTCTGCAAGCCAAAGGCTTTTTGGTACGAGATACGATACCGTACGATTTTTTGGTGGATTCTTTGATGTCTATTCAATATCCTGATTCTATACATCATCATCGTCGGGATCTCTTTTTTGATAAGATAGATTCTATTGTCTTGTGTCGAAAAGGAAAGGTAAGTATCTTACACATAGGAGGTTCTCATATTCAGGCCGACTATTTTTCCCATACAGTAAGATGTCATTTAGATTCTATTAATGATGATTTTTCACCTTCTAGAGGAGTCATTTTCCCGTATAAAGTAGCGAAGACGAATAATCCAACCAACTATAAAGTGACCTCGACGGGTAATTGGATTACCTCCAAGAATGTGAAGAAGGAGCGTATGGCTCAGTTGGGTATGACGGGTATGGCCGTAACGACAACGGATCCCAAGGCGGAGATTCGTGTTAAAATGGATGTGGATACCTCTTATCGTTGGAGTTTCACTAGAATTCGTCTGTTAGGTTATTCTGACTCCATGTGTATTCCATATATGTTAGAGAACGATAGTACGAACATCTATCCTTTATTTGATGATTCGACAGAATCTTATGTCTTCCAGTTTTTGCAACCTCGTGATTCTTTTGTGTTGAGAATCAAACAACTTGATATGACACCACATGCATTTACTGTATGTGGATTTATTGTTGAAAATGATGAAGATGGTATTGTATATCATTCCATAGGTGTGAATGGCGCATCTGTTCCTTCCTATCTTTCATGTGAAAATTTCCAACGTGATTTGGAACTGATAAAGCCTGATATGGTCATCTTTGGTATAGGTATCAATGATGCTGTTCCACAGAATTTTTCAGAAGAGAAGTTTATAGCACGTTACGACTCTCTGATAGGAGAGATAGAGAAGATAAGTCCAGAATGTTTCTACATCTTTGTGACCAATAATGATTCATTCAGAAAGGTACGACAGAAGAAAAAGGTTTCATACGTGGTGAATCGCAACGGATTGAAGGCACAGCATGCCTTCCTGACGTTAGCTGAGAAGTATGAGGCTGGTTATTGGGATCTGTTTGGATGGATGGGTGGCTTGGAGTCTATGCGAATTTGGGAGCAGAATGGCTTAGCCCAGAAAGATAAGATACATTTTACTAAAAAAGGTTATAAACTGATTGGCGACATTTTTTATAATGCATTGATCTCGTCGTATTTAGAAAAAGAGTAGGTTATGTTTGATACGTTTATAAGTTTTATAAAATATATATTCTCATTTGACCCAAATTGTCAGTTGCTTTTCACGCAGCATTATTTTTGGATATTCTTCATAATGGTATTTGCCATATTCAGCTTTGTTCACAACAAGGTACTGATGCGCAATACTTTCCTTTTCATAGTTAGTGTATTTTTCTATTATAAGACGAGTGGATGGTTTACGCTTATCTTGGTTTTTGCAACATTCTTCAATTATGTGGATGGAGCTCTGATCTATCATGCCAAAAAAGAGTGGGGTAAAAAGACTTGGCTGATTATAGGATTGATCATCAACTTGTTGACTCTCTGTTATTTTAAATATTCCTATTTCTTTGCGGATATGATACATGATCTCTTTGGAATTGAGATCAAGGTGATTAATGTATTTGCGTTGATTGGGGATAGAATTGCAGGGAAACCTACGTTTACCGTGGATCAGATTATCCTTCCGGTTGGTATCTCTTTCTACACATTCCAGTGTATCAGTTATTTGATGGATATCTTCAGAGAAAGAGTGGCGCCAGTGAAGAACATATTGAATTTCGGATTTTATGTCACCTTCTTCCCTCAGTTGGTGGCAGGACCGATTGTTCGTGCCAGTGAGTTTATCCCACAGATTTATAAGAAGTATTTCTTGTCACGTCGGCAGTTCGGTATCGCCATGTTCTGGATTCTGAATGGAATGGCGAAGAAGATTATCTTGAGCGACTATATAGCAGTCAATTTTGTCGATCGTGTGTTTGATAATCCTACCATGTTTACTGGATTTGAGAACCTCGTGGCATTGTTTGGGTATTCCCTTCAAGTCTATGCTGATTTCTCTGGTTATACAGACATCGCCATTGGTGTTGCCATGTTGATGGGCTTCTATTTGCCAAAGAACTTTAATTCTCCATATAAGGCAACGAATCCAGGTGGATTCTGGAAGCGTTGGCATATATCTTTGTCTAAGTGGTTGCAAGATTATTTGTACATTCCGTTGGGAGGAAATCGTACAGCATCATTTGGTACGTATGCATGTATCATAACCATCTCATTGGTGGGAGCCATTCTATCAGGAAGTATATGGGTTGCCTTAATTTTGATTCTCATTGCTTCGATTGCAACCTATGTATGTTACAAGCATCCAGAGAAGAAAAAGGATCTGACATCTAACATGAACCGTTTGAACACGATGTTGTTGGGCGGACTTTGGCATGGAGCCAGCTGGAATTTCATGATATGGGGTGGTTTGAACGGTATAGGTATGATTGTTTACCGTTTTTGGAAGGATCTGGATGTACTCGCACGTACGGCTGTGATTATGGCAATAACTGTTATTTGCATTGCTATTGCATGTTGGTTCCCTGCTCCTGTATGGAACATTGCAGTGGTGTGGAGTCTTATTATCTTTATTGGAACATTTGTTCGCTTAATATATGCATATTTTGAAGGAATACATGAATTCAGAAGATTAGAGATGTGCTGGGCTGTTTTCCAAACGTTCGTCTTTATTACGTGGACGCGTTTGTTCTTCCGTGCGGGATCCAATCTAGATCCTGCAGAAGCCAATGAGAAGGCGTGGGATACTGCTAAAAGCATGGTGAATCAGATCGGTAGTCGTTGGGATTTGTCTTTGATTCCTCAAATTTGTATGGGGTATAAGTATGTCTTCATTTTGATTATATTGGGTATGATCATCCACTGGTTGCCAGAAAATTTCAAACGTAGATATAGATTCTCCTTTGCTGTACTACCATTGCCTGTCATGGCAATATTCGTGGTGATATTTGTTTTTGTCATCTATCAGTTTATCACGGCAGATTTGCAGAAGTTTATTTACTTCCAATTCTAATTAGTTAAGAGTTCTTAGGTAAGGGTTAATCCCTTTTTGTAGAGACGTCGCCTGCGGCGTCTGTAAAATTAAGAATTAAGAGTTAAGAATTAAGAGTTAAGAATTTGGAGGTAAGGGTTATGTCCCTCGTAGAGACGTCGCCTGCGGTGTCTGTTACGTTAAGAGTTAACTATCGTATCTCAGGACATCGTTGACACATTGAGTGCGTTCAGACAATTGGTATGACAAACTCTACCATTAAGTAAGTACTAATTCGTCCATCGTATACAAACAAAACTCCGCAGTCTATAAAAGATCTGCGGAGTCCCATTTGATGAAGAAAATATTAAAGCTATTTTTTTACCAGTTTCATTGAGTAATGGTTTCCGTTGATTGTTAAATTCAATGCATAAACACCTTCTTTAAGGGATCCTACAGCAATGCTGCCTCCATTGTCAACGTAACGGTTGATTAAGATTCTACCGCTAAGATCTGCGATTGTTACAAATGCTCTTCCTTCTTCTGCATATGAGAACCATAGGTAATCTTCTGCTGGATTAGGATATATGCGAGCTACATCCTCCGTCTCATTAGCCGCTAATGTCACAGATTGTGTTTCGATATCCACAGGAGCGTATACGTTTTTCTTTCCTAATGTAGGTATGGATGTGATGGTCCATGCTCCATTTCCTGTGTATGAGAAGCGGCTATAAGTCTGTTTGTTCTTATGAGGCAGGTAGGTGATGGAATCCAACACCTCGAGATTATTGTTGACCATTCTAGACAAGCAAACGGTTTGACTCTGACTCTTGTTCAACTTGAAGTTTGTGTGAAGAGGTCCTTGTGTGGTAGAGTCTTTGTCTGCCCAAATAATCAAGTATCCTTTAGCTGGTACCGTTGTTAATTTTGAGTTGCCAGTTGGAATACGATATTTCATCAGTGTATCTCTATGGTTGGTGATGTACATACCTCCTAAATCGACAGCTGCACTTCCATCATTGTATATCTCGATCCAATCCTCTTCTTCTCTAAATTCGTCAACATACTGTTTGTTGGCTGCACAAACCTCGTTGATGTATAGTTTTACGTTGGAAGGATTCCAACTGTTGTCTCTTTCGAAGATAGCATGTAATACAAGTTTGTCATTAACGTTCGTTTGGTATACTTCGCTGTTGGCAGAGTTGATGACACTGATACCTGTATTGTCGTCAATCATGCTTAAATCGAAGAGTAGGGAAGAAGAGCCGGATGCGTTGTGAAGTTCAACGGCAATGACGTTCTGTCCCTCTACGAAGTAAGATCGAGGAATATCGAAGTTAAGTATGGCATATGAATCCATTTCCAAATTAGCCTTTATGGTATCGTTGACCATGTCTGGAAGATTGAATCGGTATACTTCGCGTCCATTCAAATAGATGATGGCACCATCATTGATATGTGCGGTGCAGTGTATGTTTGCACCCATATTGTTTAGTTGCGAGATGGTGAATGTCTTACGCAAGTAGGATGTTGTGTTAGCACCTCCAATAGATGGCCATCCGCCAGTGCCACCACCACCGATGCCACCACCACCGATGCCACCGCCACCGATGCCACCGCCACCGATGCCACCGCCACCAATGCCACCGATGCCACCAATGCCACCGATGCCACCAAAATCACCAAAGTTGAATCCACTGCCATTATTGTCTTCATTTCCAGATGAGATGTTGGTCTTTTGGAAACTGGTACCCATACCGATAGGAGCCAATCCAGAGTTCCAAGTTTCATCATTGAATGAAAGTTCTTTCCATGATTGGTCTATTGTATCTGTTTTATAAGAGAATTTCCAAGTGTCATTGGCATCAATGATATAGTTTTCTCGACATACATCCCATCTGCTGAACTTATATCCTGCAGGGGCTTCTGCCTTTACTGAAATAGCACTGTTGGTGAAGTATTTACTTCTGAAATCACGTTTTCTAATCGTTTCTAAGTTATTCAGTAAGTAAGAGGCTCCATCCACATCAGAATAGATTCTGAGAGCAACAGGAGTACCTAATCTCAAGGAGTCGGCCACATGGTTGAATAAGAAATGTTCACGAGCAGTTAGGTAGTTACGAACCTTTTCAGCTTCAGCTTTCCAAGAACTTACCTCCGTCTTCTTGTAAGATTGTAGGTATTTGAAGAAATAGTCAGCTTCAGGTTCCAGCAATGCAAGCATGCTATCTAGGACTTGTGATACATGTTCCGATTCGAATGTCGTACCAGCATGAGCGACGAATTTGGTCATCAAACGTCTTTTGAATTCATCGTTTTTGATGAACTGCGGGAAGAATTTACATCTTGCGGCATATTGGAAACCGTTGGTGGATAGGTAATTGCCATAAAGAGAAGTGGAGTAGTCGGTATCGTATAAGATCCATCTCCATTTTCCATTATTGTTGCGGTGCCAAGCTTTGATGTTTCCTGCCGACCAATCCTCATTACAGATGTAGATTTGAGACATGAAGTAGTTCAGACATTCATCCACATCAATGATTTCGTCCATTTGATCAAACACATCGCTTGCGTTCATGTTAGCATTTTTGGCAATGTTAAGAACGCTTTGGTAATCGTCGCATTCAGTAGCTTTGTCGGAAGCCTCCTCAATGCAAATATCCTCTTCGTCCAGTCCGTAGTTTGAATAGATGAAATCTTTGTTGGATCTCTCTCTGATACCTAACATTCCGTAGTATTCACCATTCATGAATACGACAGATGGCTCATAAGCTTGATGGTCGATATCCATATTAGAGGCAATCACCGTTTGTAGGAATCCATCTCTGAATAGCATACGACCGAAGTCGTTACCAGAGTTTCTTAGAACAACACTCTTCCACTTAAGGTTAGGTTTCTCCGTAAAGATAGGGTAGTCTAATTTATTGTTACCATACACTTTGTTAGCCTTCACCTTAATGGATTTGATATATTTCGTACGAGAACAAGCACCAAAGCAACCGATTTTCACCTCTTGGTTGATTTGTGAACTTTTCTGTTCATCAAAAAGCTCAAAGTTACAAGGTCTGTCCCAATCATTCATGTAGTTGGCTCTATTATCCATAGCACTACAATTGGTAGGCACAGTAGAACCGTTTCTACCAACTACCAAAGCACCCAGAGAATCACCATATACAAAGTTTCTGTCTGTTACCAAAGAGACTACTTTTGTACCAACAGGAATGTTGTTGAGGAAGAAGTAGGTGGCAGTGGTGATGTCACTAGGAACTTCTCCGTCTACCACTGCAATGGCACGAAGGGGAGTTGTACTACTTATGTTGATAGGACTGGTATAGAGCATACCATTCACCTTAGGTTCCGTACCATCTATTGTATAGTAAATTTTAGCGGCAGGGTTTTCCGCTTGGATGGTTATGGATTGACTGGAATTAAAGAAACCACCTTTTGTTCCAAATGTAGGAGCTGCGGTTTGAGCAGTAGCTATGACTGAATTGTTGGAGCTACCCATGGAAGGGGTGACAAAGAATCCATATTCGGTAGAACCATCTGTGACACATCCGTATGATGCGTTACGAAATGGTTTAGGATACTTGATAAAGTCTAACATACTACCATTTGCATCTGTCAAATAGAGTTCGCCACCATCGCTATCAAGTTTGAAACTTGCGTGGTTGCCTTCATCTAATTCATCGAAATAGAAAATAGCGTATTCTCCTGGTTGGAGTATTAAGTTAGACTTGTTTTGCCACAAAAATAGGTTTTCAGAAGAATTGGAGAAAAAACAGTTGCTCAGGTCTACACTGCTCGCTCCTGAGTTATATAATTCCACCCAACCCTCAAAGTTGTACTTTTCGTTGTATTGGAATGAAACATTCCTCACCATCATTTCATTGATGTTGACTGATGAATACATGCTATATGATGTAAACAAGGTCAGTAGAAGGAGTAATTTTCTTTTCATGATATTTTGTTTTTACGTTAGCAATAGTGGAACTCTTATACTTTTTACACCTTTATACTTTATACTTTAGTAAACATAAACATCTTTTTTCTAACCTTTATGACTAAGCAAAGATAAAAAGTATAATTCATAAATATACCATATTTTTTTGTCATTTAAGTGAAATTACGTTTTTATTCAGTGAAAAATTTTACTGTTTTTTTAAGGGTTGGTGTTGTTGTCATTTTTTTTCATCTTCTTGAAAAAATATTTTACTATATTTGTTCGATATTAGGTAGAATCATTAACCTCGTATTTTATTATTTTATGCAAAAAAAATTTCAGTCTGTTGCTGCTGATGAGTCGTCTGAGTTAATCGGACGAGAGCATGATATTTATCAAAAAAAGAACGATATTCGAAGCGAATATGCTAGGGATTATACAAGGATACTCCATTCGCTGGCATTTCGTCGCTTGAAACATAAAACGCAGGTCTTTTTTAATGGTGCGGATAATGATCATATATGCACTCGTATTGAGCATGTTCTCCATGTTGAATCGGTTGCTTGTACGATAGCAAAAGAGTTGGGTTTGAATGTCGAATTGACAAGTGCGATTGCCCTTGCTCATGATTTAGGTCATGCACCTTTCGGTCATCAAGGTGAGGAGGTTCTTGATAACCTTGTCGCCCACTATTTGTCTTCTGATTTTTGGCATGAACGTAATGGTCTTTATCTTGTTGATCAAGTTGAATTGCTTGCGGATGAAAAAGGAAACTTTCGAAATTTAGATCTTACGTATGCCGTGCGGGATGGTATCATCTCTCATTGTGGTGAATTGGATGATAATGATTTACGACCAAGGTCAGAATACATTGATTTGAAGGATTTTGATTCGAAAGGTAAGTATCAATCCTACACATGGGAAGGTTGTGTTGTGAAGTTAGCTGATAAGATTGCCTACTTGGGTCGTGATATTGAGGATGCAAAAATGTTGGGTTATTTTTCGAAGGAACAACTGGACGAATTGCAGGATTTATCACTTGTTCGTAAAGACAAGTCGGTCAACACCACAGTCATTATGCATGATTTGATACTTGATCTGTGTGAGAACAGTGATCCGTCGGTTGGATTGCGATTGAGTCCGACGATGTCAGAACATCTCAATCGCATTAAGAAGTTCAATTATAAGAATATATACAGTAATCCTCGACTCAATCCATATAAAGCATATTCTGAGTTGGTGGTGAGTCAGTTGTTTGAGTATTTGTCTAATCTATACGAGGGTCCTGAGACAATACGTTCCATTGTGTCCAAGAATTATGAAAGGAAACAGTTTGTGGAGGATTTCGTCTCCTTTTTGGTAGTGTATTGTTATCCAGAGATTATGGACGAAATAAAGAAGTTTAAATCAATTGGGAATAAGTATAAGAATAAGAAGATCTATGGTGATTTATCGGACGAGAAGGTCTATATGAAGGCCATCGTAGATTTTATTGCTGGAATGACGGATATTTATGCTGTGAAGTGCTTTGATGAACTGTTGCGGTGTTGAGTTGTCATTTATTTAGGTGTTTTTCTTTGATTTACTTGTGATTTCCAAGAATTTTATTGAATTTTGTGAGGAATTCTACATATCTATAGGATTATAGCTTGATGGAATATTCTTTGCTAAAGTGTTGATGAATAATAAGATGTGTGATTTCCTTTGAACGTAATTCGACCACATAATTAAAAAGTAAGTGTATGAAAGCTTCGTATGTTTTAAACATTTTATTGGCTGCTGTATTGGCTTATGTATGTATTCGTCGTGCTGAAAATAATCCTCCACAACAAATGATGGATGATTCAACTGCAGTTGCATCTTCTCAGGTTTCTCCTGTGGCTTCTGATACCTTTAAGAAATTTGATGTGATGAGTGAACCTGATTCGTTGATGAATTTTTCATTCTTTACAGGTGATGGCGGACATGGTTTGTTGCTCTGTGCGGGTGACACAGCCAGCAGTAATGCGATGACCATCGGGTGGGGTGGTATCGGTACATTATGGGGAATGCAAAGACCTGTAGTGACTGTTTATGTGGCAGAACGTCGTTATACAAAGGAATTTATGGATAAGTATGGCTATTTTACGGTCATGCATTTTGCCGATACGAAGATTTTGGATTATATGGGCACACATAGTGGTAGAGATGGTGATAAAGCAAAGGAATTAGGCTTACATACACTTTATACAGAGAATGGTACTCCGTATTATGCAGAGGCAGATCTCGTGCTTGAATGTAGAAAGATGTATGATGGACATCAGTTTGACTCTACTAAGTTCTGTCAGGATGCCCCGAAGGAATTTTATGCTAATTCCTCTGCGGGTATTCATTATTTCTACATTGGAGATGTTGTGAATGCTATGAGAAAATAGGAGGTCGCTAATAGTCTCTTTGTATGAAATCACTCACATTAACACTGCTCGTTTGGATATCCTTCCTTTTCCCGATCTCTCTCTTTGCACAAAAGAGCCTTTATATTCCTCGGGAGTGGAAGAATCGAACCGACACGTTAATCTATAGTGAAAACGACCCCAACAATCAATATACATGGTCTAAATCACGTTCTAAAGAAAGTGATAACTTCATTGTCTACTGGGATAAATATTATGGCAATACGAATCCTTCGAATGCTTCATCAACCTACCGAGTGGATATCGACGACTTACTAAAAAAATGCGAAGGCTTTTATGCAATGAACGTTGGTATGCTTGCTTTCTGTGATGAGAACAACTCCAATGTGTCGAAATATAAGATGATGGTGCTTCTGAACCATACTACCGAATGGGTGTGCTATGGTGGTGGATATGATGATGTCATCGGGGCACTGTGGCTCAGTCCAAATACCAGCAAGCCTGTAGGACATTCCGTTGCTCATGAGGTTGGCCACTCTTTCCAATATCAGGTATATTCCGATCTGAAAGGCTATTCAGGCTTCCGTACCGCCATTGGCAGTGGTTCTACATTCTGGGAGCAGACCGCCCAATGGCAGGCCAACCAGTCGTATCCCGCACTGAAGTGGGAGCAGAGCTGGAATCTATTTATGAATACCCACAATTATGCGATGACGCACGAGTGGCACAGGTACCAGTCTTATTGGTGGCACTACTACCTCACCGAGAAATATGGTATCGATGTCATCGGTGAACTGTGGCGCTTCAACCCTGGCTATGGGGCAGACCCGAACGAGAGCTTTATGAAGATGATGAACATGGATGCCTCTGACCTGTATATGGAGTATTTCCTTTATGCCATGAAGATGGCTACGATGGACATAGATAACGTGCGGGATGAAGCAGATGATTACATCGGTACACTCCGATATGATTACATTGCGCTTGGTGCGACTAAATATCAGGTGACGTACAGCAGTTGTCCTCAAAGCACTGGTTTCAATATTATCCAGCTCAATGTACCGAAGGCTGGTACGGAGATCTCCGTCGATTTCACATCACTTGCGAAGGGTGCATATCTTCCTAAGGAAGATGCAAAACAATATTTTAACGGAGAACGTTTTGTGACGGCTAATGTATCAACTTATAATACGTTCAACCAATACACCTCCCGGGGTTTCCACCTTGGCTATGTGGCACTTATGAATGATGGTTCAAGGAGATATTTTTATGATGAGGAGGTCTATTGCACCAGTTCCGATGCCAATACGGAAGTGAAAGGGGTGGCAAGTTGCGTGGTGCCCGAAGGTGTGAAGAAACTGTTCCTAGTCGTTTCACCGTCACCTTCCACATACATCCAGCATAAGTGGGACGAGAACATCACGAACGATGATCAATGGCCCTATACCATTGAATTCAAAGGCACTAACATCTGGGGTGCGGCTAACATCTCCGATATGGAGGATATCAAGGACGTGGAACTCACCTACGACGTCTATTTCCCTGCCTCGTCAAGCGTGTATCAAGGCATAACTCTGAAGGTGGAAGGATCGGCCGCTTCCAGTCTTGGAACAGCCTTCCAGATGCAAGCTTCGGCAGTAGGCTCCCTCCTCACACAATGGACCAGTTTGGGACCAGCTGATGGGCAAGCCATGTTCTATGCAGTCGATGCCAACGGAGTGATTAACAACTCCGCCTCTTCGGCAAATGGCTACGGACATTGGTTTTCCGCTTCCGGCAATCGTTGCGATTATGCTTCCGGCTATGTCTTCAGCGAATTCGATGCCAGCAGTCTCACATTCTCACTTGGACAATATCCAGGCAAGGTGCCGAATGGTTCCAACTATACGATTCGTCAAGCCATCAAATATCAGAAGGGAGGTAAAACAGCGGTAGCCACCTTTGTGTTCCATATTCATATCACATCCGAACGCACAGGATACGAGCTAAAAGAGGAATCCAGTAGCGTGATGATACCATCCTCCGAAGATGTTTATCCCGTTGCATTCTATTCGATTACAGGTGTGAGACTTCCTTCCATGCAACAAGGAGTTAACATCGTGAAGATGAGTGATGGTAGTGTGAGGAAAGAAATCTTTGAGGGACGGTAATGGTTGGTTCTTGTTAAGGTTTATTCACCATCATTCCACAATCCCCGCAAATTCAAACAACTTGCGATAAGCTTCTACCTTTTTATCTAAACTCAATGGATAGGCTCGCGAGGATGAAGGCAATCGGTATAATACCACATCATTATTTAAAGGGACAAAACTACCCACCGAAGGCAAAGATAACAAAGAATACTGATTCATCACGTTTTGCGTGGCTTTTTCTCCTGTGGTGACAATAACCTTACATTGGGGAATCGTTCTTAACAATGAATCAATATCGGTATATTCCAATACCTCAAGGAACTTGTCGGATGCATTATCCGCCAACCGTTTTATCGATGTGGCCGTATCAAAATATCCAATGCCTTTTTGCTGTAAAAATTCCACAATGGGTTCCAACCGAAACTTTTTCTCCTTGCTATCAACAAAATGGTTCTTGTCATTGAAAAATATAGAACCCATGATTCGCCAATGATCATTGATGAAATTTGGATAATAGAAATTCATGCACCATCGCTTACGTTGAGGAGGAAAACTACCTAAGAACAAAACTTTCGTTGTTGCCGGAAGAAATGGCTTAAGCGGATGATACTCCGCCTCTTCTGTTGATTTTTCTATATTCTCTCTGTTCAAATAAGCTGATTCTATCTTTTCCATCTTTATTGTTATCTCTTTTGTTTGAAATTTAATGATTTTGGTGGGTTTTATAAATTCATTTCGTGGATTTTTGAAATTATTTCGTTTCCTTTGTAGAGACGCAATATTTGCTAATATATTATAATTTTTATAGATATGAAAAGTTTTTCTCCTAAACCGTGGACTCTTCCACAACCCGTGCTGATTCTTGGCACGTACGATAAAGAAGGCAAACCCAATGCTATGAATGCGGCATGGGGTGGCACATGGGACACCAACGAAGTGATGATTTCCCTTGGTGCTCACGCCACAACGGAAAACCTTGATCTGCAAGGTGCCTTCACACTTGCATTTGCCACTGTTGATACGCTTGTAGCTTCCGATTATGTGGGAATCGTCAGTGCAAAGAAGGAACCCAACAAAATAGCAAAGACAGGGTGGAACGTGGTGAAATCTGAGCATGTGAACGCACCGATCTTCACTAATTTCCCTTTGACCTTGGAATGTAAAGTCAAGGAGACGCTCAACCGAGATCAATCGGGGTATATGCTTATTGGAGAAATAGTCAATATCGTTTGTCAGGAGAATTTCCTATCAACCGACGGATTACCAGACATTGAGAAGATGGGCATTATCTGTTACAATCCAATTCATCACGAATATATTCAATTGGGCAAGAAAGTAGGACAAGCCTTTCATGATGGAGAACAACTGAAATAATCTCATGATATCCCTTGAATAGGGTAGTGTCGTAAAAAAGCAAGAGGGTGTTTCAAAAAAGAAGCACCCCCTTAGAAAAACATCAATTATTATTTATTTGTTGCTATTTAGCAGGGTATACGTTTTTCCTTCTTTATTTTTTAGAATATAGAGTCCGGCACCTAATTGGTCACTATTATTATGATT